>Ga0213872_10002482_pt1 | contig 10796 bp, 13 predicted proteins | sample VelepicomBERX_R2_FD_160071 | JGI IMG/M metagenome (GOLD analysis project Ga0213872, IMG submission 160071) | Rhizosphere microbial communities from Vellozia epidendroides in rupestrian grasslands, the National Park of Serra do Cipo, Brazil - RX_R2 | ecosystem: Host-associated > Plants > Roots >... | reverse complement strand
CCAGGGCTGGAAGTCCTGCGAGTACGGCCTGGACGCCATGGAAGCAGGGGAGGTCTACGACATCGACCCCCGTGGTATGTGTGTTACAGAGAAGGATGCCGTGCGCCTACCGAGTGGTCGGCGGCTTTTCTACCCGAACATCAGAGATGAGTTCGACAAAGAGGAAGGAGACTGGAATACCGTGTATGGTGTAGGCAGAAACAAGTCCTACATCTACGGAGGGAGGTTCACAAATAACCTGGTCCAAGGAATAGCCAGGGACATCATTGTCTATCAAGCCTTGCGTGTCAGAGCGTTGACAGGTAAGCTACCTGCGTTGATGGTACACGACGAGCTTGTCTATGTCGCTCCAGAAGAGGAAGCGGAAGACTTGCTTGCTACGGTACTGAACGTGATGCGCAAGCCCCCGCGATGGCTCCCAGGCATAGTCCTCTGGAGCGAAGGGGACATAGCTGACCGGTACGGCGCAGCTAAATAAGGAGAACTCGATGACGGAACTGACACCAACGCAGGCGTGGGCCTGGCTTCGCCGCCAGGACAACGCGGAAGAGCTGTTGGCCGTACTGGACAATTACATTGTCCAGACCAAGAAGGGCACACAGGCAGTTGTCGTGCCCCGTGATTACGCGAACCTGGAGCCGCTTATCGCGCTGTTCGGCAAGGCCGATGCGCTGGAGGCATATCTGGACGCCTTGCAGGTCATGTACAAGTTCCTGAAGACCAAGGAGGCGCACGAAATCTACCGCAAGGTGCTGACTCGGGCTTCCCAGACACAGCGGCGCAAGCGGCTGCTTCAGATGGTCCGCCTGCTTGAGAAGCAGCGAGGGTGCAAGTGGACTTCCGGCGAGCGGGCCATGATCCAGCAGCGTCTCAGCGAGGTCATGAAGCTCAAGCGCCAGGCAGCAGTCGCAGCCCATCGCAAGGCTACTAAGAGCGGCGCCCTGTCCCAGGAGCAGATCGAAGACATCCATGAGACGTACTACCGCTGGGTTCAGGGCAACCTGGACAACGGCATCATCGCGCTGGCAGAGACGCCGGAAGAAACGGCAGACCTGCTGCGGCGCCTGACGGGGGGTGTCTGATGAACGCTGCAACGAAGCCCGTGGCCTGGTCTATCTCGTCGCTGGAGTCCTTTGAGACCTGCCCCCGGAGGTATCAACACCTGCGCGTCATCAAGGACGTGGCCGACAAGAAGGGTGTGGATGCGGACTGGGGGCTCTGGGTCCACAAGCAGATGGAAAACCGGATACGGGACAACACACCGCTGCCTGTCACCCTGTCCAAGTTCGAGGCCCTGGCTGCCCCCATCGCCAACGCCCCCGGGGAGAAGATCGTCGAAGGCCAGCTGGCAATTGACGAATCGTTCACGCCCTGCACATGGTTCGCCAAGAATACATGGTGCCGCGCAGTGGTGGACGCTGGTATAGTCAAAGACGATCAGGCAGTATTGCTTGACTGGAAGACAGGGAAACAAAAGCCAGACACAGGACAGCTCGCGCTGTCAGCCGCGATGACCATGGCGCATTACCCGCAGGTCGAGACGGTAAAGACGGCCTTTGTGTGGCTTAAGGACGATAAAACTGATAAAGCTGTTTACACGAGAGCGGATCTAGGATCAATTTGGGAAGGCTTCTTGCCTCGTGTTTCGCGCCTCAAAAGTGCTTACAGCAAAACACATTTCCCACCTAAGCCATCAGGTCTATGCCGTAAACACTGCCCTGTGCCAAAGCACTTGTGTGAATTCAACGGAACTTGAAATGCAATCCACCACTACAACAGAAATAGATTTCAGTAATATGACGCCCCAGCAGTTGATTATTGAATCCCTCAGCAGCCGCGACAAATTGACGATGGCGCTGGCAAGTGCTTTGAATAATGCGCTGGAGATCATCGAGCGTCTCGGCGGGTACGACGAGGGTATAGAAGCGGTGAAGGCCGCAGAACGTGCCGTAGCGAGGGCCAGTCGTGGCAACACCTGAAGGTCGTGTCAAGGAGGCCGTCAAGAAGTGGCTCAAGGCGCACAAGCTCTGGTACTACATGCCCGTCCAGAACGGGATGGGGGTCGTAGGGATACCGGATTTTGTGTGCTGCTGGAAGGGCAGGTTTGTAGCCATAGAAACTAAGGCCCCCGGCAAAAGGGGTAATTTGTCTGCCAACCAGGAAAACCAAATAATGTCAATCCACCTTGCGGGGGGTGCCGCAATTGTCGTGGATGATGTTACTCAACTTGAGTGTTTACACCAAAACATTTTTGGAGAGCCTTATGGCCAAAACCCCTGAATCGAAACTCAAGTACCAGGCCAAGTACGAAGAGTCGCCCAAGCGCATCAAGATCCGCGAGGAGCAGAACCTGGCCCGCCAGCACGCCTTGAAGGCAGGGCGCGTCCACAAGGGCGACGGCAAGGAAGTCGATCACGTCAAGCCACTGGTCAACGGCGGCGCCGCCAAGGACTCCAACACCCGGATCGTGTCGGAGAAGGTCAATCGCTCCTGGCGGAAGGGGCAGTCTGGTTACAACCCCGGGCTGCAGAAGAAGTAGGAGCGGGCCATGACACCAGCAGTGAAGTTGGGGGCTTGCTGCCCTTACATCGACGCCGCTTCCTACGTGTGGTTCGACGTTACTGCCTGCTACGGGCAGCGTCTTACTGCCGAACAGCGGCAACGAGCCGAGGCTTTGGGGGTTAGTGCAGCGAAGACGCCATTTGAGCTGCCACTGCCATTCGAGCGCATGGCAGCCGTGGTTTCCGTCAATGATTCCCTTGGGGCCACTGTCGTGACGCTGGACGCGGAAGGCCGGTCTCAGGTGCTCGCGCTCTTTCAAGAAGGATACGAGGGTGCGTTCATCAAGGTGGTGTTTGCTGCGGGTGCTATCGTCGAGACGTACATAAATCCAGAGCTTCTGCGGCGCCTCCGACTTGTACACAGTTCAGAGGCGGCCATATCCCGCGACCTGTCTACCCTGTGGAACGGCCCGATGCGGGACATGGTGTATGGTGCCTGCGGTATCTTCGGGGCGCCCCTCGCGTACAGGGGGACGCCGCGTCGTGGGCGGAACCCCTCCAAGAAACTAAAGCGGTTGTTCGACTGGACCACCGTAACGGTGCGCCCCCCAGCCGTTGCCCCAAAGAAGGGGCCTCAAGGCGGCACTCACGCCAGCCCCCGGCAGCACGACCGGCGCGGCCACATGCGGACCTACAAGTCCGGCAAGCAGGTCTGGATCAAGCAGATGCGTGTGGGCAAGGCCAAGGACGGCATGGTGTTCCATGATTACAAGGTGGCCCCGTGTTAGTCGTCAAGGACAAGAAGGCCCTGGTCCTGCGAAGCAGGGCTCCCGAGCGCATCCTGACGGTCATCCCGACCGCCAAGCGCATCGAGCACGATGGGCAGACCTTTGTGGCCGTGCCCCATCGCCGGGATGAAGTGCGGGTGCTGCACAACCTCGGTATCCGGGCGCCTGCGCCCATGCAGCACTACTACGAGTGGTCAGGCCGGTACAAGCCCTTCCAGGCGCAGTACGTGTCTGCGGGGTTCATGAGCCTGTACGAGCGGTGCTACAACCTGTCAGGCATGGGCAGCGGCAAGACGCTGACGACGCTCTGGGCCTACGACTACGCCCGGTCTCTGGGCATGCGGCGCAGGATGCTGATCATCTGCCCGCTGTCCACGATGGAGCGTACCTGGGCGGACGAAGTGTTCCAGCACTTCCCGCACCTGACCACGATGGTGGTGTACGGCGACCGCAAGCGGCGCACCAAGCTCCTGGCTCAGGAAGCCGACATCTACATCGTCAACCACGACGGTGTGGAAATCATCGAGCCACTGCTTGCCAAGCGCGACGACATCGACATCGTGGTCGTGGACGAGCTGGCACAGGTGGCCCGCAACAAGCAGACGGCACGCTGGAAGTCCCTGAACCAGGTCATCAACAAGCAGCTCGACGGCACACGCTGGGCCTGGGGCCTGACCGGCACGCCGACGCCGAACAACCCGACCGACGCTTGGGCACAGTGCATGCTGATCCGGCCCGGCTCCGTGCCGAACTACTTTATTCGGTTCCGGGATCAGGTCATGAAGCAGGTCTCGGCCCACACCTGGGTGGCCCGGGAAAACGCCGCGCAGATCGTCTACGACGTGATGCAGCCTGCCATCCGGTTCAGCCGGGAGGAGTGCGTCGATCTGCCTGAGTGCATGGTCCAGACGCTGCAGGTCGAGATGACGCCGGAGCAGAAGAGGGCGTACACGGAGATGTTCACCAAGATGCGCCACGAAGCTGCCGAAGGGCAGATCCTGGCCGTGAACGAAGCCGTGAAGCTCAACAAGCTCATTCAGATCGCCTGCGGTGTGGCCTACGACACCGAGGGCAACGAAGTCACCATCCCCGCCAAGCCGAGGTTGGAAGCCACCCTGGAGATTATTCAGAATGCAGAAGCCAAAGTCATCGTGTTCGTGCCCTTCGTGTCGAGCATTCACCATGTTGCAGACTTTATTAAGTCCAACGGTATTGAGTGCGAGTGCATCTACGGGGAAGTGTCCAGCGCCAATCGGGATCGCATTTTCAGAGCCTTCCAATCAGCGCATGGTCCAAGGGTATTGGTTGCACAGCCTGCCTCAATGTCCCATGGCCTCACCCTTACACAGGCGAATGTCATCGTCTGGTATGCACCAATTACGTCAAACGACATCTACGAGCAAGCCTGCGCCCGGATAACCCGGCCAGGGCAGAAGCTCAAGCAGTTCATCGTCAACATCGAAGCCACCCCGGCAGAAAGGAAAATCTACGCACGACTCAAAGACAAACAACGCGTGCAGGGTTTGTTGCTGGATATGGTCGTCTCGGAGCGCGGCAGCTAGACATAGCTTGTCCTATCCCTTCACGTCAGTCTATACTTGTTGACACGTAAACACTTTCAAAAGAACAGCATGCAAACCACCACCATCACAACGACTACCGAAGAAGCCCTGCTGTCTGTCGAGCAGGTCGCCAAGCGCCTGAACGTCTCTGCCTCTGCCGTGTGGAAGTGGCGCCGGGTGCTGCCGGAGTTCCCTAAGGGAGTTCTGGTCGGCTCCCTGCGCCGCTGGAACTCGAAAGAGGTCGAGGCATACCTGCAGCGGATCAGCTCGCCAACCCCAACCCAGTGAGGAAACAATGACAATCGACGAACTCGTCAACACATACCGCCGCCTGCGGGAAAAGAAGGCCGTACTCAAGGGTGAGTACGACGAAAAGGTCAAGCCTGTTGACGCGGCCATGGACCGCATCGAGGCAGCCCTGATCGACATCTTCAACAAGACCGGCGTGGAGTCCGTCAAGACCCCGCACGGAACTGCTTACACATCAACGAAAACTTCGGCTACCATTGCTGACTGGGATTCGTTCCTGGAATTTGTCAAGCAACACGGAGCCTACGAGCTTCTAGAGCACCGGGCGAGCAAGGTCGCCATCGAACAATTCAAAGCAGCCAATGACGAACTGCCTCCCGGCGTGAATTGGTCTGCCGTCCGTAGTGTCAACTTTCGAGCAAACTGATCATGAGCCACATCATCCCCTTTGAACAGAACAAGCTGCCCGCGCACATCGCCGCACGCTTTCAAGTCACTGGCCCGTCTGCTCTGTCGCAGAACGTCGGCACGTCCTACCCCATCGTGTCCATCAAGGGCAAGGTGTTCCACCTGGTGCGCGGCGACGAGCGCACGCTGATCACCCGACCGGGCGAAGACGAGCCCGCAGGCAGCATCGACGTGGTGATCATGGCAGCGAACCCCAACCTGTCCAAGACCTACTACCCCAATGGCTTCGAGGAAGGCGCAGCTGAAAAGCCGACCTGCTACTCGAATGACGGCATCGCCCCCGGCGCTGACGCTGCGGAACCACAGTCCAGCAAATGCGCGACCTGCCCGCACAACCAGTTCGGCAGCCGCATCACCGAAAGCGGCGGCAAGGGCAAGGCGTGCAGCGACTTCCGTCGCATGGCGATCAGCACCGCAAACGCGCCGGACGAAGCCATGTTGATCCGTGTTCCGGCTGCCTCGCTGAAGCCTCTGGCTCAGTACGGCGATATGCTGATGAAGCGCGGCGTGGACTTCTCTGCTGTGGTCACGAAGATTGGCTTCGACCACACGGTGGCCTTCCCATCCTTGACGTTCAAGGCTGTGGGCTTCATCGACGAGGCGACTGCTGCTGCTGTGGACGAAGCGCGCCAGGGTGAGCACATCAAGGCTGTCATTGGCCTGGCGGGCACGACGTACCCGGCTGCTTCCGAAGACGCTCCGGCTCCTGCTGCGAAAGCTCCGGCTCCTAAGCCTGCTGCGAAAGCTGCGGCAAAGCCCGCATCCAAGCCCGCCACGGCCCGCGCAGATGCCGCCGCTGAAGCTGCTGCGGAGGCGGGCTTGAACGCTGCCACGGCTGCCGCAGCAGCCGCGCCTGGGGCGCCTGCTCGCGTGGTGATCGAGTCTGAGGCCCCGGCTCCCGCCATGGTCGTGGACTCCAAGGCCGCAGCTGACATCGGCAGCATGTTGGCCGGTATCTCCTTCGACGACTGATCCTCCCTGGCTGTAACCGGCCACCAGAGGGTGGCTGCGGGACTCCGTAACCCGCTCATACTGTTTACACCAAAACACAATACCCACGCCAGGGGCTTATGGACACCACCACATTTCTCAAGAAAATCCTGCCCCCGGAAGGGCACGGCTATTACTGCCTGGCGGACTTCCGCAATGGCCTGAAGTCCCCGCCGCAGCACCGCTACACCCAGAGCATTGACGAGCTGGTCGTGATGGCGCAGAAGGGTGACGCGGAAGAACGCAACGTGTTCCATGCCTGCGCGACCTACGTCACCAACGAGTCCCGCAAGCAGAGCAATACGGCATTCATGCAGTCCATTTGGGCAGACCTGGATGTCAAGGAAGGCGAGTACGCATCCCAGAAGGACGCCTGCCTTTCGATCATGGAGTTCTGCGCGGCGATTGGTCTGCCTCAGCCCATGCTCGTCAGCTCTGGCCGTGGCATTCACTGCTACTGGCCCCTGACCGCGCCCATCGCTTCGGCTGATTGGAAGATGCTGGCAGACAAGTTTGCCGCCGTGCTGGCCCGCACGGGCGTGCGCGTGGACACTACCCGTACCGCTGACCAAGCCAGCATCCTGCGCCCTGTAGGCACACACCACCGCAAGGCAGAACCCATCCAGGTCAAGCTGCTCAAGGACGCCGAACCCATCGACCTGGCTGCATTCGCTGGCCCCATCCTGACCAAGTTCGACGACCTGGGCCTGATCCCGCCCCGGTCCAACACCCAGCAGAAATCTGCCCTGTCGTCCGGCATGGACCAGGAGTACCCGCCCAGCAGCGGCGCCGTCGCCGCCGACAAGTGCCCAGCCATGGCACAGGTGCGCGACAGCCAGGGCGACGTAGACTTCCCGCAGTGGCGCAATGTCAACGGTGTTTTGAAGCACTGCACTGATGGCCCAGAGCTGGCCGAGGCGTGGTCCGCCCAACGGCAACAGACCGGCCACGACAAGCATGACTGGAACTATCAGTGGCAGACGTGGACTACCGGCCCGACCAGCTGCGACTACATGGCAAAGAGCTGCGACGCCTGCAGCAGCTGCCCGATGCGCGGCAAGGTCACGTCGCCGGTCCAGCTGGGTGTGACCGAAGAGGCACCTTCTGTCCCGGTCACGGTCGCTGCCGTAGCTGAAGACGGTGTGAGCGTCGTCCAGCAGGAACTGGAACCAGACCTGCCCAAGGGCTTCCGTTGGGACGGCACGTACATGAGCGCGTGCGTCAAGCGCAAGGACGAAGACTCCGGCGAATGGATCGTTGAGTGGGTCCAGTTCTGTCGCATGCTGATTCAAGTCGGCAGCCGCGTGCGTGACCTGGACGGCACCTTCGCCATCGAGATGGACTTTTACAACCACGAGGGGGAGCCCCCACGCAGGGCGCTCGTGCCTACCGCTTCCCTAGCCGATGTGAAGGCCATTCGCAAGATGGCCTGCAGCTATGAGGCCGTCCCCCTCGGCAACTCAGGAACCAAACACATGACCGACTGGCTGATCGCAGAGATCGAGCGCCGCCGCGCCAAGAAGCAGTACATCGCCGTGCGCCCGCATCTGGGCTGGCAGGATGTTGATGACGTGCCTCGCGGCCAGCTGACCGGCGAGTTCGTCTACGGCACCGAAGTCCTGGCCCCCAAGCAGGCCCCGCGCCTGGTGCATCTGTCCAAGAAGATCCCGGAAAAGCTGCGTGACCAGCTGGGGCTGAAGGGCGACATCAACGCCTGGGTGAAGCAGGTCAACCACGTCTACAACCGCCCCGGCGCGGAAGCCTGGCAGTTCGCCTTCGCCGTAGCCTTCGGCGCCCCCCTGGTGCGCCTCATCGGCGGCATGTGGCACGGCATCCCGTATGTCATGTACGGCGACACCGGCACAGCCAAGACCACGACGGCCCTGGTTGCAACGTCGATCTACGGACCCCCTGCAGCTTTCTCGTTCGCCCAGCAGAAGCAGCCATCAGGGGACACCTTGAACGCCACCATCGCCAAGATGGGCGCCATGTGCAATCTGCCGTTCGTGCTGGACGAGCTGTCGGGCCGGTCGCCGGAGGAGCTGCAGGCGCTGCTGTACGCCTTCGCCAACGGTCTGCCCAAGGACCGCTGCGCAGTGGACGGCTCCATCGTGGACAACAACGCCTACTGGGACACGCTGGCAATCGCCACGACGAACTCCGACCTCCGGGACTCCATCAAGCAGATCGAAAGCCCCGAGATCCAGGAAGCCCTCAAGCACCGCATGGTGCAGGTGCATCTGAAGGCCGACGTGTTCGAGAAGGTTTTCTACGACATCGAGCCCGTCCGCGACATCGAAAACGCCATCGTCAATTCCCATCAGGGCGTCGTCGGGCGCCGGTACATCCAGCTGCTCGTGGACAACATGGACCAGATCCAGGGCGCTGTGCGCAAGGCCCGGGAGACGTACAAGATCGACGACAACGACAGCAGCGCCGAGCGGTACCACCGCTACCTGGTCTTCACGGCCATCTTCGGCGCCCGCCTGGCAGCCAAGGCAGGGCTGATCAGTTTCGACATCGACGCGCTGGAACGCTGGGCCAAGGACACGATCATCTACCAGCGCCGCGAAATCCACGACTGGGACGCCAACATCGCCAAGTTCCTGGCAAGCCTGCAGGGCCGCATCCTGGTCACGAAGGGCTACATCCAGAAGCGGGGCAACGGCAGCAACTCTGCGGCGAACACGGAGCGCATCCTGGCGCAGCCATCTGGCACGACTCCAGTGGCTGCCCGCCTGGCTACAGACTCGCGGGAGTTCTGGGTGGACAACCAGTACCTGCGCGACTGGTGTACCGCCGAGGCTGTCCCGTACCCCAAGATGTTCGCGTCGTTGGCTAACGGCGACTACCTGGTCTACAGCAAAGACAACCCCAGCAGCATCGAGCGCAAGTACCTCTGCGCCGGTACCACCCTGGTCGGCGGGCGCAGTTCGGCCATCCAGCTGCGCTTCGACATGGTGTCGTTCGACGAAACGGCCCCTGACAACGTAGTGCCTATGCACCGCTCTACCTCTACAAGTTCCCCAACCAACCGCCCCGAGGCGGACACAACCACGAAAGGCAATGCATGACCACTATCGCCAACATTGAAGCCGCAGCAGAGAGCTTCTTCAAGAAGCTGACGCTGACGGCAGACAGCGAACTGGCTAAGGCTGTCAACCAGTTCCTGGGCCACGCCAAGGACGAACAAGCAGATGCCGATGCCATCAGCCGCCTGGTCGCCAAGGGCTACCTGGTGACTCCTCCTGGCGTCCCTGGGAGCGCAGCATGAGCGAAGTGATTGACACCGGCACCGCACCGGCTGATGCCAATGACCTGCAGGCAGCTGCCGCCACCCCCGACGTGCAAACGCCCCCGGCAGTGGAGCCTCTGGCCGACACTGATGTCGAGGCCGAGCTGCAAGCCAAGGGCAAGAACGGCCCCCGCGTGACGCCGGATGACATCGAGGCCAACATCAAGGAGGAGCATTACTTCACTGCCGCAGAAGGCGCCTTCGGGGCTGCTGCCATCGCTGGTGCTGGCAGCGTGTCGTTTGACCGCTCTCTGCAGCTGCTGACCTTCTGCGTCCTGGTGCTGCAGAACGGCTACACCGTGGTGGGCAAATCGGCCTGCGCAGCACCGGAAAACTTCGACCGTGAGATGGGTGCCCGCATCGCCCGCCAGGATGCCCTGCACCAGGTCTGGGGTCTGATGGGCTACGAACTGCGCAGCAAGCTGGTGGCTATGGCTGCCGCAGCGGAGCCGACCCCTCCGGTCTCGACGGAGCCCCCCGGCAGATGAGGTGCCGCAATCATGAAGCAGTTCATCGGTACCAAACTGATCTCGGCCACGCCGATGACACGGAAGGAGTACAACGACTACCGTGGCTGGCAGCTGCCCGCGAACGAAAACGGCGCAGACGCAGGCTACCTGGTCGAGTATCTGGACGGGGGCGTCGCCAATGATCTCCGTCATCTGGGCTACATCAGCTGGTCCCCGGCCACCGTGTTCGACCAGTCGTACCGTCCTGTCGATGGCTTGAGCTTCGGCCGCGCCCTAGAAGCCCTGAAGCTCGGCAAGCGCGTTGCGCGAGCCGGGTGGAACGGCAAGGGCATGTGGCTGGCTCTGTCGCACGTCAACGAGCGCACGGTCCCTGCCGAGCAGTTCTGGTCTGCGCACAACGCGGAGTTCGCCCGCAGCCAGGGCGGCAGCGCCACCGTGCTGCCCTGCATCACCATGAAGACCGTCAACGCGCA
>Ga0213872_10002481_pt1 | contig 10801 bp, 8 predicted proteins | sample VelepicomBERX_R2_FD_160071 | JGI IMG/M metagenome (GOLD analysis project Ga0213872, IMG submission 160071) | Rhizosphere microbial communities from Vellozia epidendroides in rupestrian grasslands, the National Park of Serra do Cipo, Brazil - RX_R2 | ecosystem: Host-associated > Plants > Roots >... | reverse complement strand
GCGGCCTGACGCCCGAAGAAATCCGCGTGGCTATAGCGCAGGACTCATCTGGGCGTGAGCCAAAGGAAGACCCTCAAGGTCGTTCGGTGCAGCGCGACCTCAGAGTCAAAGTCCTGAACGAATCCGGGGGAGAACTTGACTTTGAGGAATTGGCCACTCTCCTCTGGATGTCGCGCCCGCCCACCATTGGTGAAGCTATCCTGGTCAAAGAGGCAGGAGCCCTGGAGCGTTATCGCATTGTCGACGTTCTCTGGAGTATTCAGACCATGGATGCCGTTTCCCAACCGGCTGAGATTGTCCTCAAGGTTCGCAAAGAGCAGCCATAAACCACAGGGGCGAAGCATTTCTCACCACCCCTCGCCAAAAATCTGAAAAAATAGAATCACCATGACGACAGCTACTGCCTCAAAAATTTTCGCCGATCGCATCGGACGCATCGAAGTCTCGGCCACCATGGCCGTTACGGCGGAAGCCGCCAAACTGCGCGCCCAGGGCGCCAAGTTGGTCGACTTCGGAGCTGGAGAGCCCCACTTTGCCACGCCGCGCCACATCAAGGACGCAGCCATCGAAGCTATCAACGGAAACTTCACGCGCTACACCGTCGTCTCCGGCATTCCCGAGGTGCGCAAGGCCATCGTCGAGCGCCATGCCTGCGACTTCGGCTCCGACTACGCGCCCGATGAAGCCGTATTCACTACCGGCGGCAAGCTGGCCATCTTCAACGCCATCCAGGTGTTGGTCGATCACGGCGACGAAGTGATTCTGCCCGTGCCCTATTGGGTCTCCTACAAGGACATCATTCAGTATGGCGGCGGCAAGCCTGTCTACCTTGAGACCGACGAGTCGGAGAACTTCCGCATCACGGCGGAGGCAATTGAGAAGGCGATCACGCCGCGCACCAAGGCCATCCTCGTCAACTCGCCGTCGAACCCTGCAGGCTCCGTCATCGCTCCCTCCGATCTCGAGCGCATCGTGCGCCTTGCCCACGAGCGCGGCATCTATCTGCTGCTCGACGAGTGTTATGTCTACCTGCAATACACGGGCGCGCTCCTCAGCGGAGGCTCCTTCACTGACTGCAAGGAGCACATCCTCGTGCTCGGCTCTCTCTCGAAGACCTACGCCATGACCGGCTGGCGAGCCGGTTTCGCGCTCGGGCCCAAGCCTATCATCGCCGCCATGAGCAAGCTGCAGAGTCAATCGACGTCTTCGACCGCGCACTTCGTACAGAAAGCGGCAGTCGCCGCCCTCAACGGCTCGCAGCAATGCGTGTCCGAGATGCGTGCCGACTACCTCGCCCTGCGTGACCGCATCCTCGGCCGCCTGGCAGAGATCCCGGGTATCACCTGCACCAAGCCTGAGGGAGCCTTCTACGTGTATCCGAATGTCTCGGCCTACCTCGGCAAGCCCGGCGCTCAGAACGCTCTGGAACTGGCTTCTCGCCTGCTGCACGAGGTGCATGTCGTCACCGTGCCCGGTGAGGCGTTTGGAACCAAACAGCACCTGCGTCTTGCCTATGCCGTCTCCCACGCCGACGTGGACGAAGGCATCGACCGGATGAAGGCATTCTTTGCAAAGCTGTAGAGCAGTTCTCCTTAGTTGGCTGCGCTCGAACCAAGGGCGCAGCCAACTAGGCTAGTCGAACATCTCTTATTTATGATCCTTCGCGTCCGCGGCATCCTCTTCGACATGGACGGAGTCCTCGTCAGCTCACTTGGCTCCGTCGAGCGCACCTGGACAACCTGGGCTGAGGCTCGCGGTGTCGACCCGGCTCTCGCCATCCGCACCGCGCACGGCCGCCGCGCTATCGAAACAGTCCGCCTGCTTCGCCCCGACCTGAACGATGTGCAGGAGCTGAAGTGGCTCGAGGACATGGAGGTTGAGGACAACGAGGGCCTCGAAATCCTTCATGGCGTGAAGCCGATCCTTGAATCCTTGCCGGAGAACTACTGGACCGTTGTCACCTCCGCCACCGACCGTCTTGCGCGCGCCCGCATGGCCTATGGAGGCATTCCCGTCCCAGATCGCATAATTACTGCCGACATGGTTTCGAAAGGCAAGCCCGATCCCGAGCCCTACCGCCGCGGCGCAGAACTGCTCGGCCTCGCGCCCCAGGAGTGCCTCGTCATCGAAGATTCCGCCTCCGGCGCAAAGGCAGGACATGCCGCCGGCTGCAAAGTCCTCGCCACGCTCTTTTCTCATTCGCTCGAAAGCCTTGCCGCTGCCGACTGGATCGTTCGATCGCTCGAAGATGTGCAGGTCCGTATTGTCGACCACTTGATCGAGCTTGACTTCGAGCCTGTCGCCCGTGAAGCCGCTGCTGCCTCCGCGTCAGCCCACTGAGTGTTTAAGCTAAATCCAGCCATGCCCTATACCGTCCGAGTTGAATACGCCGACGCGCGCAGGATGCGCACGCGCAACAAGCCCTGGTACCGCGTCGCGCACTGGCCCATCTGGATCTGGGTCTTCTTTCTCGCTCCCGGCCCGCTCACCTTCGATCTCTTCGCGCGCGGCGGCAGCGTCGGCAATCTCATCTGGCTTGCAGCGGTCCTCATCGGCACCGGCCTCGCTGCCCTTTGTGGTCAACTCCCCGGAGCCGAGCCTGCGCCCTACATCCTCCGCTTCACCGAGGACCGTCCGAATCCGCTCTATCGCCGTGTGTGCTACACCTTTGCCTGGAACGCGCTGCTCAACTTCGCGCTGCTCAATCTGGCCGGGCTCATCATCGCCGTCGCAACCGGCACCTGGTATATGAAGCAGATCTACGCCCGAGGATATACACCGCTGCTTATTGTCATCCTCGGCTTAGGAGTCTTGGGCCTCCTGCCGCGGGTTCGGCGGTCCACTCAGGGAGAAGGCTGGGAGCGCCGCTATTTTTACGGAGCCGTCTGGGCCGTGACCGCCGCCCAAACCGTATTGCTGATTCTCTGGAAGACGCTGCCCCGGGACCACAGCACAGACATCCTGAAGCTGATTGTCTATTGCTCTGTTCTCGCGGGTATGGGGCTCGCCGCTGCATTCGGACGCCTGCCGCGAACGCGTCCCATCCTTCCCGGCGAACTGATGATTGCTGACTGAACTCTCAGGCGAAAATCTCGTACGCTCGTAGCCGAGGCACTCTCCAAATGAGACCCATGCCTCAGACTTTGCCTGCTCATCTTCTCTGTCGGAAATTTTCGGCGCCGCTACGCGACCTACCGTCACCGGCGGCGCTGGAAGCTGCTCACGACTTCTCATCAGAGCCTGGACATCGCGCGGGCGAAAATCCTTCGTAATCCGCAATTGCCCTAGGAAGGGTAGGCAGAAAAATGGGGATCCGGCATCCGGATCCCCCTTCTCCGAGGAGAGGTTACAGATTGCCGCGTGCCGCCTGTTCCCGCTCGATTGCCTCGAATAGCGCCTTGAAGTTGCCTTTACCGAAGCTGCGGCTCCCCTTGCGCTGGATGATCTCGTAGAACAGTGTCGGCCGGTCCTCCACCGGACGCGTGAATATCTGCAGCATGTATCCCTCATCGTCGCGATCCACGAGGATGCCCAGCTTCTCAAGCTCGTGTATCGGCTCGTCGATCTTGCCCACGCGATTCTCAAGCTCCTTGTAGTACGTGTGCGGAACCTTCAGGAAACCGACACCCTGCTCCTGTAGCTTCGAGACGGTCGAGAGGATGTCATCGGTGGCCATCGCAATATGCTGCACGCCCGGCCCGTGGTAGAACTCCAGATATTCCTCGATCTGCGACTTCTTCCGGCCCTCCGCCGGCTCGTTGATGGGAAACTTCACGCGCCCGTTGCCGTTCGACATTACCTTCGACATCAGTGCCGAATATTCCGTCGAAATGTCCTTGTCGTCAAAGTGCTGGTAAAGCGAGAAGCCCATCACATCCGAGTAGAAATCCACCCAGCGGTTCATCTCGTTCCAGCCGACATTACCCACCATGTGATCGATGTACTTCAGTCCCACCGGCCTCGCCTGTTTGTCTTCGCCCTCATCCCGATAGCCCGGCAAAAACGGACCGTTGTAATTCGAGCGGTCAACAAAGGTGTGGATGGTATCTCCGTAGGTGGCGATCGCGGCGAGTTTGACGCAGCCGTATTTGTCCTTCAGTTCGTACGGCTCGTGGACGCTTCGCGCTCCGCGCTTCGTTGTCTCTTTCCAGGCCTGCCGGGCATCGTCCACCCAGAGGGCCACGTCGCGAACGCCGTCTCCATGGCGATGCACATGGTGAGCGATCTCGCCGTCAGGCCGCAGCGGGGTGGTGAGCACAAACCGGATCTTGCCCTGTTGCACAACATAAGAAGCCCGGTCGCGCAGACCGGTCTCCGGGCCGGCATAAGCCACCAGCTTCATGCCGAACGCAAGCCGATAGAAGTACGAGGCCTGGCGCGCATTGCCGACATAAAACTCGACATAATCCGTGCCGTTGAGGGGGAGAAAATCTTTGTCTGTTATAACTTCCGGATGAAGCAGGGTCGACATACTGAACAACTCCAAGTGTTTCGATGCGCATCATCGCCGAAACGCCCAAATCTCACTTCCGGGCGCATGGCGACTCATTACCATATACCTTCGGCAAAGCGTTTGGCCAATGCCTACAAGTTGTAGACGGAGGTCCCCCCATGGGTGCTCACCGATCCGAAAACAGACGCTTTTACAAAACCGAATCCAAGGCTCCGCCCGGGCGCTCTTTGCGTCTTCGGGTAGTTCTCACCTTACTTGCGCTGCCGCAATTTCCGCCTTCTTTGCAACGCCATTTCCTGCCACCTCCGCCACGATCTCATACGACCGCAGCCGTGTCGCATGGTCATACACCGCCGTCGCAACAATCAGCTCGTCAACCTGAGTTGCCGCCAGGAAACGCTCCAGTCCGCGCCGCACCGTCACCGGACTCCCCACAACCGCTGCGCCGAACCTCGACGCAACCGCCGCTTCTTCAAATGGATTCCAGTCCAGCTTCTCCACTGGAGGCATCAGCGGTCCCGGGTGGTTCCGGATCAGGTTCAGAAACGCCTGCTGCGGGGTCGTCGCCAGCCACCGCGCTTCCTCATCCGTCTCAGCCGCAACCACCGGCACTCCCGCCATTGTGTACGGCCTGTCCAATACGTCCGATGGCCGAAATCTGTCTCGATACAGCTCAAGAGCCGCTATCAGGTTGTCCGGCTGAAAATGCGATGCAAAGGCGAATGGCAATCCCAACTGGCCAGCCAGCGCCGGGCTGAACCCGCTTGAACCAAGCAGCCAGATCGGCACTTTCGAACCCGCCCCTGGATACGCCGTCACTGGCTGCCCCGGCCGATGCGGAGCCAGATACTTGCGCAGCTCAGCGAGGAGCGCAGGGAAGTCGTCGCCCAGCGCCTTGAGGTCCTTGCGTAGCGCCCGGGCCGCTGCAGAGTCTCCACCCGGCGCGCGACCCAGCCCCAGGTCGATGCGGCCCGGGTACAGCGCGTCTAACGTACCAAATTGCTCAGCGATCACCAGCGGCGCATGGTTCGGCAGCATGATCCCGCCGGAGCCCACGCGGATCGTCTTTGTCCCTCCAGCCACATATCCGATCAACACTGACGTAGCCGCCGACGCGACGCCGGAAATATTGTGGTGCTCGGCGAGCCAGAAGCGCCTGTATCCCCAGCGCTCTGCGTGCTGCGCCAGATCCATCGTATTGCGAAAAGCCTCAGCTGCATCGCCGCCCTGGCGCACCTGGGCAAGGTCGAGCACGGACAGCGGAGCCTGCGAAAGTCGAGAAGTAGTCACCATGCTTTAGATGACCCAGCTCCGCTCCCGATGCAGAGGCCATCATGCTGACGGCCTCCTGCCTGCTCCGTTTTCCGGCTACTCGCCAACCGGAGTCCTCAGTTCCTTTCTAAGCCGAACCGTAGTCTTCTGCTGGATGTCTTCCGACGAATCCCCCAGCATCAGCGTGTAGGACCCTGCATCTGCCTTCCATGATGAAGACGCAACATCGTAGTAGCTGAAGCTCCTGGGATTCAGCTCAATCGCCAGACTCTTCGTCTCGCCGGGCTGCAGCATAACCCGCGCAAACCCCTTCAGCTCCTTCGAGGGACGATCGACCTTCGGCGAATCCTCGCCCACGTAGACCTGCGCAACCGTGGCTCCGGCCCGCTGTCCTGTATTCGTAACATCGAAGGTTACGTGAAAGCGGTCATCGCCTGCCGCCTCCGCCTTCAGATTGCTCATCGAGAACGTCGTATATGACAAGCCAAACCCGAACGGGTACTGCGGCTCAACATGGTTGTGCTCGTATCCGCGATAGCCCATGAAAATCCCTTCGCGATACACGATCTTGTTCGTGCCTGGATCGGGATAGTAGTGCGCGTAGCTGGGATTATCAGTGATCTGCCTTTCCCAGCTTATCGGCAGGTGCCCTGAGGGGTTCGCATCACCAAACAGCAGACGCGCCGCTGCTACGCCGCCCTGCTCGCCCGCGTACCAGGTTTCGAGAATGCCCGGCGCCTTGTTCTTCCAGTTCGAGACATCGACGCTGCCGCCAGAGGTAATGACCACGACGGTCTTCTTGCCCAGCGCGGCGATCTGCTGGATCATCTGCTCCTGCCCGACAGGCAGCTCGAAGTTCCTGTCGCCGCCCTCCGACTCTTCGGCGGCATTGAAGCCAACGGCGAGGACAATAGCGTCGGCCTTTGACGCCATATCAAGTGCGTCCTGCTCCACAATCGTGTCCAAAGGCACAATTCCAGCCCTCATGCCGGACACCGAGCCAAGCTGTTGCGAAAGCTGTTCGAGCACAACTTTGTGCGGCGCCTTCGTCAGCTCCATCACGGTCTGGTTGAGGATGTACTTCGGAACCACCGAGCTGTCGAAAACTACCGCGTCGTCAATGAGCAACCGGTATTTGCCGTCCGTCTGGACAAACACGGCGAACCTGCCAGCCTTCTCCGGCGTGTAATAGCCGGTCCAGCGGCTGCTGGTCGTCGGCCGCAAATAGGGATTGGCATTGCGGTGTGCAGTGAGAGCGTTCAGCTCCTGTTGGTCGGGCTCGCGTCGTGTCGATCCGGCACTCCCAAGCACCGGCTCCGTCACCTGGCTCACCGTGTCGCCCTCAAGGTTCGCCTTGCTGAACGTCACATGTGTCACACCTGGCTTCGTGCCCTCGGGATCGGTCGTGAAGCGCGTCAGCTGCGACATCTGGTAGATGCTGCGCACGCCGCGCGCATACAGCACCTTCGCCTGCTCGCCGAGATAATCGCTGATCCCTACCATGAGGCTCGTGCTGGCGAAGCTGACCACCTGACCGCTGCCGCCTCCGGTGGTCACGGTTTCAGCAGCAGTCGGGCCGATGACGGCAATCGTCTTGATTGCGTTCTTATCGAGCGGCAGGGCATTGTTGTCGTTTTTCAGCAGAACCGCCCCTTCAAGCGCGGCCTGCAGCGACGCCGCGCGGCCTTCGAGGCTGTATCGTGGAATGCCGGTATCGAGCTGCGGGTGGTCCAGCCACCCGAAGTCTGCCGCGACGCGCAGGATCCGCCGGACCTTATCGTCCAGCGTTGCCTCCGAGATCGTTCCGTCCTTCAGCAGCGGCATCATCTTCTCGGGTGCGAAGTACACGCCGAACGGCATCTCGAGATCCATCCCGCCGTTCGCTGCGGCGGCGGTGTCATAGGTCGCCACCCAGTCCGACATGATGATCCCGGGAAAGTGCCACTGCCCCTTCGCGACGTCGACATTCAGGATCTTGTTCTGCGTCATGTGCTCGCCGTTGGTCAGGTTGTAAGAGTCCATGATGGCGCCGACCTTTGCTGTCTTCACCGCGGACTCAAACACCGGCATATAAATCTCTCGCAGGGTGCGCTCATCGATAATGGAGTCCGTGTCGTGGCGCAGATACTCCGAGTTGTTGCCCAGGAAATGCTTGACCGTCGCCGACACGCCCTCCTGCTGCACACCGCGGATATATCCCACAGCGATCCCGCTCGCCAGGAACGGATCTTCACCGAAGTACTCGAAGTTGCGGCCGTTCATTGGCGCGCGGTAGATGTTCACGCCCGGCCCCAGCAGAAACGCCGCGCCGCGCGACCGGGCATCGCGTCCCAGCTGCTGCCCGATGCGCAAAGCCAGATCCGTATCCCACGAGGCCGCCAGCCCAATGCCCGCCGCGTATGCAATCGTGGGAGCGGGAATATGCGCGCCCACCGGCCCATCCGCCATCTGGAAGTAGGGGATGTTCAGCCGCGGAATCGGATGTGTCCGGAACGGCGTGTCACCTCCGATCAATTCAATCTTCTCTTCGAGGGTCATCTTCGAGACGAGATCATCTGCACGCTTCTCAGCGGCTTGCGGATCGTTCCCGACAAACTGAGCAAAGCTTGTGAGGCAAGTGGAAAGCAGGACTCCAGCCGCAACCATGCGGCAGGTAACAGCAAGCGAACTGCTCAACGGCATTTCAACACTCCCGACGATATCGAAGACGTGCAACTCCTTTATTTAGTTCCCCCGAGAAGTATATCGGGCCCCACTTCAACGGCCTCCTGTCCGTTCGAATAAGCTATCTGGCCTTGAACTCAAAACTCCTCTGATATGGCTCTTGCCGCTTCGCGGGCCAGGAGCGACACCGAGATTTGCGTTGCCGCGGAGCGTCTCGCATGCTTTTTATAGGCTCGTAGCATCCTGCTCTCCGCCCATTGACACCTCCGGCCCCCCGATGCAACCCTTAAATGTTTTGCCGGAGCCGAATTTTTCATGAACCCTCAGGCCGCCACGTTGACCGTTGCCGAACCCTACCTCATCCAGCAGGACTGGGCAGCCTATACCCCCGGGCAGCACTCCGTCTGGGCCGAACTCGTTCACCGGCGCATGCCTCAGCTGCGCGAGCACGCCTGCCGCGAGTACCTCGACGGCTTCGAGCAGATCGGCCTACGCGAAGACACCATTCCCAACCTGGCCGAAGTCAACAAGCGCCTGCGCCCGCGCACCGGCTGGAACGCCACCCCCGTCAGCGGATTCCTTCCTCCCGATGCCTTCTTCGAGATGCTCGCCGCGCGCCAGTTTCCCACCACCACCTGGCTGCGCAGCCGCGACTCCCTCGAGTACACGCCCGAGCCCGATATCTTTCACGACGTCTTCGGGCACGTCCCCATGCACGCCCACCCCGTCTTTGCCGACTTCCTTCAGCACTACGGCAAGGTGTGCGCGCGGCTCACCGACAAGGACAAGCTTGAGCGCATGGGCCGCCTCTTCTGGTTTACGGTCGAGTTCGGCGTCATCCGCCAGGACGGCCAGATCAAGCTCTACGGCAGCGGGCTGGTCTCATCGCACGGCGAATCCACGAAGCTCATTGAGGGCATACAGAGCGGCCACGGTCCCGAGATTCGCGACTTTAACCTCGACCGGGTGCTCGATCAGCAGTTTCTCGTCTCCGAGATGCAGAAGGTCCTTTATGCAGTCGAGTCCTTCGACCAGATTTACGAAGCCGCGCAGCAGGCCGAAGAGCGACTCGCCTGAGCTGAACGCGTTCCCGCGTTGGCGTCTTCCCGGATCAGTCCGGCATAGTGCCTCTGGGATCAATAGCGACGCAAAAATTCGCAATTCTTTTATGCTGCGTCGTGCACAATGAGGATTTGGAGGAACCTTGCCGCGCATTCACTTCCACCTGCAACTGGCAGAGCTCAAAGACAAGCTGTTGGCCATGGCTGCCCTTGCACAGCAGGCAATGGCGGCCGCCGTAGATGCTTATGTGACGCGAGACGCCGGCCTCTGCCAGTACGTGCGCGAGAACGAGACTGCAATTAACACCGCCAATCGCGAAGTCGACCAGTTGGCCTACGATCTTCTTGCAATGGAGCAGCCCATGGCAGTCGACCTGCGCTTCATCCTTGCTGTCATAAAGATCAACGGAGATCTCGAGCGCATCGGCGACCAGGCCATGAGTATCGTCTACCGCTGCCTCGACATGATCGGTGAAGAGGTTATCGACCTGCCCGTCGATATCGCCACCATGGGTGAGTACGCTGGAACCATGATCCGAAATTCGATCCAATCGCTGATCGAAGGAGACGTCCAGGTTGCCGAATCCGTTCTCGAAATGGACGACGAAATTGACCGTATGAACCGCACAGCCCAGTCCGATCTCACGCGCGTCATTCAGGACCGCCCATCCGCTGTCCGGCAGGCCCTTCAGTCCATCATTGTCTGCCGCAATCTCGAGCGCATCGCCGACCATGCCACCAACATCGCCGCCGACGTTATCTTCTGGATACGCGGCGCCGACGTTCGCCACCAGCTGACCGCCGCGGAAGCCGAATAAAAGTCTCTTCGGAACCATTACACTAGCCCTATATGGCTGGATTGGTTCTCGACGGCAAGGCGTATGCGAAGGAACTCGAAGCGGAGCTTTCTTCTCGGGTTCAAACCCTGAAGGAAAAGACCGGAGACGCCGACCCGCCCATACTCGCCACCATCCTGGTCGGCAACGATCCCGCGTCTGCCACCTATGTCCGCATGAAAGGCAATGCCTGCCGCCGTGTCGGCATGGAGTCGCTCAGCATCACGCTCCCTGAAGAAACCACGACACAACAGCTTCTCTCCGCGATCGACGAGCTCAACGCGAACCCCCGCGTCCGCGGCATCCTGCTGCAGCATCCCGTTCCGCATCAGATCGACGAGCGCGCCTGCTTCGACCGCATTGCCATCGAAAAAGACGTCGACGGAGTTACCAGCCACGGCTTCGGCCGCATGGCTATGGGAGAGCCCGCCTACGGATCGGCCACTCCGGCCGGAATCATGCGCCTGCTGAGGCGCTACAACATCGCCCCTTCGGGCAGGGAAGCCGTGGTCGTC
>Ga0213872_10002480_pt1 | contig 10815 bp, 13 predicted proteins | sample VelepicomBERX_R2_FD_160071 | JGI IMG/M metagenome (GOLD analysis project Ga0213872, IMG submission 160071) | Rhizosphere microbial communities from Vellozia epidendroides in rupestrian grasslands, the National Park of Serra do Cipo, Brazil - RX_R2 | ecosystem: Host-associated > Plants > Roots >... | reverse complement strand
GCCCACAGCATCTTCCTGCAGCTTCAGGTGAGATACCAGCGAACTGCGCTCCTGCAACATCAGGCGTTGCAGCGGCGCATACATTTCTGCGAACTGGGTGACCCGCGCAGAGAGACGCGCCACTTCCGTTGCAATCATCTCCTGCTTGGCGACGAAGGCAGATATCTGCCGGTCGCGGAACTGCTCGAACGCGCTGTAGCCGAGGAAGCCCAGGGACGCCACGATAGCCAGCGAAAGCAGGCAGGTGCTGCCGTACAGCAGGCGGCGATAGTAACGTTCTGACCGGGCTAGGAGCTGATGTGGCATCGGGCGAAGAAGCAGCTTACCCGTTCAGGTCGCGAAACGCCTGGCATAGCTCCACATCATTGCTCACCCCCAGTTTTTTCATGGCGGCCACTTTCTGGTTGCTGATGGTCTTGGGGCTGCGATGCAAGCGCTCGGCCACGCTGCCGATGGACATGCCCTGACAGATCATCTGGACCACCGTCAGCTCGCGCTCGGAGAGCATGTTCAAGCCTATCCTGTCGGTCTGATGGGTAAACATCTGCCCCAGCATCAGCGCCGACAGCGAGGGTGGCAGATAGATCTTTCCTTCGTAAGCGCTGCGGATGGCATGGGGCAGGCTGGCAAAGTCGTCCTTGCCCTTGCCGATGAAGCCTGCCGCGCCCAGGTCCAAGGCGCCGGAAATGATGTGCGGCGCGGCGTGCGCGCTCAGGAAAATGACCTTGACCTCAGGCGCAATGCGACTAATCCTGCGCAACAGTTCCAGGCCATCGGCCAGCGGGTCCTTGTCGAAGGAATAGTCGCAGAGGAGGACGTCGATCGGAGCATGCTTCAATTGCGCCAGCAATTGGCCGATGTCCTCTTCCGCAAAAAGCAGTTCCATGTCCGTACACTGGGACAGGATGGCTTCGACACCGCGCAAGACGACGGGATAATCGTCAGCGATCCCAACGCGAATCAGGCCGTTTTTATTCATAGATTTCCCTACTTTCCTTAGGTCGCTGCGCAATGATCGGCCCCCGAAGCAGCGCGCCTCTGGACCGTTGCATACCCTGCTTTTCCTGCATTTTATTTGTGTGAATTTGGATGTGATGATAGGCGATCCGACGCATTTGGGAAAGCCAATATGAAAGCGAGCCGAGTAATTTTCCTGGTCACGATCCAGTCAGGCTGCAGCGAGCAGCGGCGGCCAGGACCACTGGCGTGATCAGCAGGATGCCGCGCCAGCGCGGGTATAGCGATCTACTCATCCTGCCTGTCATGGCCCTCCTCGTCTGCAGGCGGGCCGCAGCGCAGGCATCGGACCCCACATTGCTTGCAGAGTAAAGCGATTCACTCACGAATTTCCCCATCAAGGTTTGGGTCATCGCCCATGTTCGCGCAACACCTGACTGCGGACAATGATGACTTTCGATCAAGAGGGAGAGGGAAATCATGCTCCAGCAAAAAATACTCATCATCGATCAGTCCGGTTCGATGGCTCGCCATGTTGCCGCCTGCCTTCACGAGCTGGTGGGCCACGCCGTGGAACTGCGTCGCAACTCGGTGCAAAAGATCCGGCTGGACGCACAGGAGGGACGCACTTCCTGGCTGGTTTTCCATATGCCGCTGACACAGGCCCTGGAGGCGCTGTCGCAATTGAAGAAGGCGCGCCGCGACTGTCAACTCAGCGCGCTGGTAGTGACTGGCCCTGCGACACGCTCCGAGACCCTGGATCTGATCAAGAAAGGCGTATCGGACCTGGTGCTGTTCCCCTTCCGCCCCACCACCCTCATGGGCAAGCTCGCGCAACAAGAAGAGTTGGCCTGACTGCGCGCCTGGACCCTACGCAAATTCAGGCCGTCCGCCCATCCGGCCGACAGACGCTAGCCACCCTGCACGATGCCACGAGCGTCGCCACGGGGGCTGCCCTTTATCTTCTTGCAAGGAAAAACATGATCTTTCCAGTCCATCTGACGACCTGGACAGTGGCCGCGACCGCCACCGCTGGCGTCATCCTGCGCCCGTGGCGCACTTCGGAAGCACTCTGGGCGACGCTTGGTGCGCTCATCCTGGTGGTCGCTTCGCTGGTGTCCTGGCAGGACGCCATCCGATCGGTGACGCGCGGCGTCGATGTCTATCTCTTTTTGGCCGGCATGATGCTGCTTGCAGAACTGGCACGTGAAGAAGGTGTCTTCGACTGGCTCGCCGGCCAGGCCGCGCGACATGCCGCCGGCTCGGCCGAACGCCTGTTCGCGCTGGTCTTCGCCATCGCTACCGCAGTGGCATCTTCCTCTCCAACGATGCCACTGCGGTGGTCTTGACGCCGGCCGTGCACTCGGTGGCGAAATCCCTGAAGGCAAAACCGCTGCCCTACCTGCTGATCTGCGCTTTCGTCGCCAATGCCGCCAGCTTTGCCCTGCCGGTCTCCAATCCGGCCAACCTGGTCGTGTTCGGCGCGCACATGCCCTCGCTGGGCAGTTGGTTATCCAGGTTCGGGCTGGCCACCGTGCTATCGATCCTGGCCACCTACGTCATATTGCGCAGGCATCAGCGTCGGTCATTGACGCACACACTCTGCGAGGAAGTGGCTCTGCTCCCCCTGACAACCGAGGGCAGGCTGGCTGCGCTAGGCCTGCTGCTGACGTCGGTCGTGCTGTTGGGCGCATCGGTGCTGAACGCCCATCTGGGCATGCCGACCTTGCTGTGCGCGCTGGCATGCATGAGCGTGATTGGCGTGCGTCGCCGGGAGATGCCATGGCAGGTCCTGCGCGGCATCGCCTGGAATGTCTTTCCACTGCTCGCAGGGATGTTCGTGCTGGTGCAGGGGCTGGATCAGACTGGGGCCATTGCCGACCTGGGCCTGCTGCTCAGGGACTTGGTCCAGGCCAGCGCTTCCTGGGCGGGTCCGGTGTCGGGCGTGGTCACGGCCCTGGCGTGCAACGTCGTCAACAACCTGCCGGCCGGGCTGATCGCTGGGATGGTGGTCAATGCGGGAGGGCTGAGCACACATATCGTGGACGCCATTCTGGTGGGCGTCGATCTCGGCCCCAATCTGTCCCTGACGGGCTCGCTGGCTACGCTGCTCTGGCTGGTGACGCTGCGCCGCGAGGGTATTCATATCGGCAGCCTGCGCTTCCTGTCGATCGGCTGCGTCGTGATGTTTCCAGCGTTGCTGTTGGCGCTGGGGGGAATCTTCGCCGCCAGCCTTTAAAACTCATCTGATCAATCGCCTGAGCGGCATTTGAGCGAGAGACGGGGGCAGCTCTCGATCCCGGCCGGACACGACGGCGCGCTCCCTGGGGTGCGCTACGGCGTCGTGATCCGGCAACCCACGCCCATCAGACCATCCAATACCAAACGAGGAAACACCATGTTCTTGCTTCAATGGGGCACTATCTTTTCGGCCTCCGCACTCGCGATTTGTTCTTCCCGCCAATCGACGACGAGACGGTTGATTCTCTGCCTGCTCGGGATCGGTTATAGCCTGGCGCTGTTGGACAAGCAGTTGAATCTGCTGGCCATCACGCCGCTGCTGCTGCTATTGCTGGCAGCAGTGCTGGTGCGCAGCAGCGACAACCGGTCCTGGGTGGCGCTGGGACATGCGCTGTTCATCGTACTGGCTGTCGTCCTCGGTTTTCACCTCGCACCGGGCTTCCACAACCCACGTGTCTGGGGACCGGAGAGCATCACGCCCAACGCGCTGGCCTTCACCATGTACCTTAACCTGGATAAGCCCCTCATCGGCTTCTGGGTGTTGCTGACCTGTGCCTGGGCCACCAACGATGCACCGCCCCGCAAGGCCATCGCGGTGAGCACGATCTGCGGCTTGTTTTCCGCCACCCTCTGCCTGGAACTGGCCTGCTCCCTGGGACTGGTCGGACTTGACCCCAAGCTGCCGGCCCAAGGCTGGCTGTGGGGCATCAATAATCTATTGCTGGTCTGCTTTGCTGAAGAGGCCTTTTTCCGCGCTTATCTACAAGGCGGTCTGACGCGGCTCCTGCCAGACTTCCGACACAAGGATACGTTGGTGATCGCGGCGACCGCACTGCTGTTTGGCCTTGTTCATTTTGCTGGTGGCTGGCAATGGATGTTGGTGGTGTCCTTGGCAGGTGCGTGCTTTGGTGTAGCGTACAAGGTCGGTGGATTGAGGGCGGCGATACTGAGTCACTTCGGGCTCAATGTCGTGCATTTCCTGTTCTTCACCTATCCGATGCTCAACCCGCATCTGCACTGATCGAGCGTAGGCCCATACACAGCGCTGTGCCTGAAGCCTCGTCCCTGGGAGGACCGGACCTTCAGCGCTGGCCGACCTCGATGGCCTGGCTCACCGCGTTGTCATAGCCGATGGACAGCGACAGGCACAGCTCATAGGTCACGAAGAGCACAATGCTCGAGCACAAGCACATCCTCATGAACGTGGAAGAAACAAGAGTTGGGAAGCTTGCGGAGAAGCCATGCTGGAGCTACGTTCCAGAAAAAAGTTAGCATTTCTATCGAGCAAGGAAGACAAATAATCGATACCAACCAACTCACTGCTCAGCTGACCGCAAATTGCCGCAGAAGGTCAGCATCCAGAAGGCCATCAACCGCCGACGTTGAAATTGCCCCCCATCTCCTCATGCCCGGTACCGCAGAAATTGTCACAGAGAAAACTGACCTGACCCGCCAACGGAAACCGCAGCGGCAGTCGTGTGACCTTGCCCGGCACGATATCGGTGCGTACGTGCAAGTCAGGGACATTGAATCCATGGACAAAGTCCAGCGCCGTCAGCTCCAGAATCACTGACTCTCCCGTGCGGATGGGGATTTCACTAGGGGTGTACTGAAATTTCCTGGCCTCGATACGGATGACGCGGGGCGCGGCCTGTTCGCTGGCGTCGCCGGCGGCTTCGGCCAGGAGGCTGGTGCCACCCAAAGCGGCAGCACCCCCGCCCAAGACAGTGCGCAGAAATTGTCTTCTGCTGGCGCTCATGATTGTCCCTGCGGCAGCGCAAACTCTTGCAGCGCATATTGGCGTTCATGCGCTTCTGCCTCCACCTCACGAAAACCCAGGCCCTTGCCCGGCATGGCCGGATCCCAGGGCAAAGGTGTGCGCCGCTCCTGCGAGCCCGGCGCCGGCAGCGGGAAGATCAATGAGCGCGCGGCATGGTGGGCAATATGCGCAGTGCTGTGGTGATGCTCCTGGTGGATGTGGCCATAGAATACGGTGACATTGGTATAGGGCATCAACAGGGCAATGGCCTGGTCGCCGTCGCGGGTTGCCCAATCCCATTTCGGTACCAGGTCAAACAGCGGACGGTGGGTAAATACGACAATGCGTGCATCCTTATCGAGCTTGTCCAGTTCGCTCTTGAACCAATCCAGCTGCTCGGCGCCGATTCTGGCACCGGGGTCGGAGACGTTGTCGAGCACCAGGAAATGCACGCCCTTGTGCTCAAACCCATAGTGGGTCTTGCCAAAGTATTCCTTGTAGGCGGCGCCGCGATCGAGTGCGGCATCGTGTTCGCCGGGCATGAAATAGACCGGTCCGGCTTTCAGGCCGCCGACGATCTCGCGGAACTGCGCCAGGCGCTCGCGCCGCTCCTTGGGGTCGTCCGTGGTCTGCGTGAGATCCCCCGTGAAGACGATAAACTCGGGCGCAATCGGCAAGGCGTTGACTGCAGCGACGGCCTTCTTCAGGGTGTTGGCGGCGTCTGGATTGGCCGGGCCGCTATAGCCCCAGTGAGAATCGGACAGTTGCACGAAATAGAAATCCTCCGTACCAGCGCCCTCGGCTGCCCGCGCCGTCCCGTAGAGGCCGGAGATGAAGACGGCGCCACCGCCGGCGGCCGTCAGTTTCAAGAAATGTCGACGATTGATCATGTCATGCTCCTCGCTAAGGGAATCGTTGGACTAACTACTTGTTCGCTGCATTGGTGCCGCTGCCGGCGTGTTTCAGGTAGGCGATCAGGTCGGCCCTATCCTCGGGGGACGCCACCAGGAAGCCCATCTTGTTGCCCGGGATGAATTGCTCGGGATTACGCAGCCATTGATCCAGGGTCTTTTCATTCCAGATCACCTTGGAGGCCTTGAGGGCGTCCGAATACTCGTAATCGGGAGCACTGCCCGCCTTGCGGTTGAACACGCCCTGGTGGGCCGGGCCGACACCGTTGTAGGCAATCGAGTGGCAACTGGCACAAAGTTGCTGATACAGGACCTGACCCCGCACCTCAGGCGGCGCAGTCCATGCTGGCGCCGGCATCAGCAGGGATGGCAGCAAGAGCGTCCATGGCAACAGGAATAGCGAGAAAAAGCCGCCAGGGAATCGAATACCCTTCATGAGAATCACCTTTTTTTCCGGGTTGAATGCAGAGCCACACCTTGCATAACCGGCCAAAGACCCCGAATATTCCCGGGTAGGCAGTATTTATTTCAAAAAAAAATCGCCTCGGGCGGGAATAAACATCGCCGCCATCGCGTCTGTTAGAACAGTGCTGAATCAGCTAAAGGTGAGCATTTGACTCCTGAGAAGAAAAACGAGCGCTTTGAACGCTTGGCCCTGCCTCATCTTGACGCGGCGTATAGCCTGGCGCGCTGGCTGACGGGTGACGACTTTGCTGCGCAGGACGTGGTGCAGACCGCCTATGTGAGGGCTTTCCGGTTTTTCGATCAATTCAGGGATGACAATCCCCGGGCGTGGATCCTGACGATCGTACGGCGCACGTTTTACAGCTCGCTGCGCGAGCAGCACCAGCAGCAAGAGCACATTGATTTTGATGAGGCCTTGCATGGTGGCGCAGAACAACTGGGCGGGGCTTCGGCCTTTGCGGTCGGCAATCAGCCCGAAGACATTGCCGCCGGGCGCGATATGCAGCGCATCATCAATGCGGGGCTGGACACGCTGCCCTATATTTTTCGGGAGGTGGTGGTCCTGAAGGACCTCGAAGACCTGTCCTACAAGGAAATCGCGGAGGTGGTCGAGGTCCCCATCGGCACCGTGATGTCGCGTCTGGCCCGTGGTCGAAAGTTACTGGGCGCGTTTCTGCAAAAAAATGGTATTGGAGCTGGCAATGAACTGTGAAGAATGTCAACAAAACCTCCAGGCCGCCCTGGACGGCGAACTCGACGCAGCGACCCGCAGCATTCATGAGCAGCATCTCGCCTCCTGCCCCGCGTGCCAGCAGGCGCAGGCCGAATTGCTCGGGGTACGGCGGCTGGTTCGCGCCCATGCCGGCCGCCACACCGCGCCGGCAGCGCTACGTCTGCGGGTGGTGAGCGACATCGCCCGGGCCGCGCCAGCAGCACCGGTTGCCCCAGCGGCCGCCCCCTTCTCGCCGCTGGAGCGGCTGTTCGGACATCTGCGGCGCTGGCCATGGGCGGGTATCAATCTGGGCGTTGCGACGACCGCCTCGGTGGCGTTCGCGGCGGTCCTCTCCTTGTACATGCAGATACCGTCCGAACAGGAGAGGACCGATCAGGAGATCGTCGCCACGCATTTCCGCTCGCTGCAGGTCGATCACCTGGCCGATGTGGTCTCTACCGACAAGCACACCGTCAAGCCCTGGTTCAGTGGCAAGCTGGATTTCTCGCCACCGGTACTGGACTTGTCCGGCCAGGGCTTTGCGCTGATCGGTGGCCGGCTCGATTATTTCGATCAGCACGCGGCTGCCGCGATGGTGTACCGGCATGACAAACATCTGATCAATCTGTTTGTCTGGCCGGACCAGGTCGCACGCAACAGCAAGCTCAGGTCGATCCACGGCTTTCAACTGCTGCGCTGGTCGGACGGCGAAATGGCCTACGCGGCCATCTCGGATCTGAATGGAAGCGAGCTGCAGCAATTCCAGCAGCTACTGGTGGCGCGCGTCGGCAAGGGTAACTAGGAAGAAATGCTGTCCGGCCGTTTGTGCCTTCGCCTCAGGGAAAGCACCGGCCAGCTCAGAGCTCCAAGACGGTGCCGGCGGGCGATCCGGCATGCATCCCCGCCAGATGCAGGGCCAGCAGTTCTAATGTCTGAGGGTCGGTCAGGTCGTCTTCGCGGACGGTCAACAATGCTTGCTCCATTTTCAGAACAATAGTCTTGGACGCTATCTCAGTCGGGCCAGATCCCCTGAAAAACAGGCGTCACCGGCCCTGAAAGAAACACGCTACCGACGCCATCCCACTGGACCGAGACAACACCGCCGTCACACTCCACCTCCACGCCGGCATCCAGCAGCCCGCGCCGGATCCCATTGACCACGGCACCGCAACAGCACGAGCCCGAACCGAGCGGGATACTTCCGCCGCGTTCCCATATCCGCAGACGAATCCGGTCACGACGGATGACCTGCACGAAATGCACATTGGTCTTCAGCGGAAACAGCGGATGGCTTTCCATGGCCCGCCCTTTGGCGGCGACATCGACTTGCGCGACATCCTCGACAAAGTAGGTGCAATGCGGGTTACCCATGCTGCAAGCGCCGGGATTGCCCTCCAGAGGAAGTGCCAGGGTATCGACTTCCCCGGACAAGGGAATGTCGCGCCAGTCCAGCAGCGGCTTGCCCATGGCGACCGAGACCGATTGCCCGCCTTCCTTGCGGCAAGTCAGCAAGCCACGGTTGGTGCGCACCGTCATGCTGGAGAGATCGCCTTCCTGCATGAGTTTCCATGCCACACCGCGGGTGGCGCTGCCGCAGACATCCAGTGTCGAGCCATCGGCATTCCAGAAGTGCAGGCGCGCGTTTGCATCATCGCAGTCCGAGATCGTCACCAGCTGGTTGAAACCGATGCCATAGTGACGATCCCCCATTTGCGCGACGACGCTGGGCGCGATGTCCATCCTCTGTCCTCGCAAGTCGACGATGACGAAGTCGTCGCCGTTCGCGTGCCATTTCGTAAAACCAATTGCCATCGCTGTCATCCGTCTGTCGAATCGTTCAAGCCATGACCTGGGCCAAGGACTACCCCCTATTATGCAGGTCAGGGTATCGAACGCAGGATACCCCAGATCGGTCCTGACGATGCGTAGCCATCGCCGATCACCGGCTTCGCGTCACGAATGGCAATGGAACGCATCTCATACTCCTGAAGGTCCCGCGCTCTAGCTCACACGACGCCATACGGAAATGGGAACATCGCCGTTCGGCCGGGGTACCACGCGATAGATCAGCTCGTCATTCTGCAATTCGAAAGACCGCTTCTGCAGCTGTCCCTCCCAGTTGGGGAAGGATGCGCCCTCAATGTGGAAAACCAGCGTCTGCCCGCCCGCATCCACGCTGAGTGTGCCGAAATGGGTGCTGGAGCCCATCACCGCGGCATAGTACTCGGCGGGTGACGCGGCGGCCTTGTCGGCTGAAGCGAACCTGGGCCGCTCGGCCTTGAAGATCTGCAGCGAATAACGCCCTTGCGCATCAATGATCAGCATGCCCTTGGGTGCCCGGCCATAGTCATGCGCCCTGGTGCCGTCGGCATGCACTACGTCTGCTGCTGAGAGGGTCCATGTCCCGACCAAGGCCGCATTGATCGGCTCCGCATGGACGGACTTGCTGAACGTCGCCAGCAAGCCCAGAGAAACCACCACAGTAGAAATCAGATACTTAAATTTCAGCCCACTCATATGACCCACTCCTTTTCAATTCAATTCGATTGCCGCAGGTACACCGGACTCCACTAGCAGGTGTGCGCTGCGTTGGCGGCCGACAATGCGAATGATGGTAAGTGAAAGAAATCAGCCATGGGTGCGATAATTCGGCATTCATACTTTAGAAAAACCGGACAATGTCGCTACCTAACCTGGATATGGACGCGCTGCGTACCCTGCTGGCCGTCCATCAGCTTGGAAGCTTGCATCGTGCTGCTGACAGCATCGCTCGTTCCCAATCGGCGGTGAGCCAACAGATGCGAAAACTCGAGGAACAGATCGGCCTGCCCTTGTTCCGGCGCAAAGGACGCAAGCTGGCATTGACCGAAGCAGGTGAACTGGTGCTCTCCTATGCCAGACGCATACTGAGTCTCAACGACGAGGCCGTGTATGCCGCCCGCGGCACCTCCATCGACGGCATCGTCCGCTTTGGTCTGCCTGAAGACTTTGCCGACACATGGCTGACCGCGGCCTTGGGCCAGTTCAAGAAGAACCATCCGGCCGTGCAGGTCCAGGTCGCCGTTGAACGCAATGGCATGTTGCTGGAACGCCTGGATAGAGGCGAACTCGATCTCGTTCTGGCCATGGGTTACGAGGGCCGCGCAGATGCACACACCCTGGCCACATTGCAGATGGCCTGGATCGGCCCCGCAGGCATGAAAGCCGTCCCTGCCGCGCAAGGTCCGCTGGATCTGGCCCTCTATCCCCTGCCCTGCCTGTTTCGGCGTGCCGGCATCGAAGCGCTGGACAAGGCCAATATCTCCTGGCGTGCCGCCTACACCACGGGCAGCCTGCATAGCCTGTGGTCCGGTGTCGAGGCTGGTCTGGGGATTACCCTGAGAACGCTGATCGGCCTCCCCCCTTCCCTGCGACAGCTCGGCGCCAAGGAGGGGCTGCCGCCCTTGCCATCGGTTGCGCTGTGCTTGCACGATGGGCAGGGCGATTCCGCGCAGGCAGTGAGTCAGTTGAAGCAAGTCGTCATGCAGAGCGCCACGTCCGGTCTGCGCTGAACATGCTTGCCTCGGCCTGAGGTGTATCGGCGCTGTCCGGCTAAGGTCGCTGCAGGGATATGCCACCGATGGAAGGTCCCCGATCCGACGACCATGAGGTGGCAATAGCGGGCCTCACCCTCCCCCATCATCTTCAGGCGACCTGCCGCACGGGGTTCACGGCGGACGTCAATCCGGCGGCGTCGATCAGGGCGCGGGTATACGGGTTTTGCGGGGCAT
>Ga0213872_10002478_pt1 | contig 10822 bp, 8 predicted proteins | sample VelepicomBERX_R2_FD_160071 | JGI IMG/M metagenome (GOLD analysis project Ga0213872, IMG submission 160071) | Rhizosphere microbial communities from Vellozia epidendroides in rupestrian grasslands, the National Park of Serra do Cipo, Brazil - RX_R2 | ecosystem: Host-associated > Plants > Roots >... | reverse complement strand
AGAACTGCGGCAGCTACAAGGGTGACAACCGCCTGCCCTACTTCGACATCAACGACTTCGACGAAGCCGCGCTGGCCCCCTGCACCTGGGACCTGCTGCGCCTGCTGACCAGCATCCAGTGCGGTGCCAACGAGCTGGCCGCCACCGAGTCCGAAGCCCTGGCCGTCAGCCAGGACTGCCTGGACGCCTACCGCAACGCCCTGCTGCGCGGCAAACCCCTGTGGGTCGAGGCCGAGACCGCCACCGGCCTGGTCGGCGACCTGTTCACCACCCTGCAGAACCGCAGCCGGGCCGAGTACCTCGACAAGCGCACCGTGCGCAAGAACGGGCACCGCCAGCTCAAGGTCGATGGCGTCAAGGCCCTGGCCGCCACCGACGACGACCGGGCCAAGGTGCACGAGTTCGTCAAGCGCTATGCGGCGCGCCAGGAGCATCCAGCCTTCTTCGAAGTGATCGATGTGGCGCGCCGCATCGCCGGCACCGGCAGCCTGGGCCTGCCGCGTTTCGTGGTCCTGGTGCAGGGCAAGGGCTCGCCCGACGGCAACTACCTGCTCGACATCAAGATGGCCCAGTCGTCGGCCCTGGCGCCGGCCCTGGAGCGCCTGGGCATCGCCCAGCCCGCCTGGCCCGACGAGGCCAGCCGCGTGGTGGCCGTCCAGAAGCGCATGCAGGCGGTGGACCACGCCTTTCTGTACCCGGTCACCTTCGACGGCCAGTCCTGCGTCTTCAAGGGCCTTCAGCCCAGCGAGGACCGCGTCGCCATCGCCCAGTGGGGCAAGAAGCTGGACCAGTTGCGCAACGTCGTCTGCACCATGGGCCGGGTGCTGGCCTGGGACCAGCTGCGCGCCTCGGGCCATGCCGGCGCCGCCAACGCCGACGCCCTGATCGAGTTCGCCGCCGGCTCGCAATGGGGGCCGGCCCTGATCGAAGCCTCGACCGAAAGGGTCAAGTCCACCGAGGCGCAGTGGCGCCGTTTCGTGGATTCGCCGCTGGGCCGCCCCCAGCCGCACGGGAAATAGACGCGGAAACCGACGCCACCCCGCTGCGCAGGCCTTCCGAACCTGGGCTTGCGCGCCGGTTTCATGCGCCGCAGAGGGCATTCGGCGTCATGGGCCACTGAAATGCAAAGAGGCCCATCCGGGCCTCTTTGCTGGGTGCCGCACCGGGGCTTACTTGCCGCCGGCTTCGCACTTCTTGATGAACGAGGTCTTGGCCGCACCGGACAGCGGCTTGCCGTCCTTGCTCACGGCCTGGCTCTCGCAGCTGGGTGCTGCGGCGCCCTTGGCATCGGCCTCGCACTTCTTGAGGAACGAGGTCTTGGCCGCGCCGGACAGCGGCTTGCCGTTCTTGCCCACGGCCTTGGCTTCGCAATCCGAGGTCTGGGCCATCGCAGCACCGGCAGCCATGAGGCCGGCAAAAAGTACAAGCATCAGTTTGGACATCGGGATCAAGCTCCTGAAGGTGGGTGGTCGGGCGACATGCCCGCCGAGCACCATAGCATTTTGCGGGCCCGATTCACCTTACATCCACCGAAATCATCCGCAAATCGGTGAAATGCGGCACGGGCCCGCATCCAGCTCAAAGACCCGCTTCGGCGTCGTGGATCGCCTTGTGCGTGGCATGGATCGCGTCGTCCACATGGTGCACCGCGCGGTCACGCAGGCCTCGGGTGAACGGGTCGTCCTCCTCGCGGGCGATGTCCGAATGCACCTTATCGAGCAGTTCCGCAGCCCGGTGCAGACGGCCCCGGTGGTCCATCTGCTCATCGATCGGCGGATGGTCGCGCAAGTCCTTGCCGTCGTCGATCGAGGCGTGCTTGATCTCGTTGATCGCCTCGTCGATGCGGGTGATGGCCACGTCCTCGTCGGCACTGACCTGGGCATTGCCCGGGCGGTGTTCGATCAGCCAGCGGGCCGCCCGCAGATCGGTCAGGGCGTGCAGGTAGAAGGGGTGCTTGCCGGGCATGTCGGCATGGGCCATCAGGGGCACCCAAGAAGCCAGCAGCAGAGGCAGGAGAAGAGCGATGCGTTTCTTCATGAGGATTCACCTTTGAAAGGATGGAAAGGTCGTTGGCCTGTTTGGCGGTCCACACGCAGGTGGAACGCTGATTCACCAACGCCTATCCCACCCAATGCGCAGACAGGCAAATCGTAACGTTTTGCAATGTAAAAAACGTGTAAATTATTTCATTCGCGCGGCGACAACAGCTCGATCAGCAAGGCCACATGGGCTTCGCGGGCCTCCCGCCCCGGCGCGGACACCCGACCGAAGATCAGCTGCATCACCATCAGGTGCACCACCGGCGCCAGCGCCAGCCAGGGCTCGCGCAGCAGGACGCTGCGGCTGCCCAACCAGGCACCCGCCCGGCCCAGGGTCTCGTGCAACAAGGCCAGGTGCGGCTCGATCAGCTGCCGGTGCCAGGCGTCGATGAGATGCGGCACCCGCTCGCCCTCGGCCATCAGCAGCCGGAAGGTGGCCAGGGTGTCGGGGTGCGACAGCGAGGCGTGCAGGCGCTCGACCAGCCATTGCGCCACCTCGCGGGCCGTGGTGCCGGATTGCAGCGGTGGCGGATCGCCCAGATCAGGCAAGCGCAGGGAGCGGGTCAGCAAGGCCTCGAACACCTCGTCCTTGCTGGCGAAATGGGCGTAGAGCCCGCCCTTGGACAGGCCGCTGCGCCGGGCGATGTCGTCCATGCGGGCGGCCGCGAAGCCGCGCTCTGAAAACTCGAGCTGGGCTGCGTCCAGGATCTGGCGCACCCGCACATCGGAAGGCAGGCGCTGGCGTTGGCGTGTGCAACTCAATCCAGGGCCCTCGCCCAGGCTCATCACGTTCATGGGGGCTGTCTCCGTCGGACCTGTCGCAGTGTTGTCATATTAGATACCGACCAGTCGGTCGTTTACTTGATCCAGATCATGATTCGCGGGGATGAACCTGCCTAAAGTCAAGTCACTTCATCACTTGGTCTCGACCTATCATTCCCATGACGACGACCCCCGAGCCCGCCACGCCCGCCTCCGTCACCGACAACCCTGTCGATTCGGCATTCCATGCCGCACTGGCGCGCTCGACCTCGGCCATGTCGACGGTCGCGCCCCTGCTGGCCAGCGCCGATTGGGCGCTGCACCTGGCCCTGTCGCCGGGCAAGCGCCTGGAGCTGGCCCAGCTGGCCCTGAGCCAGGGCCGGCAGTTCGCCGAGTACGCACGCCAGAGCCTGCAGGCGGCGGCCCCGGGCGAGGTCCGCCAATGCATCGACCCGCCGGCGCACGACCGTCGCTTCGCGGCCCCTGAATGGCAGCAGTTTCCCTACAACCTCATCCATCAGGCCTTCCTGCTCAATGAGCAATGGTGGTCCGCCGCGACGCGCGATGTCTGGGGCGTGGAGAAGCACCACGCCGACCTGGTGTCGTTCGGCGTGCGCCAGTGGCTGGACATGTTCTCGCCCGGCAACCTGCCGTTCAGCAACCCGGTGGTGATCAAGAAGACCGCCCAGGAAATGGGCGCCAACCTGCTGCGCGGCACGCTCAACAGCCTGGACGACGCGGAACGCCAGACCAGCCATGCGCCGGCGGCCGGCACCGAGGCCTTCGAGGTCGGCCGGCAGGTCGCCGCCACGCCGGGCCGGGTGGTGCTGCGCAACCGGCTCATCGAACTGATCCAGTACGCCCCGACCACCGGTGCGGTCCATCCCGAACCGGTGCTGATCGTGCCTGCCTGGATCATGAAGTACTACATCCTCGACCTGTCACCGCAGAACTCGCTGATCAAGTACCTGGTCGACCAGGGCCATACCGTGTTCTGCATCTCCTGGAAGAACCCGGGCGCCGAGGACCGCGACCTGGGCATGGACGACTACCTGTCGCTGGGCATCACCGCCGCGCTCGACGCGGTGCAGGACATCTGCCCCGGCCAGCGGGTGCACGCGACGGGCTATTGCCTTGGCGGCACCCTGACCACCCTCGCTGCCGCCGCGCTGAGCCGCGACGGCCAGGACCGGCTGGCCTCGCTGAGCCTGTTCGCGGCCCAGACCGACTTCACCGAGCCCGGGGAGCTGGGCCTGTTCATCGACGAAAGCCAGCTCAGCCTGCTCGAATCGCAGATGAACCAGGCCGGCTACCTCAGCGGTGGCCAGATGGCGGGAGCCTTCACCATGCTGCGCTCCAACGACCTGCTGTGGTCGCGCCTGGTCAACGAATACCTGCTCGGCGAGCGCCCCGAGATGAACGACCTGATGGCCTGGAACGCCGACACCACCCGCATGCCCGCGCGCATGCACTCGCAGTACCTGCGCCGGCTGTTCCTCGACAACGACCTCGCCGAAGGCCGTTACCCGGTCGGCGGCAAGCCGGTGTCGCTGGCCGACATCCATGTCCCGATCTTCATGGTGGGCACCGTCACCGACCATGTGGCCCCCTGGCACTCGGTCTACAAGCTGCACCACCTGAGCCCGGCCGAGATCAGCTTCGTGCTCACCAGCGGCGGGCACAACGCGGGCATCGTCAGCCCGCCCGGCCACCCGCACCGCCACTACCAATGCCTGACCCGCCCGGCCAACGGCAGCCCCCTGTCGCCCGAAGACTGGCAGGCCCGGGCCACCGAGGTCCAGGGCTCCTGGTGGCCGGCCTGGCAGGCCTGGCTGGCGGCCCATTCGGCCGCCGTCGGTGGACTGCCGGACATGGGATCCCCCGGCCACCCGGCCCTGCAGGCTGCGCCCGGCCACTACGTTCTGGAGAAGTGAAGCATGGTCTCCCAATTGATCGGCAAGCGCGGCCTGGTCGTCGGCGTCGCCAATGAACAAAGCATCGCCTGGGGTTGCGCCAAGGCCTTCCGCGAGGCCGGCGCCGAACTGGCCCTGACCTGGCTCAACGACAAGGCCCGGCCCCATGTCGAGCCGCTGGCCCAGCAGCTCGGCGCGGCACTGCAGATGCCGCTGGACGTGGAGCAGCCCGAACAGCTCGACGCCGTGTTCGCAGCCATCACCGAACGCTGGGGCCGGCTCGACTTCCTGCTGCATTCGATCGCCTTCGCGCCCAGCGGCGACCTGCACGGCCGCGTCATCGACTGCTCGAAGGAAGGCTTTGCGCGGGCCATGGACATCTCCTGCCACTCCTTCATCCGCATGGCCCGGCTGGCCGAACCCCTGATGGCCCACGGCGGCGCCCTGCTGACCATGAGCTACCTCGGGGCCGATGAGGTCGTCGCCCACTACGGCCTCATGGGGCCGGTGAAGGCGGCGCTCGAATCCAGCGTGCGCTACCTGGCAACCGAGCTGGGCCCGCAGGGCATCCGCGTCAATGCGGTCTCGCCCGGCCCGCTGGCCAGCCGCGCGGCCTCGGGCATCGCGCACTTCGACGAGCTGATGGACGACGCCCGGCGCCGCGCCCCCCTGCGCCGCCTGGTCGACATCGACGAAGTGGGCTCGCTGTGCGCCTTCCTGGCCAGCGACGCGGCCCGCGCCATCACCGGCGACACCCTCTATGTGGACGCCGGCTTCCACACCATCGGATAAGCCTTTCCTCATGCGCCTGCGCTCCCCCTGGCGGCCCGCCGCCCCTGCCTTGACCCTGTCCCTGCTGCTGGCGGGCTGCGCGGCCACCGGCCCGGCCTACGAGCGCCCCGCCGCGCCCGTGGCCGCCCATTTCGAAGACGAAAGCCCGGCCCGGGGCGAAGCCGCCGCCACCCTCGAGTGGCGCCACTACTTCACCGACACCCGACTGCAGGGACTGATCGAACAGGCGCTGGCGAACAACCGCGACCTGCGCATGGCCGCCGCCCGGGTGCAGCAGGCCCAGGCCGCCTACGGCCTGCAGAAGGCGGCCGGCAGCCCCCAGGTGGTGGGGCAACTGGCCAGCGACCGGGTGCACCTGCCGGCCGGCATCGACCCGCTGGGCCTGCCCATCCAGGCCAGCGGCTACAGCCTGGGCCTGGGCTTTGCCAGTTGGGAGCTGGACTTCTGGGACCGGGTCGGCCGCCAGCGCGACGCCGCCATGGCCACCAGCCTGGCCAGCGATGAGGCCGCACGCGCCGCCGCCCTCAGCCTCATCGGCCAGGTGGCCCAGGCCTATGTGGCGCTCGGCGAGACCGAAGATCGCCTCCGTCTGGCCCGCGAGGCGGTGGACAGCCGCCGCGAGACCCTGCGCATCTTCCGCCGCCGCGTCGAGGTGGGCTCCAGCTCGCGCCTGCAACTGACCCAGGTGCAGACCCTGCTGACCCAGGCCGAATCGCTGGCGGTGCAGCTCGAACAGACGCGCGCCGAACAGCGTCAGGCCCTGACGCTGCTGGTCGGTGCGGCCGACCTTCCCGGACCGGGCCTGTCGCTGGGCTCCCAGCCGCCGCTGGCCGAGTTGCGCCCCGGACTGCCGGCCGATCTGCTGAATGCCCGCCCCGACATCCTGGCGGCCGAACACCAGTTGCAGGCCAGCCATGCCAACGTGGCCGCAGCCCGCGCGGCCTACTTTCCGCGCATCAGCCTGACCACCGCCCTGGGCACCACCAGCACCGACTTCAACGGCCTGTTCGAAGGCGCCAGCAAGGCCTGGATCTTCGCGCCCAGCATCGACCTGCCGATCTTCGACGGCGGCCGCCGCGACAGCCATCTGCGCCTGCAACAGGCACGCGAACAGGAGGCCCTGGCCCAATACGACAAGGCGGTCCAGGGGGCCTTCCGCGACGTCAACAACGCGCTGGCGGCCCGCCAGGCCATGGACCGCCAGTGGCTGATCGCCCAGACCGCACAAGCCGCCCAGGCCGAGCGCGCACGCCTGTCGCAGCTGCGCTTCGAGGCCGGCTCGGCCGCCTTCCTCGAGGTGCTGGACGCGCAGCGCGACCTGCTCGCCGCCGGCCAGGCCGTCGTCCAGGCCCACCGTGGCGTGCTGGCCAGCCGCATCGCCCTCTACAGCGCCCTGGGCGGCGGCTCGCTGGCCGCCGTCGACAGCGCACCAGCCCCGACGCCGGCCCCCTGACCCATTGCCCCATTGCCCCATTGAACCCTGCACGCCCAGCCGATCGCGGACCGCCCCCATATGACCCCACCGAAGACCCTCCTGCCCATCGCCCTGGCCCTGGCCGCCGCCCTCGCCGCCGGAGCCTATGCCTGGACCGCCCTGCGCCACACCGGCCCCGGCGAAGGCTTTGTCAGCGGCAACGGCCGCATCGAGGCGACCGAGATCGACGTCGCCAGCAAGTACCCGGGCCGGCTGCAGGATGTGCTGGTGGCCGAAGGCGACCTGGTGCAGGCCGGCCAGCCTCTGGCCCGCATGCAGGTCCAGACCCTGGAGGCCCAGCGCGATGAAGCCCAGGCACGTCAGCAGCAGGCTGCCGCGGCCATCCGCAGTGCCGAAGCCCAGGTGGCCGTGCGCGAGAGCGACGTGCTGGCCGCGCAGGCCGTGCTGGCCGCGCGCGAGACCGACCTCGAGGCCGCCAGCCTGCGCCTGCGCCGCTCCGAGAGCCTGAGCCGCGAGGGCGCCTCGTCCGAGCAGGAGGTCGACGACGACCGCGCCCGCGTGCGCAGCGCCGGTGCCGCCGTCGCGGCAGCCCAGGCGCAGCTGGCGGCGGCCCGCAGCGCGGTCACCGCAGCCAGCACCCAGGTGGGCGGCGCGCGGGCCGCCAACAGCGCCGCCGAAGCCACCGTGGCCCGGGTCAAGGCCGACCTCGACGACAGCGTGCTCGCCGCGCCCCGCGCCGGCCGGGTGCAGTACCGGATCGCCCAGCCCGGCGAGGTGATCGCCGGTGGCGGCAAGGTGCTCAACCTGGTCGACCTGTCCGACGTGTACATGAGCTTCTTCGTGCCCGAGACCGTGGCCGGGCGCCTGGCCCTGGGTGCCGAGGTGCACCTGGTCCTCGATGCCGCGCCGCAGTATGTGATCCCGGCCCGGATCAGCTTTGTCGCCAGCACCGCGCAGTTCACGCCCAAGACGGTGGAGACCGCCAGCGAACGCCAGAAGCTCATGTTCAAGGTGAAGGCCCGCATCCCGGACGAGCTGTTGAAAAAACACCTGCAGCAGGTCAAGACCGGCCTGCCCGGCGTGGCCTGGCTCAAACTCGATGCGCAGGCCGCCTGGCCTGCCGAGCTGGCGGTGAAGGTGCCTGAGTGAACGAGGTCGCGCGCTTCCACGGCGTCAGCCTGCGCCACGGCAAGGCCCTGGCGCTGGATGCGATCGAGCTGGGCCTGCCCGCCGGCTGCATGGTGGGCCTGATCGGCCCCGACGGCGTCGGCAAGTCCAGCCTGCTGTCGCTGCTGGCCGGCGCCCGCGCGGTGCAGCAGGGGCAGGTGCTGGCCCTGGGCGGCGACCTGGCCGATCCGGCGCACCGCGACGCGGTCTGCCCGCGCATCGCCTACATGCCGCAAGGCCTGGGCAAGAACCTCTACCCCACCCTCTCGGTCGAGGAGAACCTGCAGTTCTTCGGCCGACTGTTCGGCCACGAGGCCGGCGAGCGGCGGCGCCGCATCGACGCCCTGACGCGCAGCACCGGGCTGCTGCCCTTTCTGCAGCGCCCCGCCGGCAAGCTGTCGGGCGGCATGAAACAGAAGCTCGGCCTGTGCTGCGCCCTGATCCACGATCCCGACCTGCTGATCCTCGACGAGCCCACCACCGGCGTGGACCCGCTGTCGCGCAGCCAGTTCTGGGACCTGATCGACCGCATCCGGGCCGAACGCCCCGGCATGAGCGTGGTGGTGGCCACCGCCTACATGGAAGAGGCAGAACGCTTCGACTGGCTGGTGGCCATGGACGCCGGCCGCGTGCTGGCCACCGGCAGCGCGGCCGAGCTGCGCTCGCGCACCGGATGCAGCACCCTTGAGGCCGCCTTCATCGCCCTGCTGCCCGAGGTGCGCCGCCAGGGCCACCATGCGGTGGTGGTGCCGCCGCTGGCCGCATCGGGCGCGGCCGACATCGCCATCGAGGCCCAGGGCCTGACCATGCGCTTCGGCGACTTCGTGGCGGTCGACCATGTCGACTTCCGCATCCGCAAGGGCGAGATCTTCGGCTTCCTGGGCTCCAACGGCTGCGGCAAGTCGACCACCATGAAGATGCTCACCGGATTGCTCAGCGCCAGCGAGGGCAGCGCCCGGCTCTTCGGCCAGACGGTCGACCCCGACGACATCGCCATCCGCGCCCGCGTCGGCTACATGTCGCAGGCCTTCTCGCTCTACAGCGAACTGACGGTGCGGCAGAACCTGGTGCTGCATGCGCGCCTGTTCCGCGTGCCCGAAGACCAGGTGGCGGCCCGGGTGGACGACATGGTGCGGCGCTTCGGGCTGGGCGAGGCGATCGACAGCCTGCCCGAAAGCCTGCCCCTGGGCATGCGCCAGCGCCTCTCGCTGGCGGTGGCCATGGTGCACCGCCCCGAATTGCTGATCCTCGACGAACCCACCTCGGGCGTCGACCCGGTGGCACGCGACCTGTTCTGGCAGCTGATGGTCGACCTGTCGCGCCAGGACGGCGTGACCATCTTCATCTCGACCCACTTCATGAACGAGGCCGAGCGTTGCGACCGCATCTCGCTGATGCATGCCGGCCGGGTGCTGGTCACCGACACACCGGCCGCCATCGTCGCGCAACAGGGCGCGGCCGGCCTGGAGCAGGCCTTCATCGCGCACCTTCGCGCGGCCGCCGGCGAGGCCGCCGCAGAGCCGGCGGCCACGGCACTGACGCCTGCGACCCCGCCGCAGGCCGCGCCGGCACCACGGCGCCGCCGCTTCAGCCTGGCCCGCGCCCTGAGCTACACCCTGCGCGAGGCCCTGGAGCTGCAACGCGACCCGGTGCGCGCCACCCTGGCGCTGCTGGGCACCGCGATCCTGATGTTCATCATCGGCTACGGCATCAGCCTCGATGTCGAAGACCTGTCCTACGCGGTGCTGGACCGCGACCAGACCGGGTTGAGCCAGAGCTATGCGCTCAACCTGTCGGGCTCGCGCTACTTCATCGAACGCGCGCCACTGGCCAGCGAGGACGAGATGGACCGCCGCATGCGCAGCGGCGAGCTGGCCCTGGCCATCGAGATCCCGAACGGCTTCGCGCGCGAGCTGGAGCGCGGCCATCCGGTCGAGATCGGCGCCTGGGTGGACGGCGCGATGCCCACCCGCGCCGAGACCGTGCTCGGCTATGTGCAGGCCATGCACCTGATGTGGCTGGCCGACCTGGCCGGACACCGCCTGGGCCTGCACCTGCCGCAGGCCAGCCGGCTCGAGACCCGCTACCGCTACAACCCCGATGTGAAGAGCCTGCCGGCCATGGTGCCGGCGGTGATCCCGATGCTGCTGATGATGATCCCGGCCATGCTGACCGCGCTGTCGGTGGTGCGCGAGAAGGAGCTGGGCTCGATCATCAACCTCTATGTGACCCCGGTGACGCGCAGCGAATTCCTGCTCGGCAAGCAACTGCCCTATGTGCTGCTGGGCCTGTTCAATTTCGGCCTGATGTCGCTGCTGGCGGTGACCGTCTTCGGCGTGCCGATCAAGGGCAGCCTGGCGACGCTGACCCTGGCGGCCCTGGTCTTCGTGATCGCCTCCACCGGCTTCGGCCTGCTGGCCTCGACCTTCACCCGCAGCCAGATCGCCGCCATGTTCGTGACCATGATCGGCACCCTGATCCCCTGCGTGCAGTTCGCCGGCCTGCTCAACCCGGTGTCTTCGCTGGAGGGCAGCGGCGCCCTGATCGGCGCCGTCTACCCGGCCACCCACTTCCTGACCATCAGCCGCGGCGTGTTCAGCAAGGCGCTCGACCTGGGGGCGCTGGCGGGCTCGTTCTGGCCCCTGCTGGCCTCGGTGCCGGTGATCCTGGGCCTGGCGGTGGCGCTGTTGAAGAAGCAGGAGGGCTGAAGCCAT
>Ga0213872_10002476_pt1 | contig 10824 bp, 8 predicted proteins | sample VelepicomBERX_R2_FD_160071 | JGI IMG/M metagenome (GOLD analysis project Ga0213872, IMG submission 160071) | Rhizosphere microbial communities from Vellozia epidendroides in rupestrian grasslands, the National Park of Serra do Cipo, Brazil - RX_R2 | ecosystem: Host-associated > Plants > Roots >... | reverse complement strand
AACAGCATGCAGACAGGACGTCGACTCCTGTTCGCCCGGATCGATCTGACTGCCCCCTGTTTTGACTAAAGGCAATTTCTCTTATAATTCGCCAGCTGTCCTTTAGTGCATCGTAGGTGACCTGGAGATCACACCACAGTGACTTGTTGCACTCCTGCCAAGATCAAAGACTTGCATTCCATAAAGCCCCCAGATGAGTTCCCAGATGATCTCCGACCGAATCGGTGCGATGAACAGGATCGAAGCCCTCTTCATCGAGCATCATGGCTGGTTGCGCACGCGCCTGCGGCGTAGCGTGGGCGACGTCTTTGCGGCCGACGACGTGGCGTCGGAGACATTTACACAGCTTCTCAGCTCGCCGCCGCCCCAGGACGTGCGTGAACCGCGGGCCTTGCTGACCACGATCTCGCGGCGCATCGTCTACGAGCTGTGGCGTCGCCGCGATCTTGAAGAGGCCTGCCTGCAAGCGCTGGCCCATCGCAGCGCCGACGACCATGCCATCTCGCCCGAAGACCAGCTGCAGCTGCTGCAGGCCCTGCGCGCAATGGACCAGGCGCTGGCCGGACTGTCTTCCAGGGAATGCGCTGCCTTCCTGCTCTACAAGCTCGATGGCCTGACCTATCAGGACATCGGCCAACAATTGCATATCACCCCCAGCGTGGCGCGCCGCTACGTGGCCAAGGGCTTGCTGCATTGCTACAAGGCGGCCGGCTTTGCGCCGCTGAAGTAGCCCCCCATGGGTAGCGAAGAAAAAATCGTCGAACAAGCCATCGAATGGATGTTGCTGCTGGAGCAAGGCGAGCTGACAAGCTCCGAACGCATCCGCTTCGAACACTGGAAGGCTGCCGATGCGCGCCATGCCACCGCCTATGCCAACCTGGCGCAATCGGTGCGGCAGTTCGAGGTGCCGCGCCAGGTCGGTGCCGCGCCGGACATCCTGCGCAACACCCTGCAACAGAAAAGCAAGCGCCGCAAGGCGCTCAAGCAGATCGCCGCGCTGGCCGGCCTGGCGGTGGGCGCGGGTGCGCTGCTGGATCGCCTCACGCCTCTGAATACCCTGAGCGCGGATCTGCACACCGCCACCGGCCAACGCCAGCGCACCACGCTGGCCGATGGCAGCGTCCTTGTCTTGAATGCCCGCAGTGCCATCGATCACCTGATCCAACCCGACTTGCGCCAGGTACGGCTGCTGGCCGGTGAACTGCAAGTCCAGGTGGCCCCGCGCGGCTCATTGCCCTTCTCCGTCCAGACCGTCCATGGCAGCGTGAGCGCCACTGCCGGCATCCTCACGATGAGCCTGCAAGCGCTGCGTACCGATGTGGTAGCGGCCGAGGCAGCCGCATTGATCACCACCCGCGAGGGTGCGCGCGCCGAACTTGCCTCGGGGCGCCATACCTGGTTCGATGCCGATACCATCGCCCAGCCGCGCCCCAACGAAGGCAGCGAGGACGCCTGGGTGGATGGCTACTTCACGGCCTCCGATACCACGCTGGCCGAGGTCGTGGCTGCGCTGCGCCCCTATCGCAAAGGCATCCTGCGGCTCGATCCGGCCGTGGCGCAACTGCGCATCAGCGGCGCTTTCCCTCTCGATGACACCGACCGGGCCCTGTCGGCATTGGCCAGCGCCCTGCCCGTCTCGGTCACGTACGTGAGCCCGTACTGGGTCAGCATCAGCACACGCAGCTGAGCCGCCTTTGCCCATGCAAGCGCGACACCTCGCCCTGCTGCTGGCGCCCTGCCTGGCCAGCACCGTCATGGCGGCCGCACCCACTGCACCCACCACACCCACCGCACCACCTGACACGGGCGCCGCCGAGCCTGGGGCGACGCAAGCGCCGACGGCCTTGTTCGATTTCCAGGTGCCGGCGGGCAGCCTGGCGACGAGCCTGGCCAGCATCGCGCGCACGGGCCGGGGCATCGTACTGTTCGATCCGGCGGCCACACAGGCGCTGCACAGCGCGCCGGTGCTGGGTCGTTTCACGCTCGAACAGGCGCTGCGGCTGGCGCTGGCGGGTAGCCCGCTGGAGCTGGTCCGGCATGCCGATGGCTCCTTTGGCGTCATCAGACCTGATGTGGTGGCCTCGCCTGAGGGTCATATCCCCGAGCGCTACAATCCGCCATTGCCACCACTGGTGCGCACCGGCGAAAGCCAGCCACGCGATACCAGCCATGGCTATCTCGACAGCGGTTTCCTGGCCACCGACAGCAGGCTGGCCACCCGTAGTGACCTGCCTTTGTCGGGCTTGCCGGTTTCCTTGCAGGAAATCACCAGCAGTGTCATCGAAAGCCAGCAAGCCCGCTCGGTCGTGGACAGCCTGCACAACATCAGTACCGTGGCCTACGGACGCGGCGATGGCCTGGATCAGGCCGGCACCCTCTATGTACGCGGCTTCGTGGCGCCGGTCATGCGCGATGGCTGGGCAGACCTGGTCTCGCTCTCCAACGTGACCAATGGCCGGGTCTCCGGTTCGCGCGCAATCACGTCACTGGATGTGCCCACGGCGGCCATCGAGCGGGTCGAGGTCCTGGGTGGCGCCGATTCCATCATCGTCGGCGGCCCGATGGAACCGGGCGGGTCGGTCAACATCGTCACCAAGCAGCCGGTGGCCGAGAAGGTTCGGGAGCTGACGCTGGAGATCGACAATCGTGGCCACCGCCGCAGCGCCCTTGACCTGGGGGGCAGTCTCTCGGACGATCGTGCCTGGACGTATCGCACTATCCTCTCCGCGATCCACGACAAGCGCACACTAGATGGCTACGACGGCGCCCGCGAGTTCTACCTGGCCTCGTCCATCGGCTACAAGGACAGTCGCAGCGCGGTGGTGGCTGGCTTGAGCCACCAGGTTGCGCGTACGCCGTTCGGCGGCTACCAGAGCGCCATGCTCAACGCCGATGGCCCTGGTCCTGACTTGCGTACCACCCCCTGGGGCCGGCCCGACGACCGCAGCCTGGCCACCAAGACCGAATTGTTCACCACCTGGGAGCAGCAACTGGGCGATGGCTGGCGCTTTAACAGCAAGGCGCGCTTGACCCGCCTGCGCTACACCTCGGCGGGCTATACCAGTTGCGCGCAGGCAGACCCGGACGCCGGCACCGGTGTGTGCGTGGCCGAGCAATCCTTGTTGCACACCGATAGCGCCAGCTTCGATGGCAATCTCTCGCGCAGCTTCAGCCTGGACGAGTGGACCCATACCGTGATGGGCGGTGCCAGTTTCTCCCGCACCCGCTTGCGCAGCTACACCGATGGCGACAATGCCAGCCTGGTGACGACCCCGTGGCCGCCCTCCCCGGCCGTCTTGCCACCCGTCAGCGGCACGCCCAGCCTGGTGGACGACAACGACGCCATCTATACCAGCAATGTCTACCTGCAGGACCAGATCCGCTGGCGGCGCTGGTATGTCCTGGCCAATGTCGGCTATGAACGGGAACGCAACAACTTTTCCTATGACGTGGACATGAACGGGGTGGTCCATGACACCTCGGCGCCGCGCCCGCACCCGGTCTACAACCTCGGCATCGCCTATCGCCTGACCGAGACCGCGACCCTCTATGCCAACACCTTCCGCAGCTTTACGCCCGGCCAGATGTTGCTGGACTCCACCCTCAATGGCAGCAAGCCGGGTGTCAACACGGCACCGGCGACCACTGGCAAATCGGCCGAGATCGGCGTCAAGCTGGAGTTGCTGGACAAGCGCGCCATCTTCACCGCGGCCCTGTACCGGGCCAGCCATACCAACGTGCTGCAGTTCGTCTTCCCCGACCCCAGCTCGCCCTTCAACCGCTACGTGCTGCTCCCCTCGGCGGTCAGCCGGGGGCTGGAACTGAGCCTGTCGGGTCGGCTGGCGCGCGGCTGGAACCTCATCGCCAGCTACAGTTACAGCCTCTTCCACCCGGCCCCGAGCGACGATGAAGACAGCAGGCTGGCGCAGTTCCCGCATCACCGGGCCAGCCTGTGGAGTACCTACGACCTGCAATCCGAAGGCTGGCGCGGCTGGGGATTCGGGCTCGGCCTCACCATGCGCAGCAGCTACATGGCCTTCAGCGACGCCGATTCCCAGGTGCGCATTCCCGGCCAGACCCGCACCGATGCCAGCCTCTATTACCGTTCCGGGAAGAGTCGCACGACCCTGGGCATACGCAACCTGTTCGACCGCCGCCTCTATAGCGACTTCGCCACCACCACCATCGGCGTGGAGCCGGCGCGCACGGTCACCCTGACCCACATCGTCGAATTCTGATCCCGCTGGCCGCCCTCCCTGCCCCCTGGCATGGCCTGTTCGGGCCGTACTGCAAAAATAATTTGTAACAGACCGTCATTTCGGGCCGCTCGTTGCACAAGCAAGACAAAGAGACGGATTTCTCTGTCTTCATCGCGCAAGGAGCTCCCCCTCATGACCATCGTGCATGCCCCCCATTTCCTCCATGTCCCCCGTTCGGCCGCCCCCGACTGGCTGCCGCTGGATACCCAGGAACCGCTACTGGCCTGCCTGAGCCTGGTGCTGCTGGCATTGGCCTGCTACCTCGCTTGGCCGGGCATCGCCCGCTGCTATCGCCAGATGCGCCTGGGTGCCAGCTGGTTCGTGCGTACCGTGCCGGCTGGCCTCGACCTCCCGCTCAAGATTCGCCGCGTCACCCTGCAGAGCGCCCCCGACCGGCCGCGCACACTGCTGTCCTGGCTGGCGCGGCAGTGCAAGTTAGGTGCGCGCAGCATGCTGTATCCACGGCAGACCCGGCGCTGGCTGGCCTTCTGGAACCTCAGCGCCACCCACAGCGCGCTGGCGCTGGCCACACCGCGCCTGCTGCACAAGATCTACCGGCCCTATCAATCCCTGCGACTGCGCCCGGCCGAGCGCATGGCGATCCTGATGTCCCACTACGACTTCGTCATTCGTCGCGGCCTGGCGCCGCTGGTGCTGCAGGCTGCCAGTCGCCCCATCCCCGTCGGCCAATTCAGCGGCAAGGCGGGCGATCTCTATGAGGTGCGCCTGGCAGCCATCGCCAGCCTCGACCATGAGGGCGAACTGGCGCTGCACCTGTATCGCGACAACCGCCTGCTGTTCTCGACCGCCTTCACCATCTGCCGCCAGCCGGGCGGTTGGGTGATCCGCATCGGCTGCCTGCAGGGCCCGGGCTGCGCCGACAGCCGGGAGCAGATCCGGCGCGCCACGCGCGACATGTTCGGACTGCGGCCCAAGGCGCTGATGATCCGACTGGTACGCGCCATCGGTGCTGGTATCGGTTGTGGTCGCGTGGTCCTGGTCGGCAACGGCAACCGCGTAGCCAACCGCCATAGCAAGCGTAAGCGGGTGCATGCCGACTATGACGCCTTCTGGCAGGAAATCGGCGCGGCGCGGCGCAGCGATGGTGACTACGAGCTGCCCTGCATCGAGCCGGAAACCAGGCTCGACCAGCTGCCCTCGCGCAAGCGCGCCGAGGCCCGCCAGCGCCTGGCCTTCACGCGCCAGGCCACCTGGGAAGTCGGACGCCTGTTCTCGTGCGCGAGCCGCTGAAGCAAACGTTGCAGGTGAACCCGATGGCAAGCTCTTCCGGCACCACCCCCAGCGCGGCGGGTCCACTGGACGTGAGCAACCTGGTCAGCCAGATCATTGCCGTGGAAAGCAAGGCACGCCTGGCGCCACTGGCCAGCAAGGCGGAAGAGCTCAATGCACTGCTCTCTGCCTATGATGCGCTGCGCCTGGCGCTGGTGGCCTGTCAGCAGGCTTTGCGGCAGTGGAATAGCGCCCGGTTCCTCGGCAGCGATACTGCCGCCGTAACCCGTGTCGCGAGCGGCTATGTCAGCGCCTTCAACACGCTGATCAAGGGCATGACTGAATGGAGCCGGCCAGCGCCGTCGCCCCTGCACGGCAAGGCGAGTCTACTTGACCCACTAGCCAGCGATACCATGGCGCAAGCCCTCATTGCGCAGTTGCGCGCAAGCGTACTGGCCGCGGCCGGTCGTCACGCGAATGGCACGCTGGAGAGCGTCGGCATCCGTTTCCACAAGGACGATACCCTTGCCATGGACGCCATTGGCCTGAACCAGGCCGCCGACGACAATCCCGAGGGCCTGGCGGCACTCTTCTGCGCTCAGGATGGCCTGGTAGCTTGCACGCAGTCGCTGCTGGACCAGATGCTGCACGAAGACGGCCTCCTGGCCGGCAAGATACGCGCACTGCAGACCAGCCTCAAGCGGGTCGCCGACCAGCAGGCCGCTACCCTGGAACGCCTGGCCAACTTGCGCGAGAGCTACACCCAGCAGTTCAACCGCCTCAACATCACGCTGGAGAAGATGCAGGCTTCGCACGACCCCGCCAGCCAGCCATTGGCCCGCAGGCGCAAGCCCTGCCCCTGACAAGGACATGTGCGCGCCGGCTCCCGGGCGTTGCGGTCACCGGGCTTCCAGGCAGACCCTGTTGCGCCCGTCCTTCTTTGCGCGATACAGGGCATCATCGGCGCGTTTCATCAACTCGTCCGTGCTTTCTCCGGGGCACCAGACGGCCACGCCAAAACTGCTGGTCTTGGCCCCCACGCTGGCAAACGAATGCGCCTGTATCACCTGGCGCAAATGTCCGGCCAGATGCGCGGCCTGCTCCAGGCCGGTGTCGGGACAGAGAATCAGGAATTCCTCGCCGCCCCAGCGGGCCAGGATGTCAGACTCGCGCAAGCCAGCGGCCAGCACGGCCGCGAACTCCCGCAACAAGCTGTCACCCACCAGATGTCCATGCTGGTCATTGACGGACTTGAATTCGTCGATGTCGGCCAGGATGACCGCCAGCGGGCGTCCCTGAGCGTCGGCCTGTGCCAAGGCCTCCTGGAAAGCCGCATCCAGTCCGAGCCGGTTGAGTACGCCGGTCAACTTGTCGGTGACCGCCAGCTTGGCCAGGGTCTGGTGCGCCGCGCGCAGCTCGGCCGTCCTCAAGGCCACCTCGCCACTGAGGATCTCGTTATGCCGGACCTCGAACTCGTGCGCCTTCTCGATCCGGGCATAGGCATCGTTGAGCCGGTCGACCAGCACGCTCAATTCATCTTGCCGCGGCAAGGGGCTGCGACGCAGCACGAACGGCCGGAAAGTGCCGCCCGGTGAATAGGCGTTGGCAAAATCGGCCATCTGCGTCAGATGCCGGGTGATCATCCACGACACCAGCAGCAGGATACTCACCGAGGTGATGAGCGACTTGACGATCTGGGTACACAGCACGATGACGATGCGCTCCATCGTGCGCTCATAGAGCGTTTGCAGATTGGCCGCGATGGTGATCTTGCCGACCACGGCGCCATTGCGTCGCAATACGTAGTCGAAGAACCGGGCTGCGTGCGGATCGACATGTCCGGTGCTCAATTCTGCGGACTGGCTGGGACCATAATGGATGGTCGCCCCCGACACCCATGGCGAGCGTCCGATGCCATCGAGCTGCACTTGCATGCTGGCGACATTGAAATTCCAGGCTGCATCGGCAAGTCCAGGCAACTGGCTCTGCTCGATGTAGCGCATGCCCTCCTCCAGAGCGGAAACATCGCGCCGGTAGTCGAAGAACAACTGTACCGAGGTCGCCACCAGCGCGGCGGTGGCACTGATGCAGACGATCCACACCAGCATGCGGCGCGCCAGTCCATGGCCCAGGGCAGCGATCCAGGCATCGTGGATGAGCCGCACGCGATCCCGGAGCAGTCGCATGCTCATCTACCGGCCCTGATCGCGGAAGGGGGAATGACGCGCAAACACCTCCTCGTAGCGCTTGGCTGCGTCGGCGTCCAGCAGGCGGGCTTCGGCGTCGATCCATGGTGGGCGCTTGCCCGCCTTGGCCACGACCTGGTTGACCCGCTCGACGATCTTCCGTCCCCATGGACCCTTGGTGCAGCCCACGTAACCGATCGTATATTCCGGCAGGCCGGCAATGGGGAGATAGGCCAGCCTCACCGAGGCCCCCAGTTGCCGGGCAAACCAGTTGACCTCATCGGGATAGGTAATGATGTAGTCGACCCAGCCATTGGCGACCTGGCGGAACGGCCCCTGGTCGTCGTCACTGGTCTGGATCAGGTTGGGCTGCCCCTGCACGGCGGCGAAGGCATCCAGGACGACCGGCGGATAGCCGCGTTTCTCCTGGCGCACCGTGACCAGGGAGGGGTCCCGCAGCAGCCGGCCGATATCGACGGCGCCTGCCGCATTGCGATACGCCGCCAGCCGCGCGACCCGGTCGGCCCGCACCACGATATGGTGTGGCAGCACGAACTCCACGGGGCCACTGAAATCGACATAGGCTTCCCGCTCGGCCGTCTTGAGCAGGCTGGGCTCGCACACCGGCTGCCCCTGCTTCATCAGGCCGAACACGCGTGACATGCTGGAGGGTTCGACGACATGCTTGAAGTCCGGCGTGCGCTCGATGAAATAACGCAGAAACACATCGGCGTAGCCGGTTCCCTTGAGCGGGCCGCTGGCAATGATGACAGGCGGATAATCCGGCATCTGCCAGTTGACGGTGATGTCCTCGGCCCGGACGCTGGTGCTGGCCAACAGATGGGCCAGGGCCATGCCTACCCCGATGCGGAAGGACGCAGACAGGAATCCGGGCTTCCGGAGGAGTGCTGGTGACATTTTTTGCTGCGCTATCGTTTCAACTCTATTCTTCTTTGCCGACAGAAACACAATGCCAACTCAAGCCGGCATCGTGAGGCTCCATTATATTCGATGCCGCCGCCAGAATACGTGCTAGAGGCGCGGCAGCAGGCGTTCTACCAGTTGCCTGTGGTAGGGATCGTCGGAGTCGATATAGCGCGATGCCGAGGCCACGTTCTTCCATCCCACATATTCCATCAGGGCGCGCAGTTCCCAGCCGTTGGCGCTGGCCCATGAGGCGAATCCCCGCCGCAGCGAGTGCGAACTATAGGCCTGGGCGTCTGCCACGCCGGCCTGTTGCAGGATACGCCGCAACATCGGGATGACACTGCCGGGGCTCACCGGATCGGGGCTGATGCGCCCCCAGCGATCGATGCCACGGATCACCGGGCCGCTGGACAGGCCGCTGACGGCCAGCCAGTCCAGGTAGGCCGCCACCGGGCACAGACGCGACAGCGCCGGTGTCCGGTAGGTGCTGCCCTTGAGGCTGCGGTCGGTCTTGGTGCGCGGCAGGTGGATGGTCATGCCCTCCCCGGCCACCGCCTCGATGCGGCCGATCTCCAGGCGGATCAGTTCGTCGCTGCGAAAGCCGCGCCAGAAGCCGATCAGCAACAGGCATTGATCGCGCGTGTGGCGCAGCAGATCGGCGTAACGTTGCTGCTGGCGGGCCTGCTCGCGCTCCCCTTCAAGCCATGCAATCGCCTGCGCCAGTGCGTCCAGCTGCAGCGGCTTGGCTTGTTTTTCCTGTGCCGGGTGCAATTCCCTGATCCCGCGCAACACCTTGCGCACGATCGGCGCCTTGGTCGGATCGGGAAAGCCTTGTTCCACATGCCATTGCCCCAAGCCCGACAAACGCTGGCGCAGGGTGCTATGCGCCAGCACGGCGGCATGGTCGGCCAGGTAGCGGGCCACGCTGTCAGCCGTGGCCGGCAGATAGCCGCCCCACTCCACTTCGAAATGGTTCACGGCAGCGCGATAGCTGCGCCGGGTGTTGTCGCGGGTGGCCGCGTGGATATAGGTGTCTATCGGATTCATGGACGGATCGCTTTACGCTGGCGCCTGGAGAGTCATTACAGCGGCTCAGGCAAATTTCACGGGTTGCAGCGCGCTGACATGTGATAAGCATTGATTATCCCATATTAAATTGTCGATATTCCCTCGTTTATATGGCTTGAATTTATTATGTTATTACGTATTATGTAATACATTATCAAATAACAGATAGGCATGCCATGGCACGCACCGGCCTCTACAAGTCAGAAATCAAGATTGCCCGCGACTCGCTGCTGGCGCAGGGCAAGCACCCGTCCGTGGATGCCGTTCGTATCGCGCTGGGCAATACCGGCTCCAAGAGCACGATTCACAAGTACCTCAAGGAACTGGAGCAGGAAGACGGTGGCGCCGATGTGAGCAAGCCCTCCATCAGCGATGCCTTGCAAGACCTGGTCGCACGACTGGCCGCCGGATTACAGCAAGAGGCCGATGCCCGCATCGAGGCTGCACAGGCGCGTCACGACACCGCAAGCGCCCTCCAGCAAGCCGAGAAGGACGCCCTGCAGCAGGCCAACCAGATGCTGGCGAGCCAGCTGGAAGCCGTCCGCGCCGAATTGCATGCGCAGACCACGGCCAATGCGGCACTGTCCACGCAACTGCAGGAGCAATCCGTGCTGCGCCTGACGCTGGAGACCCAGTTGGCCGCCCTCCAGCAGCGCTTGGCCGAACATGAGCAACATCGCGCCTCCCTGGAAGAAAAGCATCAGCATGCCCGTGAGGCACTGCAACACTATCGGGAGGCAGCCAAGGACCAGCGCGACCAGGACATCCGCCGGCACGAACAGCAAGTCCAGACCCTGCAAGCCGAAATACGGCAGCTGCGCCAGGACCTGATCATCCGCAACGAAGACCTCACGCGCGCCAACCAGGAAGGCGTGCGCATGGTCACGGAGCTCGCGCATGCCCGCCAGGCACTGCAGGAAGAACAGGCCAGGGGGCGCGAGCGGGAGGATCAATTGGCCCAGTTGCGCCAGGTCGAGACGCAGAAGCAGCGACTCGAACAGCAGCTGCTGGAGCATGCCTCGGCGAATGAACAACTGGCCGCACGCGAGCTCGTCCTGGCGGACAATTGCCGGCGGATGGAAGAGCAACTGCATCAGAGCCAGCTGGCCCTGGCAGCGGCCTTGGCCAGGAGCGAAGCCCAGGAGACACTGGCT
>Ga0213872_10002475_pt1 | contig 10828 bp, 8 predicted proteins | sample VelepicomBERX_R2_FD_160071 | JGI IMG/M metagenome (GOLD analysis project Ga0213872, IMG submission 160071) | Rhizosphere microbial communities from Vellozia epidendroides in rupestrian grasslands, the National Park of Serra do Cipo, Brazil - RX_R2 | ecosystem: Host-associated > Plants > Roots >... | reverse complement strand
GACGACGCGTTTCTGGCGGGCTATGGCGCGGCGCAGGCGGTTCCGGGACCGCTTTTCACCTTCGCCGCCTATCTCGGCGCCGAGATCGACGGCATTCGCGGCGCGATCATCGGGCTGATCGGGATTTTTCTGCCGGGAATATTGATCCTGCTGGCCGCCTTGCCGCATTGGGAGAGTTTGCGCCGTAAAGTCTGGGCGCAGGCCGGGATCAAGGGCGTTAACGCCGCGGTGGTGGGATTGCTGGCGGCGGCGCTTTATTCGCCGCTTTGGACCGGTTCGGTGCATAGGCTGGCCGATTTCGCCATCGCCGCGGCGGGCTTCCTGCTTCTGGTCCGCTGGAAGGTCCCGCCGCTGCTGGTGGTCGTGCTTGGCGCCGTGGCCGGCGCTTATTTGGCCTGACGGGCGTCCAAAGCGAGGTTGAGACGCAGCACATTGACGCGGGGTTCGCCGAGCAGTCCGAAGGTGCGGCCTTCGCTGTAGAGACGCACCATCTTGGTGAGTTCAGCCGGATCGATATTGCGAGCCTTCGCCACCCGCGGCACTTGGTAAAGCGCCGCCGCCAGCGAGATATGCGGGTCCAATCCGCTGCCCGACGCGGTCACCAGATCCACCGGAACGTCGCCGGTGGCGTCCGGGTTTTCATCCTTCAGCGCCTTGGTGCGGTCGGTGATGTCGGAGATCAAGGCCTTCGAGCTCGGCGCCGCGTTGCTGCCGCCGGAATTGCCGGCATTGTAAGGCGCGGCGACGGTCTTGGTGGAGTCATTGGGATCGGTGTCGGTGGTGGCCGACGGGCGCCCATGGAAATAACCGGGCGCGGTGAAGTTCTGCCCGATCAGCTCGGAACCCACCACCTTGTCGTCCTTGCTGATCAGGCTGCCATGCGCCTGATAGGGGAACAGCTTGCCGGCGACGAAGCTCATGCCGAACGGATAGGCCACGCCGAGCAGCAAAGTCAGGACGATGGTGGCGAGAATGGCCTGTTTGAGATGTCTAAACATTGGTTTCTTCCTTAAGCCAGGCCAAGCAGCCCGACGATCAGATCAACGATCTTGATGCCGATAAAGGGAACGATCAGCCCGCCCAGCCCATAGATCAAAAGGTTGCGGCGTAGCAGCACCTCGGCGCCGGCCGGACGATAGGTCACGCCCTTCAGCGCCAGCGGGATCAAGGCGATGATGATCAGCGCGTTGAAGATGATCGCCGACAGCACCGCGCTTTGCGGGCTGGCCAGATGCATGATGTTGATCGCCTGCAGCTGCGGATAGCTGGCGATGAACAGAGCCGGGATGATGGCGAAATATTTCGCCACGTCATTGGCGATCGAGAAGGTGGTGAGCGAGCCGCGGCTCATCAGCAGCTGCTTGCCGATCATCACGATCTCGATCAGCTTGGTGGGATCGCTCTCCAGATCCACCATGTTGCCGGCCTCGCGCGCCGCCTGGGTGCCGGTGTTCATGGCGACGCCGACATCGGCTTGCGCCAGGGCCGGAGCGTCGTTGGAACCGTCGCCGCACATGGCGACCAGCCGGCCCTTGCCCTGCTCTTCGCGGATCAGCGCCAGTTTGCGCTCCGGAGTGGCTTCCGCCAGGAAGTCGTCGACGCCGGCTTCGGCGGCGATGGCGGCCGCCGTAAGCGGATTGTCGCCGGTGATCATCACGGTGCGGATGCCCATCTTGCGCAGAATCTGGAAGCGCTCATGAATGCCCGGCTTGATGATGTCCTTGAGATAGATGACGCCGAGCAGACGGCCATTCTTGGCCACCACCAGCGGCGTGCCGCCGGCCTTGCCGACCCGCTCCACCGCCTGATTGAGATCGCGCGGCGTGCCCATGGCGCTGTTGCCCGGCCAATCGGTGACCCACTTCAAAAGCGAATCCGAAGCGCCCTTGCGGATCACGTCTTCACCGATATCGACGCCGCTCATGCGGGTCTGGGCGGTGAATTCGAGGAAACGCATGCCGTCCAGGCTGGCCGGATCGTTGAAGCCGAAGCGCTTCTTGGCCAGGGCCACGATCGATTTGCCTTCCGGAGTTTCGTCGGTCAAGGAGGCCATGAAGGCGGCTTCCGCCAGTTCCCGCTCATTGACCGAAGGCAGCGGGATGAATTCGGCGGCCTGACGGTTGCCCAAGGTGATGGTGCCGGTCTTGTCGAGAAGCAGCACGTCGATATCGCCCGCCGCCTCGACGGCGCGGCCCGATTTGGCGATCACGTTGAACTTCACCAGCCGGTCCATGCCGGCGATGCCGATGGCGGACAAAAGGCCGCCGATGGTGGTGGGGATCAGCGAGACCAGCAGCGCGATCAGGAACACCACCGGCAGATTGGCCTGCGAGAAGGTGGCGAAGGCCGGAAGCGTGACGCAGACGATCAGGAAGATCATGGTCAGGCCGACCAGAAGGATGGTCAGGGCGATCTCGTTCGGCGTCTTCTGGCGCTTGGCGCCTTCCACCAGGGCGATCATGCGGTCGAGGAAGCTTTCGCCCGGATCGGCGGTAATGCGCACCACGATACGGTCCGACACCACTCGGGTGCCGCCGGTCACCGCCGAACGGTCGCCGCCGGACTCGCGGATCACCGGAGCCGATTCGCCGGTGATGGCGCTTTCATCGACGGTGGCGATGCCCACCACCACGTCGCCGTCACCGGGGATGACGTCGCCGATCTCGACCAGGACGAGATCGTCATGGCGCAGGCTGGCGGCGGGGACCGAGGTCCAGCTCTTGGCGTCGATTGCCGCTAGCTTCTTGGCCATGGTCTCGGTCTTGGTCTTGCGCAGACTGTCGGCCTGCGCCTTGCCGCGGCCTTCCGCCACCGCTTCGGCGAAATTGGCGAAGATCACGGTGAACCACAGCCAGGCGGCGATCTGTCCGACCACCGAAACATAGTCATGGATGCCCGAGGCGACGTCGCGGATCCAGATCACGGAAGACAGCAAGGCCACCACCGCGGTGGTGAACATCACCGGATTGCGGATCAGATCGCGCGGATCGAGCTTGCGGAACGAGGCGATGATCGCCTCGCCCAGAATGCCCTTATCGAACAGGGCGATGGAATTTGGGCGATGAACGCTCATGAGGCACCTATCAGAAGCTGGCGCCCGCGGCGAGCGAGAGATGCTCGACCAGCGGACCCAACGCGAGAACCGGGAAGAAGGTCAAACCGCCGACCACCAGGATCACGGCGATCAGCAGCACGATGAACAAAGTGCCGTGGGTCGGGAAGGTACCCGCCGAAGCCGGCACCAGCTTTTTCGCCGCCAACGACCCGGCGATCGCCAAGGTCGGGATGATGACGATGAAGCGGCCCAGCAGCATGGCCACCGACAAAGCGCTGTTCTGGTAGAGGCTGTTGCCCGAGAAGCCGGCAAAGGCCGAACCATTATTGGCGGTGGTCGAGGTGTAGGCATAGACCGCCTCGGTCAAACCGTGCGGGCCGGCGGCCGAAATGGCGGCCAGACCGGCCGGCAGAACCACGGAAAGCGCGCCCAGGCCCAACACCGACAGCGGGAACACCATCAGCACCAGGACGGCCAGCTTGATCTCCTTGCTCTCCATCTTCTTGCCGAGATATTCCGGGGTGCGGCCCACCATCAGACCGGCGACGAACACGGTGATGATGACGAAGATCACCATGCCATGCAGGCCGGCGCCGACGCCGCCGAAGATCACCTCGGACAGCATCATATTGACCAGCGGCACCATGCCGCCGATCGGCATGAAGCTGTCATGCATGGAATTGACCGCGCCGCACGAAGTATCCGTGGTCACCGTGGCGAACAGGGCGGAATTGGCGGTGCCGAAGCGCAGCTCCTTGCCCTCCATATTGCCGCCGGGATTGATGTCGGAGGCGGCCTGATCGATGCCGATCTGCTCATAGAGCGGATTGGCCTGGGATTCCGCCCAATAGGCGGTGAAGGCGCCTGCCCCGCACATGATCGCCATGGCGATGTAGATCGCCCGGCCCTGGCGAAAATCCAGCACCATCTTGCCGAAGGCGAAGACCAGAGCGGCGGACAGCACCACCAGCGACCACATTTCCGCGAAATTCGACAAAGGCGTCGGATTTTCGAAAGGATGCGCCGAATTGGCATTGAAGAAACCGCCGCCATTGGTACCCAAAAGCTTGATCGCTTCCTGCGACGCCACCGGACCCATGGGAATGGTCTGGGCGCCGCCATCGAGACCGATCGAGGCCACCGAAGGATCGAAATTCTGCGGCACGCCCTGCCACACCAGGAACAGGGTGAACAGGATGCAAAGCGGCAGCATCACATGGACGATGGAACGGATGGCGTCGACATAGAAATTGCCGACCGTCTTGGCCGAACGGCGCGAAAAGCCGCGGATCACCGCCACCGCCACCGCGAAGCCGGTGGCCGCCGAGGTGAAGTTATGCACCGCCAGACCCACCGCCTGGCTGAAATAGCTGAGCGTGTTCTCGCCGCCATAATTCTGCCAATTGGTATTAGTGGTGAAGCTGACCGCCGTATTGAAGGCGAGATCGGCCGGGACATTGGCAAAACCGCTAGGGTTCCAAGGCAAGAAGGCCTGCAGCCGCAGAATCGCGTAAAGCGCCAGCAGCGTCACCAGATTGAAGGCCAGAAGCGCCAGCGCATATTGCGTCCAATGCTGTTCGGTGTCGGATTTCACCGCGCACAGCTTCAAAAGCAGCTTCTCGATCGGAGTGAGGACCGGGGACAGAAAGGTGCGTTCGCCGGCAAAGACGCGCGCCATGTAAAGTCCCAGAGGAATCGCCGTGGCGGTAAGGATCGCGCCATAAGCGATGATTTGCTGAATGCCTGCGGCGTTCATCAGAATTTTTCCGGATTGATCAGGGCGTAGCCCAGATAGATCAGCAAAAGCGCGGAAACGGCGCCGCCGAGAACGAAATCAAAGCTCATCGCCGTCTCCTCACATCGCCTCGCAGCCGCGCACGAACAGACCGCCGATCGCGAAAAACGCGATGACGGCAGCCACGAAAATCACATCCAGCATTTTGACTCCTTGGCGTTGGTCGCCACCAATGAGGGGATAATCCTGAAGGCCGTAGGCAATCTATGCGAATCTGTCGACAGCCGCATAAAGGCGGCGTAAAGGGAGCGTTACCATCTTGTAAGCGCCGCCGACCTTGAGTTCAAACCCAAACCGCCTTATACAGGTGTCCATCGTAACAGAGCTGAGCGCCTGACTTGAGCGCTGACGTCCATAGTCCAACCGATTATCGCGCCGGCGTAGGGATCGTCTTGTGCAATGCGCAAGGACGGATCCTGATCGGCAAACGCCGCGACCGCCGCGACCCACCTTGGCAGATGCCGCAAGGCGGGGTGCAGGAGAATGAGACTCCGGCCCAGGCGGTGATACGCGAGATCAAGGAAGAGCTGGGCACCGACCGCGTCACCTTGATCGAGTTCCGCCCGGACTGGCTGACCTATGATTATCCCGACGCCAGCACCTCGCGCCGTGCGGTCAATTTCAAGGGCCAGCGCCATCTGTGGTTCCTGATGCGCTTCGACGGCCGGGATGACGAGATCAAGCTCGATAGCCCGCATGGCGAATTCGACGATTGGCGCTGGAGCACGCCGGCCGAGGTGATCGAGCGGGTGGTGGATTTCAAGCAGCCGGTCTATCGTCAGGTGATGCGCTATTTCGCACCGACCATTTCGCGCATGGCCCTGACCTTGCCGGCCAAAGCGGCGAAGCTGCCGCCGCGCCGGCCTCGCCAACGCCGCTTGGCGGTGTGAATTGTCAAAACCTCTGGTGTGGGTGGTGACCGACGGCAAGGTCGGCATGGAAAATCAGTGCGTCGCGGTGGCGCACCGGCTGGGTCTGGACCCGGTCATCAAGCGCGTCAAGCTGCGGACGCCTTGGAAACAGCTGAGCCCATGGGCATTGAGGTTCGGCAATCGCTATTCCCTGTCCGCCGATGGCGACCAGCTCGACGCCCCCCTGCCCGACCTGTTGATCGCCACCGGACGCCACAGCGTTTCCTCGTCGCTGGCGCTGCGCGATCTGACCAAAGGCAAATGCCTCAGGGTGCAGATCCAAAATCCGGGCATTTCTCCGGAAAATTTCGATTTGGTGGTGGTGCCCCGCCATGACCGGCTGAGCGGCCCCAATATTCTGGTCACCCATGGCGCGCCGCATTCGGTGACGCCGGCCAATCTCGATGCCGCCCGCGGCAAGTTCCCGCGGCTGGCCGATTTGCCGAAACCCCGGGTGGCCGTGCTGCTGGGCGGCGATAACGGGGTCTATCGCTTCACCCAAAGCGCCGCCAAGGCGCTGGCCGAATGTCTTTCCACCCTGTTGCGCGGCAATCATGGTTCGCTGATGCTGACGCCGTCGCGCCGCACCGGTGCGGCCATCGAGGCGATCTTCCGCGACAAATTGGGCGGACTTCCCGGCGAGATCTGGGACGGCGGCGGCGACAATCCCTATCACGCCTATCTGGCCTATGCCGATCACATATTGGTGACCGCCGATTCGGTGAACATGGTGTGCGAGGCCGCCGCCACCGGCAAGCCGGTGCAAGTGATCCCGCTCGATGGCGGCTCCGACAAATTCCGCCGCTTCCACGCCGGATTGGAGGCGGAAGGCATCACCCGCCCGTTCCAAGGCACGCTGGAGACATGGAGCTACCAGCCGGTCGACGACACCCAGATGGTGGCCGACCGCATCACAGCGATGCTTAGTCTCTAGAATCACAATAGGTGCCGGCGGCGATCCAGCGGAGAAGCAAGGGCCGCCACCATTTGGCGCGCAACACCAGCCCGCACCGATAGCGCCCATCCTGCCAGGTCAGGGCCGGACAAGGCCCGGTCTTCCTCAAATAGCGGATGCGGCCGACCGGACAGGTCTCCGCCAGGCAGCAAACGCCGCAGCCATTGCAAGGCGCGCCATAGGCCGGCTTATTGACCGTCCCAGCCACAGGCCTTCAACCCCTCTTGCATATGGTCGGGCGGCGCCGCGACGGCGGTGATCGGCGGCTTCTTGTAATAGAGCGGCAAGGTGATCGAACGCGACAGTAGGCAAAGGGTCGGCGCCAGCAGATCGGCGGTGCCGGCGCCATAGAGCCGGTCGCCAAGAATCGGACAGCCGACCGAGGACAGATGCACCCTGAGCTGATGGCTGCGACCAGTGATCGGCCGCAATTCCAGCCACGCCACGCGGCCATCGCGCCCCATCACCTTCCATTCGGTCTGCGAGGGCTGACCGTCCTTATCCACCACCATGCGGCCGCGTCTTGGATCGACCTTCTTCAAGGGTTTGTCGATCAGGCCGCTGTCGCCGTCCGGAGCGCCGACGGTGAGCGCCCAATAGGTCTTGTCGACTTTGCCATTGGCGAACAGGGCGCCCAATTGCTTCAAGGCCGCCTTGTGGCGCCCCAAGACCAGGCAGCCCGAGGTGTCGCGATCGAGCCGATGCGCCAGTTCCGGGGGGTTGGGCAGGCCAAATTGCAATGATTCCAACAAAGGGCGAAGATTTGGCACGCCTTTGCCGCCCTCATGCACGGCGAAGCCGGCGGGTTTGTCGATAATCAGGGCCATTCCATCGCGATAGAGAAGCCGGTCGGCTAGGTCGGTGTCAGTCATGATGCGTTGCAATATTTGACTTGCTTTACTTGGGAACCATCAAAACATACGATCCTTTATGTTCCCGGGGGAGTGTTAATCGTCATCGGTTGACGATCAATAATAAGCAATTCAGGGAGACGTCATGTTCCAGCAGCTGCTTACTCCGATTGGCGACAGCCTGACGCTGTCATTTTTGGTGGCGGCGCTTCCCGTCGCCACGGTTCTGGTCCTTCTCGGCATCTTCCGGCGGCCCGCCTGGCAGGCGGCGCTGGCGGGATTGATCGTCGGCTTCGTGGTGGCGGTCACCGCCTGGGAGATGCCGGTCGATCTGGCCGCCGACGCCGTAGCCAATGGCGGCGTGTTCGCCTTGTGGCCGGTGATGTGGATCGTCGTCAATGCCTTGCTGCTTTATAATATCGCGGTGGCGTCGGGCCGCTTCGACGCTTTCCGCCTGTGGGTCAACCGGCATTTGCCGAATGACCGCCGCGTGGTGCTGGTGGTGATCGGCTTCTGCTTCGGCGCGCTGCTGGAAGGCATTTCCGGCTTCGGCACCCCGGTGGCGATCACCGCCTCGCTGCTGATCCTGTGCGGTTTCCAGCCGCTGGAAGCCATCGTCTTCGTTCTCATCTTCAATACCGCCCCGGTCGCCTTCGGAGCGCTGGGAACGCCGGTCACGGTGCTGGGGGCGGTGACCAATCTGCCGGCCAATGTGCTCGGCGCCATGATCGGCAGGCAATTGCCGGTGCTTGGCCTGCTCCTTCCCTTCTACGTCATCGCCGTCTATGGCGGCATGCGCTCGATCAAGGCGTTGTGGCCGGTGCTTCTGGTGGCGGGCGGCAGCTTCGCCACCTCGCAATTCGTCGCTTCGAACTTCCTCGATTACGCTTTGACCGACGTGCTCGCCTCACTCGGTTCGCTGATCGTCACCATTCTGTTCCTGCAAGTGTGGAAGCCGGCGCCCGATCCGGAATTCGCCATTCAGGCCGACCTCACGGCCGTGGCGCCGAGCGGCAAGGGCATCGCGCCCTGGCAAGGCTGGCTGCCTTGGATCATCGTGTCGATCACCGTCATCCTGTGGACCGATTTCAAGGTGGCCGCCATCGGCGCCCAGGCGATCAAATGGCCGGGACTGCATAACGCCATCTCGATCACCCTTTATGGCGGCAAAGCCTATGGCGCGGTGTGGAACTTCCAGCCTCTGGCCACCGGAACCGCCATTCTTCTCGCCTGCCTGCTGACCGCACTGGTGGTGCGGCTGCCGGTCGGCGAGCTGGGCAATTGCGTGGTCAAAACCGTCAAGCAGACCTGGATTCCGGTCATCACCGTGATGCTGATCGTCGCCTTGGCCTATCTGATGAATTATTCGGGTCTGGCCTACACCCTCGGCCAGGGCGTGGCCTCGACCGGCAAGGCCTTCGTCATCTTGTCGCCCTTCCTCGGCTGGGTGGCGGTATCGCTGTCCGGCAGCGATACCTCGGGCAATGCGCTATTCGGCAATCTGCAAGTGGTGGCGGCGCGTCAGCTCGATCTGAGCCCGGTGCTGTTCGCCGCCACCAATTCGTCGGGCGGCGTCATGGGCAAGATGATCTCGCCGCAGAACATCGCCACCGGCGTCGCGGTGACCAATCTGCAAGGCCGCGAGGGCGACGTGTTCGCCCGCACCTTCTGGCATTCGGTGATCCTGTCGCTGGTGCTGGCCTTCCTGGTCTCGCTGCAGCAATTCGTCTTTCCCTGGGTCATTCCGGCGATCGGCGGCGGGGGTTGATAAAAAAATCCATTAAAATTGGAACTAAGCTTCATCAAACCTTCTTGCAACTGTCATAACTTTTGCTGGAGTCCCGCGCTAACTATCGGCCATCTTGAGTCGATCGCTGTAAGCCGAAGGGGAACCCCATGCATCAGCACCAATCGGCGTCCTCGCCTTCGATCGAGGACGCCGTTCTTCTTTCCGTTCCCGCCAGAACGCGCCGCAATCTGAGCGGCCTGTACCGGATCGCGCGCCTCGCCTGGAAAACCGGCGATATCCCCTATCTGATCGACCTGCCGGTGGTGTGGCGCTTCTACATTCTGATGGCGATCGGCTTCCTGTCGCTGCTGTTCTTCGCCGGCTCCTATGGCCTGGGCGAGGTCATGATCTCGAAGGCGGTGCGCGAACAGGCGGCGCATGGCGAAATGCGCGACGGCGCGGCCGATATCCGCGCCGACATGCTCGGCATGCAGACCTTGCTGACCGGCTATATCGATCAGCAGAACCCGGCCCTCGAAAAGCAGCTGCGCCAGACCTCCGAGCGCGCCGCCGAGACTCTGCGCCGTATGCAGGCCTCATCGGTGGCCGGCGACAGCAAGGCGACCCTGGAAGCCATGCAGCAGGGCCTGAGCGACGCCGCCGCCGATTTCGACAAGGTGGTGAAGGCGCAGCAGATCCTTGGCATGTCCGATTTTGAAGGTCTGCGCTTCAAGCTGAACGCCTCGATCAAGGCGATGCAGTCCGAGCTCGACATCTGGCCGAACCAGGACCCTCTGGTGGCGCGCATGCTGCAGATGCGCCTGGCCGAAAAGGACTTCCTGCTGACCAAGCAGGAGGGCGTGCTGGGCCGCCATAAGCGCTGGGCCAACGAAGTCGATCTCAAGATCGACAGCGGCGGGCTGGACCCCAACACGCGGGCCAATTTCCACAAGCTGCTCGAGGCCTATCTATCCGACTGGTCGGCCTATGGCGAGACCTCGCTGCAGATCGCCACCGCCGGCAATGACATGCGCAAGATCTTCGCCGGCCTGCAGCCCAAGGTCGACGCCTTGTTCGACGAGGCCGAGCAGGCCAGCCACGCCGCCAATCTGGCGGCGATCAGCATCCGCCGCTCCATGCTGTGGAAGACCATGGCGATGGGTCTGGTGATGGCCACCGGCTTCCAGATCGCCGCTTTGGTGTTCTCGCGCTCGATCACCACCCCGATCACCGACATGGAAGGCGCCATGCGCCACCTCGCCGCCGGCAACCGCAACATCGAAATCCCCGGCGCCGAGCGCAAGGATGAGATCGGCGCCATGGCCAAAGCCGTGCAGATCTTCAAGGACAATATGGCGTCGATGCAGCAGATGCAGGTGGAACGCGCCGCCCAGAGCGAGGCTTTGGCCGAGCGCGGCCGCCAGCTCGAGCAGCTGACCGCCGCCTTCGACCGCGAAGCCCAGGAGATCATGAAGGCGGTCGAGATCTCGATGGACGCGCTGCATGAACGCGCCGAGAGCATCACCGAATTG
>Ga0213872_10002474_pt1 | contig 10829 bp, 9 predicted proteins | sample VelepicomBERX_R2_FD_160071 | JGI IMG/M metagenome (GOLD analysis project Ga0213872, IMG submission 160071) | Rhizosphere microbial communities from Vellozia epidendroides in rupestrian grasslands, the National Park of Serra do Cipo, Brazil - RX_R2 | ecosystem: Host-associated > Plants > Roots >... | reverse complement strand
ATTTCTATAACTTTTGAATCTCATATTTTTCGCTGCACCGCAGCAAAAATCAATAAAATCAATCACTTGGCGAAAACTGTTCAGTAATAGAATCGACACTCAAAAAAACGTAAAAATATGAGATATTCCGATTTGCGTGACTTTATTTCTCAATTGCAACAACTTGGGGAGCTTAAACACGTTTCAACCCCTGTGTCACCCGTCCTCGAAATGACGGAAATCTGCGACCGTACCCTGCGCGCCGGAGGTCCGGCGTTATTATTCGACCAACCTCAGGGCCATAAGATTCCGGTGCTCGGCAATTTATTCGGGACGCCGCGGCGCGTGGCGCTCGGCATGGGTGCCGATGACGTCAGTGAATTGCGCCGCATCGGCCAGGTGCTGGCCATGCTCAAGGAGCCGCAGGCCCCGGCCGGTTTCAAGGACGTGTTGGGACTGGGCTCGCTGCTCAAATCGCTATGGGACATGGCGCCGCGCGAACAGCGCTCCGCACCCTGCCAGGACATCGTTTGGGAAGGGCAGGATGTCGATCTGGCAAAACTACCCATCCAGCACTGCTGGCCCGGCGATATTGCGCCCCTCATCACATGGGGGCTGGTAATTACAAAAGGGCCGCACAAGAAGCGCCAGAATCTCGGTATCTACCGCCAGCAAGTGATTGCTCCTAATAAAGTGATCATGCGCTGGCTGGCGCACCGCGGCGGCGCTCAGGATTTCCGTGAGCACGGCCTTGTCAACCGCGGCCAGCCTTACCCGGTGGCCGTGGCGCTCGGCGCCGACCCCGCTACTATATTAGGAGCAGTGACGCCGGTGCCGGATAGTTTGTCGGAATACCAATTCGCCGGCTTGCTGCGCGGCAGCCGCACTGAGCTGGTCAAGGCCATGGGCAGCGAGCTGCGCGTGCCGGCTTCGGCCGAAATCGTGCTTGAAGGCCACATCTACCCGGACGAAAGCCACCCGACCGGCTACGAGCACGCGCTCGAAGGGCCCTACGGCGACCATACCGGCTATTACAATGAGCAAGACTGGTTCCCGGTCTTCACCATCGACCGCATCACCATGCGGCGCGACCCGATCTACCACTCCACGTATACCGGCAAGCCGCCCGACGAGCCGGCCGTGCTGGGCGTGGCCCTGAATGAAGTGTTCGTGCCCTTGCTGCAAAAGCAATTCGCCGAAATTACCGACTTCTACCTGCCGCCAGAGGGCTGCAGCTACCGCATGGCCGTGGTGCAGATGAAAAAAGCCTATGCCGGCCACGCCAAGCGCGTGATGTTCGGCGTGTGGAGCTTCCTGCGCCAGTTCATGTATACCAAGTTCATCGTGGTGGTCGATGAAGACGTCGACATCCGCGACTGGAAGGAAGTCATCTGGGCCATCACCACGCGCGTCGACCCGACTCGCGACACGGTGCTGGTCGACAATACGCCTATCGACTACCTGGACTTCGCTTCCCCAGTCAGCGGCCTGGGCAGCAAGATGGGCATAGACGCCACCAACAAGTGGCCGGGCGAAACCAGCCGCGAGTGGGGCAGGACCATTGCCATGAGCGACGACGTGAAGACGCGGGTCGACACGATTTGGCAACAGCTAGGGATTTGATATCTCTTTAGTGCAGATAGCCAAAGCCGACCACGAGAGCATAGAGTCCAAATGGAATCGCCAAGCCGGTGAGGCGAATCTGTTTCGTCAGTGTAAGGACGCGCGCGTCGTCGCTGGCCTTAACGCGCAGCCGTACCAGCACGATGCAGATGACGTTGACGATCACGCCCACCATGCCGGCGGCTACTTTTGTCAGTAACAGCGGCGAAGCAGGCCAGGTACGGGCCAGCAGCATAGCGCCGGTGATCAACACCAGCGCCACCAGAGGACCTTCGAACAGGATGTCGATCCAGCCGTGAACGGCGGCAATGAAGCGGCGCGAAGCCGGGTCGCGCTGCATTAATTCAAGTACGGTTTCGGCCGAAATGACGCCCATCCAGGTGCATACTGCGGCGGCGTGAAGTTGCAACAAAGTCATCCGTGTCTCCAATTTTTGATCTACGGACGATTGTGCGCAATCGGGTGACGCTCGCGCTTGTCCATACAGCGGAACGATTGGTCTTTGGAACGATTTCTAATGATTAACCGGTCGCGATGCACTGCTGCGGACAGCCTTGGGCTCAGCGTTGCCGGTACTCAGTCGGCGAACAGCCGGTCCAGCGTTTGAAGGCGCGCGTGAAGTTGCTGCTGTCGGAAAAGCCGAGCAGGAAGGCGATTTCGGTAAACGAACGCATCGGCTGCTGCACGTAGCTGCAAGCCAGCTCTTTGCGCGTTTCGTCGAAAATCGCAATAAAGGTGGTTTCACGCTGCAGCAATTTCGCCTGCAGCGTGGTTGGACTCATGTGCAGCGCTTCGGATACGCGCTCGCGCGTGCAGTCTCCAGTCGGCAGGAATTCCACAATTTTTTGCCGCGCGCGCGCGATCACGTCGTGCTTCTCCAGGCGCGCCAGGTAATCGGTGGCGATGTTGTCGTTGTACTGTGCCAGTTCGGGGCAGGCTCCTGCCAGCGGTACTTGCAATTCCGCACGCGGCAGCACGAGTTCGGGTTGCGAGGCGCCGAAACTGACCGGCGAACGAAACAGCTGTTCGTAGGGCTCGGCTCCTTCGCGCGGCATGGCGTGATGCAGCGCCACGCTCAAGGGGTTTAGGCTGGACTTGTGAAGCTGGCGCATCGACAGGACGAGAAAGCCAATGAAGGCGTCTTCCGTCTCGCTGCAAACGTCCGTCAATAACCGGGTGCGCAAGATTACACTATCGCCGCTTTCTTCCAGACTCATTTCCGCAGTCTGCGATACCAGCCGGAAGTAGCGCACTACGCGCTTGAGAAAGTCCATCAGCGTGCCGCTGGCCGCCATTGCATATCCCAGGGCATGCAGGTTCGAGATATGGATGAAGCGCGCCACCGCAAGGCCGAAGTACGGGTCGTGTGTGACGTCCACACTGACTTGGTACAGCCTGGTCAAGGCATCCACCGGCAGCCGCGAAAACGGATCGTTGCCGATGGCGATCGGCACGCCGGCGGCCTTGAACACGCGCTCGGCGTCGACGCCGCTATGGCTCAGCGCCTTGGCGATGGCGAGCGAGTATCCGCCGATGGTGGTAGGCGGCACGTTCCGCTCTTGCGATAAGGAGGTGGTTTGCGCAGAAGAGGGCGCTGAAGTATCGGGGCTAGGCATGGTGATCGTCCAAGTCGCGGACGAAGTCGAATATAAAAATTGTAGGGACAAGTTTCCGTGGTGTCAACGCGGTGTCCACTCAGTGTCCATTGTGACAACGGCAAATCGGCACAGACCAACAGATTGACGCTAATGACCAGCGCCGCCGTATATGCGGGCATACCATCGGCGCCAATCAAACCATTCGAGCCGGACCGTTCAGCTCTAGCGGCGCGGTACCCAGCGAATCGCAAAAGCATCCATAAGTGAATCAGCAGTCTGGAGTCTAGTCATGTCCATTCCCGTAGCGCTGGGCAAGAATTTGAAGTTGCCCGTCATCACCGCGCCGATGTTCCTGGTGTCGGGGCCCGAAATAGTCGTAGCCGCCTGCAAGGCCGGCGTGATCGGCACCTTTCCTGCGCTGAACCAGCGCAGCTCCGAAGGTTACGAAGAATGGCTGAAAGCCATCAAGGGCCAGTTGGGGCCGGAAGATGCCGCCTACGGTGTCAACCTGATCGTCCACAAGACCAATCCGCGCCTGCAAGCCGATCTGGAGATTACCGTGCGCCACAAGGTGCCGCTGGTGATCACTTCGCTCGGCGCCGTGCGCGATGTCGTCGATGCCGTGCACAGCTACGGCGGGCTGGTGTTCCACGACGTGACCACGCTGGCGCATGCCAAAAAAGCGGCAGAGAAGGGCGTGGACGGCTTGATCCTGGTCTGTGCCGGCGCCGGCGGCCATGCGGGCACGCGCAATCCGTTTGCATTGTTGCACGAGGTGCGGCAATTCTTTGGCGGCACCGTCGTGCTGTCCGGGTGTTTGTCGACCGGACGCGACATTGCCGGTGCCATGCAGATGGGGGCCGACTTTGCCTACATGGGCACGCGCTTCATCAACGTCACCGAAAGCCGTGCCGCCGATGCCTATAAGAAAATGATCATCGACAGCCGCGCCGACGACATCACCTATACGCCGGCCATCTCCGGCATCCCGGCCAACTTCCTCAACGCCTCGTTGGTTGCGTGCGGGTTGGACCCGAAAAATCTGCCTGAAAAGAATGACATCGACGTCGGCGAAGAACTCAGCCATGAAGCCAAGGCCTGGAAAGACATCTGGTCGGCCGGGCAAGGCAGCGGCGCGATCGATGACGTGCCCACCACGTCTGCGCTGGTTGCGCGCCTGCGGCGCGAAATGCATGCCGCGTACGCCGACGCACAGGCGAAACAGCAAGCATTTGCCTGATTTATTTGCCTGATTTGCAACGCCTTGCCTGCACTGCGCGACGTCTTGCCGGGACCACAGCATTGATCGCAAAGACCAGCGTAAGGCTTTCCACCTTCCTACCATTCAAACATCACCACTTTGTGAAGCGAGACATAGCATGAACGAAGAAGCACTGCTGTCCGAAACCGTCGAGTCCGTTGCGCGCTTGACGCTCAATCGCCCCAAGGCGATGAATGCGATGAATATGGCTTTGCTGGCCGAACTGGGCCGCAAGTTGAAAGAAATCACCGCCGACGACGCCATCCGCGCCGTGGTGATCACCGGCAGCGGCGCAGCCTTTTGCGCCGGCGCTGATTTGAAGGAAGTGCTGACCAGCCAGAAGGTCGCGCCTGGCGAAGCCGATTTTCTTGATCTCGCCGAAAGCATTTTCAATTGCCTGCGCAATTTCCCCAAGCCCGTCATCGCTGCGCTCAACGGCGTGACCATGGCTGGTGGTCTTGAACTGGCCATGTGCGCCGACATCGTGGTCGCAGCCGAAAGCGCCACCATTGGCGATGCCCATGCCAACTTTGGCGTTTATCCCGGCGCCGGCGGCGCGGCCGTGCTGCCGCGCCTGGTGCCGCTGAACGTGGCCATGTATTTGCTCATGACCGGTAAATCCTTGTCGGCTGCGGAGATGAAGACTTACGGCTTCATCGCCGAAGTGCACCCCGATGCGGCCCTGGGCGAAGCAGCCATGAAGCTGGCCGGACAGATCGCCAAGAAGAGCCCTATCGTCCTGCGCCGCATGAAGGAAGTTGCGCGCGCTTCGGCTGACAAGAGCCGCGACGAAGCGCTGCTTCACGAGCAGGTCATGCTGCGACGCCATTTGCGCAGCTTCGACCTGCAAGAAGGTTTGCAAGCTTTCGCCGAGAAGCGCGCGCCGCAATTCCAGGGCCGTTGATTCCCTGCTTGTTCCCCCATTACTCCGACAGGAAAGACATGAACGACATTTATATCGCCGGCATTGGCATGACGCCATTCGGACGCCTGCTTGAGCGCAGCGTCTACGACTTGGTTAACGAAGCCGTGGGCCATGCCTTGACCGATGCCGGCTGCGCCGCCGGCGACATCGGCGCCGCCTATTATTCGACGGCGACCAACGGTTCGCTGCAGGGGCAGACCGCTATTCCCGGCCCGATCGCCATGCGACGTGCAGGCATCGAAGGCATTCCGGTGTTCTCGGTGGAAAACGCTTGCGCTTCCGGTTCCTCGGCCTTCACGTTGGCCGTGCAAGCTTTGCGTGCCGGCAGCTGCGACATTGCGCTGGCGGTCGGTGCAGAAAAGATGAACGTGGCCGAAAAGGCCAAGATGTTCGCGGTGTTCGACGGCGGCTGGGATGTCTCCACCGTTGAGGAAAACAAGAAGACCTTGATGGCCATGGGCAAAGACATCGTACCGCCACCCGGTTCCCAGTCGGATCGACCCTACAGCGTGTTCATGGACGTGTATGCGGCGATCTGCCGCCAGCACATGCAGCGCTATGGCACGACGCAGCGCCAACTGGCTGCCGTGGCCGCCAAGAACCACCAGCATTCGGTGCACAACCCTCTGGCGCAATTCCAGCAACCGTTCACCATCGAACAAGTGCTGGCCTCGGCGCCGATCACTTACCCGTTGACCATGGCGATGTGCTCGGCCATCAGCGACGGCGCCGCCGCCATCGTGCTGTGCAATGCTGCCGGTCTCAAGCGCCTGAACGGTGCCGCCAGTCGCGCCGTTCGTGTGCTGGCTTCCGTAATCCAGACCGGTGTCACGCGCAGCGTGGACGAGCCGCACAAGATCATTTCCCATCTCGCCGCCAAGAAAGCTTATGAGCTGGCAGGTGTATCGCCGCAAGACGTCAATGTGGCCGAAGTGCATGACGCTTCCGCCATGGGCGAAATCCTCAATGCCGAATCGCTGATGCTGGTGCCGTTCGGCGAAGCCGGCCCTGCGGCGGAGCGCGGAGACTTTACGGTCGGCGGCCGCATTCCCATCAACCCGTCCGGCGGTCTCGAATCGAAGGGGCACCCCATCGGCGCCACCGGTCTCGGCCAATTGCATGAGCTCGTCACGCAGTTGCGGGGCGAGGCAGGCGGGCGGCAAGTCGCGGGTGCACGCATCGCCATCCAGGAAAACGGTGGCGGCTTGTTCGGCATTGAAGAAGCCGTGGTCGGTGTCAACATCCTGGCCAAACAGTAGGGAGGCAATATGGGACACGTATTCCGTACCGAAGAGCAGCAGGGTGCAGTCGATGGCTTGAAGCGCTTCCTCGACGCCGAGATCGATCCGATATTCAGCAAGCAATACCGCGACCAGTTTGTTCCCAAGGACAAGATGAGCGCGATCATGCGCAAGCTGAGCGAGTTTGGCCTGGTGTCGGGTGTCGCAGGCGAAGCCGTCGGCGGCATGGGCCTCGACTGGCTGACCTCGCTGATGCTGTTCGAGGAGGTGGCCACCACCTCGTCCGACCTGTCGGTGCCGGTGCTGATCAATTCCTTCGGCGCAGTGTTGCTGGAAAAAGTGGCGCCGCCGCACTTGCGCGAGCGTTACTTGCCGGGCTTGCTGAGCGGTGACAGCTTCGTTTCCATGGGCATCTCGGAACCCGATGTCGGCTCCAATGTGATGGAAATCAAGACGCGCGCCAAGCGCGACGGCGACCATTTCATCATCAATGGTGAAAAGACCTGGATCAGCAACGGCGAATATTCCGACTTCCTGATCTGCACCTGCCGCACCAGCGACGACCCGCGCCGCGGCCTGACGCACTTCCTGCTCGACCGCAAGGAACATCCGTATGAAGTGCGTGGCATTCATAAGATCGGCCTGAACAGCCAGTCGACCGCACAGATTTTCCTGTCCGACGTGCGCGTGCCGGCTTCCAACATGATCGGCAACGAAGGCGAAGGCTTACGCAATACCTTGTCGCTGTTCGAGCGCTCGCGCGTGTTCGTGGCGGCGCAAGGCCTCGGCATCGCCCGTCGCGCCCTGGAAGAAGCGGTGCGCTATGCCAAGGAGCGCAAGCAGCACGGCAAGGTGATCGCCGGCCATCAATTGATCGCCGCCATGCTGGCCGAAATGGCAACCGGCGTTGATGCCGCCCGTCTCCTCACTTACCGTGCCGCTTCGATGATCGAAGCCGGCGTGCCAGCCGAGATGGAAGCGGCGATGGCGAAATACTTCGCCTGCGAAGCGGCCGTCAAGATTGCACGCCAAGCCGTGCAGATCCACGGCGGCAACGGCGTTACGACTGAATTCCTGGTCGAGAAGCTGGCGCGCGAAGCCATCATCGTGCCGATTCCCGAGGGAACAACCCAGATGCAGCAATTGATCATCGGTCGCGCCCTGACCGGCGTCAACGCTTTTTAATTACCAAGGAAACATCATGCGTATTCAAGACAAAGTCATCGTCATCACCGGCGGCGCTTCCGGCCTCGGCCTCGCTACAGCACGCTACATGGTGCAAGAAAAAGGCGCACGCGTCGCCATTTTCGACATGAACACGGAAGCCGGTGAAAAAGCCGTCAAGGAAATTGGCGCCGAGCACACCCTGTTCGTGCAGACCGACGTCAGCAACGAAGAGTCGGTGCAGAACGCAGTGAACGCGGTCACGGCACGTTTCGGCGCCATCCACGTCTGCATCAATTGCGCCGCGCTGCCGACACCATGCAAGATACTGGGCAAGGAAGGCAAGGCCACGCCGCTGGCCAAGTTCGCACAGGTCACCGCAGTCAACGTCAATGGCGTGTTCAACGTCATGTCCAAGTGCGCCGAGCAGATGGCGAAGAACGAGCCGGAAGCCGGCGAAGAGCGCGGCGTGGTCATCAATATTTCTTCTGGCGCAGCCTACGAGGCGCAGATTGGCCAAGTCGCCTATGCCGCCTCCAAGGCCGCCTTGCTGGGCATGAACATGCCGGCCGCGCGCGAACTTGGCGACGTCGGCATCCGCGTCAACGCCATCGCTCCCGGCCTGTTCCTGACACCCATGGTGCAAACGCTGGATGAAAAGATCGTTGCCGCACTCAAGGGCCAGATCGAAGCACCGAAACGCCTGGGCGACATGCGCGAATTCGCGCACTGCTGCGCCTTCATCGTCGAAAACGCCTACCTGAACGCGGAGACGATACGCTTGGACGCAGCTTCGCGCCTGCGCGCACGCTAAAAGGTCCTGGATAACAACAATATCCCTTGTATCGAAGGGAAGCCTGCAACCTCTCTCCCACAAGGAGAGAGGTATTGCACATAAAGGAGACATGCTGTGAAAATGAATTTCAGCCGCATCATGCGCTTGATGACCCTGCGCTTCCGCCAGCATCAGGCAATCGTCAACGTCGAGCGCAAGCGGTCTTATACCTTCGAGCAATACCACCTGCTCACCAACCGCATTGCCGATGCGTTGCGTTCCCAGCTTGGGGTAGGCTGCGGCGACAAGTTCCTGTTAATCTTGGAAAACGACAATCTCAGCCTGATGATGTTCCCGACCGTGTTCAAGCAAGAGGGTACGGTTGTGTTCAGCAATCTGCGTGACGCGCCCGAGGAGCACATTCGGCAGATCGAGATGATCAAGCCGAAGGTGGTGTTCATCGAAACGCGCCTGCTGGACGGCTATTACGGCGCGTTGCGCGCTGCAGGTTGCGAAATCGTGGTCATGGACCCGCCGACTCAAGAGCAGGCGGCGCTGCCCGGCGTGCACGCCTTCTGGAGCCTGGTCGATGCGGCTTCCGAGGCCGACAACGACGTGGAGCTCGATACCGACGAACATATCTTCATGTTGCGCTTCACTGGCGGCACTACCGGCAAGGGTAAGTGCGCCATGTACACCATCGACAACATGATGGCTTGCCGCGATGGCGGCTTCGTTCATCCCGAACTGGGCTTCGACTGCGACACGCGCATGCTGCACGTGGCGCCGCTGTCGCACGGAACCATGATTGCGTTCTTTCCGACTTTTTATGGCGGCGGCACCAACGTCACCATGAACCAGCTCGATCTCGAGCAATGGCGACAGATCGTCGAAGACCAGTGCGTCACTCACTCCTTCCTGGTGCCGACCGTGCTGTACCGTCTGCTGGAATTGCAGCGCGCCAATCCGCGCGACTTTTCTTCGTTGACTAATCTGATTTACGGCGCCGCCCCCATGAGTCCGTCCAAGCTGGGTGATCTGATCGCCTGCTTCGGCCCGATCTTCTCGCAAGGCTATGCGGCTACCGAAGTGCCGATGTTCGTGTCGGTGCTCGACAAAGAGGATCACGCGCTCGATCAATCGAATGGCGACGCCGTCAAACGCTTGTCTTCCGCCGGCCGTCCGACGCCGGGCGTGGAAATCTACGTGACCGACGAGCACGGCAAGGTACTGCCGCCGGGACAGACCGGCGAAATCCGCATCCGCTGCAAGGCCGTGATCAAGGGTTATTACAACAATCCGGAATATACGGCAGCCGAGTTCCAGGACGGCGCCTGGCGCTCGGGTGACCTCGGCTATATCGATGAGCAAGGCTATCTGTACATCGTCGACCGCCTCAAGGACATGATCATCACCGGCGGCTTCAACGTCTACGCAGTCGAAGTCGAAGCAGCGCTCGCGTCGCACCCGGCCGTGATGCTGTCGGCCGTGGTCGGCATACCACACGCCGATTGGGGTGAAGCCGTGCATGCCGAGGTCGTGCTGCGTCCGGGGCAGACTGTGGATGAAGCCGAACTGATCGCTCACGTCAAGGAAATGCTGGGCAGCCACAAGGCGCCCAAGTCGCTGCGTTTCGTGGAGGCCCTGCCGACCTCGGTGGTGGGCAAGGTGCTGCGCCGCAATGTCAAGGAGAAGTACTGGCAGGACCAGGAACGCAAGGTCAGCTAAGCCGGCATAACAATCAGGAGACATCATGAATCATATTGCCAAGCTTCTCGTGTGTCTGCTTGCCGCCTGTGGAGCGGCGGCCCAGGCGCAAACTACGCCCAAGGACGCCACACCGGCGACCATCGCCGCCAATGCAGCGGCAGCGCAGCGCATGCCGGCCTACGACGCGCGCATCGAGGAAGACATCCAGCACGGCTTCGTCGGCAGCATTCCCGATGCCGAAACGCTCAATGCCGAGGGCAAGACCGTCTACACGCTCAAGGGTTACGAATTCCTGCAAAAGGAAGCGGCGCCGCAGACTGTCAATCCCAGCCTTTGGCTACAGGCTAGAAGGAGCATGGCAGCTGGACTGTACAAGGTAGCGGACGGCTTCTACCAGGTGCGCGGCATCGACCTGACCAATATGACCATCGTCGAGGGCCAGCATGGCTTGATCGTGGTCGATGCCATGCTCAGCGCCGAGACCGCGCGCACCGCGCTCGACCTGTATTACCGCTACCGGCCGCATCAGCCACGCCTGCCGGTGCTGGCGGTC
>Ga0213872_10002473_pt1 | contig 10831 bp, 9 predicted proteins | sample VelepicomBERX_R2_FD_160071 | JGI IMG/M metagenome (GOLD analysis project Ga0213872, IMG submission 160071) | Rhizosphere microbial communities from Vellozia epidendroides in rupestrian grasslands, the National Park of Serra do Cipo, Brazil - RX_R2 | ecosystem: Host-associated > Plants > Roots >... | reverse complement strand
GTGTTGATCATGCAGAAAGGCAAGGTCGTCGAGACCGGACCCGCCCGGCATGTTCTGTCCAACCCCCAACATCCTTACACCGTCCTGCTCAGGGAATCGATTTTGTCACCGGACGACGTCGACAAATCACATCTCGCCGGAGCGGCGTAGCGCCGAAAGCGTGACGTCATAGGGTTGGGCTTCAGCCCCCCACTGTAGCACGGGCGTCTCGCCCGTGGATGGGCCATGGAACACGGGCGAGACGCCCGTGCTACACAGGGCTGAAGCCCTTTCTACCCCGCAACGAGCGCGCGGAACGCACTCCAACCCCCTCCATTCATTTTGAAATACCCTTGATCGCATGCCCAATTTTTTCTATATCGCAAATAAATGTCTCCCCCAATGAAAAAAGCTATCTACTGCTTGGCGGCGTGTTTTTCTTCGACGGTTGCGCTCACCGCTCCAACCGAACTTACCTATTGGGATTTTCTCGGTGGCGGCGATGGAATCCGGATGAAACAGATCGTGGAGGAATTTAATAAGGGTCAAAATGAAATCCATGTCAACGAGTCGACGCTCACGTGGGGCGAACCGTTCTACACTAAGGTTCACACTGCGGTCGTCGCCGGTCAGACACCGGACGTGATGACCTACCATCTGTCACACTTCGCCACCGGAATCACCGCCAAAGACCTGAGGCCCATTACCACCGAGGAACTTGCTCAAGCCGGTCTCAAGGCAGCCGACTTCCAAAAATCGCTGGTCGACAGGTCGCTTGAGCTCAGCAAGAAATACGGACAGTCGGACCAACTTTTCGGGGTTCCACTCGATATCCATACCCTCGTTTTATACTATAACAAAACCGCTCTCCAAAAGGCGGGATTGCTGGGCTCAGATGGCAAGCCGACCGGTCTCGATGGCATGGACGCGTTTACAAAGATGTTGACCGAAGCGAAAGCAAAAACGCACCTTATACCCGTATCCGAAAACATCTATTCAGAGGATCCCGCATCCCTGTGGCGCCTCTGGTACACCTTCTTCAGACAGCAGGGTGGCGATTTTTTGAAAAACGGCGAGTTGAGCTTCGACGACGTCGCCAGTCAAGGAACGAAGTCGTTGCAGATGATAGCCGATTGGGCAAAACAAGGATTGATCCCGAAAAACACCGGCTATTCCTCGATGGTTGCGCTATTTTCGGCCGGTCGTGCGGTCTTCATGATCAACGGCAACTGGGAAGTACCTACCATGGTCGATCTGCAAAAGCAGGGCAAGCTGCCTTTTGAATACGGCGTCGCAGCGATGCCAACATTTTTTGATAATCAGAATACCTGGGCCGACTCCCACCAGTTGGCCATACCGAACAATGAGAAGACGCCGGCGTCCCCCGAAAAAGTCGCGGCAGCCCTTAAGTTTATTGCCTACGTAGTCAAACAAGTGACCTGGGCAGGCGGCGGGCATGTCCCTGCATACCTTCCGGTTCAGGAGAGCGAAGCGTTTAAACAGATGGTCCCGAACAACGAATACAGTCCGGTAGCTGCGCAGAACGTTGACTTTGAGCCGCCTCTCCCAATCTTTGGAGTTGGTGGCCCAACTTTCGCCCCGATTAGCAATTTCCTGGTCCCGGCGGTGAATGGACAACTCCCCGTTGATCAAGGAATCAAGCAATTCACCGCAGAACTGGAAAAGTTTGCGAAGCAACAGCAGTAAGGTCAGCCGAACGCGCGCAGCGCCTCCTTAGATCGGGCAGAAGCGCGCTTATCTGCTATGCCGCAAACTGAGCGACACGCCAGCCTGTCAAAGCACCGCAAAGGCTGGCGAATCGCTTGGTTTTTCGTGACTCCCTTTCTCTTCTTTTACGGGCTATTTCTCATTTACCCGGCCTTTCAGGTCGCCTACCTGAGCTTAACTAACGCAGATATTGCAGGCCAGGGTAAGTTTATTGGGTTTGCCAACTATCTTGAGCTGGCACATGATCAGGATTTCTGGGGTTCGGTCTGGCACACTCTTTACTTTATTGTATTGACGGTCGTTCCCAATACCGCTGTCGGGTTTTTCTTTGCGTTACTAGTCGTTCGCTTAAGGCTTTTGCGACTCCTGGTGCTTTCGGCATTTTTTTTGCCATACGTTCTGCCGGTTAGCGTGGTGACCACGGCGGCACTTTGGCTCCTGGACGCGAATTTTGGCGTGATCAACTATCTCATAGGATCGACGGCGGCCTGGTTCGCCGATCCTAATTGGGCGATGCCGGGAGTGGCCGTGGTGACGATCTGGTGGACCGTTGGCTTCAACATGCTCCTCTTTGTCGCGGGTCTGCAAAACATTTCGAGTGAACTCTATGAGGCGGCCGCGCTGGACGGAGCCAGCGCTCTGCAGCGATTTCTCTTTATTACCTGCCCGCTAATCTGGCCAGTGACAAGCCTGGTCCTAATCCTGCAACTAATTCTGCAGTTTAAGATCTTCGATCAGGTGTATTTACTGACCCTCGGTGGACCCTATAATTCAACGAGCGTAGTTCTCTTTTACATGTACCGCCTCGCTTTTCAGCTGAATCGTGGCGGCTATGCCGCCACCGTAGCGATCGTATTGGTTGCGGTGATCATTGTTGGATCAGTGGTCCAATTTCGATTGCTGAATGTCAGACGAAAATGAAATATCAGCGCTTTTCAATCTTAGGCCTGATCTGCACGCTATTAACCGTGGTTATGGCGATAGCATGGATTTTTCCTGTATACTGGATTGTTGCCACCTCGCTAAAGGGTGAAACCGAAACCATCGCGACGCCTCCTACCTTCGTGCCGTGGCCCCCAAACTTTGAAGCTTTTATTTATGTGATTCAAAATAGCCCGATCTTCCGATGGTATCTGAATACCATCGTCGTTTCGGTGTCCGTTACTTTCTTCACGATTTTGTTCTCGCTGATGTGCGCCTATGCCCTTTCTCGCCTTGAGTTCAAAGGAAAGCGACTGATTTACTGGTCACTTCTGATCGGGTTTATGCTCCCGTTCGGCGCGCTGGTGATTCCCCTGTTTATGCTGATGAACAAACTAAATCTGGTGAACTCCTATCTGGGAGTGATTCTACCCCAGATCGCCACTCCGTTAGCGGTCATTGTGTTCAAGCAATTCTTTGATGAAGTGCCCAGAGATTTCCACGACGCCGCGCGGATCGATGGGGCGAGCGAACGGAAGATCCTGTTCAGCATATTTCTCCCGATGAATTGGAGCATCACCTGGGCCATGAGCATCGTGACCTTCATCGCAACCTGGAACAACTTTTTGTGGCCGTTGATCATAACCAATTCGACTACGATGCTAACAATTCCGGTCGGAATGACCCAGGTTCAATCGGCCTATGGGATCGCCTTCGCCAAAACCTCGGCTATAGCTGTCCTCGCTTCTATCCCGACAGCGGCAGCCTATCTCATATTCCAGAAGCGGGTGACCCAGGGCGTGACGGCGGCAGCCGGCTTGAAGTGAAGAGTGGCTAGCCTGCATGCTCCCGCGCCGGTAGGGCGAGGACTTCAATGAGCTCAGGCGAGCCGCTCCCTTCGAGCCGAGGCGCGTGATTCGGAACGGACCTGCTTTGTTGCACCCCGTTGGCGCCACCAGGCCAAGGTGAAACTTGGCCCTACCGGATCGTTTGGTAGGGACGCGCTTCGTCGCGTCCTGGCTCGCGCGATTTTTGCTGGCTAGAAGTGCTTGCGGCCTTGTCGTCACAGTCAATATTCATTCCAGCTACCAACCACTAGATCATCATGTCGCGTATCAAAACCGTTTTTCTCTTCGACCTCGATGGCACACTGATCGATAGCGTTTACCAGCACGTGCTCGCTTGGAGAGATGCCCTAGACCAAGAAGGGATTGACTTGTCGGTATGGCGCATTCATCGGAGGATCGGGATGAGTGGCGGCCTATTCACTAACATGCTCCTGAGGGAAACCGGCCTTGAGATTAGTCCGGAGCTTGTGGAACGGCTTCGCCAACGACATGCCGAGGCCTATACCCGGCATAGTCATCAGGTGTGTCCTCTACCCGGCGCGCGCGAACTCCTTCGCTATTTGACGGAAAATGAGAGTCCATGGGCGGTCGCAACCAGCGGTCGAATGGAGACGGCCAAGCTGCATTTGGATGCGCTGGGCATCGACCCTGCCGTGGTCCCCGTCGTTACTCGCGATCAGGTTAAGTACGCCAAACCTGATCCCGATCTTTTCCTGGCGGCGGCCGATCGTCTCGGTGCCAGAATCGAGGACTCCGTCGTGATTGGGGATTCGATTTGGGATATGCTGGCGGCACGCCGGGCGAGAGCCCTTGGCGTTGGACTGCTATCCGGCGGCTACGGACAGGAGGAGTTAGAACGCGCCGGGGCCGCACGGGTCTATGAGGACCCCGCAGACCTGCTCACGCATCTGGATGAGATCGGTGGCCGGCAGTAGGGCAGTGTCAGTGTCAGTGCCAGTGCCAGTGCCAGTGAGCCCGTTGCGAAATGGATTTAGCCTGCATCGCTCACAAATCTTTAGAGATTTTTGAGCGATGCAGGCTAGTCCCGCACCACGCGGGTCTTTTGTTGATCGACCAGCACCGCCAACAGCAGGATGGCACCGCGGACGAGGTATTGATAGAACGCATCGATGTTCAGGAGATTCATGACGTTCTCGGCCGTCCCCATGATCAGCACTCCAATCGCTACGCCTGAAATTGTTGCGCGGCCACCCTGCAGCGATACACCTCCGAGCACACACGCGGAAATCACGTTCAGCTCGAATCCTTGGGCGGCATTCGGCTGACCGCTGGTAATACGAGAAGCGAGAATAACGCCGGCCAGCGCCGCGACCGCGCCTTGGATCAGGAAAATGATTATGCGGTTGTGCTCAACGTTGATTCCGGCAAGCCGGGTTGCTTCGGGATTACCTCCGATTGCGAGCGTGTTGCGACCATAAACGGTTTTGTTCAACAACACACCAAAAACAACAAAGCAGATCACGGTGACCCAGATCGGTAACGAGACACCCAGAAACGAGGTGCCGGCAAAGAGGATAAATCCTTCGTTCGAAACGCCGACAGCTTGGCCGTTTGAAGAAATAAAGGCTAAGCCACGAACGATCTCCATTGTGGCCAGCGTAGTTATCAGCGCGTTGATCCTGAGATACGCAATAATAAAGCCGTTCACGAACCCTATCAGCGCTCCACAGAGTACCGCGCTTGCGCCCGCGAGCCAGACACTGCCAGTCGCATTCAGCACCATCGCGCACAGGACTCCGGAAAAGGCGACCGTTGATCCCACCGAAAGATCAAAATCGCGAGACGCTAAGCAGAACATCATGGTGCACGCCACCATCCCGATCTGGGACACGGACAAGGCTAGTCCCAGCATGTTTTCGACCGAAAAAAAGTGGTCAACGGCGAACGAGAGCAACACAAAAAGGAGAACAAAAATCAGGATCAGACTGTAATCGCTGAGGAAGCCCAGGGTCGCCCGGCGCCAATCCCCCAGTTCACCTGAGTCGGTTAAGCCCGTTGTCTTGTGCTTTTCTTCGGAAACCGCTGCGTTTTTCATGCTGCAGCCTCCCCAACAGGCAGAGCAAGGTGCAAAACCTTCTCTTCATCCGCCTCTTGCCGAAGTAGCTCTCCGGAAATCTGCCCCTGACGCATAACCACGATACGGTCAGAGATGCCTAACACCTCTGGAAGTTCACTGGAGACTATAACCACGGTGCAACCTTGCTCGGCAAGCTGATAAATGATCTGATAGATCTCGTTCTTCGCGCCGATGTCGATTCCGCGAGTCGGCTCGTCCATAATGACAACCTGCAACTTCGGCTCAGCCAACCAACGAGCCAGTATGGTTTTCTGTTGATTGCCTCCAGACAAATATCGGATTATTTGGCGCCGATTCGGTGTACGAATTCGCAATATTCGTATGAAGGTGTCGGCCGTCCTCGCCTCCTGCCGGCTGTCGCAAAACAGCCCCCAACGCAGCGCATGCCGCCGGCAACTGATGTTGATGTTCTCGGAAACTGAACGGATCCCGACGATCCCGTCTTCCTTCCGGTCTTCCGGACATAGCACAATCCCGTTTCGAATTGCGTCCCCGGTCGACCGAATCCTGAGCCTTTCCCCGTCCAGCGTAATTTCCCCGGTTCGCTTTTTGTCCGCGCCGCAAATCAAGCGCATCAATTCGCTGCGACCGGCCCCCACGAGACCGAAGAAACCCACAATTTCACCTCGCCGCGCCGAAAAGCTAACCGGGCGCGGTAACCTGCGGCCGGCGACACCCTTGACCACAAGTCGCGTGTCTCCGAGTGGGCGGCTCCGATAATTGTAAATGTCGCTAATTTCGCGCCCGACCATTTGCCGGACCAGAGCTTCCCGGCTGACACCTTCCAGACTGGCGTAGGAAGTCACCACGCGGCCGTCACGAAAAATCGTGCAGGAATCGCATAGCTCAAAGATTTCGTCGAGCCGATGCGAAACGTAGATCAAGGTTTTACCGTGGCTCCTCAATTCTCTTACGAGTCCGAAGAGAATCTGTGTTTCTCGATAGGACAAACTGCTAGTCGGCTCGTCGAGCGCAATAATCTCAGCGTTCCGCAGCAGAGCCTTGCAAATCTCTGCCATCTGGCGCTGAGCCACCGAAAGTCGCCGTAAACGGGCCTGTGGATTGAGATTAACGCCCATCGCCCGAAGTCGTTCTTTTACAAACCGGACTGCCTCACCGGTCCGGACGAAACCCGCCGTATGAGGCAGATGACCCAGCATCAGGTTTTCGGTAACGCTGAGATCAGGAACGTACTGTAGCTCCTGATGGATAATCGCCACGCCGGCAGCAATGGCGTCAGCCGCGCTGGAAAAGCGGCGCGCCTGGCCCTCGATTGAAAATTCACCCCCATCCGCCTGGTATTCACCGGCAAGAATTTTCAGCAAAGTCGATTTTCCGGCGCCATTCTCACCGATCAGCGCGTGAACCCGTCCCCCCTGGACCTCAAAAGAAACCCGATCCAGGGCCTGCACTCCGGGGAAATGCTTGCTGATTTGATGAAACCTTAGCTTAGCCTGCATCGCTCAGAAATCTTCAGAGATTTGTGAGCGATGCAGGCTTTACCTCTACTCCAGGCCCATTTCATGCCGGACTTGTGACCCGTTTTCCCGAGTCATGAGCGTACCGGAAGTTAAAGTGAGTTTCGGCGGCTCTTTGCCGTTCACAATCCAATCGTACATATCGAGCGAGGTTTCATAGCCGTGGCGCTTGGGACTGATCAGGACCGTTCCGTAAAACCCTGTTTGCTCAGGCTTCTTGAACTCGTTCACGGCGGACGCGGCGCCGCCAATGCCTACTCCGATCATACTGTCGGCCTTATAGCCGCGACCTTCGGCAGCCCGGACCGCACCCAAGACAGCCTCATCATTCAAGCCAAAGGCGATCCATTTGTGGAACTTCGGGTTCTTGGTCAGCGCGATGTTTGCAGCGTTGAAGGCGTTCTCGGTGTCAGTCCTGGCCTGCGGCGCGTCGATGATATTCTCTTTGGGGAACCCGGCTGCGATGAGCGCGTCAGTGGCTCCGGTCGTGCGGTCGTGTGCGGTTGGCAATTCCTCGTAGGTAACGCGAATCGCCCCGACTTCCGCCAAGTTCCAGTTGCGCTTTTTCATCTCATCGGCCAGCGCCTTGCCGACCTGCTTTCCGATCTCGTAGGCCGAAATACCCATGTGCGGGACGTCTTCAATCGGATTATTTTTGCCATCTACAAGCCGGTCATCGACCGTCATTAATTTCAGGTTGTATTGCTTGGCCTTCGCGAGGATTCCCTGACCAAGTTTGACGTCAGGCGTGCAAATAATGAAGCCCTGGGCTTTTTGTGCACCCAGGCTGTCGATCGCGGTCGCAACTTTTTCTCCGTTTACCGCGCCGATTTTTATGACCGTGAATCCCTTTTCTTTCCCCGCCTGCTCGGCGAATTTCCATTCATCCTGGAACCAGGGTTCCTCGGGCTGTTTCACGACAAACCCGATCTTGACTTCATCTTTGGCCTTCGCAAGGCCGACAACCATTAACAACACAACGCTGATAGCGCTGCAAATCGTTCGGACTGAACAGTGGGATTTCATAGCGATTGGACTGAGCTGGGGGTTAGCCATGCTAACGCTGCACAAAACGGTTTTAACTCCAACCCTTGGTGCCCTGAACGGGTTTGGCGGTACGCCGGTTCGTGAACGCTGACGCAACCAAATCCTCGCCTCTTTCGACTGTCAAACAGGATTTTACCATTCTGATCGTTGCGATCAAAAGTAGCATAGGCTTCCAGCCTGTATTCTCGACGCTCACGCCACACGCCCGACAGGCAGGATGCCTATGCTACCTTGCTGACGCCCCCACTTACGCCGGAAACGCCGACAAGAGAGCCGATTCATATTGATGCTTTTTGGCCTCGAAGGTTTAGAATGCGAATAACACCATGGATAAGAAAGCCCCCGCCTCGTTAAGAAGTCATGCCTGGTTCGGAACAATCGACCGGAGTACCTTCATTCACCGCGCCTGGATGAAAAACCAGGGCCTGCCAAATCATTTGCTGGACGGCCGTCCCGTGATCGGCATTTGCAACACCTGGTCCGAATTGACTCCCTGCAACGCCCATTTCCGCGAACTGGCCGAATATGTGAAGAAAGGTGTCTACGAGGCAGGCGGATTTCCCGTGGAGTTCCCGGTCATGTCGTTGGGCGAGTCGAATCTGCGTCCAACGGCGATGCTCTTTCGTAACCTGGCTTCTATGGACGTGGAGGAGTCAATTCGGGGCAACCCGATCGACGGAGTTGTGCTACTCTGCGGCTGCGACAAGACAACACCCTCGCTGATGATGGGTGCAGCCAGTTGCAATCTGCCGACGCTAGTCGTTTCAGGTGGCCCGATGCTGAACGGCTGTTTCAAAGGCCAAAGAATCGGATCGGGAACGGGTGTCTGGCAGATGTCTGAAGCTGTGCGCGCAGGCAAGATGGACATGAAGGATTTCCTCGAGGCGGAGTCTTGCATGAACCGGTCGCGTGGACATTGCATGACAATGGGGACGGCTTCCACGATGGCGTCGATGGTAGAAGCGCTTGGGATGGGGATGCCCCACAATGCCGCCATTCCCGCAGTCGATGCACGCCGGCAGGTGTTGGCCCATCTGGCCGGAAGTCGCGTTGTCGAGATGGTGCGGGAAGATCTGACCATGGACAAAATTCTGACTCGCGCCGCGTTCGAAAATGCGATTCGTGCAAACGCTGCCATTGGCGGATCAACCAACGCGGTTGTGCATCTGATTGCCTTGGCGGGCCGCATTGGAGTGGATCTGAAGTTGGCCGACATCGAACTCGGTGCGGACATGCCCTGCCTGCTGAATCTGCAGCCGTCCGGAGAATTCTTGATGGAAGACTTTTACTATGCCGGGGGTCTTCCTGCGGTGATACGCGAACTGGGCGAGGCCGGCGCGTTGCACAAGGATGCGCTCACAGTGAACGGGAAAACAATCTGGGAAAACGTGAAGGATGCCGAATGCTACAATCGCCAGGTGATTTATCCTTTTGCAAAGCCGTTCAAACCACTGTCAGGAATTGTGGTTCTTCACGGTAACCTGGCGCCGAACGGAGCCGTCATCAAACCCTCGGCGGCTACCCCCCAGTTGCTCACGCATCGAGGACGTGCGGTAGTGTTTGAAAACATCGAGCAACTTCATGAAACCATTGACGATGATAATCTCGATATCGATGAGACCTGCGTAATGGTTCTTAAGGGAGCGGGACCGAAAGGATACCCTGGGTTCGCGGAAGTGGGCAATATGCCGTTGCCGCCAAAGCTGCTGCGCAAAGGCGTGACCGACATGGTGCGCATTTCCGATGGACGGATGAGCGGCACCGCGTTTGGGACGGTCGTACTCCACGTCTCGCCGGAGGCCGCGGCTGGCGGACCGCTGGCCTTGGTTAAGAGTGGAGACATCATTGAACTCGATGTGCCACAACGGAAGCTGCACTTAGAAGTGTCCAGCGAAGAGCTTGCGCGGCGAAAGGCCGATTGGAAAGCACCGGAAGCGCCGCCACGTGGGTGGTATCGGCTGTTTTTCGATCACGTGCTGCAGGCAGACCAAGGGGTCGATTTCGATTTTCTGGTCGGCAAGAGCGGGGCGGCCGTACCACGCCACTCCCATTGAGCCTAGATTCCGAAGTTGGGGGCATCGTGCTCGTGCTCGTCGTCGTGCTCGTGCTCGATCCCTGGGACTTCGGCGCCGAAAAAAAAGCCCGATCCTTCAGCAATCATTTTGTTCCATCACTTTGACCGCGAGATATTGAGAATTCTCGAGCACGAGCACGACTTGGGAATCGATCCGGTTTTGGAACTCGGGGTGTTCAGATATCTACGCCAAACGCTTCCGCGGCGATGAGTTCGTAAAAATCCTCGTAATCGGTTCCGGAAAGTTCGTATCCGAGGTCTTGGTCGGCGAACCAGACCTCGCGCGAACAGAGGCCGTTTTCGACGACAAACCCGTAATAGTTGCTTTTTCCGTCGTCGACCACCGGAACCCAAGTCACTTTTTCAAACGGTTCCTGACCCTTCCACAGTGAGAAATCGCTTTCCGGATCTGGAGAAAGCACGGTGATCGTACCGATATCGCCCGCTCCGAATCTTTTCAGGAAATTCCGATACTCCTCCGGCAATGTAAATCCCGCCTTCTGCTCGAGCTTGGCCAGTTTATCTTCTCTCAACGCCTTATCCCGAACAAAAAACTCCGAATCCAGCTGCTCAGGATCTTCTTCACGAATCTCCTGAATCAAATCATCAAATTCGTCCTGAGTCATACAGAGTAGTTGCCTTTCGAATCGGACACTGC
>Ga0213872_10002472_pt1 | contig 10833 bp, 11 predicted proteins | sample VelepicomBERX_R2_FD_160071 | JGI IMG/M metagenome (GOLD analysis project Ga0213872, IMG submission 160071) | Rhizosphere microbial communities from Vellozia epidendroides in rupestrian grasslands, the National Park of Serra do Cipo, Brazil - RX_R2 | ecosystem: Host-associated > Plants > Roots >... | reverse complement strand
AAATTCGAGCGGTCCCGGCAACAGCTACACGGTGTTGGCGAGCAACGCGTATCAGTTGTTCGAATACCAAGCTCCAACGAGTTCCGCGGCTGATGGTTGGAATCTGCTCAATGGAATTCACGTCGACATCCATGGAATCGGCATCGTTACATCAGGCACTTCCCCGACGTGCCAGATCTATGTCGCTTCCGACGGTGGTGTCTTCACAAATCCCGCCGCAGTTAGCGGTTGCAACATCGCAAGCAGCGGATTCGTTCGCGCAATGCACGGGCTGCACGCCTACGGTACGTTCGCGCTCGCGGGAATATCGAGCGCGTCCTCGCCGTGCGGTGCGCCGTCGGAACCGTGCGCAACCGTCTACGCGGCTTCCGACGACAATGGCAATCTTGTTTCCACGGTCTCGGGCGCCGGCGCCACCGCGTGGGGCGATGTCGGAAACAACATCGGTGAGAGCGGCTTTGCGTTTATCGATCCCGCTGCACCCGGACAATTCGCTAGTTCGCGAACCAATATCATGTACGTCTCGCACTCGGCGAACGGCACGCCGCCGGTCAACCCGAATACTTCCTTCACAATGAGTCCCTGCACACCCACTCCGCCGCCTACAGCGGCGCCTACCGCGCAGCCGACAAGCTGCGCCCCAGGGGCCTCGACCCAGTTGTTAACGCCACCCTTGCAACGACCTGTCGTACCCGCCGACTACTTTGCGATCCGCACGGTTGGCGGGTGTCCTTCGCAAATTATGCGCAACGTCACGGACAATCCCAACGCCTGGACGATCTTCGGAACCGCATTCCCCACCTGCGCGGTCGACCTGCGTGTTACGAACGGGCATGTCGATCCGTACGTTCTCGTACTCGATGCAAACGGAAATCTTTGGCAAGGACACGTCAGCGGAATCAGGCTCCCGCCCAACCGTTTGAACAGCATGTGGCGACAAGTGATGAATGGTCTGTCGCGCGTCGCTAGTTTCGCCGTCGATCCATACGACGCAAATTACGCCTATGCGCTCGACATCGGCGATCCAAATTCGCTCGCTGATGACTCGATAAAGTTCACGTCGAACTTACTCGCAAGACAGCCGGTTTGGAACGTCGACACTGCGCTCACCAAACTCGCTGCCGCGGGCGGGCGGTACCGTCTCGCGTGTGGCCTGGGTGCTCCGGGCGCGCCGGTGCAGGGCGTAAATCTTGGCGGTTACGACTATCGATACGAATGTGCGCTGAACGACGTTGTGTTCGTGCCCGGAAAACCGTGGCTGCGATTCGCCGTTCTGAGCGCCGGCGTGGCGTTCACATCCGACGCCGGCGCAGACTGGGCGATTCTTCCGGGAGCCTCTCCTCTCGCGCGCCCAGTGGCCGCATTCTACGATCCGACCGTGGTGCCGGGCAGCAACAATACCGATCTCTACATTGGCCTACGCGGGCACGGTGTGATTCGTCTCCGCGGCTATTTTAGTCCGTAGCGCGATACTACGTGCTCTTCCTAGTGTCCCGGAACGTCGCGCGAACGTCTTCGGAAAAGAGCTGCGGCTGTTCCCACGCGGCAAAGTGACCGCCCACGTCGTGCTTCTTATAGTACACGAGCTTTGGATAGGCTTTCTCTGCCCAGCTTCGCGGCGCCGTGTAAATCTCGTGAGGAAACGCGCTCACGCCCACCGGAATCTGCACGCCTTTAATATCGAAGAAGCCGAGTTTATTTTCCCAGTAGAGGCGCGCTGACGGAACGCCGGTGTTCGTCAACCAGTACATGGTGATGTTGTCGAGTACGTCATCGCGCGTCAAACCGCCGGGATGTCCGGCGAACTCCGCTGCGATGAGTTCGTAACTGTCCTTGTCGTGATCGAGCATCCACCCGGCGAGCGCAACCGGCGAATCCGAGAGCCCATAAAGCGTTTGCGGCCGGTTCGACATTTCGACGGAATAGCCGAGATGTTTGCCATAGAAGTCTTTCAGTTGCGCGAACGCGTGCTGTTCTTCATCGGAAAGGCCGGATGGCGCAGCCCCACCGGATGAGGCGGCCGCTAAAACGTCCGCCGGAACGGTGCCGGGCATGTTGCTGTGAATGGCGAGCACGTCTGACGGAAAGAGCAACGCGAGCTCTTGCGTTACGTTTGCGCCCCAATCGCCGCCCTGCGCTACGTACTTGTTATATCCCAGACGCTTCATCAAAACATCCCACGCGCGCGCGATCCGAATGGGGTCCCACCCGAGCGTTTTTGGTTCGGGCGAATATCCATAGCCGGGAATCGACGGAATGACGACGTCGAAGGCGTCGGACGCGCTCGCACCGTGCGCGGTGGGATCCGTCAATGGCCCGATGACCTTCGTTTGCTCGATGAAAGACCCCGGCCAGCCATGGGTTATGATGATCGGCAATGCATTCTGATGTTTCGATCGCACGTGAATGAAGTGAATGGTCTGCCCGTCAATCTCGGTCGTGAATTGCGGGAACGCATTGAGCTTCGTCTCGGCTTTGCGCCAATCGTAGCCGTTCGCCCAATAGGTCATGACTGCTCGCATCGTAGCAAGCTGTACGCCCTGCGTATCGTCCGAAACGATTTCCCGTGCCGGCCACCGCGTCGCTTTAATACGTCGCTGCAAATCGTCGAGCTCCGATTGCGCGGTTTCGATCCGGAATGGACGCACGGCGCCGGCCGTCATTGGTTCCTGAACTTGCGTCATCGAAGTGTTCCTTTCCGAAGGTTGGGATGTCGTGGATCGCGCGCAGCCGAACACGCCTGCCGAGACCGCGGCCATGCTCGTTGCGCTTACAAAATAACGGCGGTTCATTGTAACGCCTCCGCGGGGACTTTAGTGAGGTGCGATCGGCTGCGCGCGCTTCAAGAACAGCGAAAATGGTACGGCAATAGCAACGACGGCGCCGGCACAAAGCGCCGCGTCGGCAAACGCAAGAACGGCGGACTGCTGACCCACAACCGAGGCCAGCTGCGCAACGCCCGTCGAACCATGTGACTGTGCGGCAGCGGATACCGCCGCGTTCGCCAACGTGGTCGTGGCGGCGAGATCCGACAAGTGCTGAGCGTTGCGATGGTCGAATACGGTGACGAGCCAAGAGTTTGCGAATGAACCGGCCGCAACGTACGACAAATTCATACCCGCAATGGCGTACGGTAGTTGCGCGAAGGGCAGATTGCTAAGCACCGTCACGAGCAGCGGGCCGTACGTGAGTCCAAACCCGACCCCGATCAGGAGTTCCGGCCCGACGAACGTACGGAAATCGGAACCGCTCGTTATTCCGGCAGCTTCCCACACGAACGCCAGCGTGCTAAGGGCGAAGCCCGACGCAATGATGAACCGCGAGTCGACGCCTTTTAGGGTAAGTGCGCTTCCAAGCGGTGCTGACACGATGAGCGCGACCGCTCGTAAAGCAATTGTCGCGCCCGCAGTTTGCAGCGGAAAATTGAGCACTTCTCGCATGTAGCTGACGTGCAGCGAAATCCCGAACAACGGGAACCCGATCGCGAGTGCCAACGCCGTGCCGAGCAACGCGTTCCTGTGCGTAAGGATGTCGATCGGTACGATGGGAACGCGCGTGCCGAACCGCTCCCAGAGAACAAAGGCGACGACGGCAAGGCTGAACACAACGCAAACCATAGCCACATCTTGATTGCCGAGCCAATCGTGCAACTCTCCAAACGCCGCGAGATAACAGTAGGCACTGATGCAAACGGCGAGTAGAAATACGCCGATCCGGTCGATTGACTTCTTGCGCAAGCCTTCTCGGAGCTTCACATCGAGAGGCGTCTCTCCAACGGAAAGCGTGATCATTCCGGCTGCAATCAGTGCCGCAATCGCCAATGCAAGGTACAGCAAGCGCCAGGAATGATTCTCGATGACCGCCCCCGCGAGCAAAGGCGCAAGCGCGCTTCCGCATTGCGATACAGCCGCATACACGAGAATGACCAGAGGGACGATGCTCATCGGAACGTTGGTGAACAACGTAACCAAACTGCCGAGAAAGAAACCGCCTTCGGCCATACCTTGGATGACGCGGTACACTGCTAATTCGGGCATTGAACTGCTGATGGCACAAAAGAGCGTACTGATGCCGAAAATGGCGACGGACAATGCCAAATAGCGCGGTCGACCGAAGCGAGCCAACAACCACGGTCCGAGGAGAATTCCGAAATACAGACCGCCGTAGTAACTGAATTGAATCGCGGGTGCCTCATCGCCGGATAGAGCAAAATCTCCCTGAATCCACGGTTGCACCAACCCGGTCGCCGTCGCGGTCGCGCGATCGATGAACGCGGCGAGAACGAGACCCAAGGTGATCAGCGTACCTTGAAGCGCGCTCCCTTGGACCAGTCCGCGTGCGATCGTCGACAGTCTTCGCGTTGACGTCGACATATTTGCTCACCATCCCGACCGCGCAGTGGACGTTCGCGTCATGAGAACCCAACTGATGACCAGGGCCCAGAGCAGACCGACAAGCGGCGAGATAACGCGTGAGTACGCACCGTCCGGCGACCAAAACCCGCCGATAGCCCACGTCGTGCCGCCCAGAACGACCAGCACGACGGCTGCAACTCCAACGGCGAACAGTCTGCTCGAAATCAAGCCCGCTCGCCAAAATCCAAACGCCGCCGACATGATCAACATCGCGCGCACGAACGAACTCATGACGAACCCCGCCCATGCCATACAGTTCAGTCCCGGAAGGAGCGCTTGATTTCCCGACCCGCCGATCGCGTACGCAGCCGCTGCATTCGCTGCGACGAACAAGAGGAAAAGCGCGCCCACGGCTGCGCTCGCTCCGATTGCCGCTGCACCCCAGCCGTCTTCGCCGGCATTCGCAAGTACGACTCGAATTGCAACGGCGAACCACATCAGATACAGAACCGCTAGCCCCGCTACAACCGCGGCAATCAAAATTCGCGTGTGATGGCTCTGGTAAAACGCCGTGAGTTCATCCGACGACGCACTCACCGGCGGCTGATACCCATAAACGAGATACGCGACGATGACTAAGGCAACGAATTGTATGCCGCTCGTGCTCCACAGGCGCTCCCAAAATGCAGACGTGTTGGCATTGAAGGACGAGCTCATCGCTGTTGTAGATCCCCTCATAACAGTCTCCAATCCAATGCAGATGGGCCTCGGCATAAGGTTAAGGACCGATTATAACGCACGACTTACGTTTATTGGGAATGCCGTAAAGTGCAATTCCGCGCTTCGCTCTGATGCGCAAATGGGATAGCATGTGGAGTTTTGCAAGCCTATCATTGGCCTATGAAAGTACCAATGATTGCGGCGCTTGCGGTCGCATTGCTCTTTTCGAGCGTTTCCGTTGTGCTCTCGCAGCAAACGCCGTCTCCGCAAGCGCTCTCACAGTTGAGCACACCGAAGCAGTTCGACCTGAACACTATTACGTGCGGCGACTTTCTCAATCTGAGCCTTAGTGACCGCGGTTACTTGTTGATGCTGTATGTGGGTTATGCCTCGGCGAAATCCGGAAGGACGAAATTCGTCACCGCCGACCTTCGCGCGCGCGGTCAGAAGCTCACGGATTACTGCGCAAGCTCGCCTCAAACGAAAATGTTTACCGCTGTTGGTAAGGTCGCGAACAGCTAGCGCCCGACGACCGCGGAGCGGTATTCGCCAGGCGGCGCACCGGTCACGCGTTTGAAGACGCGCGTCATGTGACTCTGGTCGGAGAAGCCCGCCTCGGCCGCGATCGTAACGAGCGAATCGTCTGATTCGCTAAGGCGTCGCGCGACATGCTGCACGCGCGCTCCGATCATTGCATCCGAGATCGTACGCCCGCGAAAACGCCGGAACGACCGGCACAGGTGAGTCGGATGAACGCCGGCGGTCGACGCCAGTGCGGCGAGATCGAACGGCAGCGAAAAGCGTTCGCGCACGTCGGCATCGACGACACTGAGCCACCGCGGCTCGATAAGGTCATCGACCGGGCGCTTCGCCACGTGCGCACAGAGTTCGTAGAGCAACGCTTCCACTTCCGAACCGGCATCCGCCCGCGCCAGAAACTCGCGATAGAGGCGCAGCACCAGCCACATCGCGTCGCCGCCGCACAATTCAAAGACGTGCTCGCGTGCACCGCCGAGTTCGTCGATCACGCGCTCCCATTTCGCTAACATATCGACCGCAAAGAACCTGCATGGGCCGAGCATGCGATCTTCGTGCGGCGTGCGCGCTGCATGAAACACGAGCGTGTACGGCTCATAGCGCAGATGGAACCCGTCGCCCCACTCTTCGTACGCGCCTTCGAGCAGCAAACTAAAATACGGCGCCTCGTGCTGATGCAGATCTACCGCCTTCGGCTCGTCATGGCGGACTTCGGTCAGAAGCGCGTCCGCGACCGCCCACGTCGTGCTCGCGCCGGTGTAGTACCCCGGTGAAAAGCTACGCATTCGCAAAGCGCTGCGGTGCGGAAGCAAAGATCCGTTCGTGTTCCGGCATACAGAAATAATACTGCGTTCCGGCATACGCAAGGTGCAATGACTGCTTTGGATCGATTTCCATCCAGCAGACCGGACAAATCGCATCCCCTGCTCGCGCGATCTGCGGCTTCAAATACGCAGTGTTGTCGGCGGTGCGCCAACGCTCACTTTGATATTCCATGTCGTAGGCCGTTTGCCGCGCGGCCTCTTTTCCGTAGTAACGCGCCACGACATGCAAAGCGAGATCGATGCCTGCCGAGAGCCCGGCAGATGTCGCAATGTTGCCGTCGTCGACGAACCGCACTCCGCGCTCTACGGTGATATCCGGATGCTGCATCGCAAGCGTTGTCAACGCGGCGTGATGCGTTGTCGCGCTGCGCCCCTTGAGAAGTCCCGACGCAGCAAGCACGAGTGCGCCGGTGCACACCGACATGATGAGATCGGCGCGAGGGGCCGTCGCAAGCAGCCACCGTTTCACGGCATCGGTCGGGTTCGACTGTGCGGGAACGACGACGACTTTAGGAGTCGGCGCGTCAGCCAGCGCGTAGCGCGGAACGATCGTCAAGCCGCCGCTCGTAACGATCGGCTTCGTCGACTCGGCAACGGTGTACAGCGTGAAGGCCGGTGCTTTGCGACCGGTGACATCCGCGTCTTGAAAGACTTCCCATGGTCCGGCAAAGTCGATCGTGACCGCGCCGTCGGAAAGCAAAAACGCGACAGGAACACCGTCGCGAGCCGGTGGCAGCGGTTTGACCGGAGCGTCCGGATGCGCTGCGGCAGCGCTTGTTCTTCCCGGCAATACGGCCGTTGCAAGTCCGGCAACGGCGGCCCGGCGTAGCAGTTCGGAACGTTTCATGCTCCGATCGTACGCCCTGCGCGGTGGGTGCGGTCTTGTACGCGATTAGCGGCCTCAGCCGCCGCTCGAATCTCCCGCACCGCAGCTATAGTCGAGCGTCGTGCTGCACGCCTTCAGCGTCACGTGCGTCGACGCTCCGTGCACGCGCACGTGTACGGTTTGCGCCGGCACGTCGCGAGATGACAAGTGCAGCGCGTAATCACCATCATTAACGTGCGAAAGCACAAAGTGTCCTTCCGCATCAGTCTTTGTACGTAGCGTATGCGCACCGGCTGTTGCAGTAACCGTAACTCCTTGCAGCGGTTGGCCGGTGGTCTTGTCTGTAATCGTGCCGCTCAACACAGCAAAAACTGCCGCGAGATACACGGGTAGATGGTTCATACCGCCGCGTTACGAATTTTGCGCTCCGTTCCCTTTATGCGACTTTTACGAGCAAGCGCGGAGGCGATCGAAGATGGAAACCAGTCGACCCCTCAGTTTCTCGGCCGATATTCGGCCGTTGTTCACAGACGTAGACGTGAGCCACATGAAGCAAGCCGGTTTAGACCTCTCCACGCGCGATAGCGTCGCGTCGAACGCCGAGGGTATCCTATCCACGGTACGTTCGGGCGCGATGCCGCCACCCTCCGAACAACGCACTTGGAGCAAAGACAAGTGCGATACGTTTGAAGCGTGGATGAAACAAGGCTGCCCACCATAGTGTTCGTAGTTTTGAGTAAGGAGTAAACCAGTGACGACCGTTAAGCAACCGTTCCTATCCGATATCACCGAGCTTCGTCGCCGCGCGAAAGAACAAATCGATCGCGGAGCTGTTACGCAAAACTACGAAGGCGAAGTACAACAAACGATCGACCTGCTTCAAACTGCGCTCGCGACGGAGGTCGTGTGCGTTCTTCGGTACACGATGCACACCGTTGCGGCAGTCGGTATCGACAGCGAGAGCGTCAAAGAAGAGTTTGCCGAGCACGCTCACGACGAACACGAGCATATGGAAAAGATCGCCGAGCGCATCAACCAGCTCGGCGGCACACCCAATCTCAATCCCGAGGGGTTGCACACGCGCTCGGCAACGGAATACGGCAACGCACAAAACCTCGTCGAGATGATCAAAGAGAACTTAGTCGCCGAACGCATCGCGGTCGAGCACTATCGCGAACTCGTCCGTTTCTTCGGCGAAAAAGATCCGACCACGCGCACCATGCTCGAAGGCATCCTTGCGCAAGAGGAAGATCACGCCAACGACATGCACGATCTCCTCGTTGCGCACGAAGGAAGGCCGTTTCTCAAAGGCTAGCGTTCGACTGACCGGGTCGTGCACGTTTCGGTGAACGGCCCGGTCGATCGAGGTATACTATTCCTGATGATCATCCGCATCGTCGAACCGGAGACGTTCATCGGACGAACGGTAGCTGAGCAACGTCCTTTGGGTTTTCCGGGTGGCGTGAAGCATTCCGAACGCGAACAACCGTGCGGCTTTGAAGTTTGGCTCGCGGTGTATCTTCTGCTCGTCGTCGCGTTCGGCGGCCTCATCGCGTGCGGTCTGGATCTATTGCTTCAAGGCATGTAACGCGCGCCTCTTCCATGGCGAAAGTCGAGTTCAAGTAATCCAAGCGTCGACCTCATCCGTTGTAGGCGCATATGTCGCTCAACGTTTGCCGTCGCTTGGTTTCTTGCGCAGCGCTTGTTGCGGCCGCGTGCGCACCTGTAGCGGCGCACCCGCTCGGAAACTTCACGATCAATCACTTGCTCGAAGTGCGGTGGCAAGGCCACGCACTTCACATTCGTTACGTTATCGATCGCGCCGAGATTCCGACATTCCAGATCATGCGCGCCGCATCGAACGACGCGACCTGGACGCGAGCGCAGCTTCGAAGTTGGGCTGACGCGCAAGCGATCGAGGCCGTTCCCGGCCTTGCCGTTACGGTCGACGGCATACATACCACGGTCGAACGAGCCGGCGACAGCGCGCAATTGCGTCCGGGAGCGGCGGGCCTTCCGACCTTGTACTTCACTGGTGACTATACTGCTCAGATCGACGCGCGTTCGCACCGGATCACGGTCGAAGACAGCGTCTTCGATCCTTCACGTCTCGGATGGAAAGACGTCGTTATCTTTCCGCAGCGCGAGCCGACGCACGAACTTCGCGCCTATCCCCCGGCGCTGATCTCGTCACCGCGGGCGGTGCAGTCGGCGAGCTTCGATCTTTCGGTGCAAGGACACGTCTCGCACGTCGTGCTCAATGCGAGCCAGGGTGAACATGCGCCGCCGGTGACAGGATCGCTCGCGCGCTCCAACGCGCTGACCGACATGTTCGCCAATCCGAATCGTGCGCCGCTTTTCGTCCTTCTCACGGCGCTTGTAGCGTTCGGCCTCGGAGCCTTGCATGCGCTCGAACCCGGCCACGGAAAAGCGCTGCTCGCATTTACCCTCGTGGGTTCGCGAGCAACGATCAAACAAGCCGCGCTGCTCGCTGCGTCGCTCACATTTACCCACACAATCGGCGTGCTGTTGCTCGGCGTTGCCCTTTTCTTCGCCGCGGGCTTCATCACCGAATCGATTTACGCGTGGATTGCGCTGCTCTCCGGCATCGCCGTCGCCGTCATCGGCGCGCGAAACCTTGCGCGCTGCCTCCACGTAGGCCATTCGCACCACCACCATCATCCGCATTCGCACGACCTGCGCGGCGCCATAGTGACCGCGATGAGCGGCGGCGTAGCACCCTGCCCTGCGGCAATCGTCGTTATGTTGGCGGCGTTGCGCTTGCACCAGATCGGCTATGGCATTACGTTGATCGTGATTTTCAGTCTCGGCCTCGCGTCCGTGCTGAGCGCGATCGGTATTGCCGTCGTGCGCGGATCCGCGCTTCTCGGACGAAGCGGCCGCTTCGATCGTTTCGCGAAATACGCGCCGCTCGTCTCAGCGGTGCTGATCTGTCTCGTCGGCATTGTCATGGTCGCGCAAGGCTTTGCCGCCGAAGGCGTGCGCGCGCCCGTCGCGCTCATTGCCGCGATTACCGCGCTTGCAATTGCCGGCTATGCGCTCGCGCCGCTGCACGCGCACACCCATACCCATACCCACACCCACTCGCACACGCACCCGTACATGGAGCAAGGATTATGAGAATTCTTCGAGCCTTTGCGACGGTTGCGACGACGGCGCTCGTCGTCGCGACGATCGCGCTCTACGGCGTCCATGCGGCGCGCGGCTCGGACCATCAAGACTCCCCGACCGTCGTTGCACGCCCCGGCGCCGACATCACCGACGTGTTCGCCTATCCGGCACCCGACAATCCGGCGAACAACGTCGTCCTCGCGATGGACGTCTATCCGCTCATTCCCGCCGGCCAGTCGTCGTCACCGCAATACAGCTTCGATCCGGCGGTTCTCTATCAATTCAAAATCGCCACCGGCGTCGCCACCAAAAACTACACCGAGAATTTGGTGATCCAATTTGTCGCATCGGGAGCGGGATCGACGCAAACGTTGACGATGTACGGTCCCGCCGCACCAAATGAGACCGGCACGACCAACACGCTCGTGAAATCTGCCGG
>Ga0213872_10002471_pt1 | contig 10833 bp, 16 predicted proteins | sample VelepicomBERX_R2_FD_160071 | JGI IMG/M metagenome (GOLD analysis project Ga0213872, IMG submission 160071) | Rhizosphere microbial communities from Vellozia epidendroides in rupestrian grasslands, the National Park of Serra do Cipo, Brazil - RX_R2 | ecosystem: Host-associated > Plants > Roots >... | reverse complement strand
ATTATACCTATACTAGCACAATTGTACAAGAGATATCTGTCTATTTACATGTCTACAAAAACGTGCTTGAAATACCCCAACTTAATAGAAACGCGTTCTTTACACACGGTCAGGGGTGGAACTTCGGCCTAGCGCTGGCCCAGACCAGCTCGTTCGGCCAGGCCGCGCAAGGCATCGCAACCGAAATGATTGCCATCGCCAAGTGGGTTGGCATCATCCTCTGCATCATTTGCGGCATCGGTTTAATGGCCGGAGGCCCCGGTACGATTGCCAAGGTTTCCGGACTGATCCTCGGGCTGATCTTCGCTCTGTTTGCATCGCCCATCATCACCTGGGTGCAGGCGCTGTAGGGACACACTATGACCAGGCCTGCTGCCAAAGCCTTAAACAAGCCGCTGCTGATCGTCGGTATCGACAGGAAGCTGGCAGGCCTGGCCTTCATTTTCTCTGTTCTCGTGGGTGCCAACGACGGCGGCTCAAAGATCGCCGGATTGATCCTGTTCATAGCGATGTGCGTGGTTGGACGACGGTTGACGCGCAAAGATCCGAACATCTTTCTCGTCCTCAACCAAGTCCGGAAGCATAGGGCTCTCTACGACCCTGCAAAACACGAACGAAGGAGCGGTCGATGGTAAACCTACGCAAATTTCTGAAGCCGCACAAGGATGCTGGTGCCCTACATTGTTTGTTTGCCCCACATCGATTCATTGACGACCGAGTCTTCCTGACAAAGCGGAACCAGCTTGGTGTTGTTTTGGCCGTTGAAGGGATCGACCACGAGTGCCTTACGGAAGCGACGCTCGACACTTACACGCGTCGCAGTGCAGCTGCTTGGAGATCCTTCGATGATCGGTTCCGGCTTTACCAGTACGTGGTCAAACAGGACCACGGACCCATTGAGCACCAAGTCGACTACGCAGATCCAGTTATTCGCGAAACAGTGCGCAGGCGATTGGACTTTCTCAAGTCGAAGCCGCAGGGCCTGTACTCAGTCCGGCTCTTTTATGTCGTGATCCTAGAGCCGGGCGTGCTCAGCCGCAAGCACTGGCTGTCAGGCCGGCAAGTGGTACGGGCCGCCGCCGGGGAGCTTGAGCGGAATCGCGCGACTCTGATTGGGCACGTCGAATCGTTTCAGCGGACGATTGACGATCTGCTTGGAATCCGAGTTCTGTCGAAGATTCATGCGTTCCAGTTCTTCCGTCTACTGGGCAATCTGGACCCGGAGATCGCAGCAGCCGAAGGGCTGAAGTATGACAGTCACGTTGATTACTACATCCCGAGTCTGCCGTTGGCGTGCACCAGTGATGGCATTCGAATCGGCGAAGCGAAACTGGAAATCCTGTCGCTCAAAGAGCCGCCGGCCAGTACGTTTCCGAACGTGCTCCGAGATCTGCTCGCGCTTGAGGCCGATTTCATCGTTTGCTCCGAGTTCAAGCGAGTCGTGAACGACAAAGCCATTACGACGATCCGCGCTGCGCAGAATCACTTCCATTGGTCGCAGTGGGTCGCAGACCTGCCGTCGATCCTCAGCATGGTTCTGAATCGTGGCAGTCGCGAAAACGTGATCGCCGACAAGTCAGCCTTGAACGACGTTGAAGATCTCGATCAAACTCTGGCGCGGATCAAGAACGACGGCGAGTACCTCGGCGAGTTTTCGCTGACGGTTGTTTTATACGGCTGGGGTGACCAGGCGAAGCTGAAGACCGCCGCGGCGGATGTCGTCAAGATCTTCGGGAATCACGAAGCGTCACTGATTCACGAAACCTACAACGCGCTGAACGCTTATCTGTCCATATTCCCGTGCAATCAGTTGTTTAATCTTCGGCGCACCTGGCTGCTCAGCGGCAACTATGCCGATCTGTCGTTTCTATACGCGCCGTCGTCCGGCGAGCGGACCAATCGGCATCTAGGGAGCGAGCACCAGGTTGTGCTCGAGACGAATGACGCCACGCCGTTCTATTTCAATCTGTACGAGGGCGACCGGTTCGGAGCTCTCATCTTCGGCGCGCCAGGCGCCGGCAAGTCAGTACTAGCGAATCTGCTGGTCGATCATTCGCAGAAAGATGCGCCTTACACGTTCATCCTGGACCTCGGCGGCAGCTACCGGCATGTCACGCACAAGCATGGCGGCTCCTACGTTCAGATGCGGTTCGGAGACGATCGCCAGTCATTCCGAATCAATCCGTTCGTCTTGCCGGCGACGCCCGACAATCTGCAGTTCCTGTTTACTTTCCTGCGGCTGCTGCTGACGAACGGTGGTTATGGGCCTTCTGTCGACGACGATCGGGAGCTCTTCGAGGCCGTGGAGTCGATGTACGTTTTCTCCCCCGGCCAGCGAACCCTGCGGAATCTCGTGGATGGATTGCCGCCCCATCTTGGAACGGTGTTGCACCCCTGGATAGCTGGTGGCCAGTACGGGTGGGTTTTCGACAACCAGGAAGACACACTCACGTTTGCGCAGTTCCAGGCATTCGATTTCCAGGGAATGGATGAGCTGTACCCGCAGGTGCTCGAGCCGCTGCTCTTCTACATTTTTCAACGCATTAGCCAGGTCGTTTACGATCCTGGACTGCTCCACGCCCCGAAGCAACTCTGGGCGGACGAGGTGTGGCGCTTTCTTTCGAACAGCACCGCGCGCCAGTACCTTGTGGCAGCGGGCAAGACCTGGCGCAAGCACAACGGCGGTATTGGGTTGATCACCCAGTCGGCCGCGGACCTACAGAATGCGGGAGTTCTTGATCTTGTGAACGAGATCTGCCCGACGAAGATTCTGCTCGCCAATCCTGGTGCTGACCTTGCGAGCTACCAGCGTATGTTCCGACTGAATGAACGCGAAGTCGAGCTGTTTTCCGAGTTGATTCCGAAACGCCAGTTCCTCGTGAAGTCGGCGACGCGCGCGAAGGTGCTGAACGTCAACCTGGACCCGCACGCCTACTGGCAATACACCAACTCACCTTTCGACAACGAACGGCGGCGACAGGCGACGGAGCAGCACGGGATCGAAGAAGGTTTGAAGGTTCTGGCCTCGCAGGCCAGGTAGTTGGAGGCTTGCATTCATGAAATTTCGCAGCGTGGCCCTTGCGCTCTCTTGTTTGAGCGTCTCTTGTCTTCCCGGAAGTGCGGCTGATGTGAAGGTCCTCGCTGGAGACCCAAACACGGTCAGCCGCACTGTCACCTACCATTTCCGTGCCTGCTCGCGCCGGAAACGAGCAGCCCGGCGCAAGCTCTATAGCCGCAGTACTTATGAGAGCTCAATCAGCGGAATGGAGGCAGTGCGCGCCGCTTTTTGCAATTCGCGGTCCAAGGTAGCAAGCGGAGCTCCGCTATGACGTGCGAGTTGCAGGTAAGCGGCATCGTAGATCGTCAACTGCGTGTCCACTGCCGTCGTGAGGAGCAGATCCCAAGACTCGGGTGTGCTCGGGTGATCGATGTGAATGGGCAGCGCGGCCAAAGCTTCAGCAAATTGAAGGACAAGGCTGAAGGCGATCCGCTGACGGCGCACTGCCATGATCAACCCGTTCATGACCTCGCTGGGCCAGTGTGCGGGTGCAATCGCTTCATCGCCCGAGCGCAAGCGTTCGAGAAGAGCTTCGGTGCCAGGCGTAGCTTCTTCGGTAAAACACCAGGGAAGCGTGGCCGAAGCGTCGATCACGAAGACGCTCAATACTTCCGACCCTCGTTGATCAGTTCTCTAATCGACACGCCACCGAGCGTAATGCCTCGGCGCAGTTCCCGAATGCGCTCGACCGCTTCGGCGGTCGTCATTCGTTTCGAGAGTATGGGTTGCTCGGCGGCCAGCCGTTCGAGTGCGCGTTCCACTACCTGTTCAGGGGAGCCAGCGTGCGCGAGCTGGTGCAGGAGCGCTTCGGCATGTGGGGTGAGGGTGACCGTCATGTTTCTGAACGTAGCACGGACCCGGGCGGCTAGCCCAACATGACGCCCTGGTTTGACGTCCGTTGTCAGGTCCTAATCACAGGTCATTTTAAGAATTTTGGGCCGTCGTCAGGTAATTAGAGGTTTCTACTCATGAAGTTTCGAAACGCAGCCCTCGCGCTCTCTTGTTTTGGCATCGCTTGTTTTTCCGGGCGTGCGGCTGATGTGAAGGTTCTCGCTGGAGACCCAAGCACGGTCAGCCGCACTGTCACCTACCACGACACCGACATCGTTCCGATCTCGACAGAAGTCCGTTTCACCACCCTCATTGAGCTTCCGAAAGAGGAATCGATTCTTGAGGTGACATGCGGAGACAAGGAATACTGGCCCGTGAACTGGACCGGCAACCTGGCGTACGTCAAGCCGGCAAAGCCGGGCGGTCGAACCAACATCAACCTGATCACGGCGAGCGGAAACGTCTACAGCTTTCTCGCCACTGAAGTGTCGCAGAATCCGGAGGGCCACGCCGATCTCAAGATTTTCGTCACTCCGTCCGACGCGAGCGCGATAGTGGCGATGAAAGAGAAGCCACGATTTATCAGCACCGATTCGGTTGCGGTGTACCAAAAGCAAGCCGAGGATGCTCGAGCGCAGCTCGTCGCTGAACAGGCGGCGAGCCGGCGGCAACTCGATAAAGAGCGCGCTGCGCTCCGGGCCGAGTATCCCGAGACGATCAAACACGATTACAAGTACTCGGTTGCGGCCAAGAACCCGTTCAACGTGACGGCCATCTATCACGACGACCGTTTCACGTACATCGAGGCCACGCCGGAGGAAGCGCCTTCCGTTTACGAAGTGAAAGACGGCAAACCCAGCCTGATCCAGTACGAGTTCAAAAACGGCCGCTACACGATTCCCAAAATCCTCGATGACGGCTACCTTCGGGTCGGCAAAAGCGAACTGAAGTTCCATCGCGAGAGTGCGGGCTAAACCTATGCCGGAAGAGATCCACCCTGAAGCTCAGACGGCTGCTCCGCCGCCGGCGCCTGATCCCGAAAAACTGAAGCCGGCCGGGCTCAGCGATGCGCACAAGCGCTACATCTACTACGGCGTCACTGCCGCGCTGGCGTTGCTGATCGTCGCCAACATCGTTGGCTCGAAGCAGAGCAATGCGTCGAACCAGCCGAAGCAACCGTCGCCCGGGCAACAGCAGAACCCATCACCGGCCGAAATCCGCGACTGGGAAAACAATCTGAAGCAAGCCGAGGCGCAGCTCGAACAGGAGCAGAAAGATCGGCAGAGGCAGCTCGATGCCGCGCGTGTCATCGAGCAGGCGGCCGTGCCGACGACCGCCGATGATCTGCAACGCGCCGAGGCGCTGCACGACGCCTCAATCGCTCGCCAACAGTACCAACAGACCTATGGGAGTGGAGCAGCGCAGTATGTGCAAGGACAACCGCAGAAATCGCAGACAGGAACCGAGCAGGAACAGCAGGCGTACAAGTCACTCTTCGCCGACAATGTGGTCCGACAAGAATCTGCGCACAAGTTCGGTTCTGAATCTCGCGAGGAAGCTCACGCGACTTCACCGGCAGCGCCACCGGCGTCAGCCGTTTCTGAACGTGAAATAAAGCCGGCGGAAAGCAAAGACCGCAAGGCACTCGACTTTGATCCGACTGCTCAACCAACCGTTTGGTTGCCGGAAGGCACGGTCATCGAAGCGGTCTTAGCGAACCGCCTGGATGGGGATGCAGTCGGGCCGGTTGACTGCATGATCACGAGCGACGTCTATCAGCCTGGCGCACGCGTGTTGCTCATCCCAGAGGGAGCCCGGGTCTTGGGCGAAGCCAACGCGGTTTCTTCTTTCGGCCAGGCGCGGCTCGCCGTCTCCTTTCACCGCATCATCGTTCCGGGTCTACGGACCTATTCGATCCCGCTGGACAAGCCCATGCCGGCGCTCGGCCAAGCCGGTGATGTCGGTCTCCATGACAAGGTGAACAGCCACTACGCTTCCATTTTCGGATCGAGCCTCGCAATCGGTGCCATCGGAGGTCTGGCGCAGATCGGCAACGGCTATAGCGGGTTCGGCTATGACCCTTCCGTCGAGATGAGGAACGGGATTACCCAAAGCATGGCGCAATCCTCGTCCCGCATCCTCGATCGCTTCCTGAATCGCATGCCCACGATCACCATTCGCGAGGGCACGCGCGTGAAGATCATCCTCACCGACGATCTTCAGTTACCTACCTACGATTCCATGCACAAGGAGGCACTTAATGGATCCACGTACTGAACGCCTGATTCGCGCCGATATCAAAGCGCGCTGGGCTCCCGTCATCATCCTCTTCTGGCTGTTCATCGGCTCCGTCGTCGGATTCGCCGTTTTGGGCGGCTTGGGCTCTCTGATTCACTTCCTTCGAGTACACGGCTACTGAGGTATTTCCATGTTCAACACTCGACTCAAAGTCTCGACGAGCATCCTGGCGTTGCTCGCCCTTCTCTGCCTAGTGACGGACGGCCCGTCGTCGGCGCAGTTTGGCTTCAGCATTGTGTCGGACCCGACACAGGAAGCGCATTCTCTGCGGCAGCTCTTGAATGACATTCAGAAGCTGCAAAAGCTGGATGCACAGATCCAGACGGCCACGGCCCAGTACAACCAGATCGTCATGAGCGCGAGGCACTTCTCACTCAAGAGCCAGTGGGCCGGGTTCGGCAACCAGATTGTCAGGAACTGGGCACCGAACTCCTACGGTGCGACTCCGTTGTGGAACACCGCCGTTCTGTTCGGTCCAAATGCACCGCAGGCCTGGCAGAACGTGACCGTTTCCATGCGGCGCAACCCGTACATGAGCGGGATCGTCCCGGGGACCAGCCGCCAGTATGCGTATGCCACGACGGTCGACACGTTCGATGGGGCCGGACCCGCCGCCCTCGAGACCCCCGGTAATGCCCGGTCGCAGCAGACCCAAATGGCGCAATCAATCGCCAACTTGCAGGCGGCTGCGATGGACGGATCAGCGGGTACGAACTCGGAAGTGGAGCAGCTGAATCTGCTCACATCCGGCACCGTTCAAGGCTTGCAAATGCAGCAGACCACGAACAATGTCATGACATCACTGCTCGAGCAGCAGACCATCGCCAACAAGATCCAGCGGGACATGCTCGCAGATCACCTCAACTACGAAACCCAAATGGAGCAGTACATGGTCGCCGAAGGCCCTCAGTGGGGCGGTGCATCCCAGGCGATTACGGCTGCCCGACTTCAGTAGAGAGACAGGAGAACTCAAATGACTTCCGCACTCCAAACCAAGCTTCTGATCCTCATCGTCGCCCTGCTGGCCGGCATTGCATCCTACGTCGCTTATCAGAGGCACGAACAGCAGGTAGAACAGACCAAGGTCAACAACCTCAACCAGCATCTGCGGCCCGACGAGAAACGGGCTATGGATGCGACCACGCACTGGGTCGACTCGATCCACGAGCAGCAACTCAAGTAAGCCATGCGCCGCCTGATCCTCTTACTCGTCTTTACAGTGCCGGGTGCTGTGGCACAGCAGGGGCCCATCCCTGTCAACTCGCAGACGCAGGACTACATCAGCCCGGTGACGACGGCCATCAACAGCCTTGTGACAAATACCGGTGGTACGTTCCTTGCGACAGGCACGCAACTGCTGAGCGCGATCGGCATCATCGTGCTCGTCGTAAAGGGTTTGCAATGGTCGGCGGCCAGCGCCTCTCGCCATCACGCCGAGTTTGACTTTCCGGCACTGATCCACTTCTTTGGATTGTTTCTCTTGGCTGAGGCTCTGCTCCGCTACTACAACGTGCCGCTTCCCTGGACGAATGTCAGCGTGCACCAGCTGTTTCCGGACACCGGACGTCAGCTTGCCGCGACCATTGACATCTCGACTCTCAACCGGCTGCTTCAGGCTGTTCAAAACCTGGTTGCCGGCGAGGAACGCCCCTCGATCACCAACCCGCTAATGCTTGTTGTCTACTACAGCATTCTCGCCGACATGATCCTGGTCGAAGGGGTCCTCTTCGCCTTGAATATCCTGGCCTTTGTGATGGTCGGGATCGGGTCCATTTTGGGACCAATATTCATCCCCTGGCTGATGGTGCAGCGCCTGAGTTGGCTGTTTTGGAACTGGGTTCAGTTCATGTTGCAGTACAGCTTCTTTCAGGTGATAGCCGCTGCTCTCACGAACGTCTGGGCCACCGTGCTTGTGAACTTCTGGACGAACTCGATCCACGGTGACTATTCCCTCTCCCATTTCGCCACTCTTCTGGTCCCCCTGGGCCTGCTCAACATCGGCTTCATCGTGTGTATCTGGAAAGCGGGTGCGATTACCTCGGATCTGTTCAAAGGGACTGCCTCAGCCGGAGGCAATCTCGCCGGTAGCGTTGCCGGTGCCATGAGAGGAGCATTCGCTTGATGGCTAACCCAATGACATCCGCCGCACTGCCGCCGATTGAGCAGGCCGCGCAGCAGGAATACGAATACTACGGTTCGACCCTGACAACCAATACAGCGCTCAAGGTTATCGTGCTCATCTTGGGTGGGGTGATCGCGATCCTTGGGTTTGCTTTACTCCGGGCTACCAACGCCGCCCTTCATGTGAAACCACTGGTCGTCCGTGTCAACGAAGTGGGCCGCGCAGATGCCCTGGCTTACCAGGACTTCACCTACAAGCCGCAGGCGCCGGAGATCCGGTATTTCCTGACCCAGTTCACGGTCGATTACTACTCCCGGAATCACAAGACGGTGGCCCAGCGATACGTCGAGGCGCTGTACTTCCTGGACCGACCGTTGTTCTCCGCTGTGGATGCCCGGGATCGACAGTCTCAATGGCTGCCAAAGTTCCTTGCCAGTTCCGATGACGACCTGGATGTGATGGTCAACAACGTGGTCATTGAAGACCTGCGGAACGAGCCCTACCGAGCCCGGGTCGAGTTCACCAAAATCTGCACCAACACGGCCGGTGCGGAGATCCGTCGTGAGAACTGGGCCGCCGAGTTCGTGTTCCGGATCAACCGGGACGTTCCGAATCAACTGATTCTTCACAATCCGCTTGGCCTCGCGATCACCTACTTCCGCGAGGATCCAGGCACGGACAGGCGTCGTTATCGCCACTGGCGGGCATACCGCAAACGTGGATTTCCGCAGAATGTTCGATCCGCGCCTGACCGAGGAATACCAGACCGCAGGCGAACCTTGGACCCGACAGGAGGCCGATGGCGAGTTACTGGCAATGGATATCGGCGCTTCCCTCTGGGCGACATCGAATACGGCTAACGAACGCGGCTACACCGTGACCAAGACCCTTCACATCGGTTGCCGTTACGGAACCTGAAATGGAACCCCAAAAGCCCGGTTTTGAACGCGCGGGCGCCTCAGGACTGACTGTGGCAGACTTCCAGGATGTGATCCTGATCAACCGCTTCGGTCAGCGATTCGGGAACGAAGTCGACGAGACATACAATTCTTGAATGCGGCACTCACCACGCACGGCGATCCGAATCGAGATGGCAAGACGAACGGCGGCGGGTCGATTTGGGCGATCTTCGATTCCGGAGCCGTAGCTCGTGAGCACTGGGACCCCAAGCCGCCAAACGTCGACGCAAAGGGCTGGTTCTTCGCCGCCGATTCCATTGCAGAATTGGCGAGCAGAATCTCCAACTCCTACCAGTACCAGCCGATGGCGGCCAATGCGCTCGCACAGACAGTAGTCCGCTACAATTCGTCCGTCGAGGCGGATAACGACGCCGACTTCGGCAAACCAGCGCCCAGATACAAAATCGAGAAGCCACGTTTTATTCCGCGTGGTCGACACCTATCTTGCATGACTGCCTGGCGGGCTTAAGGATCAACACTAAGTGCGAGGTAATCGATATCCACGGCAACGTGATTCCGGGCTTGTATTGCACCGGCGAATCGGCCGGCGGATTCGCGCTGCATGGCTTGCCTCGCGTGATCGTCTTCGGCCGCGTTGCCGGCCGCGAAGCCGGCCTCGCAAAGGTGTAAGCTGTCCTTAAGCTGTCCAGGCTGCGAGGAATCGCATACACAAACCCCTCCACCGGTCCTGAACGCAGCGTACAGATTGAAAACAACCCTTCTGGCCCATGACAATCAACTGCTATGCGGTTGAGGTGCTGTCACTACCTCTGACATCCGGCTTACGGCCACTGCGGTTCCGAGCGTATTGCTCGGAAATTGAGGATTCTGGTGTGACAATCCGACACGAATCCTTACCGTAGGTGAGCTTCGGCTAGCCGCGATCAACAAGGCACACAAAGCCGCGCTTTCGTCCCCCTTGAAGGATAACCCGCTGATCGCTGAGACGCTGAAGATTAACCGTTGCCAATGGGTGGCACAGCGGCATCCCACCGGCCGCCTCCATTGCACTCGTAACAGGCCTTCCCTCAGGCTTGACGAGAACGGCTCCGGAGTTAGAGATTTCTTTTGAATGTCCTGGGTCGTTTGGTTATCCTGGTTTACCAAACCGGGGTTCACGCCGCCTCTTCCTCCGTCAGCGGAAGCTGGCCTTGCAGCCGCCGACCGGCACGCTGCTCGGCCCAGAGTTCGAGGAGCGCTCCGGTTCGTAGCGCCGCAACTTGCGCGAACGATGCATTTTAGCGTGATAGCGGACGCGGAGCGTGATGAGCCAGGCAGGATCGCCCCCTGGGCGGCGGTGATAGGGCGCCAGCCGTAGCTTATCAGCAGCATGACCCAGGGCTGAAGTTCTTAAAGTTGACCCCTGTCTGGATTCTTTGAGATCGGATCGAAGATTCGAGGCACTTCTGCGCCGTGTGGCCTCCCACACTGAGTGGAGCACGAGGTCTACAGAACGAGCGATCCGCTCTTCGATCAGAGATGAGCATTTAAGATGAACCGCTCGAATCCTCTTCAATCCGCTAATCTCAGCATCACGCGCAAACCGTTCTCTTAACTCTGATCGG
>Ga0213872_10002470_pt1 | contig 10838 bp, 8 predicted proteins | sample VelepicomBERX_R2_FD_160071 | JGI IMG/M metagenome (GOLD analysis project Ga0213872, IMG submission 160071) | Rhizosphere microbial communities from Vellozia epidendroides in rupestrian grasslands, the National Park of Serra do Cipo, Brazil - RX_R2 | ecosystem: Host-associated > Plants > Roots >... | reverse complement strand
CCAGCGGACAATAGGAACCGCGATGAGGCTGCTCCTTCTCGCCTTCCTCATAGATCCGCAGCGTCGCGTCCAGGATGGTGCCCTTGGCCTTCATGGCGCGGAACAGGGCGGCCAGGGTCTTGTCGTCGGAACGGTCGATCAACTCGGGCCGCACGGGCACCCGGTTGTGATAGCGCGGCGGTTTGCCCGGCATTGCCTGATAGGCCAGCATGCAGGCGTGCGAGATCACGTCGGCGCCGGCGTCGATGCCCTCGGCCGGGGTGGCGGGAAACACCATGGCGTGGGCCCATACCGGGAAATGCTGGCGATGCGCCTCGGCGACGATGGCGCGCACGGTGGAGGCCGGCAGATCGGCATAGATCTTGATCGCGCCGGCCCCGGTGCCGCGGGCCAGCGCCACCGCCAGTTTCAGATCGGTCTTGCCGTCGATCGCCTGCAGCCACGGCACGGCGCCGGCGGTCGATCCGGCCGACGCGGCGTGGGTGCGCGGATCGACGAAGAAATCCGGCCCGGCCATCAGCGCGGCATAGGCGATGTCGGGGCCGGCCACCTCGCCCAGCAGGGTCTGGCGCGACAATTCCGCCAGGAAACGGGCGTCGCCGGCCATGTCGCGCACCGCGGTGACCCCGCCATAGAGCTCGCGCCGCATCAGGGCTTCCGCTTCGGCCCGCCGCGGCGCGGTGGCGAGATGCACATGGCTGTCGATCAGCCCAGGAATGACGAAGGCGCCGTGCCCCTCGACGACGCGCGCCCCCTCCGGCGCGGCGAGGTCGGCACCGCCGATCTCGGCGATGCGCTCGCCCCGCACCACGATCGAGCGATGGGCCGCCATCGGCGCCCCTGTGCCGTCCCACAGGGACACGTCGCGATAGAGCGTGACGTTCCCCTCGGCGGCCAGCGCGCAAAGCGGCGCCAGCACGAGGCCGGCCAGCAGCCCCAAACCGATTTTCATGCGAATTTCCCCCCGGAAAAACACCCGATGTACTCATTACACTTTCAAGAGGATCAATCCAGTGCCCTCAACTCCAGGACGGCGCCTGCATCAGCGACAGATGCCCGGCCTTGGCGGACACCACATGCTTGGCGAGATAGAGCGGTTTGTCGCCGAGATGGACGGTCTGGTTCATCAGCAGGATCGGATCGGTCGGGCGCAACCCCAGGAGGCGCCCGCGAATCTTGCCGACCACCCCCACCGTGATGTCGAAGGTGCTGTGCGACAATTTCTGCCCCAAAGCGGCGATCACCGCCCCCAGCACGGTGGACTGGCTCTTGCGCAATTCGGGAAGGATCGCCGTCAGGGATGGGCTGAGCTGGCTCAGGGCGTTGCCCGCCGGCAGATATTCCTGCACCAGGGCGATCTTGTCGGCGCCGCGGGTCAGCACGCTTTCGAAAAACCAGATCCGCGCGTCGAGAGAGAGGCGCAGCGCGCCGGCGCTGTATTCGGTGGCGGTCTGCATCTCGGCCTCGATCTTGCGCACGGTAACCGGCTGGTCCGGGGTGGCGACGACCTCCTCCAGCGGGCGGAGCTGTTCCAGGCCGATCTTCGGCAGGCTGGAGACGACGAAGCGGCCGACGCCGCGCCGGGTGACGATCAGCCCGTCTTCCTCGAGCAGCATCAGCGCCTCGCGCACCACCGTGCGGCTGACGCCTAGATGCTCGCCCAGCTCGATCTCGTTGGGCAGGGCCGATCCCGGCACGAACACGCCGGACCGGATGCCGTCGGCGATCCGCGAATAGATGATCACCCGCAAGGGCTGACCGATGGCGCCCGTCATGGGCTGGGAGAGGAAGTCGGCGATACCGTGCTTCATGGCGGCTTCTCTTCTAGACTTGCGCGAGCAGATGCAGGACGAAGCGCGCCGCCTGATCGGCGGCGATTGGCCCGAGCCGCAGATAATCGTCGTTGGGGGCTTCCTGCGCCGCATTGCTGCCGGCCCGCACCACCAGATAAGGCACCCTGAAGGTCTGGCAGACCCGGGCCAGCGGGGCGGATTCCATTTCGGTGACGTCGGCCTCGAAGCGATGGCGCAGCGTCTGGATGCGGCGCTCGGTCATGCCGAACAGATCGGACGAGACCACCACGCCGCGCCGCACCGCGACGCGATAGGCCGGGCCGTTGCGGGTCACCTCGGGCGGAGCATAGCTGGCGATGGCGCGGTCGGCGGCCTCTAGCAGCGCCGCATCGGGCACGAAGCGGTTCTCGACCTCGATGCCGTCGACCGGGCTGTTGAACGGGCGGTAGACCATGTCGTCGCGAGTCAGACTGCCATAGTCGTGCTCGTACAGCGCCTGCGCCACGATGACGTCGCCGGTGCGCAAATCGGGATTGATGCGGGCCCCGGTCCCCGTCATCAGCACCAATCGCGGCGCCAACTGGTTCAGGAACAAGGTGGTGGTCATGCCGGTATAGACCTTGCCGATACCGGTGATCGCCACCGCCACCTGCCGTCCGGCGAAGGTGCCCTCCCAATAGGGGATGCCCCAAATCTCCTTCTTGCGCACGCCCTGCAGGGTGGCGACCAGAAGGGGAATTTCCCGGGGGACCGCTCCCAGGACCAGGATGGTGTCGCCCGGCGAATAAAAGGCGAAAGGAGAGAGGCTGGGTGGCATGGCTATCCCTTGTGAAAGCGGCAGGTCAGGTGTTCGCGCACGCCGGGCTCGATGAAGGCGGCGCGGATGCTGTCCTCGTCGAGCCGGCGCAGCGCCGCCTCGTCGAAGCCCAGCGACTGGCGCAGGATCTCGCGCTCGCGGCTGAGCGGCGAGCGGGTCTGCAGAGGATTGTCGTCGCCCAGCACCAGCTTCACGCCGGCCTGGCGGAACACCGGCGCGGGATGGCGGTCGACGGCGGGAATGGCGCCGGTATACCAGTTCGAGGTCGGGCAGATCTCGACGACGATCCCGGTCTCGGCCGCCCAGCGCAGGATCCCCGGGTCCTCGGCCATGTGGGCGCCATGGCCAATGCGGCTGACGCCCAGAAGATCGACCGCATCGCAAGCGGCATGGCCGGGCGCCGCCTCGGCGGCGTGGCAGGTCAGACCGAGACCGGCCGCCTTGGCGATGGCATAGCCTCTAACGAAAGCGCCGAGATCGGGAAACAGCTTCTCGTCCCCCGCCAGATCCAGCCCGGCCACGCCGCGCCCGGCCCGGCGCGCGGCGGCCCGGGCGACGCTCTCGTTCAGCTCGGCATCGTGGTGGCGCAGCATGGCGATCACCAGCCCAGCCGGCATGCCGGTCAATCGCGTACCGTCGGCGATGCCCTCGCAGGCGGCGGCGATGACGTCGTCCAGATCGAAGCCGGGGCGGACATGGGTGGCGGGGCCGAAGCGCAGCTCGAGATAGTCCTGCCCGTCGGCGGCGGCGTCCTCGACCGCCTCGCGGGCGATGCGCGCCACGGTTTCCCAGCGGGTGAAGAAGGGATAGGTGGCGGCGACCTTGGTCAGATAGACCGTCAGATCGGCCGGAGCGTCGAGCTGCACCGCCTTCTCCCAGCCCTGCGGCGGCGCGGGCAGGTTCTGCGCCCGGGCGATCTCGAGGGCGGTGGCCGGTCGCACCCGCCCTTCGAGATGGCTGTGAAGATTGATCAGCATCTCTCCTCCTGGTGTGGAACGAAACGGCCGGCGGCCAGGGCCAGGACGGTGATGCCAACCGAGATCCACAGCGCGGTGCGGATGCCCGGCTGCGTATTGGCCGCGACGAAGGGCGCGACGGCGGCGATGCCCAGGCTGGCGCCGATGCCGAACGCCGCGCCGTTCAGGCCCGGCAGCGCCGCCGGCGCCTCCTCGGGCGAGAGGAACACCCCCAGCCCGTTGACCGCGGTCAGGGCCAGCCCGTTGTAGAAGATCCCGAGTCCGGCGACGGCGGCGAACACCACCCATTTCTCGAAGGGGAACAAGGCGATGAGCGTCAGGTCGGCGATGCAGCAGACCAGGCCCAGCCGCATCGTTCGCACCCAGCCCCAGCGTCCGGCCAGCCAGCCCGACAGCGGCGCCGCCGCCACGCCGATCAGGGCCGGCGGCGACAGAAACATCAGCGCCGAGCCCTCGGGCGTCAGGCCGAAGCCGATGTCGGCGTTCTGGCTGAGCAGGATCAGGGTGAAATTGATCACCGCGAAGACCCCGCCCAGGGTGAGGATGGTGGTGGCGAGGATCGGCCAGATGCGGCGCGAGCGAAAATGCCGCACCTCGATCAGCGGCCAGCGCCGCCGCTCCTCGATGCGCCAGAACAGCACGAACGCAGCCATCGCCGCCGCGAACAGCAGCAGCGTGACCGGCGCCAGCCATCCGGCGGCGGCGCCCTGCGACACGCCGCTCATCAGCGCCACCAGCCCGGCCGACAAGGCGGCGGCGCCGGGCCAGTCCATCGCCTGGTCCGGGCATGGCGGCGGCGCCGGCCGCATGACGCGCGACACCAGCGCCAGCGCCAGCAGACCGACCGCCAGGATGCAGCCGAACACGGCGCGATAGCCGAACTGGCGGGCGATGATCCCGGCCAGATAGCCGTCGACCCCGCCGAACCCGCCATTGACCGCGGTGATGACGCCCAGCGCCACGCCGAACCGCGCCGCGCTCAGGGTCTCGACCAGCACGATATAAGCCAGTTGGAAGGCGGCGCTCGACATGCCCTGGATCACCCGCCCGACCAGCAGCACCGGCAGCGACGGGGCGGCGATGCAGATCAGCGTGCCGGCGGCGGTCAGCGTCAGGGCGCCCAGCAGCATGCGCCGCCGCCCGATGAAATCGCTCCACCGGCTGAGTACGATCCCCGCCACCGATCCCGCCAGGAAGAACAGCGACGACACCAGCGAGACATCCCCGTCGCCGATCGCCAGCCGGCGGCCGATCTCGGGCAGCAGCGGCGTGATCATGGTGGCGTTGAGCGTGTAGGACAGCACGGCCAGCGCCAGGGCGGCGACGAGAGAAGCGGCGTTGATGGCGGGCCCCCGCAAAGTTGTATGACGTTATACAACCCGCGTCCGAGGGGCCCGTCAATGGCCGAAGAATTTTCCGGGCCGAGGGAACCGGCCCTCTCCGCGACGGGTCTTCCTGTCTGAATGAGGCTGAGTTCCGGAGGAGAGAAACATGGCCACGCCCGCCCCCTTGGGCGCGGATATCCTGGAAAGGATGGATTCCGCGCGCATCACGCGACTGCACTGGAAGATTCTGCTGATTTCCGGCATGGGGTTCTTCACCGACGCCTACGACCTGTTCATCATCGGCGTGGCGATGGCCCTGCTGAAGGAGGGATGGTCGATCTCTCCGATAGCGGACGGTCTCGTCACCTCGACCGCGCTGCTGGCCTCGGCGTTCGGCGCCGTGCTGTTCGGCCGCATCGCCGACATGGTGGGGCGAAAGCGCATCTATGGCTATGAAGTGCTGGTTCTGGCGGCGGGCGCCATCGCCTCGGCCTGCGCGACGGACATCTGGTGGCTGATCGCCTTCCGCATCGTGCTCGGCATCGGCGTGGGCGGCGACTATCCGGTCAGCTCGACCATCATGAGCGAATATGCCGGCAAGCGGAGCCGCGGCATGATGGTCACCCTGGTCTTCACCATGCAGGCGGCGGGGCTGATCTTCGGCCCGCTGCTGGCGGTGGCGCTGCTGTCGACCGATCTCTCGCACGATATGGTATGGCGCATCCTGCTGGCGTTCGGCGCGGTTCCGGCCTTGGCCGTGTTCCAGATGCGCCGGCATATGGCGGAAACGCCGCGCTATCTGCTGGCCACCGGCCATCATGACGCGTTTCACCAGGCGGCCTCGCAGGTGCTGGGCGAGATGGAGGGCAATGCGAGACCCGCCTCGCGCCAGGCCAAGGCGGAATCGGCGGCGCGCGTCACCGAGCCGTTCTGGAAGGGCTTTCGCCTGTTGACCGGCGACCGGACTTTCATGGTGCGGCTGGTCGGCGCCAGCCTCGCGTGGTTCCTGATGGATTTCGCCTATTACGGCAACACGGTGTCGAGCCCGATGGTGCTGAAGGCCATCACGCCGGGCGACGATCTCAAGACCCATGCCCTGATGCAGCTCGCCGTATTCGCCATCGCCGCCGCGCCAGGCTATCTGGTGGCGGCGGCGATGATGGACCGGATGGGCCGCAAATCGATCCAGATCATCGGCTTTGCCATGATGGCGGCCAGCTTCGCCGCCATTGCCCTGATCCCCGGGGTCGAGCATCTGGTGGTCTCGTTCCTGATCATCTACGGCATCAGCTATTTCTTCACCGAGTTCGGCCCCAATTCGACCACCTTCGTCTATCCGGCCGAGATCTTTCCGGTGAAGGCGCGAACGACCGGCCACGGCATCGCCGCGGCGGCCGGCAAGCTGGGCGGTTTTCTCGGCGTGTTCCTGTTCCCTGTCTTCATGGCGTGGAACGGCTTGCTGGCGGCCGAGTCGGCGGCGGCGGTGGCCAGCGTGCTGGGCATCGTCGTGACGGTGGCGATGCTGCCCGAGACCAAGGGCCGCAGCCTCGAGGAATTGGCGGCGGCCGAGCAGCGGGTTTGACGCACGGCGTTCCCCGCGACGAAAGGAGAGTCCAGATGACCGTTCCGCCCCATCGTCCCTCCGCCGACGCCACGGGCGGCAGACGGCGCTCGGGCCGGGCGCAACAGCCGGAGCGCGACGATCCCTATGGCTGGGCCGGGAAGCCCGGCGCCCCCTCGGTCTGTCCGCAATGCCACGCGGTCTACCATGACGGCCGCTGGACCTGGGACGCTCCGCCGTCGGAGGGCGCGGCCAATCTGCTGTGCCAGGCCTGCCAGCGCATCCGGGACGACTATCCGGCCGGCGCCGTCACCCTGGCCGGGATGTTCGTCGCCGAGCACATGGACGACCTCATCCTTCTCGTCCACGCGCAGGCGGAGGCCGAAGGGAAGGAGCATCCGCTCAACCGCATCATGGCGATCACCCCGACCAGGCCGGACAGGCTGGAGATCACCACGACCGACGTGCACCTGCCGCGGCGCATCGGCAAGGCCCTGGAGAAGGCCTATGACGGCACGCTCGAGGAACGATTCGCGGCGGACGAATATTACATCCGGGTCTCGTGGCGCCGGGATTGACGGGTCACCGCTTGCTTGTCCAGCCAGTAGGTCAGGCCCTGGGTGTTCAGCTCGACGTCCATTTCCCAGATCGCGGCCAGCTCGGCCTCGGACAGGCGGCAGCCATGGCCGCGCGCCTCGGCGACCAGATAGGCGGTCATCGCCCGCTTGAGGGCGCGGTGGCGCTCGTCCCCTTCCCCCGTCTCGGCGATGGCCAGGGCGACGATGGCGTCCAGCCGGCGCAGCAGGTCCCGCGCCCCGCCGGCGACATCGGCGAATTTCCCGTAATGGGTCTGATAGATCGCCGGCGGCGCCAGATCGACTAGGCGGCGGATCGTGCGATGCATCGCCTCGGGGTCGAACTGCGTCGGCGTGGTGGTGGGAAAGATGAACTGGCGGCCGTCGACGTCCAGCTCGCGGTAGGACAGGCCGAAGACATCGCCGCTGAAGATGCCCCCCTGGACGTCGAGGATGCAATTGTGGTGATAGGCGTGGCCGGGAGCGTCGAGACAGACCAGCTTGCGGCCGGCCAGGTGGATTTCGGTATTGTCCGGCGCCTCGACGACGCGCGACGCCGCGATGGGCAGGATGTCGGGATAGACCCGGCGGATGTAGTCCTCGCCATAGACCGCGGCCGCGCCTTCGATCAGCTTCGAAGGATCGATCATGTGGCGCGCGCCGCGCGGATGGACGACCAGCCTGGCGTTGGGAAAGGCCCGCATCATCGATCCGGCGCCGCCGGCGTGATCGAGATGGACATGGGTCAGGATGACGTAGTCGACCGCTTCGTCCGACAGGCCGAGATGCCCCAGCGCCGCCCGCAGTCCCGGCAGGGAATGGCTTGTGCCGGTATCGATCACCGCGACCCGCCCGCCCTCGACGATCAGATGAATCGCCGCCAGTCCGGGCCGGAGATAGTCGGCGTCGACCAAAAAAATCCCCCGTCCGTAATCGACCGGAATGCTCATTCGAATAGTCCTTCAACACTGCAAATACGGCGCCTCGCTAGGCAGAATATTGCCGGTCTCGACTGCCGAAAAGGGCAACCTCTGTCAGCGGAATTTACATAGCTGATTACAGTAATGCGGCAAGTTGTGGAAAAGCTTCAATATTACCAAAGCGTTAAATTTTCTGGCACAGCGCTTGCTTCGCGCACCCTTGGTCCGGGTCTGCAGAAGCGGGAAGTGCGCCATGAACACCATTCCACGCCGCGTCATCGAAGCCGAAGTCACCACGCAGGAGAAGCTCCTGTTCGAAACGGCGGAGCGATTGGGACGCATCCGCGACGGGCGCATCGGCGTCAAGCTGCATCTGTCGCGGCTGCGGCCGCAAAACCGCCAGGGTGGCTATCTCCGGGTGGTCGAGCGCATGCTGGACTCGACGGTCACCAAGTTCGGCGGCCAGTTGTTCCTGCTGGGCAATGCCGACATCGTGTTCCACGTCAACCAGCCGGACATGAAGATCCTGCGCGATCAGATCCACAAGCTGCGCGGCCTGTTCGCCCGCGATCCGCTGACCAATGACGACACCGGCGACGGGGTCGACCGCTTCTGCACGGTGTACGACCTGACCTTCGATTACGAATCGTTCCGCGCCATGGCGCAGAAGGTTCATTCCCAGGCGCGGCAGCAGGCCTATCAGCAAGCGGCGGCGCCGGTCATGCGCCCGCTCGACGTCGAAAGCCTGGATCTGGTGCTGGACAAGGTGGCGCGCCTCGACATCAGCCCGTTCATCCGGCGGCAATCGGCGATCGCCATCAATGCCAACGGCAATGCCGAGGTGATCTTCCAGGAACTGTTCATCGGCATGACCGACCTGCAGTCGGCGGTGGCGCCGGACATCAACCTGCAGGCCAATCGCTGGATGTTCCAATATCTCTCGGCGACGCTGGACAACAAGCTGCTGGCGACCATGCCGATGCTGCAACTGGCCAATTGGCCGCGCGCCGTGCATCTCAACCTCAATCTCGGCAGCCTGTTCGAGGACGGGTTCCATCAGTACGAGAAGGCGATGGCCGAGCGGGTGCAGATCGGCGTCGAGATGCAGGTGCTCGACCTTCTCGCCAACAGCCGCGCCTTCTTCGCCGCGCGCTCCGAGATGCGCCGGCGCGGCTATCGCCTGGTGATCGACGGGCTCAACGAGCCGATCCTGCGCTATCTCGACGTCGGCCAGGCCCAGGCCGATCTCTACAAGATCGATTGGAGCCCGGAACTGCGCGATCCGGCGCGCGCCGACGCGCTGTGGGGCGCGGCGCAGACTCTCGGCGTCGACAAGCTGCTGCTGGCCCGCTGCGATTCGGAAGCGGCGATCAGCTGGGGCCTGGCCCGCGGCCTGTCGCGCTTCCAGGGCCGCTATGTCGAACAGATGCTGGCCGCCACCACCATGACGGTGTGCGAGCAGGCGCATAATTGCCGCCTCAACCAGTGCGCCCAGCGCCATTCGGTGGTGGTCGGGCCGGTGCGCGCCGAATGCTTCGATCACGACATGCTCGACACCGCCCCGGCGATGCGTGCCCTCTCGAAGAAGGCTGCCGAATGATGAGCCTGCCCCCGACCGCCCCGACCCCGATGAAGGTCAGCCAGGAATCCCTGCTGCTCGACTATCTGAAGAAGCTGAGCCGGCGGCAGAACGGCCGGCATTTCTGCCGCGTCCGCCTGTCGATGCTGCCCGAGGAGGCCAAGCAGTCGCACCGCATCAAGGCGGCGGTGTCGCTGTTCGACGGGATGATGCGCGACCGCCAGATGCAGCTGTTCACTTTGTCGAACGGCGATCTGTTCCTGGCCTGCGGCGATGGCAGCCTGGACGACATCAAGGTCGCCCTGATCAAGCTGCGCTTCATGTTCGACGACGACATTCTGGGCCGCGACGACCGCAACAACGAGAGCGCCTTCATCCGCTGGTATTCCGGCGACAATGATTTCCAGGAATTGCTGTCCCTGGTGCAGAGCCTGGCGCTGGAGCGGCGCAAGCGGCAGCAGGAAGCGGCCGCCGTCGACGAGCACTCGCTGCTGCCGATGCACCGGCAGCCGGCGCGCAACCAGGCGCTGTCGCCCTCGATGCTGGCCAAGCTGCGCAATGCGCTGAGCGGCGCCGACCTGTCTCGCATGATCCGGCGCCAGGGGGTGTGCGCCCTGGTCGGCCAGGCTCAGCCGCAGCCGCTGTTCCACGAAATCTTCGTCTCGATCGCCGAACTGGGCGAAGCGGTGCTGCCGCATGTCGAGATCGGCGCCAATCCCTGGCTGTTCCAGATGCTGACCGAGACGTTGGACCGCCGAGTCCTGGCCTATCTGATGCGCCGCGAGGACAGCACGCTGACCGGCGACGTCAGCATCAATCTGACGGTGCAGACGCTGCTGTCCTCGGCCTTCCTGTCCTTCGACGAGGGGATCAAGGCGAACCAGCGCTACACCATCGTCTTCGAGCTGCAGAGCACCGACATCTTTGCCGATCTGGGCGCCTTCCAATCGGCGCGCGACTTCGCCCGCGAGCGCGGCTATCGCATCTGCATCGACGGGGTGACGCATGACTCGCTGCCCTTCATCGACCGCCACCGCCTGGGCGTCGACCTCCTGAAGCTGACCTGGGATAAGGCGCTGATCGGCGCCCGATTCCCCGCCGGCGGCCTCGACGAATATGTCCGCCGCTGCGGCCAGGCGCGGATGATCCTGTGCCGCTGCGACGATTCCTATGCCGTCGATCTGGGACAGGGAGCGGGCATCACCCTGTTCCAGGGCCGTCATATCGACGAGCTGCTGAGCCGGCGCCAGAAGCGCCCCGACGATTTCCGCGGCGGCCCTCGCAAGCGGAA
>Ga0213872_10002469_pt1 | contig 10840 bp, 10 predicted proteins | sample VelepicomBERX_R2_FD_160071 | JGI IMG/M metagenome (GOLD analysis project Ga0213872, IMG submission 160071) | Rhizosphere microbial communities from Vellozia epidendroides in rupestrian grasslands, the National Park of Serra do Cipo, Brazil - RX_R2 | ecosystem: Host-associated > Plants > Roots >... | reverse complement strand
GTTATCCGATTCCTGACGAGTTCGACGACGAAGGCCTCGGACTCGCGACCTCACTCAACGTCGGCCGGCTCTCATCGGTTCGCAAAGGCGCGCTCGAAGTAACGTTGCCCATCGTCCCGGGGGAAAGTGGTGCGCCGGTGTTCGTGGCGGATACAGGTGACGTCATCGGTATCGCGGAGTCGCGTTTCGACGAAGAACGGAGCATCGGTTTCGCGCTGCCCATCGACGATGTCATGAAATTTCTGCACAAGGTCGACGCAACGCACGGGTTTTAATGCACGGTTTCCGCAACGGCATGCGGCGCGGGGATCAACGAACGGTCGCCGACCCATTCCAGTGGCGGAATATCGAAGAACCGCGCCAGACCGTTCAGGTGGCCCGCGTACGTCGAGCGCAACGTTGCGAAGTGCTGCCAGGCTTCGTCCCGATTCCTCACCTTTAGACCGGCGGCAGCGAGACGATCGCACGCGCGCTCGAACTCTTCGCGGTGCACGCCTCCGGTGCGATCCATGACGCTTTCGACGCTGTAGAGGTGTGCGAGATCACGCGAGCAATGGCGCCCGATTGCGTAAAAGAAGCGCGCCTCTCCGCAGGGCATGTCGAGCGTCGTCATCATCAGCGTTGCCGCATCAAGTAGCGTACCGAGTGTCCCGATCCACGACTCGTCCTCGTGACTGGAGCGAAAAAAACTCAGGATCGGATAGGCAAGATGGGTTTCCATCACGATCGCCGCCCACGTTTGGGCGTCGCGCATGAGCTTCTCCACGTCGGCGGCAAGGTCGGCGTACGCATGGATCGCGATAAGCCCGACGCCACTTCCCGGTCTTCCGGCGCGCGCGCTGACCAGTACAACGAAGGCTTCACGTTGTTGAAACGCACCGAACGTCGCAAAGAGAAACGCCGTCGTAATCGAGAGCACACCCAGGCCCGAAGCGCCGGCGCACATCGAAATGAACCGCGCCCAACCCCCGCGCGGAACGATGTCGCCGAAACCAATCGTCAGGAGCGAGGTCGATGCAAAGTAGACGGCCGTAGCGTAGGCGTGAATCTGCGGAGAGAACTCGTCGCGCATCCCGTAGAGAAGCGCGCCGTAGCCGAGCGCGAGAAACACCGACCACATCGCAATCAACGTGACGAGCAGTAACGGAGCAAATGCAGCGATAAAATCTTCGCGGCGCGATCCGTCTTTCGGATATAAACGCCATGCAAGCGCCGGCCACAGGCGCCATGTCGCGCGCATAAGCTGCGCACTGAGCCGGTACCGCCGCCCCACCGCGCGCGGAACGATGACGGATTGGAAGACATCGTTCAGGGTCAGCGCGATCATCAGCAACCCGGCCACAATGGAGAAGACGTTCAGCACCATCCGTCGTCGTTCGCCGCGGGGTACTCCGCTCGCTCTCGCCAACTAGTGTTGCGCGATGGCAGTGATCTTCGTGACCGGCCCCGTGCGCTCCGGAAAGAGCGACTACGCGATGCGACTGGCCCGAGAAGAAGGCCGTCGCGTGGTCTACGTCGCGACCGCAGCCCCCGAGCCGGGTGATTCCGAGTGGGCCGCACGCTTGCAACGGCATGCGCGAGAACGGCCGCCGGATTGGCGAACGGTGGAAACCGCAGCGAAACCACACGCCGAACTCTGCGCATTGTTCGCGCGAGCCTCCGCGGACGAGTGCCTCCTCGTTGATGCGCTTGGCACGTGGCTCGGGGCGCGCATCGGCGCTTGCGCCGATGAGCTCGCACGCGATTACGTCGGCGTCGAAACACGCCTTGAACGCGAGAGCGCCGAACTGGCCGGCGCGATCGTTGCATCGCCGGCGCGCGTCATCGTGGTCAGCGAACAGGTCGGATGGGACGTCGTGCCGATCGTTCCGTCGGCGCGTCTCTTTCGCGACTTGCTCGGCCGCATGGAACGCCGCGTCTCATTACAAGCGGAACATGCGTATCTCGTCGTTGCCGGCTATGCCGTTGATTTGCGCCGAATCGGAGTGCCGGTAGCGGAATGAGCGGCGCTTTGATCATCACGTTGTTGATTGCGGTCGTCGCGGTTGCCGTGATCGCAAAGCGCTTCAACGTGCCCTATCCCGTGGCGTTCGTCATCGGTGGCGCAGCGCTCGCATTCATTCCGAATCTTCCGCGGCCCCAACTCGATCCACAGCTAATTTTTCTGGTCGTGTTGCCGCCGTTGCTCTTTGCCGGCGGCTGGCTCAGCGATTGGACCGAGTTCAAACGGAACCGCCGGCCGATCTTCCTGCTGGGGGTTGGCCTCGTCATCTTCAGCACGGTACTTGTTGCGTTCGTTGGCCATCAAATCGGATTGTCGTGGCCGATGGCGTTCACGCTGGGCGCTGTCGTTTCGCCGCCCGATGCCGTTGCCGCGGAAGCCGTGTTCGAGCAGTTGTCGGTCCCACGGCGGATCGCCGCGGTCTTGACGGGTGAAGGGCTGGTCAACGATGCGACGGCACTGGTGTTCTATCGTTATTCGCTGGTTGCGGCCGTCACCGGCTACTTTTCGTTGCACGGCGCGGCGCTATCGCTCGTCGGCGTTGCGCTCGGCGGCATCGCAATCGGTCTGCTTGCGGCAGTCGTCATCGAATTTTTGCTTGGCTTCTTGATGCGCGTCGAGCTTCAGGATTCGCTGATCGCTTCGATTCTTTTGTTGGTCGGGCCGTATGCGTCGTATCTGTCTGCGGAAGCATTGCACGCGTCCGGCGTCTTGGCGGCGGTGACCGCCGGCCTGTATTTGGGACGCCGCCAGAGCTTTGTGCTCGATTCCGAAGCGCGCGTGCTCAGCGCCGGCGTGTGGCAACTCCTGATCTTCCTGCTCAACGCCTTGGTGTTCTTGCTGATCGGCTTGCAATTGCCGTCGATCATTCGTGACTTAAACAGGTCGCCGGGACGCTTCGCGCTTGATGCGTTGATGGTAAGCGTCGCGGTAATCGTGATCCGGCTCGTCTGGGTTTTTCCGGCGATCTACATCCCGCGCTGGATCAGCAAGCGGTTGCGCGAGCGCGATCCGGCTCCGCCCGCTCGTTACGTGTTGCTTATCGGATGGAGCGGAATGCGCGGCATCGTGTCACTCGCGGCGGCGCTTGCAATTCCGTATACGGATAAGTTGGGAAACCCACTCGCCGGCCGTGCCGAGATCATCTTCATCACGTTTTGCGTGATCTTCGCGACGCTTGTGCTGCAGGGACTTTCGCTTGCGCCCCTCGTTCGATGGCTCGGCCTTTCAGAGACGAGTACCCGTCAAGCGCAAGAGACGTCACTTCGAATTCAAGCGCTCGAATCGGCCGTGAAATACTTACATTCGCTGGAGCCGACCTTCGAATCGACGCGCGAATGGGAAGTCGAGGGGCGGATTCTCGGCGAGTATGCCACCCGCATCGAGCACTTGAAGGGGCATCTCTCCGCAGACGGCGACGGCTCCGCGGTCGCGGAGAACGCAATCGATCACCGTCTGCAACGAGAAGCCCTCGAGGCGGAGCGTCGCACCATCAACGAACTGCGCCGCGGGGGCAAGATCCCCGACGATCTCTACCGCCAGATCCTCTACGATTTGGATCTCGCGGATCTGCGGCTGACTTAGGTGGCCTGCGGCGCCGGAGTCACGGTCGCCGGAGTCACGCTCGCTGCCGGAGCAGCGGTCGCGGGCTGCGCGGGCTGCGCGGGGGCGGCCGGCGCCACACTCGGGGAGACCCCAGGTCCCGGCGTTGGCGTTGGTGCCCAGGTGGGTACGGCGTTGGGTCCGGGAGTCGGCGTAGCCGGTGGCGGCAGGGTCGGCTGCGTGTACGGCTTCGTTACCGGGACCAGGCGAAGATAGCCGACCATGGCCGTCTTGTTTTTGACGATCTCGATGCTGGCGCTGGCGGTTGTGAAGCCGGGTGAGCGCGCGGTCACTTCCTGATTGCCGATCGGAATATGGTTCATGTTGAAGCCGCCATTGGTATCTGCCGTGGCGACAAACAGTGAGCCGACCGAAACAAGGGCATTCGCGATCGGCTTATTCGTGGTTGCATCGAGCACGCGTCCGGTGACGCCGCCGTAGTCTTGCACCCCGACGACGCTGTTATTGCAACCGTCGCCAAGCGTCAAAAGTAGCACGAAGCCAAGAATCGCAATCCGTCGCATGCCGCTAACTTACGCGCACAGAAAAGGGAACGCCTGTAACGCTTGGCACGACTTTCTGCGGGCCAATTGCAATCGTTGGATGGCCCATTCACTGGAATTGGCCCGAGCAAGCCCAAGGTAAAGCATTACGCTTGTGAAAACTTTCACAAGCCATGAATCCGTACGGTCCGGTCGCAATTTATCTCTGCGTCGCGCTCGCGGCAGCGCTGCTCTTTTCGTTTCTACCCGGCCTCCTGGGACGCAGTAAACCGAATCCGCAAAAACAAGAAGCGTACGAATGCGGCGTTGAGCCGACGTCCGCGGTCGCCGGCCGCTTTCCGGTACGTTTCTATTTGATTGCGATGCTCTTCGTTATATTCGACGTCGAAGCGGCGTCGTTCTATCCGTGGGCGGTGCAGATGCACGCACTGCGCGTCTTTGGTCTGGTTGAGATGATCATCTTCGTGATCGTTCTCGGCATCGGATACGCCTACGTCTGGAAAAAAGGAGGCTTCCAGTGGAGGTAGGTCCCGGCCAATTTCTTCTCGCGCGACTCGATGACGTCGCGCGTTGGGCGCAAAGCTCATCTGTCTGGCCGCTGACGATGGGGCTCGCCTGTTGCGCGATCGAGATGATGAGCGTGACGGCGCCGGAGTATGACATCGCGCGCCTCGGTTCCGAAGTCTTTCGCAGCTCGCCGCGACAAGCGGATTTGATGATCGTCTCCGGACGCGTCGCCCAAAAGATGGCTCCTGTCGTGAAGCGCCTCTACGATCAGATGGCCGATCCCAAGTGGGTCATTTCGATGGGCGCCTGCGCAAGCTCAGGCGGTATCTTCGACAACTATGCGGTGGTGCAGGGCGTCGACACCGTCATTCCGGTCGACGTGTATGTACCCGGCTGCCCACCAACGCCTGACGGCTTGCTTTACGCGGTTAACCTCATTCAGCAACAGATTCGAGAGGGCGGCCGCGGCGGAATCCTCGCACGCTCGTAGCGTTCACAGCTTCGTAAGAGAGAAAAGTCCATGCCCAGTACGCAAACACCGCCGATCGCGGGAGCCGCGATCGATCCACCGAGCCTGCGTCCGCCGATAGACGATGCAGAGATCGAACGCGTCGAGCCGAGCGCGCTGAAAGCGCGTCTCGAAGCGCTCAAGGCGCAGGGCTACACGATGCTGCTCGACCTCGGCGCCGTCGACTATCCGGAGCGCACGCCGCGCTTCGACGTCGTCTACCATCTGCTGAAGATGCCGGTGAAGCCCGCGAGCGTCGCAGAGGTCGGTACGCCGAAACGTTTGCGCGTGCTCTGCGGCGTCAGCGGCGACGACACGCGCTTACCGACGGCCATGTACATTTGGAAAGTGGCCGATTGGGCCGAGCGTGAGATCTTCGATCTCTTCGGCATCGTCTTCGAAGGGCACGCCGATCTCCGGCGCATTCAGATGCCGCACGACTGGGAAGGCTATCCGTTGCGTAAAGACTATCCGGTGCGTGGGCCGGCGCGCGAGCGTTCGCCGCGTCCGGCATTCGCGCTGAAGAGCAACGTTCAGGCCGGCACGCCGCCGTCCGGACGCACGCTCGAAGCATTGCAAGAACAGATCAAGCGCGCGCGAGAGGACGGCAAGTCATGAGCATGTCCACCACGCCGCTCACGCCGGAAATCGTTTCGCAAGAAGGCAACGCGATGGTGCTCTCGATGGGTCCGCAACACCCGTCGACGCACGGCGTACTGCAGCTGATGCTCGAAATCGAGGGCGAGAGCGTGGTCAAAGCCGATCCCGAGATCGGCTATCTGCATACCGGCATCGAGAAAACCGCTGAGAATCTCTTTTGGTCGCAGGCGCAAACCGTCGTCGAGCGCATGGACTATCTGGCGCCGTCTTCAAATGCATTCGCCTACGTGCTCGCAGTTGAAAAGCTGCTGGGCATCACCGATCGTATTCCCGTGCGCGCGCAGCAGATTCGCGTGCTGCAGGCCGAACTGACACGCATCGCGTCGCACTGCGTATGGCTCGGAACGCATGGCATCGATCTCGGCGCGATCTCGGTGTTCTTCTACTGTTTCGATCTGCGCGAGAACGTGCTCGACATGCAAGAGGCATCGGGCGGCGCGCGCATGCATCCGAACTACTTGCGCGTCGGCGGCGTGAACGGCGATCTGCCGGCAGGCTATCTCGCGCGCCTCGATGCGTTCATCGCAAAGTTCCCGGGGCGCATGCGCGATCTGCGTGGGCTGTTGCAAGCAAATCCGATCTTCCAAGACCGCACGATCAACGTCGGGATCATGTCGCCGGAAGAAGCGGCACAGTGGAGCCTTACCGGACCGCCGCTGCGCGCGAGCGGCGTCGCATACGACGTGCGCCGCGCGTTCCCGTACAGCGGCTACGAACAGTATGAGTTTGACGTCCCGACGCGTACCGAAGGCGATGCCTACGCGCGCTTCTTAGTGCGTCTCGACGAGATGGAACAGTCGTTGCGCATCATCGAACAAGTGCGCAAACAGCTCGATATTCCGGGCCCCGTCTTGATTGACGACACGAAGGTCGTGGCGCCGCCGAAAGAGACGATCGCGCTGTCAATGGAAGCGTTGATCCATCACTTCAAGATCGTCAGCGAAGGCTTCCGCGTGCCGCCGGGTGACGTCTATGCCGCGGTTGAGGGACCGCGCGGCGAACTTGGTTTCTACCTCGTGAGCAACGGCGAAAACCGCCCGTATCGCGTTCGCACGCGTCCGCCGAGCCTCTACAACCTCCAAGCACTCAAAGGGATGGCGCCCGGCAATCTGATCGCCGACTTGGTCGTAATGATCGGTTCGCTCGATCCGGTGTTTGGCGAGGTAGATCGTTAAATGAACGGCGCGACAAACGCTCAATCGTTCGAAAAACTCCTCGAGCAATTGCGGCCCGAGTGCGAGCGAATCATCGCGCAGTACGAGCATCCGCGCTCGGCGCTGCTGCCGATGATGCATCTCTTCCAGAAGCATCAGGGCTACGTCAGTCAAGAAGCGATGCGCGCGGCGGCCGAGATGGTGAACGTAACGCCTGCGGTCGTCGAATCGACGGTCTCGTTCTACACGCTGTTCTACCGGCGTCCGGTCGGCAAATACGTGCTGCAGGTGTGCCGCGGACTCTCGTGCACGATCAACGGCGCGGAAGATATCATGGCGTACTTTCGCGAGAAGCTCGGCATCGGGCACCTCCAGACGACGCCCGACGGCCTCTTCTCGTACGAAGAAGTCGAGTGTCTCGCGGCGTGCGACCGTGCGACATGCATGCAGGTCAATCTCGAGTTCGTCTACGACCTGACGCCGCGTGCAATCGACGAGTTGCTCGATGCGATGCGCGCCGGCACGTACAACGTCGAGCCGATGGCGCAAACGCAAACGCCGGGCAAGACATGGACGATCAGGCAGGACGAGCAGGTTGCGACCGGCGAGAAATCGGCCGGCGCGCGCGACGTGAGCCGGCCGAATAACGCCGGCGGCATCGGCGATCCGAGCGGCATCATCATGCTCGATCGCCTCGTCAATAAAGACATCGCGTTCCGCGGACGCACGCGCGAACGGGTCGCTGCCGACCCGGGCGCCGTCGCGGAGGTCGTAGAGGAAGAAGAGCAGCATGCCGGTCACTAAAGTTTTGACCGCCGGAATCGGCGAAGTCGATCTGCGCGACATCAATGTCTATCGTTCGCGCGGCGGATACAAACAGTGGGAACGCGCGGTGCGTGAGATGTCCCCTGAGCAGGTGATGGAGTACTGCGACAAGTCAGGATTGCGCGGCCGCGGCGGCGCAGGGTTCCCGACCGGCCGCAAGTGGAGCTTCTTGCCGAAAAACAACAAGCCGCGGTATCTCGTCTGCAACTGCGACGAAGCCGAACCCGGCACGTTCAAAGATCATATGCTCCTCGAGCAGACGCCGCATTTAGTGCTCGAAGGTATTTTACTTGGCGCGTACGGCATCGGCTCGAATCACGCGTTCATTTACATCCGCGGCGAGTTCAAAGAAGGCTATAACATCTTCATGCGCGCGCTCGAAGAGGCGCGTGCGGCGGGCTTTGTCGGCAAGAATATCTTCGGCAGAGGCTACGATCTCGAAGTCACCGTGCACCGCGGCGCGGGCGCCTACATCTGCGGCGAAGAGACGGGCTTGCTGAACTCGCTCGAAGGCAAACGTGGTGAGCCGCGGTTGAAGCCGCCGTTCCCAGCCGTCGAGGGTCTGTACGGCATGCCGACCGTCGTGAATAACGTCGAGACGCTCGCGTATCTCGTTCCGATTCTCGAAAAAGGATGGGAATGGTTCGCGGCCGTCGGCACCGAGCGCAGCAAAGGCTACAAGGTCGTTTCGATCTCGGGGCACGTGCAGAAGCCCGGTAACTACGAAGTTCCGGTCGGCACGCCGTGCCGCGAGCTGATCGAAATCGCGGGCGGTCTGCGGCCTGGACGCAAGTTCATGGCGATTCAGCCCGGCGGCGGTTCGTCGGCGTGCATCTTCGAAGAGCATCTCGATCTGCCGTACGACTATGAGAGCATGGCGAAGGCCGGCTCGATGATGGGATCGGGCGCGTTCGTCGTCTTCGACGATACGACCGACTTCGTCAAGTGCGCGTACAATTTGATTCGCTTCTTCGCGCATGAGTCGTGCGGTCAGTGCACGCCGTGCCGCGAAGGCGGCCATTGGCTCGAGACCGTGCTCGAACGGTTTGTTGAAGGCCGCGGCTTGCGCGGCGACATCGACATGCTCAAGCGTGTCAGCACCACGATTACCGGCTTGAACTTGTGCGCGCTCGGCGATTCGATCGAGCCGTTCCTGAAGTCGGTGATCGTTCGCTTCCCCGAAGCGTTCGAAGCGCGCGTCATCAAGGAAACGGTCCCGGCATAATGGCGGAACAACACGAACTCGTCTCCCTCACGATCGACGGCGTACCGCTGCAGGTGCCGAAGGGTACGCTGCTGGTGGAAGCCGCGAAACAGATCAAGCAAGAGATTCCGGTCTATTGCTATCACACGAAGCTCGGACCGGCCGGTCTCTGTCGCGTGTGTTTGGTCGAGATCGAAGGCATGCCGAAGCTACAGATCGCGTGCAACACGCCGGTCAGCGACGGCATGGTCGTGCACACGCAGAACTCAAAGGTTGGTGCCGGACGGCGCATGATTCTCGAGCTGTTGCTCGTGAATCACCCGCTGGATTGTCCGATCTGCGACAAGGGCGGCGAATGCGATCTGCAAGACTACGCGATGGCATACGCACGCGGTAGCTCCGAAGTCGTCGATCCGAAAGCGAGTAAGCCGAAGAGCGTGGATCTCGGCCCGACGATCGTTCTCGATGAAGAACGTTGCGTCGTCTGCCAGCGCTGCGTACGTTTCGACGACATCATCGCCAAAGAGAGTCAGCTCGTTCTCAAAGATCGCGGCGCGCGCGATATCATCGCAACCGCGACCGGCGACGCGTACCGGCACAACTTTACCGGCAACGTCACCGAGCTGTGTCCCGTCGGTGCGTTGACGTCGAAGACGTATCGCTTCAAATCACGGCCGTGGGATTTGAACCGTACGCAAACGTCGTGCACGCAATGCTCGGTCGGCTGCCAGCAGTTCAGCGACGTTCGTTTCGGCAACGTGCTGCGCACGATGTCGGTCGAATCGGACACGATCAGCGACGGTTGGCTGTGCGATCGCGGACGCTACAACATCGGTTTCTACACGTCCAAGGACCGCATCACGCAGCCGCTCTATCGTGACAACGGCCAGTTCGTGCAGATCGGTTGGGACGATGCGTTCGCGCTGTGGGCGAAGGCGATTCGCTCGGCGCTGGCATCGCATGGACCGGAATCCGTCGGCACGATCGGCGGCGGCCGTTTGACGAACGAAGAAGCGTATCTGCTGCAGCACGTCTTTCGCAAGATCGGCGTAACGAATCTCGATTGGCGCGCCGGACGTCAGCATCAGGCGACGCCCGATGCAAAGGGCGGCGATTTCGAAGTGCTCGAAACCGCGAATGCAGTCGTGATCGCCGGTGAATCTCCGGCGGAACGCGCACCCATCGCATGGCTGCGTGTCCTCAAAGCGGTTGCGCGTGGCGCGAAGCTCATTCGCATCGCACCGGTCGAGTGCAAACCGAACGTCGAGCACATCGATGTTGCAACCGTCGCGGACGCGGTTCGCGAAGCCGGCAACGCCGCAAACGTCGCGCTTGTGTGGGACGGCGTCGATCTCGCGCTCGGCAAGGAAATCGCCGTAGCGTTCGGCGGCGCCGCGAATTTTACGACCTATATTACCGGCGAACAAGCCAATGCGCGCGGCGCGGAGGCAATGGGAATGTTGCCGCAGAGCGGATCGCTCGATGCGTGGGCGATGTTCGAGGCGGCGCGCGATGGTAAAGTCGGCGTCCTCTCACTTTTCGGCGTGAATCCGATGCTCCACGCACCGGATGGCACGACCGTCCGCGACGCGCTTGAAAAGACGCCGTTCGTCGTGGTGAGCGACCTTTTTATGACGGAGACCGCGAAACACGCGACGCTGATACTTCCCGCGAAGGGCGCCTTCGAAAAGAGCGGCACGACGATCAACATGCTCGGCGATATTCTACCGGTCAACGCGTCGTTGGAAGCGCCGGCCGGTGTGCTCTCCGATCTAGAGATGATCGTCGGTCTCGCGCAGCAGTTCGACGTCGAACTGCCGACGATCGAAGAACTCGACGCGCGCGTAATCGAGCGCGCTGCACAACGTTCGAGCG
>Ga0213872_10002468_pt1 | contig 10843 bp, 10 predicted proteins | sample VelepicomBERX_R2_FD_160071 | JGI IMG/M metagenome (GOLD analysis project Ga0213872, IMG submission 160071) | Rhizosphere microbial communities from Vellozia epidendroides in rupestrian grasslands, the National Park of Serra do Cipo, Brazil - RX_R2 | ecosystem: Host-associated > Plants > Roots >... | reverse complement strand
CGGCATGGACTCGCCATTTACCTTGGTGATGACATCGCCCGCCTTCAGGCCGGCAGTCGATGCCGGGCTGTTCTCCGCAACACGCTTGACCAGCAGGCCCTGACCGTCCTTGACCCCGAAATAGTCTGCCAGCTGCGAGCCCAGGGGATCGAGCTCGGCACCAACCGAGGGGCTTCCCAGCACAATGGCGCCAAGAAAACTGTTTCCGCCACCACTTCCTTTTCTTGGGGGTACGACAACTGCTGTGTCGGGTCCCTCATCGGGATCGGGAAGGATCGCATGAGATGGCCATGCGTCCTGTTCCACCTTGGCGCGATCGGCTAAGAGCACGTTGATAGTCTGCTGCTGGCCATCGCGGGAAATGAGCAGGGCCACGGTCCGGCCCGGCGGGGTTTCACGAAGCATGCGCCGCAACTGCTCCACGCTCTGAACCTGCTGCCCGTTCATCTGGAGAATCACATCGTGGACGCGGAGTCCAACCTTGCCGGCAGGTGCGTCGTGATCGATGTAAGTGATCTCGGCACCACCGGCATCTTTGAGCTTGAGGGCGCTGGCACGATCATTGTCGATATCGCGCATATCCACTCCCAGGTAGCCCTGGGAACTGTGCAGCAGGAGCGCCGGGGAATCGGGCACGATGCCGAGCAGCTGCGCTGCGCAGGCCGGCCGCACGAGAGTCGCTGTGCCAACGAGACAGCTTAACGCCGCCACGGAACTTGTTCTGGACACTAACCTCGAAAAATGATTCATGTGGGCTTTCCTTTTAGCTTTTGGCTTCTAGCACCTGACTTCTAGCTTCTGATCGTCGGGAGCCGATCTTCTGATATGTAATGCGGCCCATTCATTCTGTTTGTCTCTACTCCTAACCAGAAGCTAAAGCTAGTAGCTAGAAGCTAGAAGCTGCAGCTCACTGAACCTGCGGGATCTGGTCGAGCACCTGGCGCGACGCCGATCGAATGTCCGGATTGTCATCCCGGGCAGCAACCGTATGCAACACCTCACGCACGCTGGAGTCGGCTCCCACCGGCTCGAGCAGTCCGATGGCCTGCGTGCGCACCCGGGGATCTGGATCGGACAGGAGCGATTCCAGTACCGTGTCGCGCACGCGGACGTCGTCGGCAACATAGGGCTGCAATCCCTCAAGGGCCTTCAGTCTAACCGTCGCACTCTTGTCATACCGCAAGGCTTTCAGCAGCGCATCCCGTACCGGACCGTCGTCGCATTCGTGGCCGGCCCGGCATTCATCGGCCAGCAGCCTGACGGAACTGTCCTGGACGTTCGGGTTGAGGCGGTTCCGGGTGCCGAGAAGGAGCAGCTGGCGGATTTTTGGGTCGTCGAGCGAGCCCGTCACGGTTACAGGCTGCAACCGGTTATAGACCACCTGGACATTCTCAGAATTCGGCTTCTGAACAATGCTGCTGACATACGCGACATCGCTCAACGAGTCGTCATCTGTGTCCGGATGTTGGGTCTGGGCGGCAGGTACAACCTCGGGAGAGCGCTGCCCCGCTTCAAACCCGGAAACGCCACCCACCGTCAGCGACGCGACAACGACAGCACAAGCGGCAGCGGGAGCGCCCCGCAATCGGCCGATGCTCTGCCCGAATCGCCGCCAACTCCGGACAAGCCAGCTACCTCGGGGTATAGCGTCCAGCGCTTCCTCCAGACGCAGCCGGGAGCGCGCAACCAGATTGGCCGACGGCTCCTCGATCGGCAGTAGCGACATGACCTTGGAAAGGGCCTTTACGGCTTCAACTTCCTCACGGCAGCGCTCACACCCGGCCAGATGCTGCTCAAACTCGGGAGCCTTGTCATCGGGAAGCTCGCCGTAGACGGCCATCACAATCGTTTCCTGCGCCAATTCACACTTCATGGTGTTTCCTTGCCTCACTCGCCTCAAAGGTTCACTGCGACTAAAAGCCTCAGCGCAATTCCGCCAGGATCGTCCGTAGCTTCCTGGTCGCGCGGAAGAGCGTGTTCTTCGCTGTCTCTTCCGTCGTGTTCAGCATCTCGCCGATTGTTCTCAGTTTGAGACCCTGATAGTGCTTCAACTCAAAAACCATGCGTTCGCGCGGAGTCAGCTTGTCGAGAGCCTCGCGAATGCGTTCTGCGAGAATTTTTCTGTTCAACTCGCGGTCCGGATTCGCGCTGGCGCGCTGGTCCGTAACGTTCGTCAACAGGTCGATCTCCTCACCCGACGAATCGAGCATCACCGCCTGGTCTTCCCGGCGCGACTTGCGGCGCCGCAGCAGGTCCAGGCACAAATTCGTGACGATGCGATAAATCCACGTGTAGAAGGAGCACTCAAAGCGAAAATTGCCGAGATACCGGTACGCTTTGAGGAACGCCTCCTGGTGGATGTCTTCGGCGTCCTGCTCCGATCCGGTCAGATGCAGGGCCAGCCGTAACACCGCCTGATCATATTGACGCACGAGAGCGTCAAAGGCTGTGCGCGAACCGGCTTGCGCCTCGCGAATAAGATCGGCTTCCGTCGCGCGTACGCTTGGATCGATCGCCATACGCTGCGAGGATTTTAACTTTGCGGGGTCGGTAACCGGCAATTGAGCGCCCGAAGGCGGGAAAACTCGCAGAGAATCAGCAGACATCTAGAGTCCTCAATTTGGGCGGACTACTCCCACCGCAGGAGACGAATCTCGAAGCAATTCGTTAGCAGAATCGCGCAACTTCTCTCCTCAGGCGAATCCGCTACACTCCGGTTATGACCACTGGATCACGCCATTCAGCCTCCGGCGAGTTGTGGCCGGAGCCCCCGGCGAAGACCGACGGCGCCATCACCGCCTGGTGCGATGGCGGATCGCGCGGCAATCCCGGCCCGGCCGGCTTCGGCGTCCATATCGAGGATGGGCAGGGCAAGACTGTCGCTCAACTGAGCGAGTACATAGGCAGGAAGACCAATAACTTCGCCGAATACTCCGGCCTGCTCGCGGCGCTGAATTACGCACTGGAGCAGGGCTACTCCCGGCTGAAAGTCATCTCCGACTCCGAGCTGATGGTCAAGCAGATCAAAGGACAGTACCGCGTCCAGAGCCCCGAACTGCGGCCACTGTACGAAGAGGCCAAACGGCGAATCGGCCGCCTCGATTCGTTTCAGATACATCACGTCCTGCGCGAAAAGAACCGGCACGGCGACCGCCTTGCTAATGAGGCCATGGACCGCGGCACGGGCCGGACACCATCTGCGAGCGGCACACCTGCGCCTGCTCGTGACCTCCGTGGGTTCGTCAAAGGCGGCGTGGTGCACTTTCTCGAAGGGGAATTGCCCGACGGGGTTTTCGTTCGCATTACCCCCGAGCGCAGGTAGTCACTTCTTCGAGCCGGCTTTCTTCCGGACCCGTTCGTACTTGAGCACAAGCAGACCCTTCGAGTAGGCCTTGTTCTCGACGAGCTTGAATTCACGTTGCGGGAAACCAGCTGGAAACATCGGAATGCCTTCGCCGATGAGCACCGGAACTATGCCAAGCTCCATTCCGTCGATCAGGTCGGCCTTCAGGAAGTCACGCGCCAGCTCGCCGCCACCCATCATCCAGATAATCTTCCCCGGTTGCTTGCGAAGCTCGCTGACCAGAGCTTCCGGTGTCTTCCCGGTGATCTCATAACCATCCCGCTCGCCCGGTGGTTCCGATCGGGACATGACATAGCATTTGATCCCGTAGTTATCGAATTTTCCACCGGTCATCTTCAGCCCGGCTTCGAGGGTCTTTCGGCCCATTACGGCGACATCGACTGTCTTGAAGAACGGCCCCATCGAATAATCCTTGGGCATAAACAGAAAGTCGACGGAGCCATCGGGCCGCGCAATGTAGCCGTCAAGACTCATTCCGAGACCAAGGACCACCTTGCGCATTTCTGCGATCCTACGCGTTCTGCTTCGCGAGCTCGGTCTTGACGATCTCGCTCACCTGCCGGCCGTCAGCGCGTAACCCCGCTGCCTGAATTCGCCCCTGCACTGCTTTCATCGCCGGTCCCATGTCCTTCGGCCCTGGCTTCGTTCCGGAAGCCGCCATCTCAGCCAGAGTCTCTTCCACCAGCTTGCGAATCTCCTGCTCCCCGACGGCTTTCGGCATGTAGGTCTCAATCATCGAGATCTCAGCTGCTTCTTTCGCCGCAAGCTCGGGACGGTTCCCTTTCGTAAACTGCTCGACCGAATCGCGCCGCTGCTTGATGAGCGTGCCCAGAACCTGCAGCGACTCGGCCTCATCGAGAGGGGCGCGCTTCTCGATTTCCTTGTTCTTGAGCGCGGTCTTCACCATGCGCAGAGCCGTTGCCCGCTCAGAGTCGCGAGCCTTCATCGCCGCGACAATGTCCTGATCGATTCGTGCTGCGATGCTTAAGTCAGCCATCCATCACTCCAAACCTTCCATTATAGAAACAAAGCGCGGCCCTTGCCTCCTAAGTACAATTAGATCTAGAGGACTTCATCACAATGATTCGCAAAACACGACTATTCACGCCGGGACCGACTCCCCTGCTCCCTGCCGCGCAGTTCGCCATGGCAGCAGCGGACATCCATCACCGCACGGCGGAATTTCGCGCGCTCTATCAGCGTGTTCTCGAGCAGTTGAAGACCTTCGTCGGCACAAAGAACGATGTTATCCTGCTCGCCTCCTCGGGCACAGGAGCGATGGAGGCCGCGGTCTCGAATCTCACCTCGCCCGGCGACCGGGTTCTGGTGCTCTCGGCCGGCAAATTCGGCGAGCGATGGGTATCGCTGGCCAATGCCTTTGGCTGCACGGTGGATGTGGTGAAGGCTTCCTATGGCCAGACCTTCCCGCTGGATGAAGTCCGCAAGGCCCTGAAGACTGAGACCCGAGCCGTATTCATGCAGGCCACGGAGTCGTCGACCGGCGTGCGCCACGACGTGGAAGGCGTCACCCGGCTTCTCAAAGAAGCCGGCAGCGGTGCATTGCTCGTAGTCGACGGCATCACTGGCCTGGGCACCACGCACTTCGACGTGGATTGCTGGGGCGTGGACGTCATCATTGGCGGATCGCAGAAGGCCGTCATGATTCCTCCGGGGCTTGCCTATCTCTCCGTCAGCGACCGCGCGTGGGATGCGATGGAGACCTCCCGGAATCCCCGCTACTACTTCGACCTGCGCAAGGAGCGCAAGAACGCCCACAAGGGCGAGTCGTCCTATACGCCGGCAGTTGCGCTTATTGCAGCGCTCGGCGCGGCGCTGGACTTCATCGCCGCCCAGGCAGGCGGCGATCTGGCTGCGGGTCGTGACGCCCTCATCGACAACGCCGAGAAGTGCGCGGCCATGACACACGCCGCCGTGGAAGCCATGGGCCTTCGCCTCTTTGCGCCCGACTCCCCTGCCGCCGCTGCGACCGCTGTGCTGCCTCCCGCGGGAATCGACTCGGGCATCGTCGTGAAGGAGCTGAAGAACCGCTTCGGCGCCGTCATAACGAACGGGCAGGGCGAAATGAAGGGCCAGATCTTCCGCGTCGCCCACATCGGTCTGTTCGATTACATGGACACCATCGCCATCGTCGGCGCGCTCGAACACGTCGCCGTGTCGACGCTGAAAATCCCCGGCTTCGAGTTCGGACAGGCGCTGGCCGCTGCGCAGAAGGTGTTTGCCGGAGAAACCAAGTCGCCGAAAGCCGAGCTGGCCGAGGCCGTCTCTGCGCGCTGAGCGCAGAGTATGACTTCACTCCAGACCTCACTTCAATCGAGGGGAAGAGGAGCACGAATGAAGATCGTCCTGGCGGAGAAGGTATCTCCCGCTACGCTCGCAGTGTTGCAGGGCGAACCCGGATGGCAGATCGTCACACACGATCAGATCAAGGACGGCCTCGCCGCCGAGATCGCCGACGCTGACGGCCTCATCGTCCGGTCTGCCGTTCAGGTTGACGATGCCCTGCTGGCCTCCGCGCCAAAGCTGCGAGTCATCGGCCGTGCGGGAGTCGGCGTCGACAATATTGACGCCGATGCAGCAACCCGCCGCGGCATCGTGGTCATGAATACGCCCGGTGCGAACGCCATTGCCGTCGCCGAGCTTACGCTCGGGATGATGCTCGCGCTGGCCCGGCAACTTCCGAAGGCCAATACCACCATGCACGCTGGCAAGTGGGAGAAGAAATCTCTGCAAGGCGAAGAATTGAGGGGCAAGAAGCTTGGCGTGCTTGGTCTCGGCCGCGTCGGACTCGAAGTAGCCCGACGGGCGCGCGGCTTCGGGATGGAAGTGATCGGGCACGATCCCTACGTGTCGGCTTCGATCGCCCGCGAGAATTCCATCCAGCTTGTGTCCACCGATCAGCTATTTCGCGAATCCGACTACCTCACGCTGCATGTGGGCCTCACGCAGCAGACATCGGGCATCATCAACCAGGAGAGCCTCGCAAAAATGAAGAAAGGCGTGCGCATCGTCAACTGCGCGCGCGGTGAGCTGATTATCGAGGAGGCACTTGTCGAAGCCCTGAAGAGCGGACAAGTCGCCGGCGCAGCTCTCGACGTCTTTCACCAGGAGCCCCTCAAAGACTCGCCCTTCTTCGCAATCGATAACGTAATCCTCACGCCCCACATAGCGGGATCGACAGCCGAGGCGCAGGAAGCCGTCGGGGTGCAGATCGCTCTGCAGGTCCGCGAATATCTCAAGCTCGGCGTGGTGCAGAACGCCGTCAACCTGCCCTCACTTTCCCATGAGGAATATCTCGAGCTCGCGCCATACATCACGCTGGCCGACCGCCTCGGCTCCTTCCTGGCGCAGTTCCAAGCCGGAGGCTTCGAGAGCGTGAAAATCTCGTACAACGGCCGGATCTCCGAGGCCAAAACCGACCTCATTCGCAACAGCGCCATCGAGGGGATTCTCGGACACGCCGAGGGCGTCAATCGCATCAATGCTGCCGCGGTCGCCCAGGAGCGCGGCATCCACATCTTCGAAGAGAAAAAGCCCACGAGCTCAGGTGGCGCGGGCAACGTGCTGAAGCTGACTATCCACACGCACTCGGGAGAAGTGGCCGCCAGCGGCACCGTGCTGCATGGACGCTCTGCACGCCTACTCAGCCTGGACGGCATCGACATCGAAGCTCCACTCGAAGGCACCCTGCTCACCATACGCAACCAGGACGTTCCCGGTGTCATCGGCCGGATCGGAACTATTCTCGGCGATCATCGCGTCAACATTGCCAATTTTGCCTTGGGCCGCGCTAATGGAGACCGCTGCTCCCCGGGCGGAACAGCCTTGGCGGTCGTCCAAGTCGACGGAGAAGTGACCGAGTCCGTGCTGCGCGCGCTGCGCGCCGTCGAAGCCATCTCAGAGGTGCACGTGGCCAGCCTCGGAGAAAAGCTTCAGCCCGTCTCGGTAGAATAGATTTGTAACTTTTTCAGGAGTAGTCAGCCTTGCCACTCTACGAATACCGCTGCAGGAACTGCGGTCATACCTTCGAAAAAATCCAGAGCTTCAGCGCGCCCGACGAAAAGGAGTGCCCGGTCTGCAAGGGAGAAGTCGAACGGCTCATCTCCGCGCCGGCGATCCAGTTCAAAGGCGCCGGCTGGTACGTGAATGACTACGCGGGGAAAGGCAGCGCAAAGTCCACTGGCGGCAGCTCGACAGAGAGTGCCGAGAAACCCGCTTCTTCCGACGGTGCAAAGTCGTCGTCCGATTCAGCATCATCCGCCGCAAACAGTTCCGGCTCCTCTTCAGGAGCCGGAACCACGTCAACTGCCAGCGAGAGCGACTAGCTCCAGCTTACGATTTCGACGACTTCTTTGACGATTTCTTCCCAGGGGGTACTTTTGCTCCCTTTTTCCGGGCCTCTGACAATCCGATCGCGATGGCCTGCTTCCGATTCGTGACCTTCTTGCCGCTGCGCCCGGACTTCAGCTTCCCTTGCTTCATCGCTCTCATTTCCCGCTCGACCGATTTCGAAGCCTTTGGGCTGTACTTGCGCCCGGTGGACTTCTTTCTCGCGCTCGACTTCTTCGCAGCGCTCTTCTTCGAAGCAGAGCCCTTCTTTGCACTGCTCTTCTTGGTTGCGCTGCTCTTCTTCGACGCGCTCTTCCTTGCGCTGCTCTTTTTCGAACTGGTCTTCTTGGATGGCATGCTTTCTATCCTCCACTCACTCAGAAGCCGCTTGACTCTGCAACGTTGTCAGCGGCACATGTATTTAGGGCCTCTTCAAGGATGACATATCGATTACGAAGCGGTACTTCACGTCGGCCTTCACCACGCGCTCGAACGCTTCGTTGATCTTCTGGATGGGGATGACCTCGACGTCCGACACGATGTTGTGGGCCGCGCAGTAGTCCAACATCTCCTGGGTCTCGGCCATGCCTCCTATGATCGATCCCGAGAGGTTGCGCCGCTTGAAGATGAGGTTGCCCATGAAGATTGTCGGCGGCTGGTCCGGCAGCCCCACCTGGCAGTACACTCCGTCGCGCTTGAGCAGTGGCAGATACGCGTTCAGATCGTGCACCGCCGAAACAGTATCAAGAATAAAATCGAAGCTGTTCGCCTCCTTCGCCATAGCGTTTGCGTCATTCGAAAGCACGACCTCGTCGGCTCCCAGACGCTTCGCGTCCGCAATTTTTGACTTCGAAGTGGTGAACTGCACCACGTGCGCACCGAAGGAATGCGCGAACTTCAGGCCCATGTGCCCGAGGCCGCCGAGTCCCACCACGCCAACCTTCTTGCTTGGACCCACTTCCCAGTGCCGCAACGGTGAATAGGTTGTGATGCCTGCGCAGAGCAGAGGCGCAACACCAGCCGGATCGAGCTGCGTGGATACGCGGTGCACGAAGTGTTCATCCGTCACGATGTTGTTCGCGTAGCCGCCCTGCGTCAAGTCGCCGTATTTGTCCTTTGCTCCGTAAGTCAGAGTGGCGCCCACCTCGCAGTACTGTTCTTCTCCTGCTTTGCAACTCGCGCAGGTGCGGCAGGAATCCACGATGACTCCCACGCCCACTCTGTCACCAACCTTGAATTTGGTAACACCAGAGCCGACTGCCGTGACTCGTCCAATAATTTCGTGCCCCGGCACCATGGGATAAACGGCATTGCCCCACTCATTGCGTGTGGAGTGAATGTCCGAATGGCAAACTCCGCAGAACTCGATTTCGACCGCGACATCCTTCTCCATCAGGTTGCGACGATTGAAACTGAAAGGGGCTAAGGGGGTGGTGGATTCCTGCGCGGCGTATCCCCAGGACTGAATCATCAAGCTTCTCCTTGAAAAATTTGTGGAAATCAGGACAGTGAAAATCCTAAATGGAATGCTGCAATGCGATGAATGATCGTCCCGATAGGGATGATCCAACAACACATTTCATATGATTATCTGCTGGTGTTCATCGATGCTTTTCGATTCCTCGACAGATATTCGCTTCTTACCGCCAGATGTATAGTATTCGGCAAAGTATGCAATTTTTCCGCCGTTCGACCGCATTAAAGGCAGCGCTCCTGCCTGCGCTGCTTTTGCCGGCCGGGACCGGTTTCGCGCTCGACCCGCACCAGAGCCTGCGGCATTACGGGTACCAGTCCTGGCAGACCGACAGCGGACTGCCGCAGAACACCGTCCATGCCGTACTGCAAAGCCGCGATGGCTACATCTGGCTCGCTACCGAAGGCGGCCTCGTGCGCTTCGACTCCATCAGGTTCACTGTCTTCACACACAAGGACACCCCGCAGCTCGAAAGCGATCTTATCTACAGTCTGCTTGAAGACAGGTCCGGCACTCTCTGGATCAGCACATCGAGCGGCGTTGCTCGTTATCGCAATCGGGGCTTTGAGTCTGTCTCGCTGCCGGGCGGTTCTCATGCAGGAGTCGTGTGGTCGCTCCATGAGGACCGCAATGGCGCGATCTGGGCAATGACCCCAGGTGGACTCGCACACTTCGACGGCGCGGCATTCCGAACCGTACAGGGCATCCCGCCATTGAACGAAGCAAGCCGTATGGTTGATGGCTCGAACGGATCGCTTTGGCTCGGCACTTCCGAGGGACTCTTTGAAGCTCCGCCCGGCGAGCCAGTTCGCTTTCAGCCAGTTGGGCAGTCGACCGCCATACAGGCCATGGCGCTCGACAAGAAGGGCCGTCTCTGGGCAGGACTGCCTGGCAGTCTGGAGGTTTGCGCGCTAGGCAAATGCGAGACGCTGAGCCTGCCCGGCACTTCGCCCGCCAGCAGCAACGTTGCCGCTCTTGCCGTCGATCGAACCGGGACTGTCTGGATCGGCACCGCCGCAGGGCTGGCTTATTACGACGGCGCGCGGATAATGATGTTCTCGGACAAAAGCGGCGTTCACACTGGCGCGATCGAGTTGCTCGTCTGCGACCGCGAAGACGCGGTATGGGTGGGAACGGATGACGGCATCGCACGTGTGGTCAGCGGGACGATGGAAGCTTTCACTCCGAAGCAAGGCTTCTCCAGCAACAGGGTCCTCACGATCCTCGAAGACCGCGAAGGCAATCTCTGGCTCGGCACCGAATCGGGCGGCATCGACATCTTCCGCGATCGCGCCATCACCACGTACACGGCGCAGGACGGCATCTCCAACGACTACATCCGCTCCATTTACCAGGACCAGAGAGGCACTGTCTGGCTGGGAACCAGCGGCGGCGGCCTCGATCGCCGGGACAAAATCGGATTTACTGCCCTCACCACAGCCAACGGCCTTTCCAGCAACATCGTCCTCGCGATCGGCAGCTCACCGGATGGCGACCTTTGGCTCGGTACGCCCGATGGCCTGAACCGGGTCCGAGATGGCAAGGTGAAAGTCTTCACATCTGCCGATGGCCTCGCAGACGATTTCGTTCGGTCGCTCTATTTCGACCGGCAGGGATCGCTCTGGATCGGGACGCGGCGCGGGCTTTCAAAATTCAAG
>Ga0213872_10002466_pt1 | contig 10850 bp, 11 predicted proteins | sample VelepicomBERX_R2_FD_160071 | JGI IMG/M metagenome (GOLD analysis project Ga0213872, IMG submission 160071) | Rhizosphere microbial communities from Vellozia epidendroides in rupestrian grasslands, the National Park of Serra do Cipo, Brazil - RX_R2 | ecosystem: Host-associated > Plants > Roots >... | reverse complement strand
GTCAGGAGATAGCGCCGCACCGAGAAGGCCCGGGCCAGCCAGCCGGACAGCGGGATGACGATGATCTCGGCGACCAGATAGGAGGTCGAGATCCAGCCGCCATCGTCGATGCCAGCGCCGATGGCGCCCTGGATGTCGGGCAGGGAAGCGTTGACGATCTGAATATCGAGCACCGCCATGAACGCCCCGAGGGTCGAGGCGATCACGGCGAGCCAGGTACGGAAGGGAACGTGCTCGCCCATGGCGGCCTCCTTACAGGCTGGGGGTGACGGCCGGGACTCGGCCGCCGCCCATGGCGAGGAACAGTTTGATGGTGTCGGCATAGCGCTGCGCGGTGGCCCGCACGGCGCCCAACTCGGCCTGCTCGGACTGGCGCTGGGCGTCGAGCACCTGCACCACCGAGGCGTTGCCGACGCCATAGCCGAGACGGGTCAGAGTCAGGGCGCGTCCGGCCAAATCGATCGAGCGGGTCTCGGCGGCCAGCTGGTCGGAATCATTGCCCAGCGCGTGCAGCGTGTCGGCCACCTGGCCGAAGGCGGCGACGACGGTCTGGCGATACTCGGCCAGGCTTGCCTGGTAATCGTCCTCGGCGGCCTTCTTGCGGGCGGTCAGCTCGCCGCCATGGAACACCGGCAGGGTGATGCCGCCCAGGATGCCCCAGGCCGGGCCGGCGGGGCCGCCGGTCAGGCCCTGTTCGGTCAGGTTGCCGCTCAGCGAGATATCGGGATAGAGGGCGGCCTCGGCGACGCCGATGGCGGCGCTGGAGGCGTGCAGCCGGGCCTCGGCGGCGCGGATGTCGGGGCGGGCCTCGACCAGTTTCGATGGGACCGCCACCGGCAGTTCGGCCGGCAGGGTAAAGCCGCGCAAGGTGAAGTCCGGCGCCTTGAAGTCGGCCGGCGCCTTGCCGGCCAGGGTGGCCAGCGCGTCGCGCGCCGCCGCCAGGCGCTGGCGCAGCGGCGCCACCAGGGTCTCGTCGCGGTCGAGCTGGCTTTGCGCCGCCAGCACGTCGATATCCGTCACACCCCCCGTGCCGCGCGCCTTCTTCACCAGCTCGAGGGTCTGGCGGTCGGAGTCGAGGATCTTCGCCACCACCTCCAGCTGGCCGTTCAGCGAGGCGATCTCCACCGCCTGCAGCGCGACATTGCCGGTCAGGGTCAGCAAAGCGGCGTCGACCTCGTCCCGCGCCACATCGGCCTCCGCCTCGGCCTGCTCGACCGAGCGGCGAGTCTTGCCGAACAAATCGAAATCGTAGGAGACCGTGGCGCCGGCGCCATAGGCGGAGAACAGCGGGAATCCCTTGGCTTCGCGGCCCAGGGTGGAGGCGCCGATCTGGTTGCGGGCAATGTCGGCGCCGGCGTCGACCTGCGGATAGAGCTTGCCGCTGGCAACGCGGATGCCTTCCGAGGCGCGCGCCAGACGGGCCTTGACCGCGGCCAGGGTCCAGTTGCCGTCCACCGCCTGGTCGACCACCCGGTCGAGCTCGGGGGATTGCAGCAGGGCCCACCAATCGGCGCGCAGCGCCTGGGTCTCGGCCAGACGCTGGTCCGCCGGCAGGGCGGCCGGTTCGGCGGTATAGGACGAGACGATCGGGGCGTCGGGAGCCTTGAAGTCGGGTCCGACGCTGCAGGCCGACACGCCGACCGCCAGGGCCAGCGCGGCGGCGCCGTTGATCAAGGCGCGGCTCATGATTTCACCTTGGTGTCGACGCTGGCCTCGACCGACATGCCGGGACGCAGCAGACCGGCCTGGCCGTGGAAATCGTCGATGCGGATCTTCACCGGGATGCGCTGGACGATCTTGGTGAAGTTGCCGGTGGCGTTGTCGGGCGGCAGCAGGCTGAATTCCAGGCCGCTGGCCGGCGCCAGGCTCTCGACGTGACCTTTGAAGCCGTGCCCCGGCAGGCTGTCGACCTCGACCGACACCGCCTCGCCGCTGCGCATGTGGCCGACCTGGGTTTCCTTGAAATTGGCGACGACATAGACATCCGACAGCGGCACCAGGGCCAGAAGCTGGGTGCCGGCCTGGACATACTGCCCGACGCGCAGGGAGCGGGCGCCGACCACGCCGTCGATGGGGGCCGAGATCACCGTGTAGGAGAGGTTGAGCTCGGCCTGAGCCTCGACCGCCTTGGCGCGCTCGCGATCGGCCACCGCGAGGTCGCGCTGGGTCTTCAGGATGTCGATCTGCTGGCGGGCGGTGCTGACGGCGGCCACCTGGCGGCGCAGCACGGCCTCCTTGTCGCGCCGGTCGGTCGCCGCTTGTTCGGCCTGCTGCTCCGAGCCATAGCCGACCACGGCCATCTTGGCGTAACGGGTGTCGTTGCGCTGAGCCTGTTCGAGCTCGGCGCGGGCGGAGACGACATTCGCCTCGGCCTGGTCGATCACCGAGCCTTGCGCCGTCAGTTGCGCGTCCAGGTGGTCGATGGTGGCGATGGCGGCGGCGAGATCGGCCTTGGCCTGGTCCAGCGCGGTGCGATAGTCGCGGTCGTCGATGCGGGCGACCACCTGGCCGGCCTTGACCGGCTGATTGTCGTCGACCAGCAGCTCGGCGATATAGCCTGGGACCTTGGGGGCGACCAGGGTGGAATCGGCCTTCACATAGGCGTCGTCGGTGGTTTCGACATATTGACCGACGGTGATGTAGTCATAACCAAGATCAATGGCCGCCAGCAGAGCGGCGACGGCCACCGCGCCGAGCGCGGCTTTCTTGAGGGACTTCTTGCGCGTGCCGCTTTCGGCGACCTGAGCGGGAGGAGGGGTGATGGCGTTCATGGGAATAGGCTCCGGGGGATCGAATTTCGCCGCGGAGAATGCGTCGTTGCGCCCGGAATGATAATTCGCGATTATCCGAAAGGATTATCAAGTCAGAGTGGATAATGGATCGCCTGACCAGCATGAGCACCTTCGTCAAGGTGGTGGAGTGCGGCGGCTTCTCGGCCGCGGCGCGCCGGCTCAACATGTCGGTGACGATGGTCAGCAACCATGTGCAGGCGCTGGAGGAGCGCCTCGGCGCGCGGTTGTTGAACCGCACCACCCGCAGCGTCGGGCTGACCGAGACCGGGCGGGCCTATTACGAGCGCTGCACCGGCATCCTGGGCGAGATCGAGGATGCCGAGCGCGCCGCCGGCGCGCTGCATTCGACACCGATCGGCACGCTGAAGCTTTATACCAACAATCACATCGTGCGCTTCCTGACCCCGGTGGTGTGCGACTATCTGCGCCGCTACCCATCGGCCTCGGTGGACATCACCGGCGGCGAGCGGATGATCGATCTGGTCGAGGAGGGCTACGACCTCGCCGTGCGGACCGTCCGGCCGAGCGAATCGTCCCTGGTGGTGCGCAATCTGTCGGTCTGGCGGCATATATTGTGTGTCGCACCGAATTATTTCGATACCCATCCGCCGCTGGACAATCTCGAGGATCTGGTCCGGCATAATTGCGTGCAGTACGCCTATTATCCCTTCGGCGACGAATGGCGCTTCACCGGCCCCGACGGCCAGGAGGCGCGGGTGCGCATATCGGGCAATCTGATCAGCAACACGGCGGAAGTGCTGCGGGTGATGGCGCATAACGGCGAGGCCGTTTTCCTCGCCCCCAGCTTCATGGCCGAAGAGGACATCGAAGCGGGCCGCCTGATCGAGGTTCTCCCCGATTGGCGGCCCATCGAATTCGCCATCAGCGCCGTCTATCCGCACCGGCATCAATTGTCGAACAAGGTGCGGATCTTCATCGATCTGATGGCGGACCATTTCACCCGCCATCGTCGCTGGATGGAGCTGGCGGTCAGCTGACCCTCATTCGCCGCTTCAGCAGCAGACGCGCCGAGTCGGCGATCACCAGCCAGGATCCGGCGAGGATGGCCACATCCTTCAGCACCAGACGTCCCGCGCCCGACAGATAGGGGAAGCCGTGTTCGGCGTCGCCCAGGGCCGGCACCCAGGCTTCCGGCGTGGTGACCAGGAAGGACAGGGTGACGAACGGGGTGAGGAAGGCCAGGATGGCCCCCGCCAGCCCGGTGCGGATCGAGACCAGGCCGGACAAGGTGAGGAAGCCGATGACCAGCTCTGCCACGCCGAGGCCGGTCGAGAAGCCGTAGGTGTTGTTGGCGGTCTGCCAGACCCGCTCGAGCGGCTTCAGCTCGCCCTCGCGGGTCAGATGCGGCTTGTACTCGGTGGGATGCTCGTAGAAGAACGACATCACCGGGCTGTTGGCGACGAAGGGCGTGATGCTGTCGGCTTCGTAGGGAACGAACTTCAGGAAGCCGATCCACAGGAAGATCACCGCCACCGCGATGCGCATGGCGTGGATGCCGAGCCGGGCCGAAGACGGCCCGGCGGCAACCGACAAAAGCTTGTCGACGAGGAGGCTCATCTCACGCGTTCTCGCCGGCGGCGTCGAAGGCGTCGAGCGTCCGGGTCGAATAGACCAGGGCGGCGCCGGCATTGATGGCGATCGACACGCCCAGCGCCTCGGCGATCTCCTCCTTCGAGGCGCCCAGCTTGCGGGCGGCGTCGGCATGGACGGTGATACATCCGTCGCAGCGCAGCGCCACGGCGACCGCCAGGGCGATCAGCTCGCGGGTCTTGGCGTCGAGATTGCCGGTCTTCTGACCGGCGGCCGACAGGGCGACATAGCCCTTCACGGTTTCGGGGCTGAGCTTCGCGACGCTGCCGACGCCGGCCAGAACCTGCTGGCGGTAGCCATTCCAATCCATCATATGGTCCATGGGACCCTCCTGGGGTTTCAATTACGACGCCGCAACCCTATGATTTTCCCCGTCCTTCGCTAATGCCCGGGCGGCGCAAACCCATGACCCAGCGGATCAAATGACCTCCCAGCCCGACGAAGACGCGCTCAGCGGGCTGGCGCCCCTGCTCCGGGTTCGCCCTGAATTGCAGGATTTCTGCCGTTTCGGCGGCGGGTGGGAGTCTCCGCACGCGGAGGAGAAACGCGGCTGGGCCTATTTCCACATCGTGACCAAGGGCCGCTGCCTGCTCGAGCGGCCGGGCCGCGAATTGCTGACGCTCGAAACCGGCGACGTGCTGCTGCTGCCCCATGGCGACGCCCACACCTTGCGGGCGCGCGGCGCCGGCCATCCGCTGCGTCCGGCGACGGCGGTGGACTATTCCAACGCCATCCGCATCAAGACCAGCGTCGGCGTCGAGACCGAGACCGAGCTGATCTGCGGCCGGCTGCATTTCGATCATGTGCCGGAAAATTTGGTGATCGCCGCGCTGCCCGACGTGATCGTGCTGGCCGCCGGCGGCGACGACCGGCTGCCCCGTTTCGCCACGCTGATGGCGGCGATCCGCGACGAGCTCGACCAGGCCCGGCCGGGTGCCGCCGCCATCGCCGCCGATCTGGCCAGCGCGCTGCTGGTGATGATGCTGCGCGATCATCTGGCGGAGTCCCCGCCGCCCGGCGGGCTGCTGGCCCTGCTGGGCACCCGGATGACGGCGCTGGCGGTGCTGGCGATGCTGAAGGAACCGGCGCGCGATTGGACCCTGGACGATTTGGCCGATGCGGCGGCGGCGTCGCGCGCCACTCTGGTGCGCGCTTTCCGCAAAGCGGCGGATATCGCGCCCCTCGCCTTTCTTACCGAATTACGCCTTGGGCTGGCGCGCCAGAGGCTGGTGTCGGGAAGCGATCCCATCGGACAGATCGCCGACGATGTCGGCTATCAATCGGAAGCGGCGCTCAGCCGCGCCTTCCAGCGGCATTTCGGCATCCGCCCCGGCCGGCTGCGGGCTTCAGCGCCAGCGCAGGGGGAGACCGCCGGGTCGGTGGACGATCTTCTCGGGGTGGAAGCGCCATAGGCGCTCGGCACCGGGAAGCTCGGCGATCGTCGGCGAATCGAGGTCGATCTCGACACTGCCGGTCATTTGCAGCAGATCGCCGGTGGCGAAATCGACGAACACCAGCCCGGCCCTGGGATTGACGGCGAAATTGCCCAGCGTGTTGAAGTACCGATTGCCGGAATAGTCGGGGACGATCAGCGTTCCGTCGGGGGTGATTTTGACGAAGCCCGCCGGGCCGCCGCGATGCGACACGTCGACCTGTCGCCGGCCGTCCGAGCCCTCGGCATAGGAGGCGACGAAGAAGGTGTCGGCCCCGGTAATCATCCGCAGCACCCTCTCATCCAGCCGGTCGAGCCTGACTGACGGTTCCGCGGTTTCCTCGGCCGGCTGCACCGGGCTGCGCAGGGTGATGTATTTCGGGCAATTGCCGAAGCTCTGCCCGATCGTCATGGAAAACCCCTGCCCGGTACGGTCCTGAACCAGCCCGTTGAGGCGATTGCGCCGCCGCGTGGTGAGATCGATCCCGAGCAGCGCGGCCGGCTGGCCGTCCTTCAGGCCGGCCTCGGCCGGATCCCAGGGCTCGGGGCGGATGGCGAGGTCGAGACGCTGCGGATCGGGCGAGCTGAGGAAGCCCGGCCGCCCGGCCCGCACCGTGGCCCAGACGTCGCCGGCCTCGTCCACCGATCCCAGCACCGCCATCGGCAGCAAGGGGAAGAAGGCGCGATGCTGCTCGGTCAGGAACGGGCGAAAGACGACGCCGCCGACATCGCGCAGCGCCTCTTCCACGCCGATCGAGCGCTGCAGGCGCTGCTCGCCCTCATGCCATGGCGACGTCACGATGGGTCTCCGGAAAGGGCACGAACCCCGGCAGCGCTTCGATCCGCTTCAGCCAGGTCAGCACATGGGGATAGGGCGAAAGGTCGACGTCGCCCTCGGGGGCGCGGGCGATATAGCTGTAGAGGGCGACATCGGCGATGGTCGGGGCGGCGCCGCCGATGATCCACGAGCGGGCCGACAATTCCGTGTCGATCAGCTCGAGGATGACATGCGCCCGGGCGACCACCTCGGCGTGGTTGAACGGCTTGCCGAACACGGTCACTAAACGCGCGGCGCAGGGGCCATAGGCGATCTGCCCCGCGGCCACCGACAGCCAGCGCTGCACCGCCGCCGCTTCCGCGGCGGATTCCGGCAGCCAGTCGGTGCGCCCGAACTTCTTGGCGAGATAGACCAGGATGGCGTTGGAGTCGGCGACGACCACCCCGTCATCCTCCAGCACCGGCACCTGGCCGAACGAATTCAACGCTAGGAATGCCGCCGATTTGTGTTCGTCCGCCGCCAGGTCGACATAGACCAGCTCGTAGTCGGCGCCCAACAGCCCGAGGAACAAATGAGCGCGGTGCGCGTGTCCGGACAGAGGAAAATGATGCAGCTTCAAGGTCGGTCTCCCGCTCGGATAAGGTATCCGGCAAGATAGACCTTCCAGTAATAAGCGGAAGACGCTGGATACGCGAGTGTTCCTTCCGAATTTCAGAAGGATCAGCCGAGCCGGGACAGGCGCTGACGCAGCGCCGGGGCGGCGAAATCGACGAAGGCCCGCAGCTTCAGCGGCAACAGCCCCTGTCCGGCATGGACCAGGTTTACAGGCCAGGGATCCGGCTCGTGCTCGCGCAGGATGATCTCCAGCGCCCCGTCTTTCACCGCCCCGGCCACCTGATAATAGAGGACGCGGGCCAGACCGGCTCCGGCGACGGCGGCATCGATGGCCGCTTCGGCGGTGTTGACGTCGAGGCGCGAGCGCACCTGCGGCGCGGCGCCGAAGGTCCAATCCGAGGTGGGGCGGGCGCCGGCGGCGTCGATGCAGTCATGCAGGGCGAGATCGGCGGGACTCACCGGCCGGCCGCGGCGGGCCAGATAGTCCGGGCTGGCCACCACCACCCGGCGCATGGTGCCGATCTTCAGCGCCTTCAGCGAACTGTCGGCCAGCGGTCCGATCCTGAGCGCCAGATCGACATGATCCTCGACCAGCTGGACCAGACGGTCGACCAGCAGCAGGCGGACATTCACCTCGGGGAAGGCGGCGAGGAAATCCATCACCACCGGCAGCATGTGCAAGCGCCCGAAGACGATCGGCGCGGTGATCACCAATTCGCCGCGCGGCGCGGCGTATTCGCCGCCCGCCGCCCTTTCCGCCTCGCCCAGATCTTCGAGGATTTGCCGGCAGGCGACCAGATAGGCGCGGCCGGCTTCGGTCAGGCTGGCCTGGCGGCTGGTGCGGGTCAGCAGGTTGGTTTTGAGATGGGCTTCGAGGTCCGAGATCTTGCGGCTGACCGAGCTCAGCGGCATGCCGAGCTTGCGCCCCGCCGCCGACAGGCTGCCGGTGTCGGCGACGGCGACCAGAACGGCCATGGCTTCCAGCCGGTCCATCAGGGCCCTACCGTCATGGCGTCATCAGGCGGGCATAGCTGCCGTCGTCGCGCATCCGCGTCAGGATCTTGTTGAAGCGGCGCAACAGCTCGGCGCTGCCGGCCGCCTCGCGGGGGAAGATGACATGAAAGTCGAGCTTCATCAGCGGCACCGGACCATGCGACACCTTGTCGGCCAGACCGTTGTCGCGCAGCGGCACGGCGATCTCGGATTCCTGGCCGGACAGGGCGTCGACCCGGCCGGCGGCCAGCATCTGGACGCATTTTTCCGGCGTGTCGGGGCGCTCGACCCGCACCTCGGCGCGCTCGATCTGCGCGTTCAGCAACACCAGCAGCGGCGAATGGAAGCCTTGCGGCACGCACAGGATCTTGTCCTTGAAGCCCGCCGGTTCGTCGGCGTTCAGGCGGTCCTCGGGGCGGGTCCATAAATAGGTGGCGTCCGAGAAGATCGGGTCGGAGAACAGGAAGTCCTGTTCCCGCTCCGGCGTCCTGAGAAAGGGAAAGCTGGCCTGATAGGAGCCGGCCTTGGTCAGGCTGTAGCCGCGCCGCCAGGGCAACCAATCCAGCCGGGTCTGGTATCCCATGGCGTGGAACACCGCCAGCACCAGCCTGGTGGCGGTGCCGCCATCGGCGCGGGTGCGGTCGGTGAAGGGCGGGTTGTCCTGGCCGGTGGTCAGCGCGATGGTCTCGGCCGCCGCTCGCAGGGCCGGAAACGCAAGGATCAGCCAAAAGCCGCAGATCACCGGCACGGGAACGCGGAGCAGCAATACACCCTCAAGCGCAGCAAGACTTGATTGTCTTTGTCGACAGAATGGCAAAAAACCTCGCCAATCTCAAAGGATTGGATGACGGACCGCGCCAAGCCGCTCACAATTCCGGTTCCCTTCGAGCCAGGAGATCCCCCGCCGTGACCTACCAGCCCGCCCCCGACCGCTATTCCGGCATCATGCCTTATCGTCGCTGCGGCCGAAGCGGCATCGACCTGCCGCTCGTTACCCTCGGCCTGTGGCAGAATTTCGGCGGCGCCGACGTGTTCGAGACGGGCCGCGCCATGCTGCGCCGGGCCTTCGATCGCGGCGTCACCCATTTCGACCTGGCCAATAATTACGGTCCGCCCTATGGCTCGGCCGAGGAGACTTTCGGACGGGTGATGGCGGCCGACTTCGCTCCCTACCGCGACGAGATGATCATCTCCACCAAGGCCGGCTGGGACATGTGGCCCGGCCCCTATGGCGGCATCGGCGGCAGCCGGAAATATCTGATCGCCAGCCTCGACCAGTCGCTGAAGCGGATGGGGCTCGATTATGTCGACATCTTCTATTCGCACCGGGTCGACCCCACCACGCCGCTGGAGGAGACCATGGGCGCCCTGGCCCACATCCACCGCCAGGGAAAGGCGCTTTATGTCGGCATCTCCAGCCATTCGCCGGAACTGACCCGCCAGGCCGCCGCCATCCTTGCCGCGGAGCGGGTGCCGCTGTTCATCCACCAGCCCAATTATTCGATGCTGAACCGCTGGATCGAGAACGGCCTGCTCGACGCGCTGGAGGAGGTGGGCGCCGGCTGCATCGCCTTCTCGCCGCTGGCCCAAGGATTGCTCACCAACAAATATCTCGGCGGCATCCCCGAGGACGCGCGGGCGACGAAGAACGGGTCGTTCGGCAAGGAGGTCCTGAACGAGGCCAATCTCAGCCGCATCCGCGCGCTGAACGCCATCGCCGAGCGCCGCGGCCAGACCCTGGCCCAGATGGCGATCGCCTGGGCGCTGCGCGATCCGCGGGTGACCTCGGCCCTGATCGGGGCGCGCACGGTGGAACAGCTCGACAATTCGCTGGACGCCGTCGCCCGGCTGGATTTCTCCCCCGAGGAACTGGCCGAGATCGATCGTTATGCGCTTGAAGGCGGCACGGATTACTGGCGGGAGTCGGCGGTGCTGACCTGAAAGCCCCCGAAGCTATTGTCGCAACCCCTGATTGACTGTCAGAATAGAAGGAGTATGTCGACCTGGCGGGTGGAGGGAGACAGCCATGAAAACCCGGCTCGACGGCCGGTTGAATCTTCTGCTGCCCTTTTTTATCGCCCTGCTGCTGATCGGCTTGCCGATCGCGGTATGGTTGGACTTGACCAATCTCGCGGCGACAAATCTGGCGCGACAGGCAACCGACCTCAACTCCATCATCGCAAGCGTCCGCGGTTACTATGCCACCAACGTCACCGGCCGCATCCTCGCCGCGCCCGGAGTCCCGACCAGGGTCGTGCACAACTACACCGACTTTCCCGGCGCGATACCCATTCCGGCGACGCTCTCGCTGGAACTCGGCAATGTCATCAGCGAGCGGCAGCATAGCGTCGCCTACCGCTTCGTATCGGACTACCCGTTCGCCAATCGTACGCCGCACGCCCTCGACTCCTTCGAAGCGGAATCGCTTCGCCGCTTGCGCGAAGATCCCAATCTGGTGCTGAAGGACGAGTCGCATTCGCTGTTCGAGGATAGCGTTCGGGTGGTCTTACCCGTCATCATGGGCGCCGCTTGCGTGAACTGCCATAACAGCCACCCGGACAGCCCCAAGCGCGACTGGAAAGTCGGCGACGTCCGCGGCATCCAGGAAGTGACGATCACCCAGCCGATC
>Ga0213872_10002465_pt1 | contig 10850 bp, 5 predicted proteins | sample VelepicomBERX_R2_FD_160071 | JGI IMG/M metagenome (GOLD analysis project Ga0213872, IMG submission 160071) | Rhizosphere microbial communities from Vellozia epidendroides in rupestrian grasslands, the National Park of Serra do Cipo, Brazil - RX_R2 | ecosystem: Host-associated > Plants > Roots >... | reverse complement strand
GGGCTGCCGGATGGCATCGACCAAATCACACCAGGAGAGTTGCACATCCCAGGAAACTGGAATTGCTGAGCTTGGGAACCATAGAGAGTTACCGCGGTTGGAACGATTGATTCAGTATTTTCGGCGTACAGAGTGTAGAAGGTCGAGGGTGAACTCTGGTTGTTGTATTCCGTCGCGATCCAGTCGGCGGATCGAGCGGTACTTGCGATGCTTACTTCGTCAATTATGCCGCCATAATACTGGCCGCCGTCGTATTGCCCGCCAATGTATAGCGGCAAGGTTGAAGCATAGATACCGCCGCTTTGTTCAATCGAGTATTCGAGCTGGCCGTTGACGTATAGGTTTCGGTCATTGCCGTCATATGTTCCGCAGGCATAGTCCCAGCTGTTCGCAGACGGCAACTGGTAACCCGTATCATTCCATCCGTTGTTATTGACGGCCATGTGCAGATAAGAATTGCCATCAAGGAAGAGATAATACGCAGAGTTGCTGTCGCCGGTATTGCCCTTGCTGACAATTCTTTCGCCGTACCACGGAACAGATGCTGGGTTAATCCACGCACATAACGTAACTGCATTTGCGACCTCCAGGGAGCTGCTATCCGGGACAGTAATAATACTGGTGCTTCCGTTAAAGCTTGCGGCACCGTCGATCTCGCCCTGCGTCGGAGTTGCACCTGAGACTGTTCCGTTATTCGCACTCTTCGTGGAGTCAGCCGCGACGCCGGAAGCTATGTTCGCCAGATGGTAAACTGCCCGGTAATAGCCGTCCCACACACCGGTTGGATTCTGCTGCGCGGTCGCAACCGACGGATTTCCATAAAACATGTAGAGGACCGTGTCAGAAGTGTGCGAAAGGGTCGGAATCCGTATCCATGCAATGACCTGGCCGGTAGCCGGGTTGTATTGCTCCATCTCGTAATTCAACAGGTTCTGTCCGGCGGGATCGGTGCTGAAGATGATGTCGTAGCCGTTCGGGTTATTTACGTGGCCGCCGTTGCCTGTCGTGGCGAAGGTAGGATCGGTGGTGTTGAAAAGAAACGGGAAATTGCCCTGATCTGTATTTGGGACCTTGGTATGGTCGAGGACGATAGCGCGTTCATAGCTATATCCGTTTGCAGCGCATAACGACGGAGAAAGCGTGATCAAGGCGACGGCAGACTGGGCGGGGTCGGCCTGGCTGGTCGCGGTAATCGCCACCGTCTGCTGGGTTGAGATCGTTGCCGGCGCCGTGTATAGGCCGGACGCACTGATGGCCCCTGTTCCCGCTGGGCTGATCGACCAGGTGACGCCGGTGTCGCTCGTGTTCGTTACGCTCGCCGAAAATTGCTGCGTCTGTCCTCCGTACAGCATGGAAGTCGCCGGCGAGACGTTGACCGCGATGGCCGGGTACAGCGTGATAGTTGCCGATCCCGTGGACGACGAACTCGCCTGGCTGGCTGCTGTGATCGTGACGGTCTGCTGCGTTGAGATCGTTGGCGGCGCCGTGTACAGGCCGGCCGAGCTGATCGAGCCTCTTCCCGCCGGGCTGATCGACCAGGTAACAGCAGTGTTGCTTGTGTTCTCTACCGAGGCAGAGAACTGTTGTGTCTGTCCTCCGTAGAGGATGGCCGTCGTGGGTGAAACACTGACGGCGACGGGCGGGGAGAGCGCTATCGTCGCTGTAGACGTGGCCGCCGAGTTCGCCTGACTAGTCGCGGTGATCGTCACTGTCTGTTGCGTCGAGATCGTCGCCGGCGCGGTGTACAGGCCGGCCGAGCTGATCGAGCCTGCTCCCCCCGGGCTGATCGACCATGTGACAGCGGTGTTTGTCGCATTGATGACGCTCGCGGAAAATTGCTGCGTCTGCCCACCGTACAGCGTCGCTGTCGTCGGTGTCACGCTGACCGCGATCGGTGGATACAGCGTGATCGTGGCAGAAGCTGTCACTGACGAATTCGCCTGGCTCGTTGCCGTGATTGTCACCGTCTGCTGGGCTGAAACCGTTGCCGGCGCGGTATAGAGTCCAGACGTGCTAACGGTTCCGATTCCCCCCGGACTGATCGACCATGTGACAGCGGTGTTTGTCGCATTGATGACACTGGCGGAGAATTGCTGTGTCTGTGCGCCGTAGAGGGTCGACGTAACGGGAGAAACGGTCACGGCAATGGGAGGGGAGAGTGTGACGGTCGCACTAGCCGTGGCAGCCGGACTCGCCTGGCTCGTTGCCGTGATCGTCACTGTCTGCTGGGCTGATACCGTCGTCGGTGCGGTATAGAGTCCCGATGCGCTAATGCTTCCTGTTCCGGCAGGGCTGATCGACCAAGTGACGGCTGTGTTTGCGGTGTTGATAACAGCGGCGGCGAATTGCTGCGTCTGCCCGCCGTACAGCGTCGCGGTAAGGGGAGACACGCTCACCGCGATAGGCGGTGAGAGGGTGATGGTGGTGCTAACCGTGGCAGCGGGATTCGCTTGGCTCGTTGCCGTGATCGTGACCGTCTGTTGGGCCGAAACGGTCGCCGGAGCCGTGTACAATCCCGACGAACTGATTGTCCCCACTCCCGCTGGGCTGATTGACCATGTCACAGCTGAATTGCTGGTGTTCGTCACGCTCGCCGAAAGCTGTTGTGTCTGCCCGCCGTACAGCATTGCCGTGGTCGGCGTCACGCTCACCGCAATTGGGGGCATCAGCGTTACTGTGGCCGATGAGGTTGCAGCTGAGTTTGCCTGACTCGTCGCCGTGACCGTTACCGTCTGCTGGCTCGAAATCGTCGCTGGAGCGGTGTAGAGCCCCGAGGCACTGACCGTTCCGGTTCCCGCCGGGTTGATCGTCCAAGTCACAGCCGTGTTGCCGGTGTTTGTGACTGAAGCTGAGAATTGCTGTGTCTGGCCTCCGTAGAGTGTGGAATTGGCTGGCGATACGCTAACTGCAATCGGCGGCATGAGCGTGATGGTGGCTGTAGCTGCTGCGGCTGGATTAACCGCACTCGTCGCTGTCAAGGTGACTGTTTGCTGAGTCGAGATTGCCGCGGGAGCGGTGTAGAGTCCCGAGGCGCTGACCGTTCCGGTTCCTGTCGGGCTGATCGACCACGTCACCGCTGTGTTGCTGGTGTTCACAACCGAAGCCGAGAATTGCTGCGTTTGCCCGCCATACAGCGTCGCCGCCGCCGGTGAGACGCTAACGGCAATCGGCGGCATCAAGGTCATCGTCGCCGTACCCACCTTTGTATCGTCGGCCTGGCTGGTCGCTGTGATCGTCACAGTCTTCTGTGCGTTAATGCTCGCGGGTGCGGTATAGAGTCCGGATGAGCTGATGGTGCCAGTTCCCGACGGGCTCACGGACCAGGTGACCGCTGAATTTCCGGTATTGGTCACACTGGCACTGAACTGCTGCGTTTGCCCGGCGTAGAGCGTCGCCGTTGTCGGCGACACGCTCACCGTAATGCCATTGAACGGATCCCCATTGTTCCCGAAGTCTGAGTTACCGTTGATGTAGATCTTGTCGGCTACCAGCATCATGTAGCCGCTTGCATTGCTCCCGGTGATCGTCAGCTGATCGCTGTAGAAATACAGAGCGCCGTTCAGCACCGTCGTCGATCCGCCATTGATCTGATCCTGGCAGGAGCCTTTCGTGCTGCACCCAGTACGATTACCGAAAAGCAGCATCCCCGCTAGCGCCCCACTGGTTGGAGCCGAGAGCGTCACATTTGCCTGTCCGCTGATGGTAACCGGCGTGTAGCTGTAGCTGCCGGAGCATCCCCAGCCGCTGCTGGAGGTGTTGTAAACAGTCACCCCGGTCCCGGCAACAACAGCCTGCGAATTGATCGTCAGGGCGCCCCCAGCCATGACATAGGTGCCCGCACTCATGGTGAAGGTTGCACCGTTGGTGTTTCCGATCGTCAAACCGCCGCAATACACGCCCGGCGAGAGCGTGTTGTTCGCTGGTTTGTGATTCATGTCGTAACTGACCGGGCTTGTGCTTACAATGGTGCCTTTGGTTGGCGCTGCAATGGATGCCAGCGGATCGCCGGGACTGCTGATCTGCACTGCCTGCACCTGCTGGTTGCTGATCGTGTCCCACATCTCTGTCTGCCCGGTGAGATCGGCCCCGCCCACCACGTTCACCCTGGCGTGATTCTGCAGATACAGGGTCTCCGAACCCTCCATCTCGAACCCATCGCTCTTCGTCGATTCAACGACTATGCCGCAGGCCGTATAGACCGACTGTGCGCCGGCAATCTGAAACGCCCTATCAGCTGACGGATCGAGCGCATAAAGACAGGCTCCCCCGGTCTGGGCCGAGGCCGAAAAAGCAAATCCCTGAAGAATAGTTGCGAGGACGAGAAGCAGGGAAGCGCGGAATGTGTGGCCCATTGCAATCCTGTACAGGCTGAACTGAGATTCGAATGTGTGCAGGAACGACGCTCCGGATTTCCGACGCGCAGCTAGACACACGACCACGCCGGGGGCTCGGAAGGAGTCCCTTCACTAATTTCTGAATATGCAGAGGTTAGGGAAACGAAGGCAGAAAATGACTGCTGTAACCGAAATGTAATTTGTAGATTTGATTGTGTGGCTGAGGTATATCCTGTCCCACTTCTCAAGTCAAGGTGATTCCCACACCGAATACAAAGGGGAGGCAGGCCAGCCTCCCCGACTCGGTCTTCCCGCCCGTGCGCGAGGGTTTTTGGCTCCGGCAGGACGGAGAGACAGTGATGCTGGAATTGGGCGCGCAAGGATGAGAGGAGTACTGCCCCGATGCCATGGGCGACTGAGCCGCCCTTCGGCCGGCGGGCGTCAGAGGAAGGAAAGAGGTCACACCTCATCAGGGAGCGTAGAGAACAGAAGCAGCGAGGGTTCAAGGTGAGGGTATCGGTGCCGGAGCAAATCTGCCGGATTGAAATGGTCTGAGGACTCTCTGAAGGGCGGTATTTTGGGCCTGAAAACGGGGTCCGTTCGCAGAGGAAAATCACCGTTACGCAGCGGTCGGTCAATACTAGGGCGGCTTTCGGAGCCCGAAAAGGGTGCGTAACACTGCCTAAGTTGCAAGACTAGGTAGGGAAAACGCATTTCCCGGTCTTTTCCTGCAGAATCCTCGACCACGATGTGACCCCTCTGAAATCGACCCTGAATCGAAAAGTAATCCCCTCACTTGCCGAACGCCGGAGAGGCCGCCAATCTTCCCAGGACGGTCCTTTCGCCCACGCCCGTGCGCGAGGGTTTTGGTTCAAGGCCGGACGTGGGATATGGTTGTGCTGGCGGACATAGAACCGGGCGGCGCGCAAGGATGAGAGGAGTACTGCCCCGATGCCATCGGCGACTGAGCCGCCCTTTCGGCGGGGGCGCCGAAGAAGAAGAAAGAGTATGCAGCTTATCAGGGAGCGTAAGAAACAGAGAAGAGATCGTGAGGGTATCGGTGCCGGATCGGATCTGCCGGATCGAAATGGTCCCAGGAGCGCGTGAAGGGCGGTATTTTGGGCCGGAAACTGGGTCGTTACGCAGGGAGAAATCACCGGTTTGGTGAAGTTTGCCTATACTAGAGCGGGAAATTCAGGGCGCGGAAACCGGTGTTTTGTTAATGAAGTTACAAGACTAGATAGGGAAAAGGCATTTCCCCGGCTTCTTCCTGCAGAATCCTCGACCACGATGTGACCCCTCTGAAATCGACCCTGAACCGGAAAAGTTAACCTCCTTGTCTGCCCAGCCCCTGGGCAGACAGTTGGCGGCTGGTCCTCCCTTCCCTCGCGCCCGTGCGCGAGGGCTTTTGGCTCCGACAGGACGGAGAGACCTGGTCTCCGTGCCAGGGCACGAGCGAGAGCACCTTCCATTTGGCTGAGCGGATGTAGCCGTTGGCGCCATAGACCGGCTCGCCTTCCGGATCGACCTTCAGCTCGTAGAGCTTGTCGTAGTTCTTGGCCGTCTGAATGGTGTACCGCTCGTAATTCGGATAGGTCAGGCTGCCGTCGTCGCGGAAGACCTCGATGTAGCCGGTGGCGCGCTGCGTATCCGTATAGCCCATGCCGGCCTGGGGAAACTGCCCGGTGGCCAGCACGCCCGGCTTGTAGACGGGCGCCACGCCGCGGTAGATGGCGACGATCTCCTGGGTCTCGTAGAACTGCCATCCCTCGCCCTGGCAATACTGACAATTGGGACGGGTGCTGCCGCCGGTGGTCGGATCCCAGCAGCCCGGATAAAGGGGTGGCTGGCGGAGGGGGAGAGCTTGTGGACGGCGGACTTGGCCGCTGAAGTCGTGATGTTGATGGCCGGGCCGGCTGCGTAGTAGTGGATATGCGCGGTGTGCGCTGTGTGGCTTTGGTTCACTCCAGCGCTGGGCCCATACTCATCGTGTAATTCAATCCGGGCGCGCCGGTTTTTTGCTTGACGGAGTGCCCTCGCAAGGAGTATGAGTAATTGAGTATGCTGGATTTAATGTCTCACGCCCCATCCTCTGCCCCCCGCCGGTGCTCGGGACGCTCAAGAAATCCGTTGCCGAAGGAAAATTCGCCGGCGACCCAGCCGTTATTTCCCGGATTTGCCGAACCCCACGCGCCCATTAAATCGCTGTCGCGATGATCGCCAGTGAGTTGCACAAAGCTGGTCGCCCGTTGCCTGGGCAGGTAGGAAGCGGCGAGATCGACAGAGTTGTTTCCTTCGCGTGCGTTAAACGCAGCTCCATCGATGCGAACGCCCTCAATGGTGGAGGCAATGAGGAAATTCGGATCGGCATAGCCATTGCCGTGAGCATTGGCAGGCAGGTCATTGGGATAGAGGAAATCGCCGATCTGATAGAACTGGGCGATCGGCTCGCCGTGGTCGCCTGCAACTCCCGGCGCGAAATACTGCGGAGCCTTGATTCCTCCCGAGGCAGTTTCAATCGGCAGCACCTGATCGTGGACGATCACGCTCTGAGCAGGATCGGGCGTAAGAGAAGACGGCTCCGACGCAACCACGGTGACCTGTTGCGAGACAGGGGCGATCTGCCGAAACTGCACGTTGATCTCTGATTCGCGACCCACCGCGACCGAAACATTGGCTATGACCGTGAGGAACGAAGGGGTCTTTACGGTTAACAAATAAACACCCGAATCGATACCCTGCAGGGTGAAATCACCCTCCGCGTTGCTGGTGGTCTCCGCGATCTGGGTTCCGGCGGAGTTGAGCAGTTCAATGTGGGCCTGACTCACTGGCGCATTCTGAGGATCGATGACGTGCCCGTGAATGGCCTCTGCCTTTGCTATCAAGCTCCAGAAGAGCAAAAGCAAGGCGGTGATGTGCTTGAATAGGCGGGCTGAGGCTAACGTCATTTGGGTCGCCTCCTATTGAGGAATCCAGTGTGGGTGAGAACCAAACAGTCCATCCACAATGCCGATTCGGTAAGAGAGAAATACTCCGAAGCCCAGGCTCAGTACACCCGATGCAACGGCCATGCCGCGATTCCACCACGACAGTTTCCGGGCCGTGTACACGAACGGCAATGCAATTAAAGCGGTGATCAACATCATCCCGATGACTGTGCCGAGCCCAAAGACTAATAGGTATCCGATCTCCCACCACGGATCCTGGATAGTCGTCATTACCAGCAATGCGACAGCGGCCGACCCCGCCAAGCCGTGCACGATGCCAACTACGAGAGGCCGCAGGATGCTGAACAGTCCCATCGATGCGGTAGTTGACTGCGCAGTTACCATATTTCCGTCTGCGAGCGATTCTGTAAGGGCGGATTCTTTAGGGTAGGAGGCGCCGCTCCGGTTCATCCCGGTCGTGCATCCGTCGGCCGAGCCAGGAACCATCCTGGACACCATTCGCTGCAACACGCCGGTCAGGTTGAGAAAACCGAGAAGGATCAGCATCAGCCCGACAGAGAGTTCCATGGCCAGTCCTAGCCGGGCTGGTATTGCAACTTTGAACAGGATGATTGCGGCCCCTACAAGGAAGATCGTGAGAGTATGACCCAGACCCCAGATCACGCCGATCAAGCCGGCCCTGCCGACTCCCCGCAGCTTGCTGACAATAGTGCTGACCGCGATCACGTGATCCGGGTCAGTGGCATGGCGCATGCCGAGAAACAATCCCAGCAATGTAATAGCAAGAAACGAGGTCATAAAAGATCCTTTCGGATTGATGCAAGTCCGGGTTACAGCGGAACACGATGCGGTGATCAAACGTGAATTTGCACGATGCCCGCGGCCATCAGGCCACGCACAGTAATGACAGTACCGAGAACAGTAATCATTAACGCCGACGCCAGAGGCAGCCAGCGCTGGATAAGAGGCCCGTCCGTGCCGATACGCGACATCAATCGTCCCGCATACACGGCAACCATGCCCATCGCGATCAATACCACGGCCAGGCCGACGCTGAAGGACAGGATTAAAAAGAGTCCGAACATCACTCGATGAAGGGCGAGGGCGCTGAGCAGGACAACCAGAGCGGCCGGACAGGGCACGATGCCGCCGGTGATTCCGAGTAACAGAAGCTGGCGCGCCGGCATGGATCCTCTCAATCTTGACGCGGGAGATTCTGTAACACTAGTTATTACATTAGTGGCGCTCCGTGACGGTAGCTTGAAGAGGGATCCGTGGCTATGGCCACCAGCGCCGTGGGAGTGGCCTGCTTCTCCGCCGGCATATCGCTGGAGAAATAAATAGAAGCCCATTCCAGCGATTAGAAGGCCCGACAGCACGCCGAGAAAGGGGTACAGCTTTTCCGGCAGGATGTACTTTTGTGCGTAAAGAGTGACAGCTCCAAGCAGATACACGCCCGCCGTGTGGGTGATGGTCACAATCATCCCCAGCAGAAACGCGTGCCACGCCGTGCCCCGCGATCCCACAAGGTAGGCCGCGACGATCGTTTTTCCGTGTCCGGGTTCCAACGCATGCAACGCGCCAAGTCCAGCAGCGATGAGGGCGGCAAGGAATGCGATCCCAATTCCGAGCCTTTGCGTGGCTATGAGTTCTGTGAACGCGCTGCGCGGAGTCTGTTGACGGTTGGGCGCAATCGCGATTCCGGGCTGCGTCACGGAAGGCGCGGCCATCCCCGGCGCCTTGCTCGGCGCTTCGGAAACTGCAAAGTTTTCGCGTTGCTTCGAGAAGCGTGCGGCCAACGGAAGATGCTTGGCCGCTGCCACCGACGAGGTTGAGGCCGGTGCAGGAGCTGCAGGGGCAAACGTGATCGACGCTTCTACAGTTTGCGGCGGCCCATTCACGAGATCAGTCGGGTAGTTAGTGAGCTGACCGCTGCGATCGTGATCCGGTACGGTGGTGTACGCAATGACGACGCCGCGGCCAGCTTTGGCAACCACCTCTTTCCATCCTGCCCGGCCGGGGAAGTTGGCGTCCTGAAAGCTCAGCCGGCATCCATCCAGTTTGCACGCGATCTTTCCGCGGTAAAGAAAGCCGAACTTCATCGTCGGCAGGCCGCCGGCTCCGGGAGGAAAGAGCACGGTCCACGAAACCGGCTGAAGTGAGACCTTATTTCCATCCACAGTGACGCTCAGTCCCGATGCAAACTCTCCCGCTTTGGCGCTCAAATAACTTTGCAGTTTCGGATCGTCCGGATGGCCACTCAATCCGGCCTCCTGCATTTCCTGGAATGTTGGAATCTCTGCCATGTCGATCAGGTAGAGAACATCCACGGAATCGCGCTCGATTGTGATTCCCGTGTAGTGGCTGATACTGAAGTTTCCCATTGGATGAGCGACGGAGTTAACCGGGCAAAGCACTACTGTCAACGTAATCAGGGTCAAAGACAGGCAACGAAGGGCAACACCAGCACGCTTTCGCGGCATGATCTTCTCACTTTGCATTTGCCGCCTCCTGAACTGGGGACGAGCCGGTCTTCGTCGCCAGCCAGGCGAGAGTCTGGCGGGCGGTTTCCGCGTGGATGGGATGGAAGTGCGGATTAATCGCCAGCGCCTCGTGTAGGAATTCCTGCGCCCTGGCAGTATCACCCAGATCGGCATAGATCATCCCGGCATGAAAGAACAGCTGCGCGTCCCTGGTTCCCTGGCTCAGGGCGTGAGACATGACGGCTGCGGCCTCCTTCGATTCGCCCTGTCGAAAGAGCGCCCACGCGAGTGCGTCCCAGGTGTAGACGTCATGACGAACTTCAAGCTCTCTGCGGGCGAGCAAAACTGCCTGTTCGAGCTTCATGCCATGGTCCGCGTAAAACCAGGCAAGATCGCGATTATGGATCTGTTGGTTGATCTCGCTCAGGTGGCTGATGAACTCAACCAGCTCGAATTCCTTTTGGGCTTTGCCGGATTCTCCCAGCGCCCGATATACATCACCCAGCGCTGCGGCATACTCGGGATACGGGACCGCCGCAATAGCCCTGTCGTAGAGTGCGGCTGCTTCGTGGTAGCTGCCCTGGGCGCTACGTACCTTGGCCAGCCCCGCAAGCGCGCGATAGTAGCCCGGGTACAGCTGCAGCGCAGCAAGGTAGGCTTCCTCGGCGTGCGTGGTGTCTCCAGCCTGGAAGTATTCCTCGCCCAGCTGGTAGTTACTCCAGGCTATGTTTTCCTTCGGCATGTGCGTTTCGGTCGCGGTCTTAACCGCGCCCTGCATCAGCTGAATTGCGCCTTGCGAATCGCCTGCGATGAGGCGGAGGTAGGACAATCGGCTGTCATGCTGGTAGGAAATGGACTGCCGTTCATCCTCAGAACCGTAGACCAGTTTGAGTCTGGAATACGCCTCGGCTGCATTCTGATAGTCGCCCATATCGGCCAGTGCATCGCCTGCAATTGCCCAGGGCGAAGGGTCTCCTGAACCGACTGCAAGTGCTTTCTGTGCCCAGGTGTAGGCTTCCTCGAACTGGTGCTCCGCCATGCAGGCGACGGCCATCTGGGTCATCGCAAATGCCGCGGCCGGATCA
>Ga0213872_10002464_pt1 | contig 10851 bp, 16 predicted proteins | sample VelepicomBERX_R2_FD_160071 | JGI IMG/M metagenome (GOLD analysis project Ga0213872, IMG submission 160071) | Rhizosphere microbial communities from Vellozia epidendroides in rupestrian grasslands, the National Park of Serra do Cipo, Brazil - RX_R2 | ecosystem: Host-associated > Plants > Roots >... | reverse complement strand
CAGGGTGAAGGTATAGTCCAGACCACGAACGCCTGATGGCGGCGGCGAAAGCCGAAGTGGTATGAAAATCCGTAGGGTCGAAAGACCTGTGCCGGTTCGATTCCGGCCGCCCGCACCACACCCTCACACTCAAGATAGGATTGTCGGGCAGAACTGCCCGAAAGCAAGATCGTCTGAAGTGCGGACCGAACGGGCCGCACGTCTATCCGCGAACGCGGCCTTTCTTGTCAGTGAAATTATAGCCGCTTGGTCTCGTAGAGCTGATAGTGAACCCTTCCCGTGGCCGACCATGTTTGGACGTGATCCCAGCCAGCCTCAGAAGCCGCGTCGACGACAAATTCGGCCGGGTAGCGGTATGAATTGAGCACCGAGAGAAACTCGCCCTTCTCAATTGCGTGCTGCACACCATCGAAGTGAATTATCTGATCACGCTTGGACCTTAATCCCATGGCCAGTCGCATCGTATCGGGCTGCCACGTGGCATCATATTCAAAGTCCGTAATATCAATCGCCTTTTCGATGCATCCCCTGATAAGTCTTTCGATCCCGCCATTTTGGTAGCAGCTCAAAATCTCACCTGAGTCCGTATTGCTGTCGAAGCTAACCAGGTAGTAGCTTTTGCCGGTGACGACTTTCCGAAATTGAGCGAACAATTTTATGAGTCTGTCTTTTATGGCTGGACGGCTTTGATGTGTCTCAATATTGCCCAGCGTGCCGCCCATGAACGCAATCAACGAATTTGAAGTTGATAGCGGGAGAGGTTCGAAAAAATCCGCCACGACGGGCTCGCTATGTATATTCCGTTTTTCCGTTACCAAATTTGCGGCGCGGGCAGCCAGTGCCGGAGAGAAATCAACAGGGTAATAGCGCGATGCTCTCGCTGCTTCCAGCAGAGGAATACTTTTCGATATTATCGATGACTCGCCGCCGGGACCAAGATCGAATAGATTCTCTACCTGTATCCGGAGATCTTTCATGACCAACCGAAAGGTATCCATTTCATCTTTTTTGAAATAATACGCCGCAGCGCTATGTGCGTCAGCCCAACATTTATCGTCTGGATCATCGACGTACATATATGGTCCCAAATGCCCAGCCACCTCACCCGTGAGCCATTGTGTAACCGCTGTAACGTATGGATCGCCTTCAGACTCCGCTCTTAGAGCAGTCGTGTAATGTTTCATGGCTTTCTCCCAGATCGAGACGGTTTTGAGAGTTGCCACATGGCTTCAAATTGCTTTCTGTATGCTGCCGCAATGGAACTGTTACGTATGATCAAAATGAGCGGATTTTCTGGTGCTGAGGTCGCGATGATCGCAAGTTTGTTGCCATAGATGTAAAATGGTACGTTTGAAAATTGCTCATCATCTTGCCAACGATATTCGCAGTAATCTGAAGCACCCAATGCCTCGTCGTTATCTTTTACCAGGCAGCGCATTTTGAAATTATCGAGCGACAGCATACGAGATCTCTGAAAATCGATGAAATCACCAAGCTTGTCTTCAAAATATCTCTCCGAAAATCCGCATATGATGACATCGCCACCCTCTCGTTTGATATCATCATGCACGTCGTCAAAAAATAGCTTCAGACCCTCAATCCCAGCTAGTGTGCGAACATGGTGTTGCGCCCATTGCACACCTATGTTGCCGATAAACTCGACTCCGCGCGATTCCAATGCTTGGCGAATTTTATGCATTGTGTCGTCTTTTGCGACGACATCTTCGTTCAAGATACGGTTGAGAGTTGGGCGTGCGATGCCAGCGAGGCTGGACAATTCATCCTGTGTTGTTCCTGCTAGCGCGATCGCAGCGGAAATCTGTCTGGCGGAGAGTCGCATGTGATTGCCCAAAATTAACTATAAGTGCGTCTGCGAAACATTTTGTAGCGTATAGCAATTCAAAAAGACATTTATTTACGAGCAACATTATTGCGTATTTTTGTAATTACGTATGGTAATGAATTTAATTCCTCAAGAAGCCGAATTAGAATACATTATGCATCACGTTATGTTACTTTTTGAATTGTTTTCACGGTCGGAGATTTATTAAACTGCCATCACATTGAAGAATAACCCCTTTCTTCCCGAGGTGTTTCGATGAATGTGTTGGATTTCGATAGCTTTGTAATGCGCCACGGCGAGGGCTTTGCTCAGCATGTCGTCGAGATCGCCGAGAAGGCGAACGGCATTCGCCACGAAACGCCGCAACCGCTCGATTACCGCTGGAATGTGGCAATCAATGCCGAAGCGGCCTGAGATCGCCATGACCACCGACCACATCACCTATAGCGAACTTGCAGCCCTTTACGGTGAGCGCCTGGCCTTTGCCTATCTACGCGTGATCGAGCGCCATGCCGCGAACACTGGCAGCGCTCAGATTATCCCCTTCGATCGCAACATCCGGCTGCAACGGGCGCTCGACGCCCTTGCCGCATAGGTGCGCAGCATGGCCGTCATCACCGCCCAGCAGATCAAAGCCGCGCGCGGTCTCCTCGACTGGGGCCAGGAGGAACTGGCGACCGTTGCGGGGTTGGGCGTCAAGACGGTGCGCAATCTGGAAGGCGGCGGAAGGTCGCCGCAAAGCCTTGCCGCCGTGCGCCGGGCTTTCGAGCAGGCGGGCGTCGCCTTCATCGGCGAGATCGGCGTCAAGCGCCGCGACGACCAGGTGCGCGTTATTCGTGGCCGATGCGCCCACGAGGAATTCGCCGACGTCGTGGCCAGCGCTATGGCGCGGACGCCTGCGTTCTCCGGCGGAGAGATACTCTATGCGGGTCGCTCGCTCGACTTGCTCGCGCGCGCTTTTGGTGCGGGCCATTTTGCGGAGCGGACGCTCGCGGATTTTCTGGAACCGCTCGGGCAGCTCCGCTGCCTGATCGCGGAGCCGCCGTCCCTTCTGGCGCACGCCGCCTTCTGGCCCGGCCTCGCCTGCCGCCTGACGAACGAGAACGAAATCGGACCCACGGCTTATTTCGTATTCGGCGATCAGGCCGCCGAAATCCGCCGCGAGTCCTGCGGCGATGTCTGGTTCGTCGTGTTCGATCTTGTCGCCACGACGGTCGAATTCCGCCGCCATTTCTCGGGCGTCTGGGGCGGAGCCGCCGCCCTGCCGGGTCTGAGGCCCGTGCGCGCGGCTTCAAATCCGAGCCGCACGGCGCAGATCGCGCACCTTGTGCTGCCGCCTGAAAGCGAACCGGCCCCGTTGGCCGTAAAGGCGCTGTGACCGGTATTCGGGCCTGAAGGCCGGACGCATTGCCGGTTTCCGGCAAAAACGCAGATCGCGCCGGGTCGGCCGTCCGGCCAGATTAAGTGCAGGACCGGGGAGGCGAACCCGGAGGGCAATTTCTCAACAATCAGGGAGAGGCGCATGCACTGGCAGGATCGACGGATGTTATTCACGGCGCTCGGGTTTCTCGCCGTCAGCATGAAAGACGGGAACAGCGAGTCCGCTGACCATGCCTACCGCGCCCGCGCCTTCGCCGGGCTTCTGGAGGATTTCTGCCGCGACAATGCCCAGGCAGGGGCCGCCGCGATCGACCTCGACAGCACCATGTCCGTCGAGGCGATCGATCAGGTCATCGAGCACCATGTGCGTGAGCTGCGCACGACTGACGAAACCCGCCTTCCTGAAGATCGCGACACGCTGCTTCGGCTCTATGACCGGCTTCAGCACCGCGCGATCCGCCGCGAGCAGGCGGAGTTCTACGCTCAGGCTTATGGCGAGATGCTGGCCGAGCGCGTGTTGTCGTATCTCGATGCCGAGATCGCCGAGCGTGACAGCAATCCGCTGCAGGCGAGCGCCTGATGCTGGGCCGCACCTTCGCCGCCATGAGCGATCATTTTCCGCCATCGCCCCAGACTGTTGCCGAACGCATGGCCGACACGATCGTCGCCTGTCTTGAAGAGACCGGCCATTGCCGCATCATCGACCTCCGGTCGCGCGGCTTCACGCTCGACGAGCTTGCGCGCTATTGGCCCGAGGCCTGCCGACTGGCGGAGATCAAACGGCCTCGCCCAAAGTGGTAGCGTCATCGCCGTGCGACAGGGGGCTGGGCAAAAGATCCGCTGCCTATGGGGTGAACCTTGATCCTGGCCGTCCGGATCGGCAGCGCATTGCGACGTGCACCTGAAATTGTCCCGTTAAACCAGCGCGTTATGGGCTCGGTCATGATCAGCAGAAAGATCGGCAAATGTCGCAGCTTTCTGCCATTTTCTCATTCAATATCATGCAGTTACACCATTACGAGATCGGCAATGTTATCACCATATGTCGCCGATCGTTGACATTATAGAATGTCACAGAACGGTTACATTATGCGCTTGTCGTCGAACGTTGACATCGCTATAATGTCGTCGAACGTTGACAGGCTGAAGTATGCTTATTCGCACACCCATAGATCTCGGAGCCGCCATACGCGACCGGCGCAAGCAGCTTGGTATCGGCCAGGCGGCGCTCGCCGAGCAGATCGGCACGAGCCGCCAATGGGTGGTCGCCGTCGAGCGCGGGCATCAGCGCGCCGAACTCGGTCTGATCCTGCGCACGCTTGATACGCTCGGTATTCGCCTTGAGACGAAGATCAAGACGCCCGAGACCGCGAAGTCCCAGGGGCCTGACATCGACGCCATCATCGCCGCGGCGCGCAAGGGTTCATCATGACCGACCAACTCATCACCCTCTTAGCCGGTCGCGAGATCGGCCGTATCCGCCGCGGTGCGCAGGGTCGTCTGACCTTCACCTACGATCCCGCATGGCGCGAAGCGGAGGACGCCTATCCGCTTTCGCTATCCATGCCGCTCGCCGCCGCCGAGCACGGGCATGGCGCGATCGACACCTTTCTCTGGGGGCTTCTGCCCGACAACGAGCAGGTGCTCAGCCGATGGGCCAAGAAATTCCAGGTCTCGGCGCGCAGCGCCTTCGGCCTGATCGCCCATGTTGGCGAAGATTGCGCCGGTGCCGTTCAATTCGTCCGGCCCGAGCGCCTTGAGGAGGTCCAGAGCGGAGCCGCCGACCAGATCGAATGGCTTGACGAGGCGGACATCGCCGCCCGTCTGCGCGCGCTGCGCGAAGACCACGCCGCCTGGCGTCAGCCGCGCGACACCGGCCAGTTCAGCCTTGCCGGAGCCCAGCCGAAAACCGCGCTCCTGTTTGACAATGGCCGCTGGGGAATCCCGTCAGGGCGCGTGCCGACAACCCACATCCTGAAACCGCCCACCGGGCATTTCGACGGACATGCGGAAAACGAGCATGTCTGCCTCGCCCTTGCGCGAGCGCTCAGCATTCCCGCCGCCACCTCGCGCGTCGCCCGCTTCGGCGATGAGATCGCCATCGTCGTCGACCGCTATGACCGCGTGAAGATCGGCAACGAGATCGTGCGCGTTCATCAGGAGGACATCTGCCAGGCGCTCGCCATCCCACCAACGGCGAAGTACCAGAACGAAGGCGGCCCGGGCGTCATCGATATCGTCGAACTGCTCCGCGTGCATTCGAGTGTGCGGGCGGAAGATGTGCAGACCTTCATCGATGCCGTCGGCCTCAACTGGCTGATTGCGGGTACCGACGCGCATGCCAAGAATTATTCGCTTCTGCTCAGCAGCGGCCCCCGTGTCCGTCTCGCGCCGCTCTATGATGTCGCGAGCATCCTTCCCTACGACGATATCCAGATCCAGAAGGTCAAGCTGTCGATGAAGATCGGCGGCGAATACCGGCTGCGCGACATCGGTCCGCGCCAGTGGCGCAAGCAGGCCGCCGACCTCCGCATCGACGAGGCAGCATTGATCGACCGGCTTACCGAAATGGCCCGTCAGCTCCCCGACGCCGTCAGCGACGTTCGCGAAGCCACGCGCCGCGACGGCCTCGACCAGCCCGTCGTCGAGAAGCTTGAGGCCCGTCTAATCGACAGGGCACAAGCCTGCATCCGCATGTTGATGGAGAACGGGACAACGTAGGTCGCCGACATCAGCGCCCCGCGGGTGCGTCGCGACCAGAATTGACCAGGCAAAACCCTCGCGATTGCAAGCGGAGCCATTCCTAGATCACTATGGAACTGAGGGGCCGAATTTCACCGTCTCACCGGGCGCGCGTCGGTCTATCGGCTTCGCATCGCGACGGGGGCGGGGAATGTCAAATCTATATAAGAATATCAAGGCGGCGCTGGGTGGCTATTGGACGGATTTTAGCCTTTTTATCGGGGCGGTTGCGGTCTTTCGTGTTTCAAAGCATGTCATTCGGTTGCACACGTCCCATGTTGTAGGCTCATTAGGTGATGTCTACAGGACGATATTTCATGCGCCAATCGACGAAACGGGAGAGTTTCTGCGTTTCTCCTTAGCGGACGTACAGAAGGATTTAATCGTATTGTGGGTCGCTTTGAGCTTTGCGGTTATGCGGACCGGAGGTTTGATTGGCTCTCAATTACAAATAATCGTCGATGATTCGGTGGGAGCGGGATATTCGCCAAACGGCGACCCTAGAAAATTTTTCCTGGACTTCAACTCGAATGGAGCCCTGAACTGGTACGTGTCAGCATATTACTACATACTCTCGCGTGGAAAATTCGTTCGCCGCTTATTCCTTTTAACATTCCTTTTTATCTGGCCTCTTTCGCTTCTTGCAATGTTCATTCGGCCATTATGTTGCGGCTTCAGGACGACGCTGACAAAGAGGTCTCAAGTCGGACAGATCGAGCTTGCGCAAAATCTCGGAGAGCAACCATTCGGCTTGGCCATGGTGACCCGAAAAGATCTCAGTCAAATGCTTGGATATGCGATCAAGGAAATATCGTTTTCACTTCAAAACCGAACGATTAACATTCCTAAAAATCTTTTAATTATTGGAACAACGCTTTCATGGTTTGTGGGGATAATTCATTTTAACAATGACCTCGCTTTTACAGCCACAAATGTCATCGCACATGGCATCCCGTACATTGCTCTCATTTGGATTTACGGACGCAATCGTGGATCTAGTGCGCCGAAACTATCTCTCTTTAGTGGCTTTTCATTCAAGCAGCTTTTTTCACTCCCTATGCTGCCAGTCTATATTGGTGTGCTTGTGTTGTTGGGCTATGTCGAAGAAGGTCTATGGGACGGATTTATATGGACGGAACACAAAGGTTTCTTCCGTCTTTTCCAACCCTTGCCCGCTATCAACGATAAAGCGCTTGCAAGCTGGGTTATCCCTTTGCTCGCCTTACCGCAAATGACCCATTACGCTCTTGATGCTTTCATATGGCGGCTTAATGAGCCAAATACTGAATGGAAACGAGTTTTATTTTATAAGGTACGGCCTACATGACAAAATTTGTTGCCCCAGGGACGCACCTGTTGGTTGATTTTTATAATACCGAGAATCTTCAAGATGCAGCTTTAATTGAGAAAGCTTTGCGTGATGCAGCAGATGCGTGTGAGGCTACGGTGCTTCAAGTTATGTTGCACCACTTCGGTGAGGGATCCGGTGTCACTGGTGTAAGCGCTATTGGCCGAATCTCATATGAGTATTCACACGTGGCCGGAGACTGGTTTCGCAGCCATCGATATATTTTTGTGTGGAAAATGTAATCCACGCAACGCTATTCCCGTTCTGCAAAAATATTTCCATCCTAAGAAACTTAACATAATAGAAAATCCTAGAGGCACGGCCGCCTAAAGACAGGCTGTCGCTATGAGTTTTTTGACAATGACCCGCCCCCTATAAAAGAGTCCGTGGATAGAGTTATAAAACTCATAAAAACGGACAGGAGGAATAGATGGTGAGGAAGAGATATACGGCGGAACAGGTCGGCTGTTTTTGCCCCGGCCCCCGCTTCCTTTAACACTCGGATAATCTGTTTCTCACTAAAACACTTCTTCATCGTCTGCTCTTTCTCTAGGGTTGCAGACTCTACCTCATTCCGGCGACATTTTCGGGGAGAACGTCACCGGAGGTCAATCCTTAAATTTAGAGCAGCGGGGATACTATAAACTCGTCGCCACCGAAGAACTGCCGATCCTGAGCGTGCGTCAGGTGAAGTTGGTGTCGGTTATCGTGTGTCCATAACAAATCATTGTTTCATTCCAACGCGGTAGTAATTGCGTACATTTATTCAGTATTCAGTAATATTTATAACTCAAAATACCTCAATACTGTGATGTGAACCAATTCTATTACTAAGCAGATGGGTTGGTTTTACAACTACAGCAACCGTCTAACTTTTAAGCTTAGGAGGCAAAAATGGGGGATTTGAGAGGGATTGGCCCGGGTCAACCGCTGGAACTTGGTGGCGCTTCAGGCCCCGTACACAAAAAAGCCATATCGGATGATGGGCCGGGCCTAGATGGGCACGCCGATCCTAAAGCTGGCACACTGGGAAGTAGCACAGTAGCTGGCGTTGCCGTCAATAGTCCACAGGTGTCTGTTGTCGTTCCAAAAACCTTGAAAATGAGAATGTAATAACCGACCTGTCGACAAGGGTGGGATTTAATTCCATCTTCCGTTCGTTGTGCTTCAGGGCGTGCGTGGTGGTAATAAAGTATAGATGTGTTTGAGCGCATTTCGTATGGCGAATAATCGCCTAAACCAAGATCGAATTAACTATCAATTATGGAGGAGATGGTGGCGGCAGGAAAATACAATCAGATACCGGGAGGCGTTCCGCAAACGGCGCATGATCATAGCCTTCCGCCACCGAAAGCTCCCACTGCGGCGCATGGTACCCACTCTACGAAACTGGGGGAAAGAGGTGTTCAACATCTTGCCGAGCCCCGACGCCACAGAGGCGCTGCGGGACACATAGCAGCATCATAGAAGTCTTGGCATCGCGCGGCAACGCTGCGTCAATCGCATTATTTAAGCGGCAATGTCCTTGGGTAGATGGCGTCTATGCTTGCCAAATATAAGACAATGGACGAACAAACGCGGTCGTTGTTACGCGCTATTCTATACGCCAAAGCCGCTCGGCTATTGCCTGCTACTCAGTGCGTTGATGATCTGGTGCGGGTCCTTCATGATCCTCAGGTGGAAGAATGGTTGAGGGGGCTTCCCCATGCCTCCGGCCACGGATTTGCTGTATCAGTAAAACAATGCGACTCTTAAATGCCATAACGAATCGCTTTAATTCCTATGAAGCGCATGAATAACAGCTTCTGTGCTTTCTAAGATGGCTTCGATACGCGCATAGCGAAGGGTCCATTCTTTGCGACGTTTGGCCGGAACGTCTTGGGGGTTGCGACGCGCGAAGGGGAGCAACAGGGTGAAGTCCCCCCATGCCGTTACGTCAGTTGCGGCGAAATCTTGCCAGAACTGGTCGTAGTCAGAGTGTATTTTTTGCCTTCCCAACATATATCGCCCCGGTCCGAATGAGATATGGTCATATTTATGCGGGGCGAAAAGGATATGCACGCCCATGGTCTGACAAACACTGGCCAGCGCTTGCAGGACGGCATGTTTGGGACGCAGAGCGTTTAGATCCCGTGTGGCTGCTGCGACATGTTCACGGTTAAAAGGCGGCGGTGGGCCTTGCAGTGAGCCGATCCAGAAAATTTTTTGACCATTGGCGTCAAGATCGAATGAGCCGCGTATTGTCGCCAGCATGGTGTTGAGCGTGGCATCCATGAAGTGGATAGCGAGCTCGCCTTCCTTGGTCGGATGGCTGTGCAGTGTAATGTTATAGGTTTGCTGATTCCGTCCCTGCAAGGTTGCCAAGGTCAATCCATCCTTCAGTGTTTGCAGCCCGGCATCCGTAAAGAACGTGTTCAGTAGGGTGTAATGGTAACAAATAATCCGGATCTTGTCTGTTTGCCTAAACCACCGTCGCAGATACCGTAGTGTTGGTTTGTATATGAAATCATTTTCGTTACTGGGGGTCGGCAGATGGGGTAGCTTATGCTCGGCAAGATAAAACCAGTCACGGTAGAGGCCAGGTTGAAGGGCAGCGCAGAAAACAAAACGCAGTGTTTTGCGCAACCCGTGATAGGGCCGCATACGCGCGGCCATGGACAACGTATTACGCAAATGTTTGTGGTAGGCCGGACTTGCCTCTGTGCCTTGACTCTTGTCCAGCGGCGCGACCGTAAAGCCGAATTTATAATGACCGAATGATCGTAAATCTTTATACATCGTAGCTCTATTACACCCCCGTTCATGAATGGATATTCATGAACCAATTTGACATTGTCTAGCATGCGAGGTTAACAATTGTAAATGATACATGGACAATTGATAAAGCTTTTGGGCGAAACAAGCCTGTCCCCTGAAAAGCTTGCGCCTTACCTCCGGATTTCCAACCTGACCTACAGGCGCTGGTTGAAGAAACCGCCTGCCCAAAAGTTGCCGAAAGAATACGAACGCAACGTCGCGGGTGGTGTTTACCAACTGCTACAGGAAGGGCATTTGAGGAACGATTCCCCGTTGGTGGCTGACTTTCTGGAGCACAACCTGCCAGATTTCTTTGGCGCTGTTGTGGGGCAGTTCGCCTTGACTGAGGGCACATTTGACCCCGCCCTAAAGCATGAAGATAAAATAACCGCATTTCTGGTTCATCTTGGCAACAATCAAAAAATCCAGGACAAGGTGCGGGCGCAGACGGTAGGCATCCGGCAGTTTTGCAAATGGGGTGATGCGTGGAAAGAGAGGATCACCTGCATGCTATCGGCGATACGTTCAAAGAAATTGTCGCTCGCCGACAAGTTGGTTGCATACGGCGCACTTTTTTATCTGATCCTTCCTTTTGACCTTATTCCGGATTCCATACCTGTTTTTGGCTATATCGACGATTTTGGCATCCTTGGGTTTGCAATGGCCTATTATGCCAAAAGATTTCCCGAATTATTGCAACCAGGCCCGGCTCACGAATGATCTCGCTACCTAACAGAAAATC
>Ga0213872_10002463_pt1 | contig 10855 bp, 8 predicted proteins | sample VelepicomBERX_R2_FD_160071 | JGI IMG/M metagenome (GOLD analysis project Ga0213872, IMG submission 160071) | Rhizosphere microbial communities from Vellozia epidendroides in rupestrian grasslands, the National Park of Serra do Cipo, Brazil - RX_R2 | ecosystem: Host-associated > Plants > Roots >... | reverse complement strand
ATCGTGCAGGCTACTGGCCGTATCGCTCGCCTCGATGGCCACCGGATGAACGGACAGCATGGCGCCCGTATCGAGCCCCGCGTCCATCTGCATAATGGTCACGCCCGTCTGCGCATCGCCCGCCTGGATGGCCCGCTGGATGGGTGCCGCACCGCGCCAGCGCGGCAAGAGCGAGGCGTGGATATTGATGCAGCCGTAGCGCGGCATATCGAGCACTGCCTGCGGCAGGATGATGCCGTAGGCGGCGACAATCATGACATCGGCCGCGATCTCGGCCACTGGCGCCTGCTGCTCCGACGTGCGCAATTTTTCCGGTTGGTACACGGGTAGGCCATGCGCCAAGGCCACTTGCTTGACCGGCGAGGCGGTCAGCTTCATGCCGCGGCCGGCGGGGCGGTCCGGCTGCGTCATCACCAGTGCAATCTCGTGCCCGGCGGCGATCAGCGCCTTCAGTGACAGTGCGGCGAATTCCGGCGTGCCGGCGAATATGATTCTCATCGATTACAGCGTCTTTCTCTGGTTCTTCTTGAGGCGCGTCAGGATGCGGTTCAGCTTGAGCTTGGACAGCTTCTCTACGAAAACCTTGCCGTCCAGGTGGTCGATCTCGTGCTGGATACAGATGGCCAGCAAACCATCCGCTTCCAGACGGAAAGGCTTGCCGTCGCGGTCCAGCGCCTCCACCACCACGTGTTCGGCACGCTCCACCTCTTCGTAGATACCGGGCACGGAGAGGCAGCCCTCTTCGTAGGTCGTCTTGCCGTCGGCCTCGACAATGCGCGGGTTGATGAAGGTGGTGAGGCCCGTCTTGTCCTCGCTTACGTCGATCACGACCAGGCGCTTGTGCACGTCGACCTGGGTAGCCGCGAGGCCGATGCCGGGCGCCGCATACATGGTCTCGGCCATATCGTCGATCAACTGGCGCAGCTTGTCGTCGACCTGCTCGACCGGAGTGGCGACGTTGTGCAGTCGCTCATCGGGGTAATGAAGGATATTGAGAATCGCCATGGTGTGTTCTGTTCGCTGTCGGATTGCTTGGCTAGGAAGCCTCTGATCAAGTTCCCGGGATCGGGTACTTGATCAGAGGCTTCCTATGATAAAAATCATGCCGCTGCGGTGCAAAATCAAACCGTATCAGCAGCTTAATGCTCGTTAATGGGGTAATTCAAACATCTCGACGCATGATGCGCCGCCGCCAATGGTGGTGAATAAATCGGCAATTCCCTTGCTAGTCCAGATATTTGAATGCAGAATTTGAGTAATTGGATTAAATGCCCAATGCATATTTCGGCCGACGTATCGATGCGCGCCGAGAAAAGGACACCATGATGCCGCTGCTTTCCGCACCGCTCCGCAATGCCGCTCTCGGCGCCATTATAGCCTTGGCTTGCGCCGGCGGCGCAGCCCGCGCCGACGAACTCACCTTGCAGGACAACGCGCCCGAGCGCTATGTCGTGGTCAAGGGCGATACGCTGTGGGGCATCTCCGGCAAGTTCCTCAAGGACCCCTGGAAGTGGCCGCAGATTTGGCACATGAACCAGGACGAGATCAAGAACCCGCACTGGATCTTTCCTGGCGACGTGATCGTGCTGGACACAAGCAGCGGCGAACCGCGCCTGAGACTGCTGGGCAACGAGGCAAATGATGCGCTGCGCAACCAGCTCGTACACGTCGAGCCGCACGTGCGCATTACGCCGTTGGAAGACCGCGCAGCACCCACCATTCCCCGGAACGCCATCGAACCGCTGCTGGTCCACCCGCTGGTGGTCGACGAGGCCGACTTCCAGCACGCGCCGCGCATCGCGCTGCCGCCCAAGGAGCGCGTACAGATCGCCAAGGGCGACAAGTTCTATGCCGTGGGCAACCTGGGCGGGACCGGCACGGACTGGCAGGTGTACTCGGGCAACCGGGAGATTCACGACCCGATCACCAAGGAACTGCTGGGCTACGAAGTCACCTATAACGGCGACGCCACAACCGAGGAACCCGGCAACGTGTCAGCGCTGGAGGTTACGTCCAGCGTGCGCGAAATGGTGGTGGGCGACCGCCTGCTGCCCAAAATCCGGCCGGGTTTGGTCAACTACGTGCCGCGCGTACCCACCGCGCAGATCGAGGGCAAGATCCTGTCTACCTATGGCGGCGTGGGCGACGCGGGCGTCTACACGACCGTGCTGATCAACAAGGGTACGCGCGAAGGCCTTGCACCCGGCCATATCCTGTTCACCTACAAGGCTGCCCGCCCCGTGCTCAATGAGAAGGGCAAGGAAGACAAGCATATGATGGCGCCGCCGGAAAAGATTGGTACCCTCTACCTCTACCGCGTGTTCCAGAAGATGTCCTATGGCCTGGTCGTGAGCAGCAGCAAACCCATTACGCAGCTGGACGACGTTCGCACCCCCTGATCCTGGATTGCCGTGAACTACAACCTACGGCCGGCTACCGAAGCCGGCCGATTTCATTCCTATATCGAACCCTGGCTACGCCTGACGCTGAGCAAGGGCGTCGGCTCCGCCACAACCATCCGTCTGTTGTCAGTGTTCGGTGAGCCGGCCACGGTGCTGGACGCCAGTCAGGCGACCCTGGCAAAGCATGTACCGCCGCGCGTCGCCGCCGCCATCAAGGCCGGGCCCGATCCAGATCAGCTGGCGCGCACGCTGGAATGGCTCGCGCAACCGGGCAACCACGTGCTGACGCTGGCCGACGCCGACTACCCCAAGCGCCTGCTGGAAATCCCCGACCCGCCCGCTCTCCTTTATATAAAGGGCAACAGCCGCCTCCTGGAAGCATCGAGCCTGGCCATCGTCGGCAGCCGCAACGCCACACCACAGGGCCTGCAGAACGCGCAGGCCTTCGCGCGCGACCTGTCCAGGCGCGGCTGGACCATCGTGTCTGGCCTGGCGCTCGGCATCGATGCCAGCGCACACGAAGGTGGGCTGGATGGCGATGGCAGCACCATCGCCGTCATCGGCACGGGACTCGATATCGTCTACCCGGCGCGCAACCACACGCTGGCGCACCGCATTGCGGCAAGTGGCGTCATCGTGTCGGAATACCCCTTGGGCACGCAGGCCCTGGCCGGCAACTTCCCCCGTCGCAACCGCATCATCTCCGGCCTGGCGCGCGGCGTGATCGTGGTGGAGGCTGCGCTGCAGAGCGGTTCATTGATCACGGCGCGCGAAGCGGCCGACCAGGGGCGCGAGGTATTCGCCATCCCCGGCTCTATCCATTCCGCCTTGTCCAAAGGGTGCCACCAGCTCATCAAGCAAGGTGCCAAGCTCGTCGAGGCGGCCAGCGATATCCTGGAGGAACTGGGCGCGCCCGCACCGCTCAAACAGGGGGCACAGACCATACCCGCGGAGCAGCCGCCGACGGACGGCGCAACCGCGGATTTGCTTGCGGCGCTGGGCCACGACCCCATCGACGTCGACTCGCTGATCGCACGCAGCGGCTTGACGCCCGACAGGGCTTACGCGATCCTGTTAATGCTCGAGCTAGACGGCCAGGTGGGAAAGCTACCCGGCGGACGCTATCAAAGACTCGCTTGAGCACGTAAAGCCTAACGGTTTTGCAATGTTTGCCGTTCCTGCACAATGAGGTGTTTTTCCCCGATGTTCGATATTCTTGCCTTCCTGTTCGAGCAGTATTTCACGCTCGACAACTGCCCCGACCGCACGACGCTCGCGAAGCGCCTGTCGGCGGCTGGCTTCGAGGATCAGGAGATCGACGAAGCGCTGGATTGGCTCAACGAGTTCAATGAACTCGACACCGGCCCCTACCGCGCGCTGGATGACACCCCACTGCTACCGCGCATCCTGCACCCACGCGAAGCGGCCCGGCTCACGCCGGACGCACAGTCCTTCTTCCACTACCTGTCGAGTTCCGGCGCCTTGAGCACGGGCCAGCGCGAATTGCTGGTCGACCGCCTGATGCAGTCGAATATGCAGCAGCTGGACGAGACAGCCGTGAAGCGCGTGGCACTGATGGTGCTGTGGCGCCAGGGTGATGACCTGGCCAATCTGCTGATCGAAGAACTGCTGTTTGCGGGTGACGCCGCGCCAATGCACTAAGCACCGCGGCACGGTACCTGCGGAAAACGCAGGATTGGAAATTCGGCCAACCGTGCCTACATTACCCCTAAGATTGCGCACCGCCCGAACCTTGGGCGACTGAATATTGCTGTGCCTTGTCTTTGATAAATGACGAGACACAATAGCGGAGCACGCATGGCTGATAACCTGCTGATCGTCGAATCGCCCTCCAAGGCGAAGACGCTGAAGAAATACCTGGGCAAGGACTTCGAAATCCTCGCCTCCTACGGTCACGTCCGTGGCCTGGTGCGCAAGGATGGCTCGGTCGACGTCGACCATGACTTCGCGATGAAGTACCAGATCATCGCCAAGAACGCGAAACACGTGGACGCCATCGTCACCGCCGTGAAGGCCGCCAAGAACGTCTATCTGGCGACTGACCCGGACCGCGAAGGCGAAGCGATTTCCTGGCACCTCTTGGAAATCCTGCGCGGCAAGAAGGTGCTGGACAAGAAGCTGGTGAAGCGCGTGGTATTCCACGAGATCACCGAGACGGCAGTGAAGGCCGCCGTGGCGCATCCGCGCGACGTGGATAGCGACCTGGTGAACGCCCAGCAGGCACGTAGCGCGCTGGACTACCTGGTGGGCTTCAACCTGTCGCCGCTTCTGTGGCGCAAGGTGCGCTCGGGCCTTTCCGCCGGCCGCGTGCAGAGCCCGGCCCTGCGCCTGATCTGCGAGCGCGAGCTGGAAATCCGCGCCTTCACGGCGCAGGAATACTGGTCCGTCCACCTCGACAGCCACAAGGGCAAGCAGGCCTTCGGTGCGCGCTTGAACGAATGGCGCGGCAAGAAGCTGGAGCAGTTCGACATCCCGAACGCGGATACCCAGCAGACCATCCTTGATGCGCTCAAGGGCAAGTCGGCCACCGTGGGCCAGATCGAGAAGAAGCGTAAGAGCCGCAACCCGGCCGCCCCCTTCACGACCTCGACCATGCAGCAGGAAGCGGTGCGCAAGCTGGGCATGACAACGGACCGCACCATGCGTACGGCGCAGCAGCTGTACGAAGGTATCGCGCTGTCGGACGGCACGGCCGGTCTGATCACCTATATGCGTACCGACTCGGTGGCGTTGGCCAATGAAGCCGTGGCCGAAATCCGCGACTACATCACGCAGACCTTCGACAAGGAAAGCCTGCCGGCCAACCCCGTCGTCTACAAGAGCAAGGCGAAGAACGCGCAGGAAGCACACGAAGCCATCCGCCCCACGTCCATCACGCGTACGCCGGAGTCCGTCAAGGCCTACCTGAGCGCCGAACAGTTCAAACTGTACGAGATGATCTGGAAGCGTACCCTGGCCTCGCAGATGTCACCCGCCAAGTTCGATACCACGAGCGTCGACATCACGGTAGGCGAAGCCGTATTCCGTGCCACGGGCCAGGTGCAGGTGTTCGCCGGCTTCCTCGCCGTATACGAAGAGGACGTGGACGACGCGCAGGACGAGGACAATGCCAAGCTGCCACCGCTGGAAACGGGCGAGACGCTACCCATCGACAAGCTCTACGGCGAACAGCACTTCACGCAGCCGCCACCGCGCTATTCGGAAGCGAGCCTGGTGAAAGCGCTGGAAGAGTTCGGCATCGGCCGGCCGTCTACCTACGCCTCTATCATCTCCACGCTCAAGGATCGCGAATACGTGATCCTCGACAAGAAGCGCTTCCTGCCCACCGACACGGGCGAAGTCGTGAACAAGTTCCTCACGGAACACTTCGGCCAGTACGTCGACTACCAGTTCACCTCCAAGCTGGAAGACAAGCTGGACGAAATCTCCAACGGCGAGCGTGACTGGATTCCCGTGATGGAGGAATTCTGGGGCGGCTTCTCGCGCCAGGTGGAAGAGAAGAAAGCGCTCAAGCGCAGTGAAGTCACGCACGAGGCGCTGGACGAAGCCTGCCCGAAGTGCGGCAAGCAACTCACCATCCGCCTGGGCAAGCGCGGCCGCTTTATCGGCTGCAGCGGCTACCCGGAGTGCGACTACACGCGCGACTTGAACGAGACGGCGGAATCGGCCGACCAGAAGGCAGAAGAAGCCGTACAGGTAATCGAAGGCCGCGTCTGCCCGAACGATGGCGGCCAGCTAGTGGTCAAGTCCGGCCGCTACGGCAAGTTCATCGGCTGCGCCAACTACCCCAAGTGCAAGCATATCGAGCCTCTCGAAAAGCCCAAGGACACCGGCGTGACCTGTCCGAGCTGCAAGGTGGGTACGCTGACGGAGCGCAAGTCGCGCTACGGCAAGCTGTTCTACAGCTGCAATACCTACCCAAAGTGCACCTACGCGACATGGAACCCGCCCGTCGCGGAACCATGCCCGAAATGCAACTGGCCTATCATGACCATGAAGACCACGAAACGGCGCGGCCTGGAAAAAGTCTGCCCGCAGAAGGAATGTGGCCATAGCGAGGTCGTCATGACGCCGGAGCAACTCGCTGCACAGTCCAGCGACGACGCCTAGTCGACTGTGTCGGACATGACGAATGAATACCTTCTGGCCAACAAGGCCAGAAGGCTTTTGTTCGCCACTCTTAATCAGGAGTAAGATGCGTCACGGTCGCCATCCTTTCGCGGCCTGAGGAATACGCATGAATGCTCGTCGCGATCTCGACGACGCTACGCCGAATCGAATACTTGCGCAGCACTACCTGGAAGCACTGGATGCTGCCGGCGGCCTGATTGCCGACGCCAGCCCGGAGATGCTGCAGCGCGTGCTGGGTGCCGTTGCCGATGCTACGGGTGCCGATGCCGCTGCCTTGTACCGCAATCCCGTCAATGGCCTGGTCGCCGAGCGCGTTGCGCGCTGGCGCGGCGCCCTGCGCTTGCCGCCCGAGGTCGATGCCAACCTGTTGCGGCTCGACTACCGCCTGTACCGTGATCTGCACGAGACCCTGTCGGCCGGCCTGATGCTGGAGCGCCGCACGGACGAGCTGCTGCCCGCCACCCAGGTGATGCTGGCACCGGCCGGCGTGCAGTACCTGCTCTGCGTACCGCTCTTGGATGCCGGTGAACTGATCGGCTTCCTCGCGCTCGCCTATATGGATGCGCAGGTCGGGCGCCAGCCGCTGGCTCCGCGCTTCCTCTCCACCCTTACCAATTACATGGCCCTGGCGCTGATTAGGCGCGAGGCGGAAGACCGCCTGAACGTGCATGCGCGGCGCATGAACACGCTGGTTGGTGCCACGGAAGACATGGTGTTCGAGCTGGACCGCCACGGCGTCGTCGTGAGCGTATGGTCACAGCATCATGCCATCCCGTCCACCGACCTGGTCGGCAAGCCCCTGGAAAAGGCCTTCCCGCAGGACATGGCCTGGGCACTGCGCCAGGCACTGCCCAGTGCGCTGGAGCGTGACGGGCGCGAACAGGTAGAGTTCACCCTGCCGCGCCTGGAAGGCGCCATCTACTGCATAGGGCGCCTGCAGGCCGTGCCGAGCGAGGACGGCAACGACCGCCACCTCGTGGCGCTGGTGCGCGACGTAACGGAATTGATGCGCGAAGAAGCACGCCGCCGCGCCATGGTAGAAACGCTGGACCTGCTGGAAGAGGCCGTTGTCGAGCTGAGCGTGGAGGGCAAGCTGACGCGCGTGTCGGCCGCCTGGTCCACCCTGCGCGCCGACGATGCGGCAGGCAGCCACGATCTGGGTCTGCCACTGGCCGACTTCTCCCACCCGGACGAAGCACCGCAGCTGCTCAAGGCCGTCAACGCCGTGGTCAGCACGGGCGAGGCGGTCACCGTGCGCTTCCGCCTGCTGCGCACCGTAGCGGAAGCCCTGTGGCTGGAAGCGCGGCTCTTGCCCGCCTGGGGCACGGAGGGCCAGGCCACAGGCCTGCGCGGCGTGTTGCGCGACGTGACGGCCGCCCACCTGAGCGAGGCGCATATCCGCCAGCTCGCCCTGTACGACGGCCTTACCGGCCTGCCCAACCGCGTGCTGCTGGACGATATGCTGCACCAGGCCCTTACCCGCGCGCGCCAGACGGGTGCCAAGGTGGCCCTGGGCTTTATCGACCTGGACCATTTCAAGCAGATCAACGATGCCTTCGGCCACCAGGCCGGCGACCAGGTGCTGGCCACGCTGTCGCGCCAGATCACCAGCGTGCTGCGCGAGGAAGACGTGCTGGCGCGCTGGGGCGGCGACGAATTCGTCGTGCTGCTGCCCGACCTGGAAGACCTCAATGTGCTGGCCAATGTGTCGGAACGCCTGCGCGAGATCGCACGCCAGGGTGTGGTGCTGGAAGGCATCGAGACGCGCCCTACCATCAGCATCGGCATGGCCATCTTCCCGGACAACGCACAGAACGCGGAAGAACTGCTGCGCGCGGCGGACAGCACCATGTACCACGCCAAGAGCATGGGCCGGAACAACGTCCAGTTCTACGGCGACATCGTGCACCTCAAGACCATGGGGCGCGAGCACATGGCCATCCAGACGCGGCTCAACCACGCGGTGCTGGGCAATGAGTTGCAGGTGTTCTACCAACCCATCGTCAATACGCGCTCGGGTCAGGTGTGTACGATCGAGGCGCTGGTGCGCTGGCACGACGACGCGGCCGGTTGGATCACGCCGCAGGTGTTCGTGCCGCTGGCCGAGAAGTTGGGCCTGATCGGCGAATTGTCCGAGCAGGTCACCGTGCAGGCGCTCACCAAGCTCAAGGGCTGGCGCGCGCGCGGCCTCACCCAGCGCCTGTCGCTCAATGTGTCGCGCAACCTCCTATTCTCGCCCCGCTTCGTGCGCAACCTGATCGCCACGGTAGAGGAATACGATCTGCGCCCGGACGACGTCATCATCGAGGTGACGGAAAGCCTGGCGCTGACGGACCACGCGCGCCAGTCGCGCCACCTCAAGCAGCTGCACAACGCCGGCTTCAAGATCGCCATCGACGACTTCGGCACGGGCTATTCCTCGCTGTCGCAGCTGCACGACATGCCCATCGACATCCTCAAGGTCGACCTCAGCTTCACAGCGCGCCTCAATAGCGAGGCGGGCCGGCGCATCATGCAGGCCATCGTGCAGATGGCGCAGGCGCTGGGCCTGGAAGTGGTGGTGGAAGGGGTGGAGACGCTGGAGGCGGCGCGCTTCCTGCAGGGCCTGGGTGTGGACAAGATGCAGGGCTTCCACTTCAGCGAGCCCGTGCCGGCCGGCGTATGCGAGCTGCATATGCAGCTCGGGCTGCACGGGAAAATTTGAGCAAGCGGTCGATACGCGAGAAAATAGCGGGAAAACTCCCCTACTCCGGCACGGTTGGTCCATAAATAGACCAGCCTGCCATCAAGCTTGTGGTCCGCTCCCATGTCGCTGCTGCGCGCTGTCTATAGCGTTTACGTCGGGCTGCTTTTCCTGCTCGGTGTCATTTCCGTCATCCCCGCCTATTTCGTCGCGCTCTTGGCACTCAAGGAGCCACACCGCCTGGGACTGATGTTCGCCGCCAACCGCCGCGCCATGCTGGTCTGGTCCTTCCTCACCCGCATTCATGTCCGCGTCGAAGGCCGTGCTGCCTGGGAGCAGTCGGTCATCATGATAGGCAACCACTGCAATATGCTGGATATGCCCGTCTGCGCCATCGCCTGCGAGGGCCCCGTCAAGGTGCTGGCCAAGGCCGAGTTCGCGCGCATCCCTTTCCTCGGTTTTCTGTTCCGCAGCTTCGCCGTACTGGTCACGCGCGAATCAGCCGACAGCCGCCGCGCCGGTGCGAAGGCGCTGGCCGAAGCCCTGGAGCAAGGCTGGTCCGTCCTGCTATTCCCCGAAGGCACGCGCAACCGCACGCCCGAGCCGCTGCAACCGTTCCGCGACGGCGCCTTCCGCGCCGCCATCGCCTCCGGCAAGCCCATCCAACCCTTCGTGCAGATCAACTCGCGCGGCGCGCAGATCCTCAATACCTTGCTGTGCCGCCCCAACACCATCACCTTCCGCTGGCTGCCGCTGGTACCCACGGCTGGCCTGACGGAAGACGATATCCCCGCCTTGCGTGACAAGGTGTATGGCTTGATCGAGGCGGAATTGCGGCGGGATGATCCGGCGTTTAAATCCACATGACATTAGCAGCATCTACCCGAAAGACATCGCAATGACATGGCAACCCATTTCGGAATCTAAGCTATGGGACTTGATCAATGCCGCCGAAGCACGCATGACGCCACGCCGGCGCCGAATGTGGGATGCCGTACGCGTGACACCGGCCAAATGGGCTGAACCCAGCTATGGCGAGCTCGGAGGCGGGTTCTGGGTGGTCGGTATCCAAGGTGAAACGGTAGTTTGGTATAACGATATTGAAGGCGGATTCAACCGGTCGCCATACAAGACGCCTGGTACGATCGCAGACTATCGATGTAACCAAGACGAACTTGAACACGTCATGGAATACCTGCTTGGAAGGCTCGAATTTGGCTATGACACAGGCCCCATCGCGGGAGCACCTCAAGCGGGTGAGTACCGACCGTAACGAAATGACGCGTAGGTCGGAAAAGCAAAGCGCCTTCCGACGCATGGAATGCCGATTTATTGCGATGCGCGTAACTGTTCCGTGATCGTAATGCGGTGAAATCTCAAAGCGTGGAGCGCTGATTGCGACTCCATGCGTCGGAAGGCGCTTCGCTTTTCCGACCTACCTCATCTAACGCCCGTACCGAGCCGTCAGGGTCGCCGTCCCCAGCGACTGTCGCATCAAGGCAGCCCGCACCGCCGCGCCGTCGGCCTTGGCTGGCAGATCGAGCGCATCCCCCTTGAGCGCCCACACCGTGAACACATAGCGGTGGGGCGCATTGCCCTTGGGCGGACAGGCGCCGCC
>Ga0213872_10002462_pt1 | contig 10858 bp, 8 predicted proteins | sample VelepicomBERX_R2_FD_160071 | JGI IMG/M metagenome (GOLD analysis project Ga0213872, IMG submission 160071) | Rhizosphere microbial communities from Vellozia epidendroides in rupestrian grasslands, the National Park of Serra do Cipo, Brazil - RX_R2 | ecosystem: Host-associated > Plants > Roots >... | reverse complement strand
GAATTTGACGTTGGTCGTCGGGAGGGGCCGCCGGAACATGGACAGCTCCTTGGCGCTTGCAAAGCCATAGGGGTCGTCTACGGCAGCCAGGTCAAACTCCGCGTTATCCGGCATCGGAAGACCGATTCGAATCACACCGCGATTGAGCAGCATGCTGAACGCTGCCTGGCGCTTGTCGAGCGTAGAGATATCGGCATCTGGACGATTTGCGCCGTCAACCAGCGCGAATATCGGATCGGTACCTTGGGTCTGATTGAACAGATCCTGCATGGCATCCGGCCGTATGGTCCACCCCTCATCTGCACGGTGACAGCTCGCGCAGGAACGACCATTGCCAAATGGGCGGAAGAAAGGATTGTGTTGGTCTATTTCGCCCGCAGTACTGAACGTCATTGCGACGCCCTGCTCATCAGGCACGCGAAGCGCACCGCGCGGATCGGGGTCAATTGTGGCAATCGAAGCTTGAGACGCTGCAAACTTCGCCGCTTGCATGCCACGTTGTTCTGGCTGCTGGGCCGCATTGCTCGCCACGCCACCGCCCTCATCACAGGCAGCCAGAAGCAAGGCAGCCACGATCGAACCGGCCATGACACGCAATCCACCCATACCAATGACATACATACACCACCTCAATCAGGAAGCCACGCGTTCAAGACTAATGCCGATTACATGTATATGCCATATAAATATGACGAACGCGTTATTTTCTGATTTCAGAACTTGGAATATGCCATTGCTATATATTATGTATTCCCATATAGGCTGGGGCGACGCAAAGACAGATGCCGATGCAGTTGTGCGCTGAGAGGCTGTCGCTGATGGGTTGGGTCACGCGCATAGAACAATCGTCACTTCTGGTATGCTTTGAGTACGTTCGTTCTCCAAGGCTCCCCATGAGCAAAGCTGCCGCGCTCCCTTCCTACACCGCACTCATCCGTTTTGCGGTGCCCGTGATGCTGGCCGGCATGGCGACACCGCTTATGGGCATCGTCGATACGGCCGTGCTGGGGCGCCTTGGTGATGCGACCATGATTGCTGCGGCGGGTATCGGCGGCACGATTTTCTCTGTCGTCTATTGGTGTTTCAGTTTTCTGCGGCAGACCACTACAGGGCAGGTGGCGCAGGCGGTCGGCCGTGGCGATCGGGAGGAAATACTGCTGGCCGGCCTGCGCCCCATGCTGGCGGCTGTGGCTGGCGGTGTGGGGCTCTGGCTGCTGCAAATGCCTATCGCCTGGCTGGCCATGCACCTCCTCACCCCGCCTGCCGAGGTCAAACCGCTGGCCTTGCAGTATTTCCACGCGCGCATCTGGTCAGCCCCGTTCACCTTGCTCAGTTACGCCCAGTTCGCCTGGCTCATGGGCCAGGGTCGTGCACGCGCGGTGATGGTACTGCAGGTGGGCATGAACGCACTCAACGCCGCACTGGCTACCTTCTTCGTGTTGGGTCTGCATTGGGGCATCGCGGGGGCGGGCTGGGCGACGGCGGCAAGCGAAATCATTGCTTCGCTGGTCACTGGCTACCTGATGTTGCGCATGGTGCCCTGGCGCGACTGGCTCGCCGCCCTTGCCTATGCTTTCCATGCCGCAGCTTGGCGCAAACTGTTCAGCGCCAACCTGGATATCATGATCCGCACGCTGCTGCTTACGGGCTCCTTTGCCCTGATCACGGAGCGCGGTGGCCAACTGGGTACGCAGGCGCTGGCGGTCAACCAGATTTTGATGCAGGCCTTCCTTGCATTCGCCTTTTTGCTCGATGGCTTCGCCGCAGCAGCAGAAGTCTACGGCGCACAAGCCTTCGGCGCCGGCGCGCGCGCAGCGCTCAAGGCCATCGTGGGCCGCAGCGCCCTGCTGTCGCTGGTGTGGAGCCTATGCCTGTCGCTCGGCCTTGCGCTGCTTGCGCACACCTATCTGGCCCTGATGACACCCAATGAGTCGCTACAACGGGAGGCGGTGCGCTACTGGCCCTGGGTCGTGTTGATGCCTCCCGTATGCATTTGGGCGTTCTTGTGGGATGGCGTGTACATGGGCACCACGCGCACCCGTACGCTACGCGACGCCATGATCGCCAGCGTGGCGATCTATGCGCCCACGCTCTTCGTGTTCTCGCACTATTGGGGCAATCACGGCATCTGGGCTGCGATGAACGTCTTCATGGCCGCGCGCAGCCTCATGCTGTCGCTGGCCTGGCCCGGTTTGCTGCGTGCCACGGCGGCGCAGGCTTACCAATGACTGCGCCTCTCCGCCGGAATTTCGATTGCCGGCTAGTTTGATTCGGCAAAATCAGAAATGGTCAGAGAGTGGATGCTATGGGCAAAAAGGGACCAGTAGGCGCAAGCAAACAGTCCCATCGCAATACTTGGTACGCGCTTGGAAGATGACGCGCTGCTCGGTTAAGCCTGCGAGATTCTTGATATGCTTTAGCCGCATTTTGCCAATATCAACTCTGGTAAACCGCGATGAACCCCGATACGCCTGCCACCCGTGTTGGCTACACCGTATTGCAGTTGATGGCTTACTTCCTACGCCTCGGCACGCTCGACTTTGGAGGGCCCGTTGCACTCGTGGGCTATATGCATCGCGATCTGGTTGAGCGGCGCGGCTGGATCAACGAAGCCGACTACAAGGAAGGTTTAGCCCTGGCACAAATCGCGCCCGGGCCACTTGCCGCACAGTTGGCGATCTATCTCGGCTACGTGCATTACCGAATTCTCGGCGCGACCGCAGCGGGGTTCGCCTTCGTACTGCCCTCTTTCCTCATGGTCGTAGGGCTCGGCTGGGCATACCAATCATTCGGCGGCCTGGCCTGGATGCAATCGGTGTTTTATGACGTAGGCGCATCGGTGATCGGCATCATGGTCATCAGCGCGCATAAGCTGGCCACAAAGAATATCGATCGCGACACGCTGCTATGGGCGATTTTCGCGCTACTGGCTGGCGTCACCATCGCAACGCAATCCGAAATCGCGCTGCTGTTCATCGCCTGCGGCGTCCTGGTTTGGCTGGTACGCTGCAAACCGCGCATCGGCCCCAACCACACGGCCTCAGCGTGGCCCATCGGCCTACTGGGGCTGACGCTGGCGGGCGACGGCTCACTGCTCACACAGTTGGCGCTATTTTTCACCAAAGCAGGTGCGTTCGTGTTCGGTTCCGGGCTCGCCATCGTACCGTTTCTCTATGGCGGCATCGTCACCGAGCATCACTGGTTAAACGACAAGCAGTTTGTCGATGCTGTCGCCGTCGCGATGATCACCCCGGGGCCGGTCGTCATTACCACGGGTTTCATCGGCTATCTGATTGGCGGTCTGCCCGGCGCTTGCGTCGCCGCAGCAGCAACCTTCCTGCCGTGCTACCTGATCACGCTACTGGCTGCACCGCATTTCAAGAAATATGGGAAACGCCCCGCGCTGATCGCATTTGTGGATGGCATCACTGCCGCGGCCGTTGGCGCCATCGCAGGCTCGGTCGTTGTGCTTGCTACGCGCGCAGTCACCGATATCCCCACCGGCCTATTGGCCATCGGCACGACCGCCCTGCTTTGGCGGTACAAAAAACTGCCCGAGCCTGTCGTTGTGTTGAGTGCGGCATTGATCGGCTTGCTGGTTTACCCCTTGGTCCATCGCTGACACCCGCGTTTTTTCGCAAGGCAGTCCAATGGGCATCGTCTCCATCGACGGTATGAAACGTGCGATCCCAGCATAAAACACGGTCGATCATCGGTAGCGTTGCAGCATACTCGCGTCAAGGATGCGAGTGGACGATGCTGGTCAGAAAATGCCTGTGCATCGTGATGATCGCCTCGCCCGTACGCTTGGCGCAGACATCGGCGAGCGTGTACTCGTCCATCTTGTCGTAGAACGCGGCAAGGCCCGCATCCAGTGCCGATTTCAGCAGGCAGCGGCCCTGTAGCGCGCACGGCGGGCTGGTGCAGTCGACCAACTGCGTCACCTGCTCCAGATTGCGCAGGATATGCCCAAGCCCCAGGCTACCTGACTCCGGTACCAGGCGCAGGCCGCCGTTGCGCCCTCGCGTGGCGCGAATCCACCCGAGCTTGCCCAGGCGGTTGACCACCTTGATCAGGTGATTGTGAGGCACGGCGAACTGCGTCGCGATCTCGGCCACCGTCACAGGCAATGCCCGATCTTGCCGGCTGAGATACATCAACACGCGCATGCCAAGGTCTGAAAAACGAGTCAGTTGCATGATGGGTTCAATTTTCGCTCGATCGCATCATGCTATATATGTTTCATATTACATACAACTATTACCAGACTCTATCAAGCAATTGCTTCATGTGCCGCATCAGAGGCCGGTTTGCGCTATTCCGCCGTCCGTTTTAACGCCTGCATCACTCGCTTTCGCCACGGAAAGTTGTTGTATGGACGCCATGCCAAACTGCATCTAACCCACTGAATCAACGCTTTAATTAGGTATTTTTCGTACAGCACTTACACTCATACGAGGCGAGCCTTGATGTCATCAACTGGGGCTTGGCGGCAGTTGGCGTGCTGGGCTGGATCTCCCCCTGGGGCTCTCATTATTCAGGCGGGATTCCGTTCGTTTCATCAAGCTAGCGCACGCTCAAATGTCGCATCAGGCCGTACGGGCCTGAGCCCGGCAGCTGCGTTCCCCGGTCTGCCTAGTCTTAACCGAATCAGACGTAACTATTTGTTTTTATGCATTTTTAGCATCACATATACTCATAAAGGAGACATAATGTTTCGAATGCTTGCACGTCTCATCCTGCTGTTGGCCTTTAGCAGTGCGATGGCCAAGACCACCGGTGTCGCGTTTGTCCATGGCACCGGCCAACAAACCGATGCCTACGACAACTATTGGCAACCCGCGATGGTCAATTCCGTCGTCCAGGGCCTGTCGAACCCCGCCAACTATGTGGTCATCAACTGCGATTTTTCGCAGTACATGTGGGCCAGCGGCGCGGCCGGTTGTCTCGCCACTCAGCTGACAAGCTTCATCACCAATAATCACATCGACGACATGCTGGTCATCACCCATTCCGATGGTGGAAATGTGATGCGCTGGATTCTCTCGAACCCCACTTACGATAGCCGCTACCCCGCCATCATCGCGGCCACGCGGTGGGTCGATGCGATTGCGCCATCGAGTGCCGGCACGCCACTCGCCGATGCCGTGATGCAGGGCAATGTGTTCGAATCTTCCCTTGGCTGGCTCCTGGGCTATCAGAACGACGCGGTACGCCAGCAGCAAACGAGTTGGATGGCTTATTACAACGCCAACAATCTGCTCGGCACGAGCGGCCGGCCAGCCTTGCCCAAGGGTTTCTGGGACATCGTCGGGACTGACGTGACCTACGCCCCGTGGAATTCCGACGCTTACTGTGGTGGCTATACGCTCAACGTCGGGCTGGAGATCACCAAAGCCTGGCTGGCGAGTTGTGCTGATGGCTTCATCGAATGCACCAGCGCGTCCGCAGCCGGTAGCCAGTGGTTCTACGACTACAACGGCGTCGGCGGCAAGACGCTCTCGCACAACCAAAGCCGCCGCGCCTGCTTTGGTCTCGATGTCGTGCTCCGCAACGATCTATAAGTGGAAATCAAACCATGAAGACATCCTTTTCGCTTTTTGCGTGCTTTGTCGCGTCTATCGCTTCGGCACAAACCGCCACCCTGCTCGCTCCGAGTGCCAACGACCAGGTGCCTGCCAAGCTCGTTGCCCCTTCCAAAGCCCGAGACATGGCCATGCAGAAGCTTGACCATACGCCCGTGAGCGTTGCGCATGCCATCAACGATGCAACGCTCGATGCCACCCCTAAGCCCTATCTGGCGCAGAGCCGCGAGTTCTGGCGCGAGGTCGCAGAGTCCGAGCTTCATGCCGGTGTCAAATTCACCACCACGGCAGCAGGCGCGCTGGTGCGCTTGAGCCCCGTCGGCGGCAAGGTCGCCGCGCTCGACCCGAATAGCATCCAGCTGCGAGCTGGCGGCCGTACGCTTTCGGCCACGGCCGCAAGCGCAACGGTAGCCGATGCCCATGCCTTGCGCGCAGCGGGGATGGCCGTGCCCGAAGGCACACTGGCCTTCCGCTTGGCAGCGGCGTCGGGAAAAGGTGAGATGGTGATTGCGGCACCGCAGGCGCAGGGCCGTTACCTGCTGCATGTGTTCGAGCCGACCAGTACACTCATCGTGGGCTTGAACGCAGATCGCGATACGGTGCTCGCCAATGCACCGATCACCTTCCGCGCGACTTTGGCTGATGGCGTCCATGCGCTACGGCTAGTATCTGGCATCGTGATGGCACCCGACGGCTACAGCGCCAACCTTGCGTTCACCCGCAATGCCGACGGCAGCTTCAGCGCCACCTTCACACCCGATGCGGCCCACAGCACTGGGCTGCAGCTTTGGGAAGCGCATGCCATCACCACCTCGGACGACCATGGCCTGCCTGTCCAGCGCGATGCCAAAACAGCGTTTGCAGTCAGCGAAGCGACCGCCCATTTCGCGGGTACCGCACAGGTGAGCAAGGACGCAGGCGCATTGCATGTGGCGCTCGATATTGCGGCCAGCAACGCAAGTCGCTATCAAGTCAGCGGCGTGCTGTATGGTACGGGCAGCGATGGCGCGCTCCATGCCATCGCCCTGGCACAATCCGCGGCCTGGGTCGGCGGCTCGACCGGCAGCATCGATCTTGCCTATGCAGCAACGTCGCTCAAGGACATGCACGCCCCCTTCGAGCTGCGTGACCTACGCCTCGTCGATCAGGCCAGCATGGGCTTGATCGAGCGTCGTAGCCACGGTCTTGCCTTCTCGAACTAAGCAGCGCCACGCGTGCCGGTTCACCGGCACGCGACCAGCCCGTGTTGGCGGGAGCAATCAGTAGAGATCTTGTCGCTTTACAGGCTTCACCGCCTGAAAAAAGCTATACCCCAGCGTCAGATCGGTGATGAAACGTGCGATCACGGCGGGAATGGCGATCACGGCATGAATCACCAGTGCGATTACGGCATAGCCCGCAAACTCCATACCGCGCAGCGCATGCAGTGGCGTCAGCGACCGCGTACCCAATGCGTAACTTTGCAGCGACGCCAGTGTGGGCCAATGACCACGATCGACCTGCGCGCGCGTGGCGTTCGGGTAAAGATTTCGGCTTGCACAACCGCGCTGAAACGCGCGCCACATGCGCTTGGGTTGCAGAACCAAGCCCGTGGAGAGTGCGATCAGATTCATGACGCCCAGCAGGGGCGAGGCAAACGCAGAGCCGGTTCCCAATTCCCAGGCGCTCACTTCGCCTTCGCCGATTCGGCCGATGCTGTAACCCGTAATGAGATGATGCAGATCGTGATACTTGAGATAGCGCCGGCGCGTCTCGATATTCGGCAAAGGCACCAGTAGGCAACCGGTATAGACCGGGACCGTCAGTGTCCTTGCGCCAACAGACTCACCAAAACCGCTTCTGCGGTAGAAATCGGCCAGCTCTTCCTGCAGCGATAAGACAAGTGCGTTCATGGATACACCGGTTGGTTGCGACAGGCCCAAGATGCAGGCCAAACGCATCGTAACGCAGCGCCCGGCGCGCGATCAAACAATGACCCCGCCTCGGGCGGGGTCATCTGATGCTGCCTACTCAAACCAGGGCTCAAAGCTGGCTCATGCCACCATCGGCAATGATCTCGGTCCCCACGATGAAACCCGACTCCGGCGACGACAGATGCAGGATGGTCGCTGCGATCTCTTCAGACTTGCCAAAGCGGCCCAACGGCACTTGGCTTTGAATATGCGCCGCAACCGAATTCAGGGTATCGGCATCCATCCCCAGCTTGCCATACAGCGGCGTCGTGACGGGGCCTGGGCTTACCACGTTGACGCGAATGCCCCGTACCAACAGTTCCGACGACAGCGTTTTCGCAAGCGAAATCAGGGCTGCCTTGCTGGCCGCGTAGATCGACGAATTCGGCATGCCGATGTGGGCATTGATGGAACCGTTCAGCACGATCGATGCACCATCCTTGAGGTGCGGCAGCAGTGCTTGCAGCTGGAAATAAGCCCCTTTGACGTTGGTGTTGAAGGTCTGGTCCCACAAATCCTGCGTCGCATCGGCGAGGCTGGTGAACTTCGCCATGCCCGCATTGATGAAGACCGCGTCGAGCTTGATATGCTGTGCCGCCACCGCCTCAGCCAGCAGTGCGCCACTATTGGCCGCAGCGGCATCGTTGCGGATCGCAACGGCGCCGGCACCCAGAGTCGCCTTGGCATCGGCCAGGGTTTTATCGTCGCGGCCGGTAATCACCACCCGTGCGCCTTCGTTTGCGAATGCTTGCGCGGTCGCCAGACCAATGCCGCTGGTGCCGCCCGTAACCAATACTGTCTTGCCTGCGAATCGAGCCATGATGTTCTCCTGAGAAGTTAACCGGTTGATTGACCGTGAAGCCATCATGCGCCGCGCTTGTTCGAAATACGTACAGCAAATCGATCGTAAATATTCGAAGATATTGCATATCTACCGCGTGCAGATATCAGGCGTATTGGCATTTTTGGGCATTGCCCACGTGCCACGACCTTGTTACGGCAGGCTAGACCCGCCGTAGGCTGTTGACAGCCGTGTGCGCCGCTGGCAGGCTGCGATCAGTCTATCGACGGTTCCAACCCATGGTTTTGTTTGCGCACTCCGCCTCGCCCTCTTCAACCACGCCATGCGTGGCGGGTGACTTGCTGCGCGCGACCAATCCCCCTCCCCGCTTATCTGTTGTCTCTCCGGCAATCATTGCGCTGACCGGCGTCTACCCGCCGCGCGCGATTGCACTGGGCTGATCACGCCCGCATCACGGTCCTTGTAAGACAGCTCGCCACACGCATTTCGCGTCGGATGGCATGCAGGGGCCTGTTCGTTCATTCGACAGATGAGTTAAGACATGACATACAAAACCACCTCTTGGACTGGCGCCCTGGCGATGTCCACCTTCGTGCTGCTCTGGGGCAGTGCGGCCATCTTTACCCGCTGGGCACTCGATCACTGCTCGGTGTTCGCCATCCTGACCCTACGCTACAGCCTCGCGCTCGGCGCCTTGCTGGTCATCGGCCTGCCCAACCGGCGCTGGCTGCCCAAACCCGGCACACGTGGGCTGGTTGCCGGCACCGGGCTGTTGCTGATCGGCAGCTATTCAGTCTGCTACTTCCAGGCTATCGCGCATGGCGTCACACCCGGTCTGCTGGCAACCTTGCTCGGCATACAGCCGATCCTGACGCTGCTGCTGACCGAGCGACGCTTCTCGACTTGGCGCTTGTTGGGGCTGTTGCTGTCGCTGGCAGGGCTGTTGCTGTCGCTGGCAGGGCTGATGCTGGTGGTCTACCAAAGCCTGATGCAGGCAAAGCTCTCGATCATGGGCCTGGCCTTTGCATTCGGCGGCCTATTGAGCATGACGGTCGGTGCATTGCTGCAAAAGCGCGTTCAGCAGACACCCAGCGAGGTACTGCCGCTGCAATACCTAGTGGCCCTGCTGCTGTGCCTAGGCCTTGTGCCCTTCGAGTCGTTTCACGCCGAAGCCAGTCCAGGCTTCCTCATCCCCCTGCTGTATTTGGGGTTGGTGGTCTCCGTGGGCGCACAACTGTTGCTGTATCGGCTGATCCGTACGGGCAACCTCGTCAACGTCACGAGTCTGTTCTATCTGGTACCCGTCGTCACCGTCACGCTCGATTACCTGGTGTTCGGCAATGCCATGCCGACATTGGCCCTGTTGGGCATGGCGGCGATCCTGGTCGGCCTTGCGATGGTGTTCAGGCCGCCGACTCACTAGCCTGCCCTTGGTGCTGATCTGTTGCGGTGGGTAAGACAGATCTATCCACAGACACTGTGTACTTCTGATGTGTGAAACGAAAGAAACATCAGATGAATCAAGACGCCAACTGGGCTGCTTATTTTTTAAGCAGCCCAGTTGGCGTTGCGCTAAGTGGCCTTCAGTCGGCCCGATGCCCAACTGATTTAGTTTACGAATTTAGTTTACGAAGTTGACGATGGTAGGAATCACCTTCTCCGGCGCTTCTTCCATCAGCCAGTGGCCCGAGCCCGGCACCACAACACCGTCGACATGGTTCGCCACCAGTTTCGCCTGCTCGATCAGGAAAGTGCCTGATGCCTTTTCGCCGCCGATCACGAGGAAGGGCATATCGAGCTTGGTCTTCGAGAAGCCGGCGAAGTCACGCGCATCCTGCTCGAAATTGCGGAAGTACTCGAAGCCTGCACGCATGCCGTCATCCTTGGCGTAGGCTGCTGCATAGCGTTGGCGGTCAGCCTCAGACAACGAATGCGTGGGGTCGGCAGCAAAGTCGTTCCAGAAGTGTTCAAAGTAGATCCGTTCACGACCCTTTACCAACTGCAATGGCGTCGTGCCGTAGAAGTGGAAGTGCCAGAGATCACGCAGCAGCCACACATGCTGCCAGTCGCCCACGCCTGGCAAGAAGGCATCCATCAGCACCACTTTGTCGGTCTCCTGTGGGTACTGCGCCGCGTAGGCATAGGCCACCATCAGGCCGATATCGTGGCCGACCACCGTTGCGTGCCGCTGCCCAAGACTTTGCACGAGCGCATGAACATCTTGCGCCATGGTCTTCTTATCGTAGCCGGTCGCTGGGCGTTCCGAATCCCCCGCGCCACGCAGATCGGGCACGATCACCGTGTGGTGCTCGGCAAGTTGGCGCATGATCGGCGTCCACATATATCCCGTCTCGGTGTAGCCGTGCAGCAGCACGATCGCCGGTCCCTGCCCGCCTTCGCGGTAGTGCAGGCGCACGCCGTTCACCTGTGCATCCTGTTCAACAAAATCAGGTACCGACTGGGCTTGCGCACCCAGTGAAGCCACGACGGCGGCAAGGCCGACACCTACCCGCAACAAC
>Ga0213872_10002461_pt1 | contig 10860 bp, 15 predicted proteins | sample VelepicomBERX_R2_FD_160071 | JGI IMG/M metagenome (GOLD analysis project Ga0213872, IMG submission 160071) | Rhizosphere microbial communities from Vellozia epidendroides in rupestrian grasslands, the National Park of Serra do Cipo, Brazil - RX_R2 | ecosystem: Host-associated > Plants > Roots >... | reverse complement strand
TGCCTGTCCGGTCGCCGAATTCGGGCTGGTCGGCCAGAGCATGCACAAGGCCGACGAGCGGGTGACCCTGGCCGACCTCGAGTCGCTGACCGCGATCTATCTGGCCGTCCTGCAAGACTATTTCGGGATGCCATGCTGACCTTGCAGGGAGTCCGCCGCCTTAGCCGGTTCGACCAGGTCGGCTTCCTGTTCTTCGACGCCAGCCGTCGGGGCTTCTGGAATTCCTTTGCCGCGGCGCTGGTCTGCCTGCCGATCTGGGTGCTGGCCGAATATCAGCAGACCGCGGCGCTGGACCATGCCGCCGCGCTGCGTTTCCTGGCGATCCAGATCATCGCCTATGTGGTGTCCTGGCTGGCCTATCCGCTGCTGGTGCTGCAGATCGCCGACTGGTTCGGCGTGTGGCCCAATTATTACCGCTACATGGTTGCCTATAACTGGTTCCAGCCGTTGCTGCAGATCTTGTGGCTGCCGCTGGTGCTGCTGGAATTTCTGCCGCCCGGCGATGTCGCCCCGGTGCTCGGGCTGATCTGGATCGTGCTGCAGCTGATCCAGGGCGCCTATGGCTGGTTTCTCGCCCGCTACGGGCTCGGCGTCAGCAATTCCACCGCGCTCGCCATGGCCGTGCTCGACATGGCGCTGGCGCTGATGATCGATCAGATCGCGGCCAAACTGTAGGCCCGAATATTCAGGCATGTCCTGAGGAAAAAAGGACTAACCGCCAAGGCGCAAAGACGCCAAGTTTTTGGCCAGCGGTAAACGCCTGTGGCAATCCATACAAGTAATCGCCGCAGGCGCTTTTTTTCCTGGCGCCTTCCTTGGCGTCTTTGCGCCTTGGCGGTTAATCAGCCGGTCTGGATCGTCACTGAACTGGGGATCACTTAACCTCGATCCGCACTACGTCGTGGACATAGCGTCCGCCACGCTTGTCGCCCGGCACCACCAACTGTAGCGTTTCCAGATCCTTGCCGTCGCGCTGCCAGGCCAGCAGCACTGCCTTGCCTTCGAATTCCGGATCGAACTCGCCGAAGGACAGCATGACGGAATAGCCATCGCGCCCTGAAACCATCACCGCATGGCGCAGACCGGGCATCTTGCCGGTCTCGTCGGCCAGCTTGGCCTCGCCCAGCAGCGTCCACAGCGGCACGCCGGTGAAGCGGGCATGATCCTCGCCATGACCGGTCTGATAGGTGACCTCGGCGCTGGCCGGCGTCAGGGCTTTCAGTTCAGCCAGGGTCCAGGGATGCGGCTGGCGCACCAGGCCGTCGACCAGGACGTCCGCGAGGGCCGGGACCGCTGCCAGCAGCAACCCCGCGCCGACCAGAAACGCCTTCATTTGCCGATGAGAACGTCGGAGGCCTTGATCACCGCCATCGCCTGATCGCCCACCTTGAGAGCGAGGTCGTCGACCGCTTCATTGGTGATCGAGGAGGTGATGATGACGCCATGGCCGAGATCGATCTGCACATGGGCGGTGGTCTGGCCCTTGGTGACCGCGACGACCTTGCCGCTCAACTGGTTGCGCGCACTCAGCTTCATGACAGTTCCTCCATTCAGGGAACCCTCATTGTAAGGCCCTGGTTAGAGCTAAGGAACCATTTGGAGTTGAATCATGACCAGAATTTCGAGTTTCGCGCTGGCTATTGTCCTTGCCGGCGGCCTTGCCACCGTCGGTTTCGCCCAGGAAATGGCGTCGCAGGATGAGGCCATCACCCAAAGCGTCAAGGCGATGATCGCGCAGCGCCCGGCCCTCAAGGCCGACCAGGTCACCGTCGAAACGCGCCAGGGAGTCGTCTATCTGAAGGGCATGGTCGACACGCCGGCCGAGAAGAAAGACATCGAATCGGCGGCCATGCAGGCGACCGGCGTCAAGAAAGTGGTCAACAACACCACTGTCAACAAAGGCGGCGGAAGTTAAGGATAAACCACGCCGGTGAGCGACAATCCGTCCGGCGGCGCGGTAGGACCGCCGGCGCGGCGGTCGCGCGCTTCCAGGGCCTTGGTGATGTCATCCGCGCTCCAGCGCCCCTCGCCGACCCATTTCAGGCTGCCCACCATGTTGCGCACCTGGTGGTGCAGGAAGGAGCGGGCGGCGGCATAGATCAGGATTTCCTCGCCTTGCCGGACAACATCGAGCCGGTCGAGCGTCTTGAGCGGCGACTTGGCCTGGCATTCGACGGCGCGGAAGCTGGAAAAATCGTGCTGCCCGACCAGACGCTGGGCCGCCTCGTGCATGGCCCCGGCGTCGAGCTTCCTGGCGACACCCCAGGCCAGGCCGCGCTGGCTGGTCAGCGGCGCCCGGCGATTGACGATGCGGTAGCAATAGCGCCGTCCGATCGCCGAGAAGCGGGCATGGAATTCGTCGCTGACCGCCTCGGCGGACAGCACCGCGACCTGCGAATGGAAGTTCTCCTGCACCAGCCAGTAATTCAGGCCGTCGCGTACGCGGTCGGGCGGCAAAGGCTTCTCGATGTCGACGTGGACCACCTGGCCTTCGGCATGCACACCGGCATCGGTGCGGCCCGCCGCGACCATATCGACCTCATGACCGGCCAGCTTGAAGCCGGCCTCTTCCAGCAATTGCTGCACGGACAGGCCGTTATCCTGGCGCTGCCAGCCGACCAGCCCCCGCCCGTCATATTCGACGGTCAGGCGGTAGCGGCTCATGCAGGAAGATCTAATCGGGTGCCGGCGGGAATGGCGAAGCCGCGCAGCAGCTCGGCCGCCGGCATCGCGCCCTTGCCGGCGCGCTGCAAAGTCTCCAGCGCCAAGGCGCCTTCGCCGCAGGCGATGGTCAGGCGGTCATCGAGCACCTGGCCGGGCTCGCCCTTGCCGGACACCGGCTTGGCGGCAATCACCTTGATGCGTTCGCCCTTCAGCTCCAGCCAAACGCCGGGCCAGGGGGTGAATGCGCGCACCTGGCGGTCGATCTCGGCGGCCGGGCGGCGCCAATCGATGCGGCCCTCCTCCTTGGTCAGCTTGGCGGCGTAGGTGACGCCCTCGGGCGGCTGCGGCGTGGCGAGCAATTTGCCGGCCTCCAGGCGCTTCAGCGCTTCGACCGCCATCCGCGCGCCCATGGCCGACAGGTCGTCATGCAGGCTGCCGCCGGTGGTGGTCGGGGTGATCGGAATGTCTTCCATCAGCAGCATGGCGCCGGTATCGAGCCCCTCATCCATCTGCATGATGGTGACGCCGGTGAAATGGTCGCCCGCCTCGATGCAGCGCTGAATCGGCGCGGCCCCCCGCCAGCGCGGCAGCAGCGAGGCATGGACATTGATGCAGCCATGGCGGGGGGCTGCGAGAATGGCCTTGGGCAGGATCAGCCCATAGGCGGCGACAATGGCGACATCGGCTTTCAGCGCGGCGAAGGCGGCCTGCTCCTCGGCGGATTTCAGGCTTTTCGGCGTATGCACCGGAATGCCGCGCGCCTCGGCGCAGGCATGGACAGGTGAGGGGCGCAGCTGATGGCCGCGCCCGGCCGGACGCGGCGGCTGGCTGTAGACCGCCGCCACCTCATGGCCGGCATGGATCAGATTTTCCAGGATGGGGACCGAGAAATCGGGTGTCCCCATGAACACGATCCGAAGGCTCAAGACGCCTCTTCCAGCACCTGCTTCTTGGACTTCAGCAGCTTGCGCAGGATCATGTTGCGCTTGAGGCTCGACAGATGGTCGATGAACAGGATGCCTTCGAGATGGTCCATCTCGTGCTGGATCACCGTGGCCAGCAGGCCATCGGCCTTGAGCTCCTGCGCCTTGCCGTCGCGGTCGAGATATTTCACGCGGATCTCGGCCGGGCGCACCACGTCGGCATAATGCTCGGGCACCGACAGGCAGCCTTCCTCATAGGTGGAATCCTCGTCGGACACCCAGACCAGTTCCGGATTGGCCATGAAGAGCGGCGCCTTGGGCTCGTCCTCGCGGGCGATGTCCATGACGATGACGCGCTTGGACACGCCGACCTGCGGCGCGGCCAGCCCGATGCCGGGGGCCTCGTACATGGTTTCGAGCATATCGTCCATCAGCTGGCGCAGCTCGTCATCGACGGTTTCGACCGGCTTGGCCTTGGCCTTCAGCACCGGATCGGGGGCAACAAGAATGGGTCTCAGTGACATGGTTCAGGTCCTCGCCGGCGGAGTGATCTCCACCGTGATATGTTCGGTCTGGCCGCTATTACCCGGGAAATGGGTGAACAGCGCCTTGACCAGCCCCGGCAGAGCCGCGCTGATCTCGTTGACGGTGCTGTCGCCGATGGCGCGGCCCTGATACAGCATCGTGCGGGTGTTGTTACGCCAGGCGGCGCCGTCGAAAATCTGCACTTCCAGCATCTCGGTGTAATAGGTCGTGCTTTCGGTCGGGCCATAGGGGCCGCCAAATCCGCCCCACGCCCCGCGATGACGCCAGCCATAGCCGCCCCAGGCCGGATCGGTCCACAATTCGGTGTGGTTGCCGTCGCCGCCATAATGGACCACCACCATCAAATCGGGCTGGGTGCCGGGCGGCGCCGCCTTGAAGCCGTGATCCTGCAGGGCGCCGCCGATCAAAGCGGCGTAGTGCTGGAATTCCAGGCTGCCATTCTGATCCTGCTCCGCCGACACGGCGAAGGTGCGGCCGGTCGGCAGCGGCGCGCCGGCGGTGAATTGCGTCACGTCGGTCTGCATGGTGGCGGCGCAGCCGCCGAGCAGCAGAGCGAGGGACAGGGCAGCGATAACCGGCTTCATAACGGCACCTGGGCTGAAAAAACGAGTAGATAACTTAACATAGGCAGCCTGAAAAGTCAGTTCAAGCGAGCGGGCGGCGGGCCCGCAGCGCCGCGCCTATGGTCCCGTCATCGAGGAAATCCAGCTCGCCGCCGACCGGCACGCCCTGGGCCAGGCCGGACACTTTGGCGCCGGTCGCGGCCAGCCGGTCCGAGATGTAATGGGCGGTGGTCTGGCCGTCGACCGTAGCGCCGATGGCCAGGATCACCTCCGTGCCCTCGCCGCGCCCGACCCGGTCGAGCAGCCGGTCGAGGCCGAGATCGTCGGGACCGACGCCGTCCAGCGCCGACAGCACGCCGCCCAGCACGTGATAGCGGCCCTTATAGAGACCGGTGCGCTCCATCGCCCACAGGCCGGCGACATCCTCGACCACGCAGAGGGTGGCTTCGCGCGACGCATCGGAACAGATGGTGCAGGGATCGACACTGTCGAAATTACCGCAGACCTGGCAGGTCTTGACCTTGGCATCGGCGTCGGCCAGGGCGGCGGTCAGAGGCTGCAGCAGCGCCTCGCGCTTTTTCAGCAGATGGAGGGCGGCGCGGCGCGCCGAACGCGGGCCGAGGCCGGGCAGTCGGGCGAGCAGCCCGATCAGGCGCTCGACCTCGGTTCCAGCCATATCAGAACGGCAGCTTCATGCCGGGAGGCAGCGGCAGGCCGGCGGTCAGCTTCGACATTTCCGACTGCATCATCGCCTCGCTCTTCGAACGGGCGTCGTTGAAGGCGGCGACGATCAAATCTTCCAGCATCTCGGCGTCGTCAGGGACGATCAGCGAGGGATCGATCTTGAGGCGGCGGGCTTCGCCCTTGCCGGTCACGACCACCTTGACCATGCCGCCGCCGGCGGCGCCTTCGACCTCCAGCTCGCCGAGCTTGGCCTGCATGTCCGCCATCTTGGACTGCATCTGCTGGGCCTGCTTCATCAGGTTGCCGAGGTTCTTCATTCGTCTTCTCCTAGGGTCCAGTCTGAATCGCCGAAATCGAGCGGCGCGGCGTCCGCGCCCTCCTCTTCGGCTTCGGCGGAGGCCAGCTCCCGGACCGCCTCGATCGTGGCGCCGGGAAAAGTGCTGAGAATGGCCTTCACCAGGGGATGTTCGGCAGCGTCTTTCTTGCGCTGAATCTCGTCATTTAGTTTCTTCTGGGACTTCGTCTCTTCGCCCGGCTTGTTCGACAAGCTAACGAGCCAGGGGCGCCCTGTCGTTTCGGACAGAAAGCGCGACAGACGCGTGGCCAGTTCGGGCGGCGCCGAAGGTTCGAGGCGGAATTCGATGCGTCCCACCTCGAAATGCACCAGATGCGCCGAACCGGTGAGATTCGCGGACAGCACGACCTCGCGCTTTTCATCGCACAGGGCGATTACTTCCTCAAATGTCCGCGGCAGGGGGCGGCCATCGGCGACCGGTTGAGAGTGTGGCTGGGGGTGATGCTGCACCTTCACCGCGGCCTGAGGACCACCGCCGTAACCGCCGCCCGACGGACCGCCCGTATAGGGGCCGGACGGGGGCTGCGGATTATTGCGCAGCTGCTCGACCGCTTCGGCCGGGCTGGGCAGGTCGGCGGCGAACATCAGGCGCACCAGCACCATTTCGGCGGCCTGCAGCGGCGAGGGCGCGGCGCGGGTCTCGGCCAAGCCTTTCAGCAGCATCGACCAGCAGCGGGTCAGCGCCGCCATCGACAGGCGCTTGGCCATGTCGGAACCGCGCACCCGCTCGGTCTCGGCCACCGCCGCCGCATCGGCCTGGTCGGGCGTCAGCTTGAGGCGGGTCAGCCAGTGGGTCAGCTCCAGCATGTCCTGCAGCACCACGGCGGGATCGGCGCCCACCGCATATTGCTCGGCCAGCAGCGACAGGGCCTGGGCCGTGTCGCCCCTCATCACCGCGTCGAACAGATCGAACACCCGGGCGCGGTCGGCCAGGCCCAGCATGTCGCGGACCTGCATCTCGCTGACCTGGCCGGCGCCATGCGCGATCGCCTGGTCCAAAAGCGACAGGCCGTCGCGCACCGAACCGTCGGCGGCACGGCAGATCATCGCCAGCGCGGCGGGCTCGATCTCGGCGTTTTCCTTGGCCGCGATGCGGGTGAAATGCTCGGACATCACATCGATGTCGACGCGCTTGAGGTCGAAGCGCTGGCAGCGCGACAGCACGGTGACCGGGATCTTGCGGATCTCGGTGGTGGCGAAGATGAATTTCACATGCTCGGGCGGCTCTTCGAGCGTCTTCAGCAGCGCGTTGAACGCCGCCGTCGAGAGCATGTGCACTTCGTCGATGATGTAGATCTTGAAGCGCGCCGAGGTCGGGCGGTAGCGCACGCCCTCGATCAGCTCGCGGATGTCGTTGACGCCGGTGCGCGACGCCGCGTCCATCTCGAGGACGTCGACATGGCGGTCTTCGGCGATGGCGCGGCACTGGTCGCACACGCCGCAAGGCTCGATGGTCGGACCGCCCTGCCCGTCCGGCCCGACGCAGTTGAGCGCGCGGGCGATGATGCGGGCGGTAGTGGTCTTGCCGACGCCGCGCACGCCGGTCAGCACGAAAGCGTGCGCCAGGCGGCCGGTCTTAATGGCGTTGGTCAGGGTGCGGACGAGCGCGTCCTGGCCGATCAGCCCGGCGAAATCGACGGGCCGGTATTTGCGCGCCAGCACGCGATAGGGGAGGGCTGCGGTCTCGTCAGTCATCGCCTTTTGGGAAGCCGTTAGGAGGCTGCGGCAGGTGGAAGGCTGGACAGTGACCCAAACCGAAAATCGTTACGGCTGCTTCCTTCCGGACCTGACCGGGTTGGCGACGGGTTCGTCCATCGCCAGCCTTCCGAAGGGGACTATATCAGGGCCAGACCCGGAAAACGCAAGGAGAAGATTCGCTTTATTCTTCGACCAGGCGATAGAGGCGCTGATCGCGCAGCGCCGAGACCGAGATCATCTTGACCGCGGTGGAATCATTCGCGCGCACCAGACGGGCATGGGCGATGCCCTCGGCGTCCTGCGTCAGATCGACCACCACCCACACGGTGCTCGTGCCGGGGGGACTATATTTCTGACCGGATTCGACCTCGCGCCGCGCCATGGTAAAGCCACCTCGAATATGCCTGGTGAAAAGGGAGGCAGTGTTTAAGGCATTTACACATCGTTGGGAAGCCCCCGCAACCCGGGCACCTGTGAGAATTTTGGGGCTACACAGATTTAACGCCTAACGCCTAAACTAATCCATCACGTCATGCTGAAATCTCTCCTCACCGCCGACGAACCGCCAGCCGTCGCCGAAAAACGGCGCGACGGAAGCTCGGATTTCGTCATCGTGGTGGACCATGCCAGCCGGCGGATTCCCAAGGGTTTGAGCGCTCTCGGACTGCCGGAGAGCGAGCTGGTCCGCCACATCGCCTGGGACATCGGCGCGCTGGCGGTGGCCGAGCATGTTTCGGCCGCCCTCGATGCGGCCTTAGTGGCGCAGAATTATTCCCGGCTGGTGATCGACTGTAACCGCGAGCCTTCGGTGGCATCGGCGATTCCGCCGGTCAGCGAGGTCACTGTCATTCCGGGCAATGAAAATCTCAGCGGCGAACAGCGCGAAGCGCGCCGCCTCGCGGTTCACGCGCCCTATCACGATCATATCGCCGCCCTGCTCGACGAGCGGGCACGCCAGGGCCGCCGGACCATCCTGATCGCCCAGCACACCATGACGCCGGTCTTCAAAGGCAGCGTCCGCGAAATGCAGGCGGCGGTGATGTATAATCGCGACGGCCGTTTTGGCCTGGCGCTAAAGGAAGCGCTGGCCGGGGACGGCGTGCTGGTGGCCGACAATCAGCCCTATGCGATGACCGACGCCACCGATCATACCCTGCCCGTCCATGGCGAAAAGCGCGGCCTGCTGCATGTCGGGCTGGAAATTCGACAAGATCTTGTGGGGGATCCAACCGGGCAGCTACTATGGGCGGATCGCGTCGCCAAGGCGCTGGAAAAGGCGAGGAGTAGGTTTTAGTGCATCAATATCTCGATCTTCTGCGGGCGGCGCGCGAGCGCGGCACCTTCAAGGCGGACCGCACGGGCACGGGAACCTACAGCCTGTTCGGCTGGCAGATGCGCTTCGACCTGGCGCAGGGTTTCCCGCTGGTGACCACCAAGAAGGTCCATCTGCGCTCGATCATCCACGAGCTGCTGTGGTTCCTGAAGGGCGAGACCAACATCAAGTACCTGCAGGACAACAAGGTCAGCATCTGGGACGAATGGGCCGACGAAAAGGGCGACCTCGGCCCGGTCTATGGCGCGCAATGGCGCAGCTGGCCGTCCCCGGACGGCCCGATCGACCAGATCGCCAAGCTGGTCGAGATGATCAAGCGCAACCCGGATTCGCGCCGGCTGATCGTTTCCGCCTGGAACCCGGCGGAAGTCGACAAGATGGCGCTGCCGCCCTGCCACTGCCTGTTCCAGTTCTATGTCGCCGACGGCAAGCTGTCCTGCCAGCTCTATCAGCGCTCCGCCGACATCTTCCTCGGCGTGCCGTTCAACATCGCCTCCTATGCGCTGCTGACCTTGATGCTGGCTCAGGTGACCGGGCTGAAGCCGGGCGATTTCGTCCATTCCTTCGGCGACGCGCATCTTTATGCCAATCACCTGGAGCAGGCCGATCTCCAGCTGTCGCGCGAGCCGCGCCCGCTGCCGGTGATGACCCTGAACCCCGAGGTGAAGGACCTGTTCGGCTTCAAGTTCGAGGACTTCACCCTGACCGGCTACGACCCGCATCCGGCGATCTCCGCGCCGGTGGCCGTCTGAGCATGACCACAGGGCATGCGATAGGCACGCAAGCGCGTGCCCGCGGAGGGAAGACGAAGCGAAGCCCGGCGCATGGAATGCGCGCCCGGCGTCTGAGGGCACTAAAATGACTCTTTCCTTGATCGTCGCGGTCGCCGAGAACGGCGTGATCGGCCGCGACAACGCCCTGCCCTGGCACATCCCCGAGGATTTGCGCTACTTCAAGCAGGTCACCTCGGGCAAGACGGTGGTGATGGGCCGCAAGACCTTCCAGTCGATCGGCCGCCCGCTGCCCAACCGCACCAACATCGTGATCACCCGCGACAAGGACTTCTCGGCCGAGGGCGTGCTGGTCGCCCACAGCCTCGACGAAGCCTTGGCCAAGGGCGGAAACGGTGAAATCCTGGTGATAGGCGGCAGTTCGCTGTTCGCCGAGACGCTGCCGCGCGCCGACCGCTTCTATCTGACCGAGATCAAGCGGGCCTATGAGGGCGACGTGCATTTCCCCGCCTGGGACCGCGACGCCTGGCAGGAAATCGCCCGCCAGCCGGCGGAAAGCGATTCCGCGGTCGCCTTCGTGACTTATGAGAGGCGTCACTGACGATTGCGCGGTTCCGCGCTATAGTCGCCGCGTGATGCCTAGACCATCCCTGACACTGCTCCTGATCGGTTTGGTGCTGGCGATGCCGGCCGCGGGCGACGAGGCGCGCTATCTCCGCGTCGGCACCGGTCCGCCCGGCGAAACCCATTTCCCGCTCGGCAGCCTGATCGCCAGCGCCATCAGCGCGCCGCCCGGCCTGCCCTGCACCCATGTGGGCGCCTGCGGCGTGCCCGGCCTGATCGCGGTCGCTTCCGCCACGGCGGGCTCGGAGGACAATATCGAAACCCTGGCCGAGGGGCGCCTCGACGCGGCGCTGACCGAGGCCGACGTGCCGATGTTCCAGGGCAAGCGCGCCGAAGGCCTGCGCGCCATCGGCAATCTGGCGCTCGACCAGATGCAGCTGGTGGTGCTGCGTGACGGACCGATCCGGTCTTTGCGCGACCTCAAGGGCAAGCGGGTATCCCTGGGCGAGAAAGGCTCGGGCACCCATCTCCATTCGCATCAGCTGCTGGTCGCGCTCGGCTTCAAGGACAATGACATCCGGGAGGAGAACCAGCGTTCGGCGCTGGCCGCCGACGCCATGCTGGCCGGCAAGCTCGACGCCTTTTTCGTGATGGACGAGGCGCCGGTGCCGACCATCGCCGAGCTGGCCAAGATCAAGCCGATCCGCCTGCTGCCGATCACCGGCCCGGCCGTCGAGAAGATGCGCCAGGCCGATCATCTGCTCGAACCCAGCCGCATCGCCGGCGGGACCTATCTCGG
>Ga0213872_10002460_pt1 | contig 10862 bp, 7 predicted proteins | sample VelepicomBERX_R2_FD_160071 | JGI IMG/M metagenome (GOLD analysis project Ga0213872, IMG submission 160071) | Rhizosphere microbial communities from Vellozia epidendroides in rupestrian grasslands, the National Park of Serra do Cipo, Brazil - RX_R2 | ecosystem: Host-associated > Plants > Roots >... | reverse complement strand
TGCTGTACACCGAAATGTTGTTAGCACCAAAGTTTGCCACATAGGCAAACTTTGCCGTCGGGTCAACAGCCACTGAAACCGGTGCGATCCCTGCCGCGAAGGGCGAACCCGGAACGGGCATCAAGGCTCCTTGCGGACCGATGCTATAGGCAGAAACATCATTGCCAACAAAGTTGACAACGTAAGCAAACTTCGCCATGTGGTCGACGGCTACTGCAAAGGGCTCTACTCCCGCTGAGAAAGGCATTCCTGGGACCGGTGTCAGGATCCCATTGGAATCGATACTGTAGGCCGAGACGTTGCCGCTGTCTGCGTTTGCCACATACGCAAACTGGGCTCGCAAAGGCCCGGCCGGCGACAAAAAGAGCAGGGCTGCTATAATTGTAGCCGGCGCGGGTATTGAGGAAATCGAATGAGTAGTCTGACCCCTAAGACGAAAACGGGCAGGGATGAAGGAGGTTGAGGTTTGTTGCGGTTGGAATAGTGTTTTCATTTGATGAGAGTTTTTTCAGGTATGCGCTGCTATCCTCTACACGTGGATTCAGAGGCTCGAGTGTCAGCGGAAACTAAAAAATATTTCGAATTAGAATTCACAGACAGACTCCTGAGGTAACGGAAATCGATTGGCTTGAACTCCGCTTCAGGTATGACTTTCTGCTCTTCAAGATATCTAGCCGTGCCGTTGACGGTCAGGGCCAAGACATAGGCGTTTATCTCCATACTTCTCTTCCTTTCGTGCTGTCTTTGTTTGGCTTTCGAACTCCAAAGCGCTACCGCGCGCAAGGATGACAGCGCGTTCGATAACGTTTCGCAGTTCCCGGATGTCGGCAGGCCATTCGTAACCTTGGAGAGTCTCTATGCTCGCGCGTGTCAGGCTCGGTTTCGGGCAAGAGCGTCCTTTGACTAACAATTCGGTCACGTATACCGGGATAACGCTTAACCGTATCCTTAAGATCGGCTAACCGGGCGGTCGCATAGATTGTCTTAATTACGTCGTAGAAGTCTACAATGGGTAATGTTTGCATTTTAGGTTTCGTTTCTTCATTTAGGTTTGGTTGATTACCTTGGAATTATGGTTTTGCGGTAGGTTTTAAAGACCGCTCTCTGTTAGGGTTAGTTGGAGTGATGCGTTACTATCCCCTAGACATCGATTCAGAGGCTAAAGTTTCAGGGGTTGGCGAAAAAAAGGATTTGGGCCTCCGGCAGGCTGGTGCCACAATTCTTTGACCCCCCTTATGAGACTGGACGATGGCTTGGCAGAAGGTAGTGCAGGGCAATTCCACACTACGCGGTGGACACTCGTGCTGGTCTCGGCGCAGAACGAAGGTCAGGCCGCTCAGGCGGCTTTGGCCGAACTATGTCAGATTTATTGGTATCCCCTTTACGCCTTTGCTCGCCGCCGCGGTTATTCGCCGGACGATTCTCAGGACTTGACCCAGGGTTTTTTTCTGGACGTGTTAAAACACCAGGCGTTGACCCGTGTCGACCGGCTGAAAGGCAAATTTCGATCATTTCTGCTCGCGTCCTTTCAGAATTATCTTTCGGTGGAGGCGCGCGCGGCTCGGTGCCAGAAGCGAGGTGGCCAACAACGATTCGTCCACATCGATGCGGAGAGTGCGGAGAACCGCTATCGGCTCGAACCGGCGGACTACCTGTCGCCGGAGAAAATCTTTGACGCCCGCTGGGCCAATGCGCTGCTGGATCACTCTATGGTTCAGCTTGCTGGTGAGTATCATTCCAAGGGTAAGGAGTCCGTATTCAAGGCCTTAAAAGACTTTGTGGGAATTGGCAATGAAGACGTCGGGGGGTCTTACGATGAGGTGGCAGAAGCATTGCATGTGGGGGTCGGGACGGTGAAGACTTTCATCCACCGCTTGCGCAAACGTTATATCGAGATTGTGCGTCAAGAGGTCGCTCGCACGGTTTCGGATCCTGCCGAAATAAACCGCGAAATCCACGCGCTTTGCGAGGCGTTAATAGCCGCCGAGGGCCGTACCGAGCCATGAATGCAGAAAACAGACGCAGATGCTCAGTCTGCGGCAGGGAGTTTTCTAGAGGGATGGCGTTCTGCTCAGTATGCATGCTGCGTGCGGCTGCGGCCGCGGATTCCGAGTCAGGCGCGTCTTCTGTGGAGGATACAAATGCGCCGCCATCGGAACCAGGAGCACAACGTTTCGAAAATTATGAACTGCTGAAGCGCGAAGACGGCAGTCCGGTTGAGTTGGGTCGCGGTGCGATGGGCGTCACGTATAAAGCAATTGATGTCGATTTGCGTTGTCCGGTCGCACTGAAGGTGATCAACGAACGGTATCTCGCTGACGAGTCGGTGCGACTTCGTTTTATGCGCGAGGCGCGTGCGGCAGCCAGTCTCCGTCATCCAAACGTTGCTTCTGTTTTTCATCTCGGCAGAAGCCACGGGAATTACTTCTACGCGATGGAGTATGTGGAAGGGGAGACCCTGGAGCGCCTCATCAAACGTTCTGGCCGGCTCGAGGTACACCTGGCGCTGGAGATTGCGGCACAGGTCGCCGCCGGTTTGGCCGCTGTCCACAAACAGAATCTGGTGCACCGCGACATCAAACCGACGAACATCATGGTTCATCTAGAGGAAGGGACCAGCGTAGTAGCGAAAATCATCGACCTTGGACTTGCAAAGGCCATCAATGAGGCGTGCTCCGAAACCGCGATCTCAACCTCCGGCGCCTTTGCCGGAACGCCGGAGTTCGCTAGTCCGGAACAATTTGCGGGAGCCGGGTTGGATATTCGTTCCGATCTCTACTCCCTTGGCATCACGCTGTGGGAGATGCTAGCCGGCCAAACTCCCTTCAAGGGCCTTCCCGCCGAGATAATGTACCAGCATCAGTACGGCTCCTTACCGGTTGAACAACTCAAAGGTGTGCCGCAACCCGTCGTCCTTCTGCTTGAGGTGCTCTTGCAAAAAGATCCCGCCCGGCGTTTCCAGAGTCCGGGCGAACTCTTGAAGCTGATGCCAACGATAAGGGAAGCTGTCGGCACGGGCCGTCCCCTGAGGAAAACGATCCGAGTACTTGTCTGCTCGACAGCCGACGTCCAGAAGGAGCGGAATCTGAGCGAGCGTTTAATCCGCTCGATTGCCGCCCAGTCTAACGTACCGGTCAGTGCTTCCTATTCGAATTTCCAACGTTTGGCAGAAGGAAGTGGGGAACCGGAATCCGGCAGTCCCAGTGCATTGGTTCTTTGCCCCTTTTTTTTGGAGGATCAAAAACTTGGATCAAAAGGTCGCCAGGAAGAAGTCCCTGCTCCGGCAGAATTTGATTTGGTCATTTGTATCGTCTGGTCGCGGCTCGGTCCCCTCCTAGGCCCGACCTTGAGGACTCCGGATGGCGACGCGCCTGGCTCAGGAACAGAATATGAAATTGTTCGGGTATTAGACCGCGCAAATAAAAACCTTCCGGCGTGGCACATCTTTCGTAACTGTTCGCCGCCGATTCCACCGTTGGAGCCGAAGGTGGATCGCGAATGCTTCAACCGGGAGTGGGACTCCTTGCAGGAATTTTTTGCGCATTGGGAGAACAACAGCGGGCGGAACTTCGCCGGTGCGCTGAGTACCTATCGCGACCTTGAGGGGTTTGAAGAGCTTTTCCGGCAGCAGTTTCGTGATTTTCTGGCGCGCCAGGTCGACCGGGAGGCCAGACAGGAGATCTTAACTGGGAAAGCGCGCCGTTGGACATCCAACCCGTTCCGCGGACTGCATGTCTTCGATTTCGAGCACGCTCCCATTTTCCATGGCAGAACAAAAGCGATCGGAGAAGTCTTGGAGGCCTTGGAAGAGCAAGCCAGAGCTCATCGCCCGTTTGTCCTCATCCTGGGCGCAAGCGGCTCAGGAAAGAGCTCGCTGGTGCGAGCGGGCGTGCTACCGCTGCTAACGCAACCTGGAACAATTGAAGGGATCGGGCTCTGGCGACGGGCGATAACCAGACCCGGGGCCGGCGGAGGCAACGGTGATTGCTTCGACGCGCTGGCCGGCGCGCTGCTGGAGGCGTCTGCGCTGCCGGTCCTGGGGAACCCGGAATCGCTGCGCGCAATCGCTGATCTGGCGACTGAATTCAGGGAACACTCCGATAGCGTCGCCCTGCGGCTTCGGGACGCGCTCGATCACATCGCGCGAGAATCGAAAACAGAGCGTTCCCATTTTCTCGAAGAAAGAGAACGAGAATTACGAGCCGCGGGAAGGTTGGACGAGGCCGGCTTGACTCGGCAGCACAGGGAGCAGCTGGAGCTGCCGAAAGCTCGGTTGGCGTTGCTCGTTGACCAGCTAGAGGAATTGTTCACGACCGGTTTTTCCGTGGCGATTCGACAGAAATATATTGCCGCGCTCGCAAGTCTGGTTCGCAGCGGCCGCGTCTTTGTCCTAGTCACGTTGCGAAGCGACTTTTACCCCCGGTACCAGGAGTTCCCGGACCTGGTCGAGTTCGCCAAGGCAAGCGGAAAATTCGATCTCCAGGCGCCTACACCGTACGAGGTCGGGAACATAATTCGGCTGCCGGCTGAAGCAGCCGGTCTACACTTTCAGCATAACCAGGAAACCGGTCAACGCTTGGACGAAGCGCTCCGCGACGCCGCCTCAGCCACGCCGGAATCCTTGCCGTTGCTCGAGTATGTTTTGTCGTTGCTCTACGACAAACAGGAGGGCAGGAGTGATGGTTTGCTTCGGTGGTCGGACTACCGCGAATTAGGCGAACTGAAGGGCGCTCTTGCTAAACACGCAGAAGACGTATTCAGCACGTTGGGAGCGCATGAACAAGAGTCGTTTCCTCTGGTGATGCGCTATTTGGTGACCCTGGGCCAGAGCGAAGAAGAGGTGCCCAACCGGCGGACGGCCCCTTACCGTGATTTCGTTGCCGCTGACGGTGCCGGCCATAGTCAGAATCAGAAGGCCGGGGCGCAGGGTTTTGTTGATCTATTCATCGAAAAACGGCTGCTGATCGCAGATACCGACCCGCGAGGAGAAGTTACCGTGAGCGTTGCTCACGAAGCGCTGCTGCGGGAATGGCAGCGCGTCAGAAAATGGCTGACCGAAAACCGAGAGTTCTTGCGGATGCGAGGTCGTCTCGATTCGAGCCTCAAACTCTGGGGAAGCCGCGGACGACAAAAGGATGACCTGCTCGGACCGGGACTTCCCCTCGCCGAAGGCGAAAAGTTGGCCAAAGATTTCGGTTTGTCGCTCGACCGGGAACAGACTGATTATATCCGCGCGAGCATAGCCGAGCGGAACCGGCGCAAACGCGCCCAGGCGCGGATACGTTTGGGAATGATGGCTGCCATCAGTGCCCTCGCGATCGTTGCCGGTTTTCAATGGCTCCAGGCCGAGCACCACCGTCAGAGTGCTGAGAATAATGCTGCGATGGCGAAAGTAGAAGCAGCACAGACTAAGGAAGCGCTGGCATCTGAGGCCGAAGTCGCAACGAAACTCCAGGAACAGTTGCGGCAGGCAAGCTGGACGAGCTTCAACCAGGCCGAACGTCAATTCCAACTGGGAGAGTGGCGGGAGGGCATCGCTCTGCTTGCGCGCGCGATTAAGTTCGACCCGCAAAACCAGGTCGCTTCAGAACGATTCTTTCAAGAGCTCATTGTCAATCGTGAAAAAGCGCTGCAGCCGCTGATCGCCTCTTTTGCTCATCAGGACGTGGTTGCGGATGTAGCGTTTAGCCCGGACGGTGCGCGGATCCTCACCACAAGCTGGGACAAAACGGCCAAGCTCTGGGACGCCGCCTCTGGGCGACTGATCGCTTCCTTTTCGCACCAGGGTAGTGTCTGGCACGGGACCTTTAGTCCGGCCGGGGATCGCGTCCTGACGGCGAGTGTGGACAAAACCGCCAAGCTCTGGGATGCGGCCTCTGGCAAGCTCATCGCCTCCTTCGAGCATCAGGGTGCGGTTAATACCGCGACCTTTAGTCCGAACGGCGCGTGGATCCTCACGGCGAGTGCGGACAAAACCGCCAAGCTCTGGGAGGCTTCCTCAGGCAGGCTTACCCTCTCCTTTGACCACCAGGGCGAAGTCACCAACGGCGCGTTTAGCCCGGACGGTTCACGGATCCTGACTGCAAGCGCGGACAACACCGCCAAGCTCTGGGACGCGGCTTCAGGTAAGCTCCTGATCTCCCTTGCCCATCAGGACGTGGTTGAGGATGTGACGTTTGATCCGGGCGGTAACAGGATCCTGACGGCGAGTGCGGACAAAACCGCCAAGCTCTGGGAGGCCTCCTCGGGCAAGCTCCTCGCCTCCTTTGCACACCTAGATGGGGTCATCCAAGGAGCCTTCAGCCCTGACGGTTCACGGATCCTGACGGCGAGCTGGGACGGTACTGCCAAACTCTGGGATGCGGCCTCGGGCGAACTCATGGCTTCCTTTACCCATCAGGCCAGTCTGTGGCACGGGGCGTTCAGCCCGGATGGCAACCGGATCGTGACCGCGAGCGTGGACAAAACCGCCAAACTCTGGAATGCAACCTCAGGCGAGCTGATCGCCACCTTTGACCACCAGGGCGGGGTCATGCGCGTGGCCTTTAGTCCGGACGGAGCGCTGATCATCACAGCAAGCGCAGACAAGACCGCCAAGCTCTGGGGTGCGGTTTCCGGCCATCTGAGCGCCTCTTTCGACCATAACGAAGAGGTCAATCGAGCGGCGTTTAGCCCGGACGGAACACGCATCCTGACCGCCAGTGCAGATCACAGTGCAAAGCTTTGGGAGGCCGCTTCGGGCAAGCTCATCGCCTCCTTTGGTCACCGGGATGAGGTCAACGATGCAACGTTTAGCCCCGATGGTGCCCGGGTCCTGACGGCAAGCAAAGACAAGACCGCCAAGCTCTGGGACTCCGCCTCAGGGAGGCTTATCGCCTCTTTTGACCATCAGGACGAGGTCAACAATGCTGCGTTCAGCCCCGATGGTACCCGCGTCCTGACGGCGAGCAAAGACAAGACCGCCAAGCTCTGGGACTCCGCCTCAGGGAGGCTTATCGCCTCTTTTGACCATCAGGATGCTCTCTATCATGCAACTTTTAGTCCGGACGGTACCCGGATTCTGACGGCGAGCGCGGACAGAACCGCCAAGCTCTGGGACTCCGCCTCAGGGAGGCTCATCGCCTCTTTTGCTCATGAAGATGCCGTCCGCTGGGCGGCATTCAGTCCGGACGGCGTGCTCATCCTGACCGCAAGTGCGGACCATACGGCCAAACTCTGGGATGCGGCCTCTGGCCAGCTCATCGCCTCCCTGGTCCATCAGGATAGGATCCAGCAAGCCGTATTTAGCCCAGACGGTAGGCAAGTACTCACGGCGAGCGCGGATCACAGCGCTAAGCTCTGGAATGCCCATTCCGGCAAGTTGATCGACACCTTTGTCCATCAAGACGAGGTCTACTTTGGGGCTTTCAGCCCGGACGGCGCTCGGATCGGGACAACCAGCGCGGACAAAACCGCCAGGCTCTGGGACACAGCCTCGGGCAAGCTCATCGCCTCGTTTGCCCATCAGGATGCTGTCCGATGGCTCGCATTTAGCCCAGACGGTAACCGGGTACTAACGGCCAGCTGGGATAAATCGGTGAAGTTTTGGGATGCGGCAACCGCGGCAGAACTGGCCCGGCAGGTGAAAGGGTCCAATGCGGGCACATCCAGAATCGGATCCTTCAGTTCGAGGAACGATGAGCTTGTGCGGCAAGTCGAAGCGCTATCAGATATCGCGAGCGGACTTCATTTTTCAGATGACGGTACGCTGGTCGCAGTCAGCGCAGAACGCAGATCGGAGCTAACGAATCAATTGAAAAACTTGGCGCAAGGCGATCGCCCCAATGCACGCTTCATACGATGGTTTTTCAGCTCCGGAAATGATCGAACGATCTTTCCGGCGAGCGATGTCAGGGTTTCCGATTGGGTGGCTAACGCCCTCCTCACAAATCCGAACGAAACCAAAGAATGGATCCGAAACGCCTTAGCCAGCCTCCCGGATCATCCGTTGCTTCATATCGCGCTAGCCGGGTTTGAAACCGATTCCAGGAGCGCTGATTTTCTTCGCTCATTCGGCTTGGCGAGACTCCCGGAAAACAGCGCTTACTGCACACGGGCCGCCGAGCTGCTGATGGCACAACGTCGTCCAGAACTTGCGCTGGCCGCGGCCGATAAGGCGCTCCGGGCTGATCCAGGGGATGTAACCGCTCAGCGTCTTCGCCTCAGCGCACTGGAGGCGTTGCCCCAGTAAAGGCGCCCTGCGCAGAAAACTGTGACAATCCTTTAGAAACTCATAGGTCACATAGGTCACATAGGTCACATACGTCATATAGGTCATATAGGTCGTATGCGTCCTATCTTACCAGACCACCCAGTCACTCTTTGAAAGGAGGCTCCAAAGCGCATGCGACCTAGAAAGCCTCGTTCAAAGCATTTCCAGACTGCTCTTCCGGCGCGGGGGCGGAAAAAGTTTATCGAGCTCCGCGAGGTCTGCTTCTGTCAGCGTCAAATCCAGAGCTGCATGATTCTCCCGCACGTGCGGCTGGCTGCTCGCCTTTGGGATTACGATCACGTCTTCCTGGTGTAGCAGCCAAGCCAGTGCGACCTGGAACGGGGTAACACCTCGACGCCTGGCGAGAGCTGCAACCTTGCTTGAGAGCCTCCCCTGTTCGATCGGCGAATACGCCATGATCGGAATTTTCCGTTGCCTGCACCATGGTAGCAGATCCCATTCTACGCTGCGCCGCATCAGGTTATAGAGCACCTGATTCGTGGCGATGGCCTGGCCTCCGGGAACTCCGGCGGCTTCCTCCATATCCTCGCGATCGAAATTACTGACACCGTAGTCGCGGATTTTCCCTGCCGCCTTCAATGACTGAAACGCGTCTATGGTTTCCGTCAACGGCACCGAACCGCGCCAATGAAGCAGATACAGGTCGAGGTAGTCAGTCTTCAAACGACGCAGGCTGCGATCGCAGGCCGCCACCGCACCTTGTCGAGTAGCGTTGTGTGGGTAGACCTTGCTCACCAGGAAAACATCTGCCCGGCGACCGCTAATGGCTTCAGCGATGAGCTCTTCCGATCCTCCCTGGCCATACATCTCAGCTGTATCAATGAGTGTCATCCCCAGGTCTAATCCTAGCCGGAGTGCAGCGACCTCAGACAACCGTTTGGCAGAATCCTCCCCCATTTTCCAAGTGCCCTGTCCAAGAACCGGGACTTCCTTTCCGGAAGGCAACGTTAATCTTTTCATCTTGAAACTTTGCCCAGTCTGCCATTTTTAGCGAAACTCGATGCGAAGAAGTCGAAGACTCCGAAAAGCAGGGCGGCTGAGTCGCTATTTCCTGATATTGCTGCTGTCTGTGTATTCCTCGATCGGCGCGAGGGCAGAAGACCGTCTGGTCGTGTACGATTTCATTCCTGATCTGTTTAACTATTTGCGGATTGCTCCCGAAGGAAAGGAAGATCGCGCCAAGCTCTTTGCACAGTCAATCATCGAGCCACATCCCGAGATCTACAGTCGTCTGCAAATCTTTAAGACAGATCCGGCGACGTTGGCAAAGTACCTGGACAACTTGGGGACCTATCTTCCGGCTATCAAGCTGATTCACGCTCGGTTCCAGGAACAGTGCGAGCCAATCCAGGCGACTTTTCTGAAGGCATTCCCCGACTTCGACTGTGCAAAAGCTAAAGTCTACTTAATGCTCTCGCTTTTTCGGTTTGACGGCAAGATCCCACATGACAATCCGCACATGCTCCTCCTCGGAGTGGATGGACTCGCTAAGTTCCACGGAGCTGACATCAAGTTGCCGGTGGTACTATCTCACGAATTGTTTCATCTGTACCATTTCCAGGTTAACCCGCCGCCACGTTTGGCCGATGACGTCGCGCTATATCGCCTGATCTGGCAAGAAGGGTTGGCGACTTATGTGAGTCAACAATTGAACCCCGACGCATCGCTATCGGATGTCCTACTCGATCCGAGGCTAGCCCAAGAGGGTCCAAGATACATACAGACCGTTGCTCGGGATCTGCTGACGCAGCTTGAATCTGTAGACGACGCGACTGCGGCCACGTATCTTTCGTACTGGCCCGGCGGCCAAATCCCGGCGCGTATGGGGTATCTCGTTGGCTATGAAATAGCCAAAAAAATGGCGACAAATCTATCGGTTCACGAGTTAGCTCGGATCCGAGGTTATGAGCTGCTGAGCATCGTACGCCGGGAGATGAGGGCTTTGGCGTCCGGAGACCGATCCTATGCCCCATAGGACCTATAGGACCTATTTGACCCATAGGACATATTTCCTGAATTGGGCGTCAACCGAACGGTGACGGACGCGCCTTATCGGGGAAACAAAAAGCCGCGGCGAACAAAGCCGTTTTCTCTCGACCCTCCCAAATCTGCGGGCGATTCTCAGATTGTGACCGAAAACCAGGCGAACCGATCTGCGCAAAAGACCACCCGGCGACGATTGGCCAAGGAAGCTCTGCTGTTGTTTACCTTTGCCTGGCTAGCTGCGGTCACGGCAGCTCTGGTGAGCCCCGGCCCGATGGACTCGTTTGCGACTGTGGGATTAGCGCGGTTCCTCGGAACGACTTTCGTGAACGGTCTTGAGATTTTTGTGTTTGGTTACGTTTTGTCCCGCTTCTTCAAGCAATTCAAGACCGGGTGCGCCTTTGTGATCATCTTGTTTTTTGCCTATCTCATCTGGGCCGGAAGACAACCGCAGTAGCCTGCACCGCTCACAAATCTTCAGAGATTTGTGAGCGGTGCAGGCTCTTAAGCAGACGCCCAGCGTCTGCTTAAGAGCCTTCTAGCCCGCAATGAGCTCGTCGATTTTCCCGGCGGGTGATTTTTGCGGGCTGGCCAGCAAAAAATCACC
>Ga0213872_10002459_pt1 | contig 10871 bp, 18 predicted proteins | sample VelepicomBERX_R2_FD_160071 | JGI IMG/M metagenome (GOLD analysis project Ga0213872, IMG submission 160071) | Rhizosphere microbial communities from Vellozia epidendroides in rupestrian grasslands, the National Park of Serra do Cipo, Brazil - RX_R2 | ecosystem: Host-associated > Plants > Roots >... | reverse complement strand
TGATCAATCGGCAAATAAGCGCAATTATAAAGAGTAACGTCGCTCTTCTTTGCAGCCGGTCCAGCGGTCATCAGAGCGCGCATAGACGGCATTACATTGTGTGAAACAACCGCTTCTTCTAGTTCTTGTCTATATTTTAAAATATCAAAGTTATGACGCTCTTTTAATGATTCCTCCAGAAAATCAAAATACCTCTTTACAGTTTCTTTCCAAGTTTCGCGTCTATTTTCTTTTTCAACATATTTCGCATATCTACTAACATAAATGTACTGTGAATATAAGCTGTCTTTAAACAATTTACTTCCTTTTCTTCTTATAGTTGACTAACATACCTCTGTTATAACCTTCATTCAGATACCCTTCCAATTCTTTAATTTGAATCATTTTTTGTATGACTTTGTTATTAACCCAACATTTATTAGCATTCGGGTTATTCAAGCCTTTCATTCTCTCTGAATGTTTTAAATTCTTTTTTCCTTTCTTTACTAAAGAGATTTTTTCTTTTGCCTCTTTTGTGTGTTTTTTTCCGAAATTTGGATTGTTGACACCGGAAAAATTAGCGTGATTTTTTGAAATCAATTCTTTAGCTTCATCAGATAGGAACGTTCTCTGACCACCCCCGGTTCTAGAGTTATATCCATTTTTAAATGTATCATAATAAGTAATCCAATATTCTTCACGTTCGTTCAAAAGATTGATATTGTCAACCTCTTCAATAATTTCTACTATCCAACATTCCGTGCCGTACCTTCTAATGGCGTTATAAAACTTATTTTTTATGTCTTTAGAATTTCGTTTATGTAGATACCATCTTCTTCCAAGCGTTCCTATAGTCTGTCCAATATAGACCTTATCAGTAATAGTATTTGTTATTTTATAGATTATCATTTAGTCTAACAGTTTACGATATTGCAGCCATGGATAGGCTAGATTGCTTGGAACATAATCATCAAGCTCAAAGGTTGAACCAATGTTATCATTCCTGATTACATTGGCGACTCGCGCCTGATGCTCGAAAGGACTTGCGTGCATGGGATCAGCGTTCTTAAGAAGATCATAGCGATTAATTTCCTTTTCGAGGCTCGCATTGCCGTCGAATGGCGCATACGAGACGCGAGCACAACGCGCCACAGACAATTGCAACTTAGTCTGAAGGTCTAGCTCTTGCTCTTCCTTGAGAATATAAGGAATATGCCATTCTCCAGGTTCAAGAGTCTGAAATTCAGAATTATCAATAACCCTATTGATTTCCTTGTCCATCGCCTTGGCCAGTTCCTTGATTTCTGGCATGGCGTCCTTATGAATTCGGAGAGAGAAGAAATTATCCCAATCCGTCGCGGTAATGAGAGTGTCAATATAACCGAACCATTCCAGAGGACGATTCGCCCATTGCTTATGAACGCCTTTGTCGGCTAACCACTTTGCAAATCTTTGGGTTTCTCTTGCGAACCTCTCCCATTCCTTCTGAATTTCTTCAAGTTCGATGATATCGAATTCCTCGAATGCCTGCATTCCAGGCCGATTCTTCATGAAGTGCGGAATATAAATCTCTTCCTGAAGGAGCTTGCTGACGGGAACAGCACGACCAGAGCGGGCATTTCTGGAGAAGACCCTATGCGTCATCACTTCGGCGTGAATCATGCGAGGATAATGGAGTTGAATTGCAATCAGAGGTTTAGGTTCTCTACCATACTTATTAATAATATTTGGCTTGGAAAAAAGTATTACCTTAGCCTGGAAATCAGACTCTTTCATATAGACTCCTTCTGAATTGGTAATGATATTTATGGAAACCGCAATTTCTGGATAAACAGAAAACGCAGTAATATCAATGAGTTAAGAATATGAACAAATTATAACATAAAAAATAAAATACCTCAAGGACAATCAAATATTAGTGCGGTTGACCAGTTCCAGTTTCGCCCTAATGCCTTGAAATGTATTGCTATTAATGATTTTTAGAATTTCCTCAACGGACATTCCTTCAAGCACCATCTTATTAATGTCCTTATGCATGACAGAGTTGGGCCAAATGCATACCTTATAGCCGCTCTCAATCGCCTTGGCGATCTTTTTCTTGGTCTCCGGTTTCCTCGGTTCATTATCGTAAACACAAACGAATTGATCCTTATCGAAGCCTCTCAGAGCGGCGACCATATCGTTGCCGGAAGTGGCGATGCAATTCGGCAGGAACAGCGAATCCAATGGTCCCTCCACCACATAAGTTTTCTCGCCTTCCTGCCAGCGCTCCATGCCATATAAATTTGGCATGGACTCATCTAAAACAATGTTGATGTAGCGCAGAGAATTCCTGTCATCCAAGGCGCGGCCTGTGAAGCCGAACATTTCCTTTTGCTTTGTGAAGAAAGGGATGACGAGTCGCTCTTCCTCGTACTTCAAGGAATCCTCGGAAAACTTGTTCTCTACCTGATGATTGGTGAACCATTTGAATTGCTGTGCATAATAGAGAACGTCCCAATGCTCCTGAGGGATCATTCTTTGCATCACGTATTGTTTCGCTTTGGTTGTGTCGTTCAGCGCCCAAATCGGCGCGAGCCCTATGAAGCTAGGCGGCGCTTTCTTAAAGGCAGGCTGGCGAACCTTGACGTATTTCTTTTCTTCCTTTGGCTTGTAAAGCTTTTCGCCCAAATACTCATTGAATAATGACGGATTAAGGTCTTTCAGGACCGTTTCAAAATGAGTCGAGTAGCCGCACTTATGGCACTTATACCAGCATTCGTTGTTATTCTCTAAGAAATAGCCGCGCGCCCTCCGCCGATTCCTTTTTGAATCGCCGCAGAAAGGACAAGAGAAGTTATAGAGGTTATCAGCCTTTTTCTTGAAATTCCTCAGTTGAGAGGAAAGTAAGTTGATGTATTTGACGACTAGATAATTCACCTTTTCCTCCAAAATAAAGGAGGTTGAAAATAGCCTCAAACGGCTCTTATGTCAAGAAATTCTTTGTTTTTGAGACACAGCAATGAAAAAGACCGTAATAGATATTGAATTTCACAAGAGCCGACGAAACCGCCCATAAGATGATGATCGTATGGCAGTAACCAACCGAACTATTGAAATAGCCGTCAACCATTGAAAATATTCCCATCATCATCTGGCCATAAAGCCCTAACTGACCAATTTTAATAACGGATTTGGTAATATCCTCAGTCGAAGTTCGAAAGATATCCATGGTGATTCGCTGTTGAATGCAGCCGATCAGGACCGCGAAGCCAGCTATAAATTCAATAAGATTCCAAACATCCTGACTCAGGAGCATCAAAGCAAAATTGTTGAAATCCTGAAGAAAATTCATTCCTTTTTACTCCATGGAACGATTCTACTAACAATCGCGACTACGATTTCAGTAAAGGTCGAAGTCTTAAGATTTCTGAATAGATAAAATGTGGTATGTAGACCAAACATAGATAGGAAGAACGAAGCGGCAATCTGAGGGATAAGAGGTTCATAAGCATGAACGACCTGCGAACCGAAGATTCCCCAAAATAAGCCAACGATTATATTTACAATAATTTCTGACGTATTTCTATCCTTACCCAAGGCCACCGTCAAAAGACTTCCACCAAGGGAAATCACCCAAACGCCTATTGAAGGCTCAATAGTCGAGCCAACCATCAGCAAGATTCCGCCGACTGCATTAAGAACGTATTTTAAGCCAAAGAAGTTTGTAAATTCCATTGGTTTATCCTTCCTTTGACTTGTTCTGCGCCTTCTTTCTTTTCTTCAGAAATAGAATTGGATCGAATGTTTGGATTGGTCCCTGAGTGGATGAAGAATTTCCCATAGCATTAGTTGGAGCTTCCTCATTCATCTTCAGGCGCGTTTTATATTTTTGGAGTAGAGACGGCTTTTTCTTTTTCGGAGGAAGCAACGCTAACGCCTCGCCGAAGAGCTTCGTAAGGTCCCGCTGATTCTTCTTTTCAATCTTATCGTTGGCAATACTTGTGAACTTGTTATGCTTAAGAATAAGATTCTTCTTAACGTTGCCCTCGATATAGTTTTGCAAATGATTAGCCAAAGCCTTATCGATAAAATCGTTCAGAACTTCCTTGCTAAGGGTCTTTTTCTTTTCTGCCATCGGTAAGAATCCTTCGTTAAATTATCTATTATTTATTTTTTTGATAATCGCTCGATGGCTCTTAACTTATTGATAATTCCTTCGTCCATTTCGATTTCTACCGTCTTGATCACCTTTCCGTTTACATTTTTTATAAGGTTCGGCATAATATTGAGATAAAGCAAAAACGGCTTAATATACTTCATTTGCTTTTCCATCTTCAAAAAAAGAATGCGGTTCAAAAACTCAGCGCCAAAGACATTATAAAGGATAATGATATGATTAAGGACTAACCTTTCATCGATTAGTCCTGTGGTAGAATATCTGGTTATGATTTTCTTAATATATTTTAAACGCTTAATATCTGACAAGAATTCCTCGGTAGAGGAACATTGTGCGTTGCGATAATACCTAGCAGAGAGGATTAAGAAGTTGTCGTTGGTTAGTTGTTCATTCATCCTTTATTTATAAGTAAAATTACTTATTTTCAGTATTTGTATCCACGCCAGCTTCTTTCGACTTCGAATCCGCACGAGAAGAGACCAGCTTATTCAGCTTGTCATAAAAATCGCGATCCTGATGATAGTCTTGAGGAAGGCCGCTCATGCTATTTTGCAAACCGTTAAAATGAGCGCAGGCGAAATCATGCGCAAGGCAGGCCAAATCGTGCTTGGATAATTCTTTATTCTTTGTCGTCCCCCGCGCCACGTCCTGATGACGATTTCTCATAATATAATGATGCTGAAGGTAGTCAGCCAATTCCTTCTTCGCTTCCCTATCCTTTTCATGATAGGCCTCGTTGATGGTTCCTTCACCTAGGAGGGAAAGAGCGGCTTGATTTAGACGGATAGTTTTTGAGAAGTCCATTGTAATCTCCTTAGAATGTTGTAAGTGCAACGCGCTTGATTGAGTTGTTAGAAATAGCTACATAGATATAGTTTCCATCACTCCAAATGGTTTTTGGAACTGCATTAGCAGAAGAATTGGCTGGCGTATTATTCTGCATAATGACAAGATTATTCGCTATCAGAGTTGTATTTGTATACAGATTCGAGACAGGAATTAAAACGTCACTATTTGATGAAACCGTGCTAAACGCGACAACCTGATCGGAGCCATCAGCGTTGTTCTTAGGCTGTAATTTTGATAAGGCTGTCGAATTATTAGCGGCCATCTGTTAGTATCTTACGTATTAGGGAACAATGCCGTTGAGCAAGCAGAAGTCATTGTTGGCGTTACCACAAGAACTTCAGATCGTACTCTTCCCGCGCGCCCACCAAGAGTAAACGTAATAGTCGCTCCAGAACCGGCAGAAGCGCCGCCAGTGGCATTCGCCATAGCGACCGTCGCATAGGCGGTATTAGGGAAGCCGAAACCAGCGTTATTTGTGGAGAATGAAACAATGCCGCCAGTGGCGTTAGTCACTGGATGGAAGGTCGCATTGACACAGTTGTTACCAGAGATTGTCAAAACGTCAGTATTATTATAGCCAGTTCCACCAGGAGAAGCCGAAACGCTCTTAACTGGACCCGTACCCTGCTTAACCAAAACCCATCCAGGAGCCTGTACAGCCTTTCCAGGCGTGCTCTTGTCGGTAACGTTAAGCATTGTATTCGTGACGCCATAAAGCCCGACAACCTGACCATTTGTAAAAGATGATGGCGTTGTATTATGCCAGAGTGCCGCGCCGTTGGCGATGCCGGTATTACCCTGATTGAATGTCGTCAAGGCATATTGCTTTGACGTATTTGAAGCTAAATCCTGATTTCCCCAACGACTCATTTATTCTTTCCTTTTCTTTTTTTTGATATATTTATTATTGAGAAAAGGTTAGTCAAATTGCCGCGCTCGAATCAGTTTGAAGGCTAAATCCTTCAATTCAATAGAGGCCTTATTGTCGCCAATCGTCTTATATGGATCACTCACCGCGATGCTTGGATCAGTCTTCAAGCTTTCGTCCTTATCCCTGACAGGATCGAAGCTTCCCTCCTGGAGCGGAGGATTAATAATTACCTTCGTTCTACGTCTTAAAATTTCTTTCGCCTTGGGATTAGGCTCATCGGCTTCCTTCAATGGCGCTTCTTTTACCTTGGTTTCTGCCTCGACAATACTTCTATAAGCTTCCGATAAATCCATTTTTTCCTCGTTTTTAAGCTATTTATTCAGAGAAAAAAATAAAGCCTGAGGTTTCCCCCAGGCTTCTACTTACTAAATTTATACGTGCTTAAATTTACTCGTTCAACAAAATACGCCCAAACCCTTCATCCGTCGTCACTCGTTCCAGCAAATTTTCATATCCACCGATAAGTACGCCGTCATTAATGACAATCGGAACCGTCTTCATGGTAGGAAACGCATCCATGACCCAGGAACGGGAAACATGCTCTCCAATAACATAATACTTATAGGGGATATCCCGGCTCTCCAGGAGACCCTTGGCACGTTCGCACCAAGGGCAGTTCGGCTTTCCATAGATTGAAATCATCGCTTCCTCCTTCTTAATTGGAGCTACTATTTATCAATCCTTCTCATTCAAAAGGTAAAGATCACTGATCATCTTGAACGAAAACTTGCCGTCGTTGGACTTGAAAACAAGGCCTTCAGCCGGAAAACCCCTGAAGTCAGCCGCATCCGCCAATCCATGGATATAGGTCGCATCCATGAGATAATCATTGAAAACGCCGACCATCCTAATCTGAACGTGATTAAGCATGACGCCATCAAGAATCGCATTCGAGATAAAAACGAATCGTTCCATCGGAGAATAATACCGTTGGTTATCAATATCGTAAATATCAAATACGAAGAATTCATGATCAGGAAGATTTTGCGGATTACCCTGGATGCCTGGACCGCAAAGCTCACCTTGAAGGGCGATATTGAGGCCAAATTCTTCAAAATACTCCTTCAGGCCTAGCTTACGCGCGACCTTCCAATAGATATTCTCCGAAGAGCCTTCCTCGCGGAAGTTATTCTCAGCGTCATCCTTCAAATCGAGATTGCGCGAGCAAACTCCGAAATCCTCACCATTCTTATAAACCGTCATTGAAGAACCATCCATCTTAACCGTGACTTCAAACGGCTCACGAGAATATTCCTCAAGCTGCCAATCGCGAAGATTCTGGTAGCGCTCCTGATCGGTCTTGGGAATGAAGGAAGGAAAGTTGCCCCTAACCTGTCCCTGAAGATTGGAAGGAATCGGCTTCTCATACTTCTGCACCTTCAGAAGATCGGTAAGATCATCACCTTCATTCAAATATACTGGAGAACTAACCCCGTCGCGCTTGTCCCACAAAATCCAACAAGTTCCATCATCTTCTTCTCCAGTTGTAATTTCTGTAAACTCCGTCAGAGGCAGAATAAGACCCTGCGAAATCTGTCCCTTCAACTTGATCGTGCGGAGGCGGAAACCATCGCCAAGATTCTTGGTGCTCTTGAAGCAACCCTTGCGCAAGAATTCAAATTCAGGCCGCACAGGAAGGAAGCTATCAATTTCACAATACAAAACTAATTCGTTAATTGTATGCTTTCCCTTTTGCACAACTACTTTCCAACCATCAACAGTTGCAGTCTCAATTTTATCCGCACCCTCAATCGGTTGAATATTAATAATTCTTCTAATAGAAGCCAATTTTCTAAGAATTTCCAATTTATCCCTCCAAATATTGAATTGCACTATTCAGGATTTCAACGTCATCTTTGAATAACCCTAAACCTTTATTACAAGCATTACAAAGTAATCCTCGTATTTTACCTGTTTTATGATCGTGATCAACAGCTACAACATTTAAACCCTGACCACGAGACAATCTAGGCACATCCATTGATTTTTTACAAATAAAACATTTACCTCTACAAGCCTGCCACCAAACGTCAAATTCTCCAGGCTCCAAACCATATTTTTTCTTTAGTTGCCAATTTCGAGCATATTCTTCTTTGGTTTTGAACTTACGCTTGAATATACCATTACATTTTTGACATCTAATAGCTTTGTTACCAGTTATTCCTTTACCACAATCTATACAATAACCTCTTATTCTAGAGACCATTATTAATCTCATTAAAAATCTTACGAATCCATTTCATAAGAGTGATACCCTTCTCAGTCGGGAAGAGTTGACCGTTTCCGATTTCATTCAGAGGCACGTCAACATGAATATCGGCAAGCTCGGAAATGTACCTGCATTTTGTACTATCAACGAAGCACAAATGATATTCTTGTTTAATCAATTGTGGAAGAGTTTTCATTAAATAATCCTATTAATTTCGAAATTGCCTTCCTTCAGCCGCTTTCCTACCGCCAACGCCAATTGGGCGTCATAATCGCGGTAATAGGTGTAATACCACTGAGAAAGCTTCTGGCGCGCACTATAATAGAGCCGCTGGACCTTATGAGGATCGTAATCGCTTTCCTCTGGAAAGAAGGAATTAAGGATGGAGTGATTCCCATCCTCTTTCTTGAGAATAATCAAAAAACACTCACCAAACTCTAGCATCAGAACCTCACAATCGAGGTAACGATAAAGCGAGTGCCTTGAAAATATCCAAAAGTCCAGGCATGAAGATTAATGTCGTAGCGACCAATAGTTTCAGAGTTCGTCATAGAGAGTCCCTTCGTCGTAGTTGTTGTAATCTTCGTCTTCTTCATGAATTTCTTCCTCAGTGGTTCCCGCCGTATCAATGACGACATCCCCAAAATTGAGAATTCCATCATTGTTATAGCATTCGAAATCCTTATCAAAATCGATGACAGTCATTCCATGAGGAACGTCGCCGCCCTCCACCAAGGGAATAACGCCGATCATGCCAGCGTCAACGCCATAAAGGTTCCCAAATTCATCTGAATATGAGCCGTCCCCATATTTTGTGGAGAAAATGCAAACCTTCTTATCAGTACCGACAAGATAACCTTCACCTTCTCCATCATCTTCATCGCCAATGTACTTATTTTCGCGAAGAAATCGAATCCATTCCTCATGAGGCTTATCGGTAAAGAAATAGCAAGGATCACCTACCAGATACTTGCCAGCAGGCATAGTATAAAATCGCATAATATCTCCTTTTGTTTGAATGGTAGGCGTGCTAGGGATCAAACCTAGTCAAGAACGGTAATCTGCCGCTAAAAGGCTTATAAGGCCCTCCCGTGTATCAACACCCACGCCCAAATTTATAGTATCAATTTTTCACTGTCAAGCTCTTTTTTCGTTCTCTATAAGTCGGCTTGTATTCCTTCACTACCTTACCTAATTTTCGAATAAAAGCAACTTGACTACGACCGACCATAACATCTTCTTTTTTCACTTCATAGCGAACCAACTTTGTATTGGTATTACAAAGAGCCTTACGAACCGCAGGTTTAATTGCCTTATAATATTGTTTTATATCTTTAAAACCAAAAAAGTAATCTTCTCTGGTGAAGCCTCTCCTAGGACTTATATCCGCCATACCATCCCAAAATGGCGTTGGCATCTTATGTGGATCGTCTGGATGACGATCATAACAATAAGGTCCTTCAAATCCAGGTTTGTATTTTTGATAAAAAACCTCATTGTTAACCTTATCAATATCACCAGAGCGAAAAACTCCCAATCGGGTTCCCGTCGTTTGCTCCAAACGCCAAACCAGCATTCAAACCTCCATAATTAACGATGGACCTTAACTATCGAAATCAGAACCTCATGTCAAGCGGAATAAATAAAAAAATGCTAGTCGCGAATGGCAGTTCCACTAGCTCTAACAACCGAAAGGAGTCATCAGCTTTGATTATTTATAAAATAACAAATACAATAAACAATAAAATCTATGTAGGAAAAACGAAAAAATCATTGGAAACTCGATGGAAAGAACATTGTTACAAAGCCTTTCACGAGAAAAGAGATTATCATTTTCTGCAAGCAATAAGGAAATATGGACCCGATTGCTGGAGCATGGATATTATCGAAGAGGTTGAGAACGATATCTCTAACGAGCGCGAAAAATATTGGATTTCTTTCTATAATTCATTCGACTCTGAATGTGGCTACAATTCCACAATTGGCGGCGATGGATTGATAGAAATGTCGAATGAAGCGAGGCAAAAGCTAAGTAAGTCGTTAATGGGGAGAGTTCCTTGGAATAAAGGAAAGACTGGATATAAAAGTGTACCATGCTCTGAGGAAAAGAAAAGAAAAATTGGCGAATCTCAAAGGGGAATCCATAAATCAAAACATTCTGATGAAGAAAAAAGAAATAAATCAATAAGACAAACAGGAAAGAAACGTGGCAAGTATAATGCCTCTGAGGATAATTATATCAATAATGGAAAACACTCTAAAGATAGCAAATGGTGTTATAATCTACTAACTGGAAAGTCTATGAGAATTAAAGGTGTTTCCGCCTTACCGGAAAATTGTGCTTGGGGAAGAAATAAATAAAAGTAAAAGGGGAATAATTTTGGTTTGGAAATTTGAGACACTAGCGCGCAAGGGAAAGCTTGAGGGATTCGACCTGAGGGACGAAGACACCAAGCAGGCGCGCAATTGGTTTCGTGACATGGCCTATAATACAAAGTACGTCAACCCAAAAGAATTTCAGGGGAACGCTACCGCTTTCCAAAATATTGACCAAATTACACCTAACTCAATCGGGAAAATGTACTTCTTTAATTACGATCCTAAGCATAAAGAAACACTTCCTTATTACGATACCTTCCCGCTTGTTTTTCCAATTGAATTCTATACCGGCAAGAGTCCCGGATTCCTTGGCATCAATATGCATTATCTTTCACCATTCCTCAGAGCCAAGCTGATGGATGCGC
>Ga0213872_10002458_pt1 | contig 10871 bp, 9 predicted proteins | sample VelepicomBERX_R2_FD_160071 | JGI IMG/M metagenome (GOLD analysis project Ga0213872, IMG submission 160071) | Rhizosphere microbial communities from Vellozia epidendroides in rupestrian grasslands, the National Park of Serra do Cipo, Brazil - RX_R2 | ecosystem: Host-associated > Plants > Roots >... | reverse complement strand
GTCCGTCGGCGACCACCGACACCGACCCGAACGACTCCACCAAGACGGTGCCGGCGCCCTATAACGCCGCCTCGTCGAACGCCAGCAACGCCGCCCCCACCTCGAAGCAGTTGGTGTCGGACGTGCAGGACCGGGTAACCGCCTTGAAGGCCGAGAACCCCGACGCCAAGGGCGAGGTGCCGGTCGATCTGGTCACCACCTCGGCCAGCGGCCTCGATCCACACATCTCGGTGGCCGGCGCCCTCTATCAGGTGCCGCGCGTGGCCAAGGCGCGAAGCCTGTCGGAAGAGGCCGTTGCCAAGAAGGTCCAGGAGGCGACCGAAGGCCGCACCTTCGGCCTGCTGGGCGAACCGCGCGTCAATGTGCTGAAGCTCAACCTGGCGCTGGACGCCGCAAATCCTTGACGATAGCGAACGGGACTCCATCCCGTTCGACTTCGCCGATCTCGCGGCCCTGCAGACGCCGGTCGCAGGCGCCGCGAGTGGTGGCGACGAAGAAATCGGCATGCTGCCAATCGTTGGTTGGCTGGATATGGGGGTCGGTCTCGTCGCCCATCTGACTTGGTTTGCCGCACAGCGCCACCCGCCACGGCTTCGCGCCATCGAGGTGATGGGACGCCAGATAATGGCTGAGATCGTCGGTCCCTTCGGTCAGCGACGTTCCCCAATATTCCGTCTCGAACAGGCCGGCGGCGCTTTTGGTGCCGCCGACCAGATCATTGAAGAAGGCATATTCATAGGGGTGCAGATCGATCATCTGCGCCACCTGCCAGCCGGCCAGAACCGTCATCGCGGCGGCGGCTAGCTTCCAACGCAGCTTTGCCGCTGTAAGACCCGCCAGCACCGCCGCGGCCGGGAGCACGAACAGGAAATGCCGCTCGGCGTCGTAAAGCTGCGGATTGGTCGCCACGGTATAAAGCAGAGGGAAGAGGGCAGCCAGCAGCACCGGTATAAAGCGTCCCGGGATGCCGTGGCGCAGCTTGGCCAGCCCGTAAACCAGTCCGCCGGCCAGCAATGCCAGCACCAGATCGGGCAGTTTCACCGCCATATAGACAGGCAGGTAATAGGCCGGATGGTAGGTCCGTCCGACCATGCGGCCGAAGAACAAAGTGCCGATATTGCCGTTCATCGCGCTGAAATGGCGGAACGCATCCCAGGGATGGGCGATCGGGGAGACCATGGCCCACGGCCAGAAGACCACCATCACGGCCCACGCCAGCGGCAAGGCGGGGGCCAGCCGCAGCGCCATCTTCAGGCGGTTGCCGGGTGTGGCTAGAACCAGCAGGCCGAGATAGACGAACAGCAGAACCGCGCCGATCCGCATGCCGAGCGCCAGACCGGTCACCAGCCCGAACCAAACGACCAATCGCCAGGAGGGGCGCGGCAGCTGCCCGGCGATCAAGGTCAGCAGATAGACCGCCCAGATCATCAAGGCGGCGAAGGGGATGTCCTTCGGATTGATGAACATCATGCCGTAATAGCTCGGCATCAAGGCGAGACAGCCGAGGGCGGCGAAGCCGGCTTTGGGGCCGCCGAGATGGCGGGCCAGCCGCCAGCAGCCGATCAAGCCGATCAGGCCAAAAATGGCCTCAAGCAGATGGCGCGTCGCCCAATGGGCCCAAGGCGAGGCCAGATTGACCAGCGCCGCCAGCGTGTCGAACAGGCCGCCATAATAAAACAGGTCGAGATAGGTGAGGGCGGATTGGTCGCGTCCCAGAGTGGCGTACCAATTGACGATCTGGCGGCCATAGAGGTCCTGCACTTCGGCGTCGAAACCGTTGCCATATTGGCCGAAAGTCGCCGCCACCAGAATGGCGAGCAGGAGAAAGAGCAGGGCGCTGGCCCGATCCCAGGACAAATGAAGCGACACGACCGAACCCCCGCAGGTAACGAGCCTCCACTACGCCGGGATTAAGGCCAAAGCATGGCGGAAAACTGCCTCATTCCTGCCACCTTGGGGTTCTAGCTTTTTGGCGTCGGGAGCTGAGACCCAAGACAAAGGAGTTTGTCATGCGAATTAAATCTCTCGGCGCCACCGCCGTGGTTGCCTTGCTGATTTCCGGCGCCGCCTTGGCGCAGCAACCCGTCCAGCAGCCGCCCAGCCAGACACCGCCCACCGCCATGCCGCCGGCTCAGCCCGCGCCCGCTCCTGCCGAAGCACCGGTCCCGGCAACGCCGGTTCCCGATGCCGCTCAGGAACAGACCAGGATGAGCGAAGCGCCGCCTAAGCCGCATCTTTCCGCCTGCCAGTTGGCCATCAAGGCCAGCGAGAAGGCGCTCGACAAATCGCAGGCCAGCCCGGAAGTGATCGCCGCCGCCTGGCAGCACATTTCGGCGGCCAAGCAGGAAAAGGGCGCTGCTTGCAAGGAAGAAGCCAAGGCCGCTCAGGACATGCTGTGATCAGGCTTGGTTCTCGTCGTCCTGGGTGGCTTTCGCCCGGGACGACGCATCGCTCATGAATCCGAGCGACAGCGCCTCATAGAGCGGCCGGCGGTTGATCAGCCGGCTGGTTCCGTACCCCAGCACCGCCGAGATCATCAGAGGGATGATCATGGTGTGGTTCGAGGTCATCTCGGTGATGATGACGAAGGCGGTAATCGGCGCCTGCACCGCGCCGGCGAAATAACCCGCCATTCCCAGCACCACCACCGCGCCCGCCACCGCATGCGGGAATAAACCGGCGACGATGCTGCCTACTCCGGCACCGACCGCCAGGGAGGGCGCAAAGATGCCGCCCGGCAGGCCGGCCAAAGTCGAGAGCAGGGTGGCCAGGAGTTTCGACGGCGCGAAATACCAGGGCAGGGGCTGCCCCTCCAACGCGGCGCGCGCCTGGACATAGCCGGTGCCCCAGGTGGCGCCCTCGGTGAAGATGGCGATCCCCGCTACCGTCAGCCCGCAAAGAAACGCCAGCAGCAACGAGCGGCGGATCGGCTGAGGCGTGATCAGTGTTTTCAACCGCAACGTGCCCAGCAGGGTCGCCTTGGCGAACAGCGCGCCGAGCAGGCCGCCCCCTATCCCGCAAGCCGCCACCGACAGCCAGTTCAAAGGCTCGCCCAGGGTGGCGTTGGTGACGCCGAAATAGGTGTAATTGCCGACCATGCCCAAACTGGCCAGACCGGCCAGGATGACTGTCGACAGCACCAGGAAGGAGGTGCGCGCTTCATAGGCCCGCGACAATTCCTCGATGGCGAAGACGATCCCCGCCAGCGGCGTATTGAAAGCTGCCGCCACTCCGGCCGCGCCGCCCGCCAGGATCAGGCCGCGTTCGCGTCCCATACCGCTCCAGCGCGCCGTGTAGAGCATGATCGACGCGCCGATCTGCACTGTCGGCCCTTCGCGGCCGATCGAGGCGCCGGTGCCCAGTCCCAACAGCGTCAGCGCCACTTTGGCTAAAGTCAGCCGCAGGGATAACAGGCGCGTGCGCTGTTCCGGCGCGCGCAATATTCGGGCGGCGATGACTTGCGGAATACCGCTGCCCTGGGCACCGGGGAAGAAGCGCCGGCACAGCCAAGCCGACAGCATGAAGCCGGCAGGGGTTACGGCCAGCGTCCACCAGCGATGTCCGGTGAAGGTACCGGTGAACCAGCTCTGCGCCCGATCGGCGGCCAAGGCATAGAGGACGCTGATCGCGCCGACGGCGATGGCGCCGATCCAGAAGACCAGGCGGCGGCGCCACAAGGTGAGGGAGAGATAGAGATGCTGCTGGCGGCGGAAGGAGGGAATGGGCATGCGGGATCCTTTGCGCTCCTCTAACACGCTTCCGCGTAATGGGTGAAGCGGTGAAATCCCGGTTTTAAGCCGGTTTCCAAAGCGGTATTATGCCACCGCATAACTAATGCATTGATTTTACGCATTTCTTTCTCGTTGACTGAAAAATCCGTTCTGGCATACTCCGCGCCTCCTGACGGAGGAGGCAGTCTCTTCCGTCTATTGAATAGAGATAACGAAGGTTAGGCGACATGAAGACCTTTTCCGCCAAGCCGTCCGATGTGAATAAGAAGTGGGTGGTGATCGACGCGGACGGCGTCGTTCTGGGCCGTCTCGCCAGCATCATTTCGATGCGCCTGCGCGGCAAGCACCTGACCACTTTCACCCCGCATATGGATTGCGGTGACAATGTCATCGTCATCAATGCCGAGAAGGTGAAGCTGACGGGCCGCAAGCTGACCGACAAGGTCTTCTACTGGCACACCGGCCATCCGGGCGGCATCAAGGGCCGTACCATTGGCGCCCTGCTGGGCGGCCGCTTCCCCGAGCGTGTGATCGAGAAGGCCGTCGAGCGCATGATCACCCGTGGCCCGCTGGGCCGCGCCCAGATGCGCAATCTGCGCGTCTATGCCGGCACCGAGCATCCGCATGCCGCCCAGTCCCCGGAAGTGCTGGACGTGGCCGGCATGAACGCTAAGAACAAGAGGAGCGCGTAATTCCATGGCTGAAGATTTCAGCGCCTTGGCCAACCTCCAGACCGCGGCGGTACAGTCCGCTCCGGTGGTGCGTGAGCCCAAGAAGGATTCGCAGGGCCGTTCCTACGCGACCGGCAAGCGCAAGAACGCCGTCGCCCGCGTGTGGGTGAAGGCCGGCAGCGGCAAGATCATCGTCAATGGCCGTGAACTGGCGACCTATTTCGCCCGTCCGGTTCTGCGCATGCTGATCAACCAGCCCTTCCAGGTGGCCGGCCGCGTCGATCAGTTCGATGTCGTCGCCACCGTGGCGGGCGGCGGTCTGTCCGGTCAGGCCGGTGCGGTCCGCCACGGCATCAGCCGCGCTCTGACCTTCTTCGAGCCTGCCCTGCGCAGCCCCTTGAAGGCCGGCGGCTTCCTGACCCGCGACAGCCGCGTCGTCGAGCGTAAGAAGTACGGTAAGGCCAAGGCGCGCCGCAGCTTCCAGTTCTCGAAGCGCTAAGCGTCAAGAGCTCAGCGAGAAGCCCGGGAAGAAATTTCCGGGCTTTTCCATACAAATCTTTACAATTATAAGTTGATCTCGATCAACTTTTCTCTCTCATTCGCCTGTTACGGTGCCATCCGCTTTCCCAGAGGAGGCGTGAATGGGCCATTTCGTGTGGCTGGCCGACTATTCGGTCGGCAGCGACATCGTCGACAGTCAGCACAAGCATCTTCTCGATCTGGCGGGGCTTCTGCAGGACGCGCTGCATACGGGTCAGGCTTCCTCCATCGTCGACGAGGCCTTGCAGGCTCTGCGCTGCTATGTCGCCGAACATTTCGCCGAAGAGGAGGCGCTGTTCGAGACGATCGGCTCTTCGCAGATCGAGGCTCACCGCCGCCAGCATCGCCGTATCGAGCAGGAGCTGGCGGAATTGCTGGTCGATCGGCAGCTCGGCTATCGGCACCTGGAGAGCAAGCTGGTCGAATGGGTGGAGCGGCGGTTGGTCGGTCATATGATCCGAGAGGACCGGGCCGCTGCCCGAAGTATCGGTCCATGAGCGGCCGGCGGCCCGGGTCTCCCGAGGAAATAGCCAAGCTGATGGCCCGGTTCGGCAACGCCGCGGTGACCTATGCCCGTCGGCTCGACGTCGCGCGGCTGCTTCCCGTCGGTTACGAGGCCAACCAGGCGGGGCGGACGGCGGCGATGAAGGTCGCCGAAGAAACGCTCGACGAATTCCTGTCCGAAGACGGCGTTTATTGGCGTGGGGCCGAACTCGACTATTGGATCTTGCTGCCCAACTGCGCCCAGGCCGGCTGGGAGCTGAAATGGAACGCCATCACCGGTGGTTTGTTTCATAGGCTGCGGGAAAAGCTGGGCGGCGCAGCGCTGCCGGGGGCGAACCAGCCCCACCACACGCCTTATCTGGGGCTCGCCCAGTTTCAACAGATGGTCGAGCGCCATCGCCAGACCAGCGGTACGCCGCCGGTCAAGCCGATCGATCTGAGGGAGGTGCTGTTCGGCTCCGAGGGCGCTGATATCCGCATATCACAGCGGGTCTGGTCTATGGTGGAAGCTCTTCTCGACGGCTATTTCCATGCCGGCGGCCACTATACGAGGTTGGCGGACGATCGCATCGGTTTGTTCATGCCCAAGCTCGGAGCTTCGCTGGCGGCGCTGAAGCGGGATGTGATCATTCGTGAGATCCGCGAGCGGTTCAACCGCGCCGGGAAGCCGGCGCGTGAGGCGCCGCCTCGCCCGCAGGCGGCGCAGCCTCCCGCGATCCAAACCGCGCCGGAGCCTTCCTGCGAGGAAAAGAAGCTCTGGACGCAGGCATTCCGGGATATGCTGGCCGGCCTGCCGATCGACGCCGCAGCGGTGATCGGCGACGGCGCCGTCCCGCATTTCGGCTATGATCCGGTTTGCCGCGTCCGCCAGAGATTGATCACAGGGAATCTGCTGCGGTTGGAACTGGAGGAGGAAACCGAAGACACGCGGGCCGATTTCCTGGCCATCGCCGACGCCGTGCAGCAGTTGCGCCAGGAGCAGAGCGGGGCTGCCGACGGCGTGCTGATCGTGCCGGTCCGCTTTCCCACGCTCGACCACCTTGCCGCACGCACTCTCTATCTTACGCTTTGCTCGCAAATTCCGGAAAGGCGGCGGAACCGGCTGGTCTTCGAACTGACCGATATCCCTTGCGATCTGCGCTGTCTGCGCCTGGATGAGCGGGTACGGCAATTGCGCCCCTTCTGCCGCAATGTGGTGATTCGAACCGAAATCAGCCGGACAGACTTTTCTCAATTCGACTGCCTGTCGTCTCGCCTGGTTGGCGTCGATCTCAGCCTTTATCGGGCTGCGGGACCGGCCATGGCCGAAGCGTTGCTGCGTTTCGGCCACCACGCGCAGGGGGCTGGTTTCCGTCCTTATGCCCATGGCGTCCAGGCCCCGGAGATGGCGTCCGCCGCGATCGGCAAGGGTTTCGAATTCCTGTCCGGAGAGGCGATCGCCGCCAAAGTTCAACAGCCGGTCGGGATTGGCGCTTGGGCTTCGGCGATAACCGGCAATCCGGAAATGAGCCTCTGAAGGGGCTCAGCCGCCTTGGTGGCGGATCGGCCTGGAACGAGCCTGCGGGGCCTTTGGATAAACGAAGCCGCGCAGGTTGTAGATCGTGTCGCCGACGCCGGACAGGCTGGCATACCAGACGCGGACCTTGCTCCAGTCATTATTGTCGGAGACATCGACCACCCGGACCGATCGTTCGACATGGCCGCGGCGGCCACCGATGCGTGACCAGTTGGCATGGTCGATCAGCAAGGTGCGGTCGTCGAGCTGCTTTTCCACCAAAGCGACATGGCCAAAAGGCAGATGGCGGGTCTTGGAGAACACCATCACCGCGCCGGGAGAGGGCGCATTGCCCCGGCCATAGACGCCGTTGGCGGCATCCCACCACTGATAGGCGTTGCCGTGGAGCGTGACGGTGGAAGCTTTTTTGACGAACTGAACGCAATTCACCATTTCCGCGTGAGAAATGGCGGGGGCGCCGAGCAGGGTGCCGGCGGTCAAGGTGGCGATCAGGAGGCGCCTTATGGGGGCGGTGCGGGTCGTCATCGCCAGCGACCCTAATCGGATTCTCCGATGATGGCGATATAAAAAACGAATTACCTCAAAAAAACCACCCGGATGGGGCCTGTTGGTCCTCATCCTGGGAATGTGAGTTGGCCCGGTTCCGGGGGGAACGGGGCGGCCCGGCTCATATTCGACCTACAAGAGTTCAGCCTGCTTTTTTTTGCAAATAAGGCGCCAGATAGCGCCCCGTATAGCTGGCGTCGGTGGCGGCGATCCTTTCCGGGGTGCCTTCGGCCACCACGCGGCCGCCGTCGGTGCCCCCATTGGGGCCGAGGTCGATGATCCAATCGGCGGTCTTGATGACTTCGAGATTGTGCTCGATCACCAGCACCGTATTGCCGCTATCCACCAGCGTATGCAGCACTTCCAGAAGTTTTCTGACATCTTCGAAATGAAGTCCGGTGGTGGGCTCGTCGAGGATATAGAGAGTGCCGCCGGTCGCGCGCCGCGCCAACTCCTTGGCCAGTTTGACACGCTGCGCTTCGCCGCCTGACAGGGTGGTGGCTTGCTGGCCGAGATGGATATATCCGAGACCCACGCGTTTCAAGGTTTCCATCTTGTCGCGAATGGCCGGCACTGCCTTGAAGAACTCGGCGGCTTCCTCGCAGGTCATGTCAAGTACGTCGGCGATGCTCTTGTCCCGATAGGTGATTTCGAGCGTTTCGCGGTTGTAACGCTTACCCTTGCAAACGTCGCATTCAACATAGATGTCGGGCAGGAAATGCATCTCGATCTTGATGACGCCGTCGCCCTGACAGGATTCGCAGCGCCCGCCCTTGACGTTGAAACTGAAACGGCCGGCCTTGTAGCCGCGCGCCTTGGCTTCCGGCAGATTGGTGAACCAGTCGCGGATCGGGCCGAAGGCGCCGGTATAGGTGGCCGGGTTGGAGCGCGGCGTGCGGCCGATGGGCGACTGGTCGATATCGACGATCTTGTCGATATTCTCGAGCCCGTCGATCCGCTCATGCGGGGCGGCATGCTCGCGCGCTCCCGTCAGGCGGCGCACCAGGGCCTTGTAGAGGGTCTCGATCACCAGGGTCGATTTGCCGCCGCCGGAAACGCCGGTCACGGCCAGGAAGCGGCCCAATGGGAAGGATACCGTGACGTTCTGCAGGTTATTGCCATGCGCGCCCACCACCGTGATGGCCTTGCCATTGCCCTTGCGGCGGATCTCGGGCACGGCGATCTTGCGTTTGCCGGATAGATATTGACCGGTGACGCTGTTCTCATGCGCCATCACCTCTTCGGGCGAGCCTTGCGCGATGATTTCGCCGCCATGGATGCCGGCGCCGGGCCCCATATCGACCAGGAAATCGGCTGTGCGGATGGCGTCCTCGTCATGCTCGACAACGATTACCGTATTGCCGAGATCGCGCAGGCGCTTCAGCGTTTCCAGCAGCCGGTCATTGTCGCGCTGATGCAGGCCGATCGAAGGTTCGTCGAGCACATACATCACCCCCGTCAAACCCGAGCCGATCTGCGAGGCGAGGCGGATGCGCTGGCTTTCGCCGCCCGATAGAGTGCCGGAATTGCGCGACAGGGTAAGATAATCGAGGCCGACATTGACCAGGAAGCCCAGGCGGTCATTGATTTCGCGCAAGATCCGCCGCGCGATCTCGCGGTCCTTCTCCTTGAGATGTTCTTCCAGTCCGGCGAACCAGTCGCGCGCCGCCGAAATGGACATGCCGGTGAGCTGGGCGATGTCGTGCTTGTGGATCTTGACCGCCAGCGCCTCCGGCTTCAGGCGGGCGCCGTGGCAATGTTCGCAAGGGGCGGTGACCTGGAAGCGCGACAATTCCTCGCGCACCCAATTGCTGTCGGTCTCGCGAAAGCGGCGCTCCAGATTGGGCAGCACGCCTTCGAAGGGGCGCTCGCTCTGGAAGCTGCGGCCCTTGTCCTTGTAGCTCATGGTGACGACTTCGTCGCCGCTGCCCTGCAGGATGATGGCGCGGACCTTTTCCGGGAGGTCACGGAACGGCGTATCGATCGAGAAGCCGTAATGGTTGGCCAAGCCCTCGAAGGTCTGGATCACATAGACCGACGGCACCGAGTTCCACGGCACCACCGCGCCTTCGCGCAAAGACTTGCTTTCGTCCGGCACCACCAGATCGTCGGCGAACAGCATGGTGACACCCAGACCGTCGCAATGGGGACAGGCGCCGAACGGATTGTTGAAGGAGAACAGCCGCGGTTCGATCTCGTCGATGGTGAAGCCCGAGACCGGGCAGGCGAATTTGGCCGAGAACAGGATCTGCTCGCCGCCATCCACCCTCTCGCCGATGGCCAGGCCGTCGCCCAGATCCAGCGCGGTTTCGAAGGAATCGGCCAGCCGCTGGGCGATGCCTTCCTTCACCACGATGCGGTCGACCACCACCTCGATATCGTGCTTCAGCTTCTTGTTGAGCGCTGGAACCTCGTCGATCGCATAGACGGTGCCGTCCACCTTGACGCGCTGGAAGCCCTTCCTCTGCAGCTCGGCCAGTTCCTTGCGATATTCGCCCTTGCGGCCGCGCACCATCGGCGCCAGCAACAGGAGACGCGTTCCTTCCGGCAGGGCCAGCACCTTGTCGACCATCTGCGAGACGGTCTGGCTTTCGATCGGAAGGCCCGTGGCCGGCGAATGCGGCACGCCGATGCGAGCGAACAGCAGGCGCAGATAGTCATAGATTTCGGTGACGGTGCCCACCGTCGAACGGGGATTCTTGGACGTCGTTTTCTGCTCGATGGAGATGGCCGGCGACAGGCCTTCGATCAGATCGACGTCGGGCTTGCCCATCAGTTCGAGAAATTGGCGGGCATAGGCCGAGAGCGACTCGACATAGCGGCGCTGTCCCTCGGCATAGATGGTGTCGAAGGCCAGCGAGGACTTGCCCGAGCCGGAGAGGCCGGTAATCACCACCAGCTGGTCGCGCGGAATGTCGATGTCGACATTCTTGAGGTTATGCTGGCGGGCGCCGCGAACACGCAAGTACGACGTCATCTGTTCCCACGATCAGGAGAGGGGGAGAAGCCCGGCCAACCAATAAGTTCTTGTTCCGTTCTTGTCAAGAAGCTGTTGGCCAAGCGGGCGTTTTGCCGCTATGACATAGCGCAACCAGGTTTTAATTCAAGCGTTCGAGCGATGTCTCCCGTCATTGAGAAAATTAAACAGGCAGCCCAGCTGCATCAGGCCGGGCGCCTGCAGGAAGCCGTGGATCTGTACCAGGAAATTCTGCGCGCCGAGCCGCGCGACTGGGAGGTCCAGTATAATATGGGCAACGCGCTGCGCCTGCTCGGCAAATTCGGCGAGGCTATGCAGGCCTATATCCTGGCGATCCGCCATCGTCCCCATTTTGCCCAGGCTCATAACGATCTCGGCGTCCCCTT
>Ga0213872_10002457_pt1 | contig 10873 bp, 6 predicted proteins | sample VelepicomBERX_R2_FD_160071 | JGI IMG/M metagenome (GOLD analysis project Ga0213872, IMG submission 160071) | Rhizosphere microbial communities from Vellozia epidendroides in rupestrian grasslands, the National Park of Serra do Cipo, Brazil - RX_R2 | ecosystem: Host-associated > Plants > Roots >... | reverse complement strand
AGATCCTTGGTGAAGAGCAGATCAAGGGTCCAGTCCAAGGCGACGCGAAGCTTCTTCTCAAAACGAGGAAGCTTGCTCAAATAAATCGTTCGCCACATCCACCACGCGATAAATCCCGAGAAATTGATACCAAGGATATTTGCGACTCCAGTGCGCCTCCCAATAGCCGCCAGCTGACCGATGGTCGAGAACGAAAATGGTTTGAGATCGCCACCGCGAACCGTCGCAATAAGATTCTTTGCTAGCGTTTTTCCTTCGCGAAGGGCATGTTGAGCAGTTGGCGGATGATATTGGCCAGTTTTGCAGTCCGGCACCAGCGCGCAGTCACCTAGGGCCCACACCCCCGGCCAATCGGGAAGGCGCAGCATCTCGTCGACTTTCAGGCGTCCGCGCTCTTTAGCGCAAGGAAGACAGCCAAGCACAGGATTAGGGGATGTTCCAGCAGTCCAGATCAGGGCCTTGCTTTTGATCTTCTCGCCGGTGCTAAGCTGCACGCCATTTTCTGTGACGCCGGTAACGCGAGTGTTTACCAGAATCTCGACGCCGCGTTGGGCAAGTTTCTTCTCAGTGTAATGTCCGAGTTTTTCGCCGAGCTCAGGCAAAATCACTTTACCCGGATGCACGAGCACGACGCGAAGCATATCTTCACGAAGGTTGGAATAGAAACGAATTGCCTCGCGAACGAAATCATTGATACCAGCTACGGTTTCAACTCCGGCGAAACCTCCACCGGCGACCACGAAAGTCAGCAGCGGACGCCGAACGTCTGCGCAGCACTCAGTGTCAGCTTCTTCGAGGTTGGCGATCAATCGGTTGCGCAGATGAATCGCATCACCGAGCGACTTCATCGTCAGCGCCCGCTGCTCAAGGCCGGGGAGGTTGAAAAAGTTGGTAATTGAGCCCAGTCCGATGACCACATGATCGTATGGAATATCGTGACGATGGTGGTCGAAACCGTGAGAGACGATCGCGATTTTCCGTTCAAGATTGATAGATTCCACTTCTCCCGCGAAGAAATTGATTCTCTTCAGGAGTTTTCGGACGGGGTTGACGATGTTTGTGAGGTCGAGATCACTGGCAGCGACTTCGTGCAGCATCGGAGTAAACAGAGAGAAGTTGTCGCGATTTACCAGGGTGATTTCGACATCGGGATCGCGAGCCAATGTGTCGTCAAGGTGAATCCCTGCATGAAGCCCGGCAAAACCACCGCCGAGAATCAGAATCCGGATTTTGTTTGAGGAGGCCACGAATTGTCTCCGAATATTCCCGCCGCAAGATAGAGATTTAAAGGTCCGTTATCTCGCAGAACACTTTGATTGATCCAGTAGGATTCGTCAGTTTCCTGAACAGCTCCGCGTAATTGTCAAGTCCCCGAACCGGATCGGTGAGCAAACGGCTCAGCCATCCAGGGTATTCCGCCTCGGCCTGCGACATGTCGCGGACGCCCATTTCGAAATATTCGCGATTGGCATTGACAGTGCCCACCATGACTTTGTTGCCGAGAACAAACTCAAGATTGATGCGATCCGCCGGGGCCTGCACCATACGGTCGCCGCCGGTGACGCTTGAAAGCACCAGCACACCATTCTTGCCAAGTGCCTGCATGCTGTCGAAAACCACACTTGAGTTGCCCGTTGCCTCGAAAATCAGATCGAAGGGACCGAGCCTCTTTCCGCCTTCGATGATCGACGTTTCCTGGGTGGTCAAGTAGCGCACACCAAGTGCCTCAATGAGTTCGGCGTTCAAGTTCGGTTTCGGAATGCGCGCAAAAGTCGTGACCTCGATTCCACGGAGGCGCAAAGCCAGCGTTGCAAGTAGCCCGATTGTGCCCGCGCCCATCACAGCTGCGCGATACGGCCGCCAGACTTTCAGCCGGCGCTGAATTTCGTAAGCCTGGTGAATACCTTTCTCGACCACTGTGAACGGCTCCAGCAGTACGCCCACGTGCTTTAATCCTTGCGGTACCTTGACTATGAATTCGACGTCGTCCACGTAGTACTCAGTCAGGAAGCCGTGACGCTGATTGATGCCACGCTCGAAGTAGGTATCGTCCGTGGTCATGTCGTTCGTGCCGATCAGGTCGTAAATACTACGGCCTGGGCGGCGAACTGTGGCAACGACATAGTCGCCAACCTTGACTTCAGTTACGTTCGGGCCAACAGCTTCGACCCGACCGAAACCTTCGTGGCCGATTACTAAAAAGTTGAATCCTGGAGGAGCCGCGCCGTATTCCGCCGCATTAATCTCTTTGTCAGTTCCATCGACACCGACGCGCAGAACTTTGACCAGGACGCCACGCCCATTTGGCACTTCGTCGAGCGACGGCTTGTTCAGGTCAGCGAGATGCACGCTGTCGGGTTTGCCGGGGAACACACTTATAGCTTTCATTCCATCTCTCCATTTCCTATTGAGCTTGAACTTAGTCCGCGAACGCCACTGCACTTGGTTCGTGCCGCTCGCGCCTACTTGAATCGCCGCTCTGTTGCAGTAATTTGGTAACCAGCCCGGTCCAGCCGGTCTGATGGCTTGCACCTACACCTCTGCCGATGTCTGCGTGGAAGTACTCGTGAAAAAGAATGAGCTCGTTCCAATTGGGATCAGACTGAAATTTCTGAATTCCTCGGTAGACAGGCCGTTCGCCTTTCTCATCTCGCAGGAAAATCTGCGAAAGTCTACGTGAAAGCTCGGCGGCGACATCCCACAAGGTAAGCATGTTTGCGGACCGCGCCGGAAACTCGACTCTGAAATCGTCGCCGAAGTAGTGATGGAACTTCTGCAAGGATTCTATGAGTAGAAAATTGACCGGAAACCAGATAGGCCCGCGCCAGTTAGAATTTCCGCCAAAGCGTCCTGTGCTCGATTCTGCCGGTTCGTAGTTGACGCGATAGTCCATTCCGTTCACAGCCAGCGTGTACGGATTGCTCTCGTGATAGCGCGAGAGCGCGCGAATTCCATACGGCGATAGAAATTCGTTCTCATCCAGCATCAGCTGTAGAATGCGACGAAGCTGATCGCGACCGACTATCGACAGCAACCGTCGCTCACCTCTTCCGGGGCTCCTCATGCAGGCAACGTTCCCAATCAGGTCCCCCCGATTGTCGATGAACCATTCCAGACGCCTTTTGAATCCGGGCAAGCGTTCCAGCAGTTCAGGTTCGAGTGTTTCAACCGCGAACAGAGGAATGAGTCCAACCATTGACCGAATCCGCATTGGATATTTGCGCCCATCGGGAAAGCGCAGAACATCGTAAAAGAAGCCGTCCATCTCGTCCCACAGCCCGACGCCGTCGTTTCCGCGATGATTCATTGCACGGGCGATGTAGATGAAGTGCTCCCAGAATTTGCTGGCCACACCTTCGTAGGCAGGATCTTCGCTCGCGAGTTCCAGCGCCATTGCCAGCAGGTTGAGGGTGTACATAGCCATCCAGCTCGTGCCATCTGACTGTTCGATATATCCACCGGTCGGGAGGGGCGCGCTACGATCGAATACGCCGATATTGTCCAGCCCCAGGAAGCCTCCTTGGAAGATGTTCATTCCGTCCGCGTCTTTGCGGTTCACCCACCAGGTGAAGTTCAGTAATAATTTGTGGAACACCCGTTCGAGGAATGCGCGATCGCCTTTGCCGCTGCGCTTCTTGTCGATCTTGTAAACGCGCCATGCCGCCCAGGCGTGAACCGGTGGATTAACATCGCCAAACGCCCATTCGTAAGCTGGAAGCTGACCGTTCGGGTGCATGTACCATTCGCGCAGCAGGAGTACGAGCTGTTCTTTTGCAAAATCGGAGTCGACCAGGGCCAGCGGCACACAGTGGAATGCCAGGTCCCATGCGGCATACCACGGATACTCCCACTTGTCGGGCATTGAAAGCACGTCGGCGTTATACAGATGTGGCCATTGGCTGTTGCGACCGCTCTTCCGTTCAGGTGGAGGCGGAGGATTTCCCGGATCGCCTTCCAGCCAATCCTTTACCACATAGTGATAAAACTGCTTCGACCACAGCATCCCGGCAAAACCCTGGCGCATGACGTTTTGTGCCTCGGACGACAAATCCTGCGGAATGATTGTGTCGTAAAACTCATCAGCTTCGTTCTTGCTCATACTGAACAGCTGATCGAAACCATCGAAAGCAGCTTCGGCAAGGCCGGAGAAATCAACATCGGTAAGGCGGAGGCGAATTGTCACGCTTGCGCCGGGCGGAACTTGGAGATTGTAATGTGCCGCGGCTTTCGTTCCCATCGGCATGGAGGCGACTGCGTCCTTCTTCCCGTTCACGATGTAATCGTTAATGCCGTCCTTTACACATGCACGGCCGTTCTCAATGCCATATAGCCGCTTATAATTAGTTCCGTTTTCCGTGAAGAGGATTTCCGGTGCACCGTCGTAGTACAGCCAACGCGACCCCATGCTGGGGTGCTCAAGTTCGATGCCGCCGGCGATACGGTGCATGTCGGGCCGCTCGGCATCTTTGGCCCACGACCACAGATTGCGGAACCAGACGGTTGGAAGTAAACGCAGCGGAGCAGCCTCGGATCCGCGATTTGTCGCTGTGATCTTAATGAGAATGTCTTCGACATCGCCTTTTGCATACTCAACGAACACATCGAAATAACGATCATCGTTGAAAACGCCCGTATCGAGCAGCTCAAATTCCGGCTTGTCCCTTCCGCGGCGGCGGTTTTCTTCAACCAGTTGCGTGTATGGAAATTCAGCCTGCGGATACTTGTACAAGTACTTCATGTAAGAGTGTGTCGGCGTGCTGTCGAGGTAAAAGTAGCATTCCTTCACGTCTTCGCCATGATTGCCTTCGTTGCCGGTCAATCCGAACAAACGCTCTTTTAGAATGGGATCGCGCTCATTCCACAGAGCCAGTGAAAAGCATATGTATTGGTGCCGATCAGAGATGCCGGCAAGCCCGTCTTCATTCCACCGATAGGCGCGTGAGCGAGCGTGATCGTGCGGGAAGTACTCCCAAGCGTTGCCATATGGGCTGTAATCCTCGCGAACCGTTCCCCAAGCCCGCTCGCTTAAATAGGGTCCCCAGCGCTTCCAGTGCTTCGTTCTAGCTGCTGATTCGGAAAGCCGGATTTCCTCTTTTGTCATCGACCGTTTCATGCGAAATCTGTCTCTCCACCCAGCACTCTGAGCACGCGGGCGAACTTATCGGAAAACCTGTAACTGGTCACGGGGAGTGCCAAATCCGCTACGGTTGGCTGTTCGTCTGAGACATATTGTCGTTGAGCCCGAGCCGAAATTTCGAGTTCAGTGATTTTGCTGATGCTATGGATCGTGCCTTTGCTCATCACATCCTCATTTCTGTTCAATCTCAACAGCGTGGCCCATCAGGATCTCTGACGATAATGGCGGTCCTATAACCAAGCTCGTCCATCTGATTCGCAATCACGCCGGAAGAGACAAAATTAACCTTAGCCGAGTACAAATCCCGAGCGGCCTGGTCAGTGTTCCTGGTTACCAGCATCGTCTGTCGATGGATCACATCATTGGCATGCTCGTCCAGTGGAAACGGTTTGCCGTCGCGCGGCGAAAGGTATTCAAGCAGTTCGATGCCTGGCCCGGAGCCAGCCCGCAAGGACGTAATACTTAGATGGGCGCCGAAGACGTTGTTCAGATGTTCCTGTTCTGTGCCGTAGTTTTCGCTCTCGCCGACGATTCTCATGCCAAGCAGATCGCGATAAAAGTGCAGGCTGGCCTCTGTGTCGCCCACCACAATGGCGGTGTGATCAATACCAAGAAAGAGCTTAGCCGACGGCCGGTGCCATTTTTCAGCTCCCTTATCGGGCGGGAATTGCAGAATCTCAAGCGAGTGACCATCCGGGTCTTTGAAGTAGAAAGCTTTAATTCCCGACGCGGTCTTGTTCCAATTGAGCAGGCGCTGCGGCCCTGAAGATGCATACTCAACCTTGTTTTGCCGCAGCCAGGAGTAGGCTTTATCCATATCGCTGACTACTATCGCGATGTGTTGAAATGAGCGGTCATTACTGCGTGCGCCCGCATTAATAGGACGACCTTTGGGCGCCAAATATTCCGTGAGATCGATGAATTCATCTCCGAGTTGCATGCGCACAACTCGCATGCGGACGCCGAAGACATCTTCGAGGTTTTCGTAAGTCTCGCCGGCTACTTCTGTGTCCCAAACTTTTTTGAAGCTAAGCACACGCGAATAGAAATCCACGGCCCGATCCATGTCGGACACAGTCATGTTTACGGAGTCGACCGCCGAAACCAGTGGGCTGGCAACGGCTCGGGCACTGACGACCAGACTTGCCAGGAGTAAGACCCAGATCGCCAGCAGCTTCGGCGTGCGAGATTGAAAAACTCTTTGCATCTTTGCTTACCCGCCTACCGGCTGAGCCAAAGTGGAGTTGGTCTCATTTGCCGCGTACTCCGCCATCGTTACACGAAGCCGTTGAAGCAAGTGATCTCCCACCCGCAGTGCGTTCGCCATGATTGTTAGCGCTGGATTTACCGCGGCGCTGGACGGGAAAAAGCTGCCGTCTACGACATAAAGATTGTCGAGGTCGTGCGCCTTGCAGTTGACATCCAAAGCTGAAGCCGTGGGATCGTGGCCGAAGCGGATGGTACCGTTCTGATGTGCGACCCCAGCCAGTGGAATTCGCTGCCCGACGTACAGACTTCGTGCGAACAAGCCTTGGTGGCATTCGTGGCCGTGAATTGAGCAAGTGCTCTGTTTCATGACCTTCTGCAGATGCGCCTTGAGCTGCTCATGCGCCTTGAGGTTGTTGGGCCTGTAGGTAAGTACAATTTCTCCGTCGCGGTTGATCGTTACACGGTTGTTCGGATCGGGCAGGTCCTCCGAAGTGAGCCAGAAATCCAGCGAATGCTTCGCCATCAAATCAAGCGTGAATCCCGGGGCGATGGCCGGCGCGCCGGCGCGCAAAGTGATTGCATCGAGCTTTCCCACGAAAGAAATGTGCCCCATCGGGTACTCAAAGTCTTTCGAACCTGAATAAAAATCGTTCACCGAAAGTGTCTTCTGAAAAATTGTCGGGTTCGGGCACTTGGAAATCGCCATCAAGACCGAGTTCGTGTGTCCCATGTAATGACGACCGACTAGATCTGAACTATTGGCCAGCCCGTTCGGGTGCCTGTCATTTGCGGAGCGCAGCAGCAATGCGGCCGAGTTAATTGCACCGCAGGAGACGACGACGATGTCGGCGGAGTATGTCTCCTGAGCGCCACTCCGTTCAACAATGACTTGGCGTGCCTCGCGCCCGGAGTTATCAGTTTCAAGCCGTTTCACGAGGGCATTCGTAAGAAGGGTCACGTTCGGATACTGCAGCGCCGGGTCAAGGCACAGCACCTGAGCGTCAGACTTCGCATGCACCAGGCACGGAAAACCGTCGCATGTATTGCAGCGAATGCAGGGACTGAAGCGAAGGTTCTTTTCATCGAGCATCACGCCCAACGGAGTATGAAAAGGATTCAATCCGGCAGCACGGAAATCGTCGGCGAGATGCTGGATACGCTGTTCGTGACTCACAGCTGGCCAGGGATATGCTTTGGCAGCTGGCGGCTCGGTCGGATCTTCACCACGATTGCCGTGCACCTGATACAGGTTTTCGGCTTGCATGTAGTACGGTTCCAGTTCGTCATAACTAATCGGCCACGGTGGCGAGATTCCGCCATGATGGCGAATCTCGCCGAAATCCTTCTGGCGCAAGCGGTACAATGCCGCGCCATAGAATTTCGTGTTCCCGCCCACGTAATAGTTGGTGTGCGGATGCAACTCATTGCCATCCACGTCGCGCCACAACTCTTTCGTGTTGTACTTGGCGTCGACATTGACGGCCTTCGGATTCCAGTTGTCCTTTTCGCGAGCAACATAGTCGCCACGCTCAAGAATGAGGATCCGCTTGCCCGAGGGGGCCAGATGGTACGCAAGCGTTCCACCTCCGGCTCCAGTTCCGATTATGATTACGTCAAACTGGTTCTCGCGACTCATTTCCTTCTCCTCCAGAGCAATTCATGCTGTTACCGATTCGTCGCGCTTGTCGCTGTGCCCGCTGCTGTCAGCGGTGCTGTCGCGAAATTCACGTCAAAGCGCTTGCACCAGATGGTGACGGCGCGGTATTTGTTGAGATCGACATCTGACGATATTTCGTAATTCTGGTCGCCGATGTTGCCCTTCAGTGCGCCAACTTCCACAAAACCCGCGTGCTTCACGGTGTCGCTGTCACTTGCGTCGTTTGCGGCGATGAGGTAGACATGCACATCAGGGCCATTTGAAGTTGCGAAGTTGGTGAGCCGCAGAATGCGCTTTCCATCTGCGAGTTGATAGATACTCGCGGTGCCCGTGCTTTCATGCGCGACGCTGTGAAATGGACCCGAGCTCAGGACGGTTTGCGATACACTCGAGAGGCCCGCGGGCATCGCCTCATTGACTTTTGCATTTAGAAATAGGCGCTCGGGCCTGAATGCGGCCCACAGGGCGATTGCCAAAATTAGAACCAAGCCGTAAATCAATTTCCTGTGTTTCATACGTTGTCTCCTTGAGAGCGATTCGGTGTTAACAGAGCCTGATAGTTGCAGCGGAAAATACATCGCTTGTCGTTGTCGTGGTGCAGCTTGGCACAAAATACAGCGCGCTTGCCCCACAGCCAGAGATAAACTTGCGCGGCAAGCATCATGCCGAGCGGTGGTGCGGTGAAGTAAATCCAAAGTGAATTCCAAATCCTCCCGGGGTGCAGCTGATGCGAACGAGCGGGCCGGGCTCATGCTCATGCCCGAAAGCGGCGCCTCAAGAGTTACGTAGGTCGCGACCAAAGCTCCGGCAATGACGCCCGTAAATCGCGCGATCTGAGCGGAATTGGAAACGTTCAGGATCATGGTCATCATTACGAACGAGATGACCATTTCGGCAACGAATGCAACTCCGGTGCCATGTGCGCCCGGCAGCGTAGCTGCATAACGAACGTTCTGTTCAGTTATCGCGTGGCCCCAGATCAAGCCGCTGAGCAGTACTCCGAGAGTCCCGCCGATGAACTGCGGGACGACGTAGAAACAGGCGTCCCAGGGCTCAATCTTTCCCAACCGGAAAAACGTCAGCGTCACAGACGGATTCAAATGCGCGCCTGATTGCTTGCCCCATGGCGAATAGATGAGTGCGATCGCTGTCGCGCCCATAGCAACACCCGTAACAAGGCGGCGGACGAATGCGCTCGGCAGCATCTGCCGGATTTTCGAAGCCGGATGCTGCAGCAGAACTGTGAAGCTGCACGCCGATACCATGAACAGACCCAGGCATGCGGCTTCTATCAGGTACTCAGGCCAGTGTTTCGTCGCGGCAGAGATCACGCCATGGGTCCAGATTCGGCCTCCGCTTTGCGATTCGACCGCCAAATCGTTTTTTGATGCTTTTTGCATTCGCCCATCGGATTCGCTGCGGGCGTTTTGGTGACAATATGGGCGGAAATTTTTCAGTCCAGAATTGTGCAGCAAAACGGAAAAGATATTGTCACCTTTTCGCCGGAAAGGAATCGATGGACTGATTCCGCTGGCCAAAGGCATCGCGCTTTAGCCTGCGCCTTCTCTGTTGTTTGGGAAATTGCCCACGCGGCGTTCACCAATCCAATGTGACTGACAGCTTGAGGAAAGTTGCCGAAAAGCTCCCGCGTTTCCGGCAAAATCTCTACAATCACTGCATCAAACGCTTGATCCAAGTTGCGGCTCCTAGTGAAATGATGTTGCGTGGGAGAAGAACTTAGCCCCCGCAGCTCAGCAACTGCGGGGTAATCGTTGATTCAACGCGCCGGCAGTTCGGGGTGGGCAATGACCGGACAATTAATGATCAATCCGGAGGGATGCAGGCCACCCACGAAGGGATTCGTTGGCGACGAGGCGTCGCCGGTCGCGCTGGTCAGGTAGCCATCGGCGATTAACTGCTTTTGCTCCTCCATCGACAAAATGCGATGCACCTTACCCTCCTGGGTGCCTTTGGGTGTCCAGGCGCTGACGTGGGCGTCCCACAGCGGACTATAGTTATTGGTCTCGGAGCTGTCGCCGTTGTTTGGGCCCAGGGGAAACACGTTGATCGGATCGATACCCCCGTTGGAAAGTGATGCGGCAAAGCCTTGTTCCTGACCCGAATCAAGCTTGGTGAGTCCATTAGCGTTAGGGGAGAAACCAAGCAGCGCCGAGTCGTCCGTGGGCTCCGATTCACCGAAAGTGGGGAGCATCGACAGGCGGGAAGCGAATACACCCTTCTCCAACACTGCGGGCAAGCTGGCCGATGCGTCGGTGACCAGGTGATAGAAGTATTGCCTGCCCCCTTGAGCGCCATCCAGTATCGAGAGCGTGACGGTGCGATGCTTGAAATCGATGCTCGTTAGACGATCGTGCGTACCAGTTTTATTAGCGACGATCTGGGCATTGATCACGATGCCGCTTGGCAGTACCACGATCGACGACCAATCGGCATCCGCCACCGCTCCTGGATTCGCAACCGCGGGCGGAAACGGGTTAGGTGAACCCGGAACCACCTTGTAGACCGGGAAGAAGTCTACTTTCCCCTTGAAGGTAATCAATCCATCTTTGATGGTTGCGGTCTGGGCCCCAGCGCTTCCGGCGGCCTTATGCAGCTTCGGTGCATAGTTGATACCCAACGCATGTGCGAACCCGAAGTCAGAGGCGTCGGTTAAGACGTAGTACACCGAATCACCATCTGGGTCCAGACCGCGAAAGAGCGGCAACGTGACTGTCGCCTTCCGGTAAGTGAAATCAATCGCGAGCGCACTTGTGATAAATACATGGTCGCTGGGTTTGAACTTAGAAGGGGCATCGGGGTTATAGGCCGGGCGATGGCTCTCGCGGGCCTCGAACTTGGTCAGGGCAGCT
>Ga0213872_10002456_pt1 | contig 10875 bp, 7 predicted proteins | sample VelepicomBERX_R2_FD_160071 | JGI IMG/M metagenome (GOLD analysis project Ga0213872, IMG submission 160071) | Rhizosphere microbial communities from Vellozia epidendroides in rupestrian grasslands, the National Park of Serra do Cipo, Brazil - RX_R2 | ecosystem: Host-associated > Plants > Roots >... | reverse complement strand
CAAGCTATAATTGCAGTTGATAATAAAAAGCAACAATCAGACGAAACAGCCAAAATAAGGGATGACGCAAAGCAAGCACGTGAGGAACAATATGAACAACGTCAAAAGCAACTACAAGCAGAAAGCGCACGGGTTTTAGAACAAGCAAACTCCGAAAAAATATCAGCCGTTACCCGTATGCTTTTAAATCAACAAGAGGCATTTTCAAGGTCATTAAGCGAGATAAACGAAAAGGCAAGACAGTCCGTATTTAAATTGCGTGAAGAAATAGGCAAGCAAGAATTAGTACAAAACAATTCTAAAAACACACAAAAAACACGTGATGCAGCAACTAAAGCGATAAAGGTGGCGAATGAAGATATAAAAGCCATTCAAAAAGCCAATTATGATGAGATTGAACAAATGACAATCGATCATAATTATAAAATGCAAGAGGATTTGAAAAAAGGTTCTTTAGAAGTTTCTAAAACAATAATTGCCGAAACAAATGATTTCAGAACAAAAGAATTAGCGACTATTGAAAATGATTATCAATCTCACATTTTAAAATTAAATGAAGAAGATCACGTATACGAAGAAAACATAAGAAAGCTGAATAAAGAGATTACAGCCAAGCAAAAAGAATTAAATAGTGAAACATCAACAGATAAGAAAAAAGCCCTTAGCGACGAATTAAATGCCTTACAGGTAACATTATCAACAGAAACCGAATTATTAGGTCAAAATTCAGATTTAGCACAATCTTTTGAGCGAAAAAAACAAAAAGCAATTGATGATACCAACAAAAAGTTTGATTTACAAACACAACTTTATAAAGACCAAACAGCTATTATACAGGCACAAATCAGCGGTGGCAAAAACAATCCGTTCAATTATAAACTTGAAAATGCGGAAGTTAAACAGGCACAAGATGAATTAAAAAGTGAATTGCAAAATCAAGGATTAGCAGGTAACAAAAATGATGACGGAACAAAGTTTACAGCCGACCAATTAGCACATAAAGAGGAGTTAACAAAAGCCTCTGAATTAAGAATTAAAGAAATTCAAGACGGATATAGAAAACAAAGGGTTCAATTAGAAACACAAGCATCGGAAACAATTGCAAATGCAGGATTTCAAATACTTCAAAACTCTTTACAGCAAAGTTTTCAAGCTAAAGAGGTTGCATTAAACCGTGAGAAAGGATATGAATTAAGCAATCAAGCATTAACCGCTACTCAACAGTATGAAGTAAGTGAAAAATATAGAGTTTTAGAGGGGCAAGCAAAACAACGTGAATTTAAACAAGAGCAAGAATTAAACATGGCTAAAGTTGCAATGGACGGCGCATTAGCTATTTTAAAAACGAATGCAGAGTTAGGTTGGCCAGCAGCAATACCTGCCGATGCAATCATAATAACCGAAACATTGGCTCAAGAAGCTGTTATAGCAGCCCAAAGAGCGCCAGCTTATGCGACTGGTGGTGTACACGTTGGTAACGGAATGGTTAAGGGTGCAGGAACGGGAACAAGCGATAGCATAAACGCAAGGTTATCAAACGGGGAAGCGGTTATAAACGCAAATTCAACAAGGCAATATGCGCCTTTATTATCCGCAATAAACGTGGCAGGGGGAGGCATTCCTTTTGATAAAACCATTGGTTTAATGTCAAAAACATTGATACCCGGATTTGCAACAGGTGGTTTAGTTTCTACATCTTATCTTCCAACTACAGATAACGGGTTAAGGGCAAACACAAATGTTCAATATCGTTTCCACCCCGATGACATTAGCAGTATGGCCAGTGCTATATTTGATTCAATCAAAACAATGCCAGCGCCGGTAACAGATATTAAAGACATAAACTATCAGCAACAAAGATTAGCTAAACCATACGATAGACTTAATTATTAATGGAAAACAGACAACTTATAGTAAATGGGGTATCTCTTGATTTTTTAAGTGATGACGAGCCTATTCCTTTGATTTTACAAGCTAATAATATAGCCAATATTACCCAATTAAATGGAAGCGGAAGTAAACAGTTTAGATTAGCTAATACTGCAAAAAATAGGTTAACATTAGGTTTTCCCGACGATGTAACAATCACAACAGACCAAATATACAGTCAATCAAACGCTAAATACATCGTAGAGGGAATCGAAGTTGTTCAAAACGGGCTTTTAGAGGTTCAATATTTTAAAGAAAATGCTATTGAATGTTTGTTATTATTTGGCAATATAGACTTTTTAGATAAGTTAGGAGGACAGATTTATGACATGGGCGATAGTACAACCCAATGGACAAATTACGGACAAACATTAGTATTTAAACCCTACGATCACTATTGGACAGTTTCAAATGCTGCATATAGTCAAAAAAAGACAAGCGGATGGATATGGCCAATTATAAATTATGGTGATATATCTACAGTAGCACCATTTTCAGGACACATAAACGTTAGGAATATAAGGCCAGCATTTTTTTTACACACAGCTATCGAGTTATTAATTCAATCAACTGGCTACCAAATTGACTATCAACAAAGCTGTTTATATAACGACCCTATATTTGCTAATCTTTATCAAAAGATATTAATTCCATATTCAAGCAATGACTTTGAACACGGTACGGATTATCAAAACACACCCGATAATTTAGGTGCATCTTTTACAAAAGGTTTAGACCAGGTAATTAGCAATCCACGTGTGCCATTGCAACCAGACGGCTATCCATTTGAGGGAATAATAACATTTCAGCCGGGCAATGTTTACACCGCAACCCAAGTAGTAAGTTTTACAGCCGAATTGGTATATAACATTTATATGCGTGGTAAAATAGGAAGTAGTCAACCCGCAAATGTTCAAATTATATTTAAGGTTTTACCTTCAGGGGGTGTGCCAACTGATTTTGCAAGCAATTCACATTATTTAGACCAAAATTCAACACGGGTAAACAATGGCGGTGATGGTGCAAATAAAACGTGCGAAGAAGAATTTATAAACCAAAAAATAACCCAACAAATAACACTTAACCCCGGCGATCAATTCTATGTTGATTATCATATTAACAACATAGGTCAAGGCCCATACGACACGTATGCTATTTTTAGACATGGGGCAACGCTAAACATTGTAACAAGCGAAAAAACGGTTTTATGGTCGCAATTAATACAATGCGAAAGGATTTTACCAAACGTTGGGCAAATAGACTTTCTTAAGGATACACTTCAAACATTTGGGCTTATTTTAATATCAAACCCAAATAACAGTAAAATAATTTTTACAAGTTTTAAAACAGTTGTAAACAATATACCCAATGCGTTAGACTGGTCAACCAAATTAAAAGACGTTGGTAAACAAAACAATTTCAGGTTAGATAATTATTGTCAAGTGAACTATTTGCGTTATCAATACGATTCAAGCATTCCGATAAACAATATGCCAATGTATTTTGCCGATGATAGTATTCCAATTGACGACAAAACATTGAACCCAAACCAAATAACCCAAACATTATTCCAAAGCATTTATTCACCTTCAATCAACGTGCCTTACATTGGAGGTACAATGACGCAAATAAGCAGCCCTACAGATACAAGCGAATTTGCAGTAGGTGGGCAACCGAGAATATTAATAGATCAAAAGGTTGATTTGTCATCAGCTGGAACGGGTGGTAATTCATTAACGGTTATATTTTCAGACGGCGACCCCGGATTTGAGACGGAAACAATAGCTATTAATGACGTTATAAGCGTACCTTATTTTTACAAGATAGATGCGCCAAATTTAGGCAATAACGCAGCTTCTCATTTAGCGTGGAAAGATATGCCAGGGCTTGGTAATAGTGTCTTAAAAGGGCTAAAAAGCACCTATTACACCGAGTTTATAAATATCCTTAAAAAAACGAAAGTGATAATAGGGTTTTTCATGTTAACGCCAGCAGACATACAAGACTTTGATTTTAGAATACCAATTTTTGTTTATCAGTTTGGAGGGTATTTTTATGTAAACAAAATAGATTCATGGGTTAAAGGAATACCAACTAAAGTTGAATTGATAAGACTATAAAAAATGACGATAGAAAAAGTAAATGAGTATTACGAAACAGGGGTATTAACCGATTTAATGAACTCTGGTTTTTTATCTCCAAAGATTTTAATGTATCGTCAAATATATTTGTGGGTAGACTTGCAACAAAAAACACGAAACATAAACAAAACAAAAGCGGCGTTAGAAGCGGAGATACAATTTAAATTATCAAAATATACGATATGGTTAGCATTAAGAACGTTTAAATAACTACAACGTTATATATGAAATAAGGCCAATTAGTGTAAAAAACTGATTGGCTTTTTTGTTTAAAAAAAGTTAGGTTTTTAGCTAAACAAATTATTTTTAATTCGTACGCAATTTTATAAACGTAAAATATGCTATGAATATAAACAAACTTGCAAGCGCAATTTCACGGGGAAAATGGTTAATAGAACCGAATACAGCCATAATAGAAAAGCGTAGGGCTGTAAGGTTTTTAAATAGAGATTTCGCTGCAAATATTGAAGATATTGAAGATTTAAAATTAGAAAAACCAAAAGCATTTAAAGCAGGAAGTTATTTTGATTTGAGTGACGATGATTCCGATATGTTTTCAGTGGCAGAAACGGGTTCGGTAGCTATAATACCAATTTGCGGAACAATAATGAAATATGATTATTGTGGAACGCCAGGAACAGATACATTATCCGAATGGGTAAAAGCGGCATCAGCATCACCGCAAATAGATGCAATAGTTCTTTTAGTTAATAGTGGGGGTGGTAGCGTCGAAGGTACAGGAGAATTTGCGGATGTTGTAAAACAATGCGAAAAAACAATTTTGACCTTTTGCGATGGCATGATAGCTTCAGCAGCATATTGGATTGGTTCAAGTGCTACTGAAATATGGGTATCACATCAAACTTGCGAAATTGGGTCAATAGGGGTTGCAGCAAGTTTCTTTGATGACAGCAAATATTTAGAAGAAAATGGCTTCCAAGATGTTTACATCAATGCCGACACCTCACCAGATAAGAATATGGATGTATTAGAAGCCATTAAAGGCGATAATACAAAGTTAAAGGTAAACAGCCTTAATCCATTAGATCAAATATTTATGGGGGCTGTAAAAGCCAACAGGGGCGATAAATTGCAATTAACAGATATAACCATAAACGATGTAACATATCAAGAGCCGTTAACAGGTAAAGTTTACTTGGCTAACCAAGCAATTAAAAATGGGTTAATAGACGGTATATGCAACATCGAAACAGCAGTAGAAAGAGCGTTAGAATTATCAAACAATAAAAACAATAACAACATGGCAACTAAAACAGACGATAAAAAAGCCGACCAAGCCGTAAAAAGCAAAACATTGCTTGAAAAAATTCAAGCGTTATTCAGTGCGGAAGAAATTGCTACCGACGAAGATGATGAAGAAATGAAAGATGCTAAAAAGAAAGGCGACGAAGATGATGAAGAAGCAAAAAAAGCGTCTAAAAAATCTGATGACGAAGACAATGATAACCCCGATGATGAAAAAGATGATGATGATTCGGATGAAGATGACATTGAGGTAAACGGCAAAACATTTAGCATGAAAGACCCAAAACAAGCAAAGGCGGCTGTCGCTTATGCGGTTGAAATGGCGAACAAACAATTAGCAGAAAAAGACAAATTGATTATGGAAGCAGCCGAGGTTATCAAAGAAAACAAAGTTGCCCTTGAAAAATCAGCCGAAGAAGTTAAAAGAGAAATTAAATCAACTTTTACTATCAAAGGTTCTCAAAGGGCAAACAAAATTTCGGTAACAGACGAAAGCGAAGCAGGGGTTATAGATTCTGTTTTGCCAACAAAAGGCTCATTTGCTGAGGCGCATTATAAAAAGGTTTTGGCAAATCAAAAAGCTGAATTACAAAAAGCTGCTAATTCATTAATTGTAAAAAAATCCTAATTCATAAATAAAAAAATAAAATGGCTCAATTTACATTTTCAAACAACACATACGCCGGTAGCGAGATTGCCGGTTTTATGGCAAGCACATTGCTTGAGGCCGATTCCGTAACACGTGGATTATGGACAGTTATTTCAGACGTTAAAGCACGAAAAATAATCCTTGACGTTGATGACAGCGTTGTATTACAAAACCCGTCAGGTATTTTTAACGATCAAGGTACTACAGCAACCCAAAATGAAAGCTACTTAGACCCAGTTAAATACGAGTTTATGAAGCAAGAACAATGGGATAACGTTGTAAAATCATGGGAGGCTGAATCTGTAAAACCAGGTGCATTGATGGATTATGAGGGCGTTGTAGACCTTACAGACTTCTTAATGGCACGTTACAAAACCAAATTAAAAATCGCAAATGAAAGGCTTTATTATTTGGGTAAAACAAACGTTAAAGAAGTACAGTTTTCAGCAGCGTACACTGGTTTGTTAGGCCAAGCATCAGCAAACAGTTCAACCTATAAAGTTGGTTTGTCTGGTACAAACGGTAGTTCAGTAGGTAACTCAACTTCATGGGCTATCAACACAATAAGCATTTCAGCTGGAGTTGCAACTTGTAATATCAGTTCATTAACGACCCTTAAAAACGGCGATGTCGTAACATTAAACGGAATTAGCGGCTCATTCTCGGATGCAATTTACGGCAATCCTAATGGTCAATCATATTGGATTACAAACGTTACATCAACAAGTTTCCAATTGTACCGTAACTATAACGAGGTAAATGGAAGAAACGTAGCTTTGTTTACAGGTACAGCAACAGTATCAGGTACAGCGGGGTATTTCTCTTATGTAAACGCATCAAACGTAATTGACGTTTTAGCAAGTGTATATGCACAGGTTGACCAAGCAGACAGAAAACAGGAGGATTTTAACATCCAATTGCCATTTCACATGGGTTATGCCTTCCAACAAGCCCAAGCAAATAAAGCAACTAACGTATTGAATGCCTTTACTGATAGCAAAGAATATCAATATTTAGGTGTTAAATTGCAAATCATGGATCACTGGTTAGGTAACACGATCTTAGCTGCAAGGACTTCAAACATCTTTTTAGGCGTAGATTTGTTAGGTGACACCGACGACTTGTCAATGGTTTACTTAGGCCCAATAACTAACGACAGGGTGTTTAAAACAAGGGCGAGAATGTCAAGTTGCACAAACTTCAAATTCTTTAACGAAGTATTTTTGTTACAGGCTTAATTTAAAACAAACATGAGCGTATACAACAAAATAAGCGCAGGGTTCTTTTTAGGCACGACAGACCCGATAACCGCAGGAATTGAAGATCAGATTTTCATTTTCAACAAAGGTGACTTTACTTTTACATACGCCAATAATAATCCGTTGCTTATAACTGGAATAACAGCGGTTGGTGGTGCAATGATGTATTCATACGATGGTACAAACAACTCATTTAATGCTACCTCAAAACTTGTTAAAACATCAGCAGGGCCACGTTATACAGAGGAAATAGATTATAATATCGCCGGTATTTCAACAGCCTTAAAAGCACAAATGCAAGCACAGGGGTATGGTAGAATGCAATGTATTACTTTCCGTAACTGGAAAACAGGCGATAGCGTATTTGAATTGTGGGGTGCAGAAAACGGGTTAATATTGGGTGATTCAGAAAACACCGCTAACAACGAAACGGTTGAAGGTGGTTATACTAACAAATTAATGAACCCCGATAAAATCAGAGAGCCATATCCACCAAGAGGTATTTCTATCCCCCCTGTATCGGGAAGCGCAACGTATGCCTCTACATTGGCGGCAATTATGACTTTAGTTTCGCCTACCTAATAGGGCGTTGATTTAGTTCACCAAAGCATTTAAATAAGGGGCGAAGTTTTAATAAGGCTTCGCCCTTTTAGTTTATAAGAATGAAAACATACATAAGTCAACAAGAGCGTCGAATAATAGTAAGGCAGTTAAAACAATGGGGAATCATTGGGTATGACTTAGATAATGCATACCCTCAAAGGATGCTTCAAATGGTAGGTCAATCGCCAACAGCAAAGGCTTGTTGGGGTAAAAGGGCGGCATACATAGCAGGAAACGGGTTTGAGCAAGATAAATTAGGCGATGTTGTAATAAATGATAAAAAACTTACTCTTTCAAAACTTTTAAAAAGGTTAGCAATTGACAAAGCAATATTTGTAGGCTTTGCAATGCACATCAATTATAATGCAAATTATGAAATTAGTGAGGTAAGTTATGTTAAATTTGAAGATGTTCGACAAGGTGATCCCGATGACGTTGTAAACAAAGATAAATTTGCAGTTTATTTCGATTGGGGTAGAAAAACTTGGAAAAGCATTTATGCTTCAAAGATTGATTATTTTCACCGATACAATCCCGACCCTGAAGTAATAAAAAAACAAGTAATTGAATCCGATGGGTGGGATAACTACAAAGGTCAAATATTTTACTTCAATCCTGAAATTGATGACTATCCTTTGATTTATGCAGATTGCGTATGGGAAGATTTTGAAACAGAGGCGGGGATTAAGGTATTTAATAACCGTGAAGTAAACACAGGGTTTTTGCCTTCAACGATTATGTTTATGCCTGGACGTATCGAGGAAAGCGCAAATGAAACCCCAACAGATGGCAAAGAATATAGAAGTTATCCAACACAATTAGAAAAGAACTTAGCAACGTTTCAAGGGGCAAAAAGTTCACAAAAAATGTTGGTTATAGAATATCAAGACGAAAGCCAAAAGCCAGAAATACACCCTTATGATATTCAAAACAACGATAAACTATTTGAATCAACTGAAAAATCAGTAGAGAACCGAATTATAAAAGGGTGGGAAGTACCAAAGATTTTAATTGACGATACAAAGTCGTCGGGTTTAAGCAATGGGGGCGAGAAAAAAGAGGCTATACGTGAATTTAATAATAATACAGCACCAGACAGATTAGAGTTAAGCGAAGTATTAAAAGAGATTTTTAGTCATTTTTACACACCTGTTAACACATCTGATAATTGGGATATAAAACCAATACCAGACACCGTAACCGATTTAAATGGCGGTGCTAAAATCGGGCAATCAATTACGCAATTACTTTTAACTGATATGCCAGTTGAAAACAAAGTATGGATATTGGTTTATACTTTTGGATTTAGTGAAAAACAAGCAAAAGACATGGTGCCAGCGGATGGAACATTTACACCAGTAAACCCCAAACCGATAACAGCCCCCAAAGTAACAGGCACAATAGAAACAGAAAAGGAGGACGAATAAATGAACCAAACATATTTAATAAACCAAAGTACCTTTTCAAATTTCGAGGACATTTCAATAAATGTCAACCCAAACAGGATTTTAGTTTTTGTTAAAAAAGCACAAGATTTAGACCTGCGTCTTTTCATGGGTGCGGCCTTTTATACAGACTTTATTAAATACGCTTATAATTCAGGGGTATTGACAGCAACGTTTTTAGGCTCTACAACCGCATTAGATGGCTTGTACCCTAACTTAATTATAAATCCGATAACAGGTATAGGAAACGGGGCAAAGTGCAATGTAAGCGTTTTAAATGGCTCTATAACCAATTTCACTATTGTTAATTCAGGTCAAGGCTTTATAATAGGCGATACTTTCAGTGTTTCGGGTATAAATGGGGTTATTTTTACCGTACAAACATTAGACCCAAATAGTGCAATGGCTTTTTTAGGCGATACGCCACAAACTTATCTTGATCTTTGGAACGGGTTGACCTATACCGATAAAAGCGGAAACGATGTTTATTATCCAGGCATGATACCGGCATTAGTATATTGGACATTTGCAAGGTTTGTGGAGTCCGATTCAATCAACTACACTGCTACGGGGCCAGTAGTAAAACACCATGACGCAGCAGACGCATTAAAACCAAGTGACATTACAAAACTTGTCGCACAACATAGAAGTATTGCAAATGCCCATGCTAACGATATTGAAATGTATTTGTATAACAACTATAATAGTTATCCTTTATGGCGTTTCAATAGCAAAGAGAAAAACAGCCGTCAAGACGGGGCAAGGATTAGGGGTATTGATAAAACCGAATACAATGCACCAGGTTATGGTCAAAAAGGCTGGCCTTATGATTACAACTGGCTTAATGGAGGGCTTTACTAATGGCTGATAAAACTATATTACAGTTACCTAATGGTATACCCATATTAAGCGATACAAGCGTATTTTCAGACGCTATAGGAACGTTTGGGTATACGTTTAATCAATTGCTATCACTACTGCAATTAAATCTTTCTGTAGGGGCTGTATTGACGTTTGGTTCTGATCCTATACCAAGTAATATTACAGGAAGTAACGGGGATGTTTATTGGAAAACAGACACAGGGCAAATAGCACAAAGACAGTCTGGTAGTTGGGTAGTTGTTTATACACTTAGTGAAGGCGTACAAGGAACGGTAATTTATTACGGTTCTATTGCCCCCGATAGCGGAACAGGTGTTAATGGCGATACTTACATACAAACATCTGGTGGTATTTTCTATCAAAAAATATCGGGTGTTTGGACTGCTAAATTTACTATGGCAACAGGGCCAACAGGGCCACGAGGCAATTCAGTTTTAAATGGAAGTGGCGCACCAAGTTCATTAACTGGCGTTGATGGCGATTTTTACTATGACCCAACAGGGGAGATAATGTATGGCCCAAAAGCAACAGGAACATGGCCAAGTGGAGTATCATTAAAAGGTGCAAACGGAAACACACTTTTAAACGGAACGACTAACCCAAGTAATACAGTAGGCGTAAATGGCGATTTTTATATCAACACAACAACTCAATATATTTTTGGGCCAAAGGCTTTAGGGGTTTGGGGAACGGGTGTGCCT
>Ga0213872_10002455_pt1 | contig 10878 bp, 11 predicted proteins | sample VelepicomBERX_R2_FD_160071 | JGI IMG/M metagenome (GOLD analysis project Ga0213872, IMG submission 160071) | Rhizosphere microbial communities from Vellozia epidendroides in rupestrian grasslands, the National Park of Serra do Cipo, Brazil - RX_R2 | ecosystem: Host-associated > Plants > Roots >... | reverse complement strand
CAGTTAAGGCCGCCGCGCCCGTGCTTTTCAAGGCGGCGCGGAAGAGATCGTATGCTTGATCATGCATTTCATCTCTGGCGCCGCGCCCGTCTTGTGGGATGGAATAAAGCGGCGACAAATTTGAGGAAACCGATGCCAAAGATCACCTTCATCGACCCCGACGGCAAACGGCATGACATCGAGGCGGAGACCGGCACCCCGCTGATGCGCGCCGCCGTGCAGAACGGCGTTCCCGGAATCGAGGCGGATTGCGGCGGGGCCTGCGCCTGCGCCACCTGCCACGTCTATGTCGACCCCGGCTGGACCGCGGCGGCCGGCGAACCGGCCGGCAGCGAGGCGGAGATGCTCGAATTCGCCGTCGCGCGAGAGGCCACCTCGCGGCTATCCTGCCAGATCGAGGTGACCCCGGCGCTCGACGGGCTGGTGGTGCGGGTGCCGTTCAGCCAGCATTGAGCATCCCGCCTCAGCTGACCAGAAAGCCCCCGTCGACCGCCAGCGCCTGGCCGGTAATGGCCCGCGCCGCCGGACTGGCCAGGAACAGGCAGGCATGGGCGATATCCTCGGGCTGCCCCATCATCCCCAGCGGCACGCGGCCCGGTATCGTGATCGGTCCGCCGATCTCGAGTCCGCGCGAGCGCATATCGGCGGTCGCTTCCTTCGCCCCCTCCGTCGCGGTTCCGCCCGGCAGTACGGCATTGACCCGGATGCCGTGCTTGCCGGCTTCGAGCGCGCTGGTGCGGGTCAGATTGGTCAACCCGGCCTTGCTGGCATTGTAGGCGGCGTTGTGGAACACCACCGCCCGCTCGCCGCTCACCGACGAAACCGCGACGATGGCCCCGCCCTTCTGCGCGGCGATCATGCGCCGCAACGCCTCGCGGACGGTCAGGAAAGAGCCGCGCATATTGACGGCGTGGATCTTGTCCCACTGCTCGACCGTCATGTCGAGAAGCGCGTATTTGGGGAAGATCGCGGCCGAATGAACCAGAATATCGGTGCCGCCGAAGCTGGCCTCGGCCTGGTCGAACATGGCCTTGACGGATGCCTCGTCGGAGATGTCGGCTCCGATGCCGACCGCCTCTCCGCCCGCCGCCGAAACCAGCGCCGCGGTTTCGGCGGCCGCCTCCGCCAGGATGTCGGCGGCCACGATCCGCGCCCCCGCGGCGGAGAAGATTTGCGCCACCGACCGGCCGATGCCGCGGGCCGCCCCCGTCACCACCACCACCTTGCCGTCCAAGCGGAACGGATTTTCCAGACCCTCTGTCATTTCGTCGCGTCTCCCTGACCGTTTCGAACAGGAAAAGTACCTCAAACCCCGGCACTTGCCGTCCCCGTCCGTCATACACATCACAGGCATGAAGGATTGTCCGGAAAGGGCTCCCGGCGCCCGCGAGTGATTTACACCCGCCCGGACCGCCCGCATCATCGGCCGGAGCTTGACCGTTCCAAACCCTGCATGAGGCGCCATCGATGACGACTATTCCCGCCCTTCTCAGAGACGCGGCCCGGAGGTTCGGCGACAAGCCGGCGCTGGCCTGCGCCGAAGACGGGCCCATCGGCTTCGACGCGCTCGACGCGCAAGCCGACAGGGTGGCGCGCGCCCTGCTGGCGGACGGGCTGGCCAAGGGCGACCGCATCGGCATATGGGCCCCGAACCTGTGGGAATGGGTAGCGGCCGCGGCAGGCGCACAGCGTGTCGGCGGCGTCATCGTGCCCTTCAACACGCGGCTGCGCGGCGGCGAGGTCGCCGAGATCCTGCGCCGCGCCGGGATTACGCGGATATTCCTGATCGGCGATTTCCTGGGCCGGCACTATCCGGACATGCTGCGCTCCGAATCCTTGCCGACCCTCAAGCGCGCCATCGTGCTGCGCGCCGACCCTGCCAAACTGCGCGGAATCGAGACGTCATGGGAAGAGTTCCTGGCGGCGGGAAAAGCGATCGACGACCCGACCCTCGCCGCGCGCGCCGCCGCAGTGGGACCCGACGACCTCGCGGATATCATGTTCACCTCGGGCACCACGGGGTTGCCCAAGGGAGCGCTGTTCGATCACAAGCGCTCCTTGGGCGGCGCCAGCGCCTGGCGCGGCATCGCCGGCATGACCGACCAGGATCGCTATTGCGTCTTCGGTCCTTTCTCGCACAACGCTTCCTACAAGGCGGGCTGGGTGGCGGGGCTGATGACCGGTGCCACGATCTACTGGCCGAGCGCCTATGACGGAGCCGCGATCCTCGACCTGATCGCCCGCAACCGCATCACCGTCATGCCCGCACCGCCCACCGTGTGGCAGGAAATGCTGGCGCATCCATCGCGCCGCGACTGGGATATCGGCAGCCTGCGCTTTCTCAGCACCGGCGGCACCACGATTCCCATCGAGCTGATGCGCCGCCTCAGGCGCGACACCGAAATCACCGTGCTGTCGGCGGGTTACGGCATGACCGAATGCTGCGGATCGGCGACCCATACCTTGCCCGGAGACGATATCGAGCGCGTCGCCAACACGGTCGGCAAGCCGATCGCCGGCACCGAGATCCGCGTGGTCGACCGGAATAACCGTCCCCTCCCGCCCGGGCGGGCCGGCGAGGTGATGATCCGGGACGACAAGCTGCTGCTGGCCTATCTCGACAATCCGGAAGCGACCGCCGCCGCCTTTGACGCCGAGGGCTGGCTGCATAGCGGCGATATCGGGCTGCTCGACCAGGAGGGCTATCTCAAAATCACCGACCGCCTGCGCGATATGTTCATCGTCGGCGGCTTCAACGTCTATCCCGCCGAAATCGAGCGGCAGATGAGCGCGCTGGAGGGCCTGCACGCCTGCGCGATGATCGGCGTCCCCGACGATCGGCTGGGCGAAGTGGGACATGCCTTCATCGTCCGCGCCGCCGGCTCGACCCTGACCGAGGCCGAAGTGATCGCCTGGAGCAAGGCCAACCTGGCCAATTACAAGGTGCCGCGCGCGGTCACCTTCGTCGAGTCCCTGCCGATGAACTCGAGCGGCAAGGTCCTGAAATTCGCGCTGAGAAAAATGGTCTGAGAGGCAAGCTATGAGCGGCAAGAGAAAATGGCTTGGCGACGCCGAAACCCTGCTGTTCGAGGTCGAGGCGGGCGTCGCCCGCATCACCTTGAACCGGCCCGACAAGCGCAACGCCTTGAGCGGGCCGATGCTGCGCGAGTTGCATGACGCCTTGCTCGAGGCCGACGACCGGACCGACGTCAACGTCATCCTGCTGGAAGGCGCCGGCAAGGATTTCTGCGCCGGATACGATCTGACCGACAGCTATGGCGGCAATGAGGGCGGTAGGGGCGACTACGACCCCGCTCTCTACCGCAGCCGCAGCGCGACCCTGGATGACGACATCTGGGCCCTGGAGCGCCAGCAGGATCTCACGCTGATTCTGCTCGATCTGCACAAGCCGGCGATCGCCAAGGTTCAGGGCAACTGCCTCGCGGGGGGAACCGACCTGGCCTTCTCCTGCGATCTGGTGCTGGTAGCCGATACCGCCAGGATCGGCTTTCCGGCCGCTCGCGCCAACGGAACGCCGCCCACCAATCTGTGGCTGTATCATTGCGGCCCGCAATGGGCCAAGCGGATGCTGTTCACCGGCGACACCATAGACGGGCTGGGCGCCGCGCGGATCGGGCTGGCGCTGGACTCCTATCCCGCCGAGGCGCTGGACGCCGAGGCGCGGGCGCTGGCACGCCGCATCGCCTGCGTCGACGCCGACATTCTCGCCGCGCACAAACGCGTGGTGAACATGCAGTTGGAGCTGGCCGGCGCCAAAACCGCGCAGCGCTATGCCGCCGAACTGGACGCCCGGGCCCATCTCTCCCAGGGGCCGAGGCGCCTCCGCTTCCGCCAGGACATGGCGGAACTGGGCCTGAAGGAGGCCCTCAAGCGGCGAGACGAGCCCTTCGGCGACGGCAAGGTGGCGCTCCGCGCCAGGGGGGCAACATGAACGCCGATCCGATCTTCACCGGCGAGACCGCTTCGGCCGGCGAGGAATGGCGCCGCCATTGGCGCGTGGTGCTGGGCTGCAGCCTCGGCATGGCCACCTGCTATTCGGCCTTTTCCTATGTCGCCAGCCTTTTCGTGCAACCGCTCGAACACGCCTTCGGCTGGACTCGCGGCCAGCAGGCGCTGTCCCATAACGCCAATCTGGTTGCCGCCCTGGCGGCCCCCTTCATCGGCGCGCTGATCGACCGCAAGGGCGTGCGGACCATCCTGCTGCCGGCCATCCTCGCCCTGGCCGCGATCTATTGCCTGCTGGCGATGCTGGCCCCGGCGATCTGGACCTATTACGCGGCGATGAGCGGGCTGGCCCTGATCGGCATGGCAACCACCGGCCTGTCCTACACAAGGGCGGTGACCAGCTGGTTCGTCCGCTCGCGCGGACTGGCCCTGGCCGCCTCGCGGCTGGGACTGGCCGGCGCAGGCGCCGTTCTGCCGCTGGCGGTGTATTCGGCCATCGGGCACTTCGGATTTTCCGGCGGCTATCTCGTGCTGGCCTGCGCGACGCTGTTGATCGCCTTGCCAGTCAGCTGGCTGCTGGTGGTCGAACGCCGTGCCGTGCAGCCGTCCGGCGCCCCCATCGCCGAACCCGCATGGCGTCAATGGCCGAAGCTGCTGCGCGATCGGCGCATCCTTCTGCTGTGCCTGGCCTGCGGCCTGACTTATGGGCCGGCGGTCGGCCTCTTGACCCAATTGCAGCCCCTATTGGTCTCGAAAGGGCTCCAAGCCGGCGCGGCGGCGCGCCTGATCAGCCTGCTGTCGCTGTCGGTCTTCGCCGGCACGCTGGTCACCGGCGCCATCGTCGATCGCATCTGGGCGCCCTTGCTGGGCTTCCTGTTCACTGCCGGCCCGGTCGCCGGATGCGCCCTGCTGTTCTTCCAGCCCCATCCCGACGCGACCTCCGCCGCGGCAGCGGTGGTGCTGATGGGGCTGGCGCAAGGAGCCGAGATCGATCTGATCGGCTATCTGGTGGCGCGGTATTTCGGGCTGCGGGCCTTCGCCGCGATTTATGGCCTGACGGTCGCGGCGATCGGCATCTGCTCGGCGCTGGGGGCCATGACGATCGGCCAGTCCTATGACCGGTTCGGCAGCTACGACACCGCCCTGGCCGGGGCCGCGGCCTGTTTCCTGGTCGCGGCGTTCGCGTATCTCGGGCTGGGCCGGTATCCGGCCCAGCCGGACTAATCCACCAGCCGCTTCTGCACCCGGTTGCGGTCCAGAGCGGGGTCGAGGTAGCGGCCGACTTCATAATCGCCCATGATGGTGGTGCGATGCGCCATGCGCCGGCAATGCAGCGGCACGCCCCGCGCCGAGTGGATCACGCGCCAATTGTCCCACACGATCATGTCGTCCTTGCCCCATTTGTGGAAATAGGCGTAGCGCTCGTCGGAGATGTGAAGGGCCAGTTCCTCCAGCAGGACGTCGCTTTCCGCCCGCTCCATGCCGAGAATGTAGCGCGAATGCATGGGTGAGAGCTTCAGCACCTTGCGGCCGGTTTCGCGCTGAACGATCACCAGCGGATGGACGCAGGGCGGAAAATCGTAGCGCTGGCCGCTGTCGCCGCCGCTGGCGGCGCGGTCGAGGGCACTGATGTCCTTCGGGAAGCCGAACTGGCCCGAGGTGAAATCGGGGTTGAATTCATAGACCACCTCCAACCCCTCGACGCGCCGCTTCATCGCCTCGGACAGACGGTCATAGGCCGCCACCGCGTCGATGAAGCCGGTCTCGCCCATCTCGGCCGCGGGCTCGGTCATGCGCAGCACCGCCCCGCGGACGATGGTCGGCATGAAACTCTGGTCCCAGTGCCAGCCCAGCCATCCGGCCCGCGCCACCCCGTCGACGACATAGTGCCGGTTGAAGCGCGCCCTGGTATCCTCGGGCGAATAGGCGAGAGTCATCAGGTAGGGATTGTCGGCGCGGTTCAGACCGCTGGTGGCGGCCGGCTCGAGCTGACCGAACACCTGGCTCAGGCGCATATGCGCCTCGTCATCCGTTCCGGCGCCGCGAAACAGCAGAACCCCGCCCTGGATCCAGGCGTCGAGGATCTCGCGCTGCTCCGGGTCGGGCAGCGGACGACCGAAATCGACACCGGCGATCTCGAAACCGATATGAGGCGAAAGCGGCGTGCGCGCCATGGCCATGAAACATCTCCTGCCTGGGTTCTGCCCGAGACTGGCCCGATCGCGGCGCGGAGCGAAGCCTGAAAAGCGCACCACCCGCAGATATCGCCCATATGGAGAATATCCCGGCCGGCGGCGATAGTGGCGGCGGGGCGGAGCCGGTCGCGGTTAAGCTGGCTCTGTTCGGCGCAAGGAGATGAGCAGATGGCCCAGGACTATGATCTGGTGATACGCGGAGGAACCATCGTCGACGGGACGGGAAACGCTCCGTTCGCCGGCGACGTGGCGATCTCGGGCAAGCTGATCGCCGCCGTCGGCAAGGTGCCGGGAAGCGGCCGGCAGGAACTCGATGCCGCGGGCATGACGGTGACGCCGGGCTTCGTCGACGTCCATACCCATTATGACGGCCAGGTCACCTGGGAGAACCGGCTGATGCCCTCTTCCGGCCATGGCGTCACGACGGTGGTGATGGGCAATTGCGGCGTCGGCTTCGCGCCGGTGCGCGCCGGCGACCAGCAGATGGCGATCAAGCTGATGGAGGGCGTCGAGGACATCCCCGAAGCGGTGATGGCCGACGGCGTGCCCTGGAACTGGGAAAGCTTTCCCGACTATCTCGACGCGCTGGACCGGCGCGAATGCGACATCGACTTCGCGGCCCAGCTGCCGCACAGCCCGCTCAGGGTCTATGTCATGGGCCAGCGAGGCGTCGATCTCGAGCCGCCGACCGAGCGCGATCTCGGGGAAATGCGCCGGCTGACCGCCGAAGCGATCAAGGCCGGCGCCATCGGCGTCAGCACGTCACGGCAGATGGCGCACCGCTTCCGGGACGGGCGGCCCGCCCCCTCGACCCGCACCGAGGTCACCGAGTTGCACGCGCTGGCGGCCGGCCTGCGCGATGCCGGCGGCGGCGTGTTCCAGGTGATCCCCGCCACCGACAAGCCGTCGGGCGAGGAATTCGCCGTGATCCGCGGCCTGGCCGAGATATCCGGTCAGCCGGTGAATTTCAGCTTGCTGACCGGCTCGACCGTGACAGGGGGCTGGCGCCCCTATCTCGACGGGCTAAGGGAAACGGCGCAGCAAAACATTCCGATCCACGGCCAATTCTTCCCCCGGCCGATCGGCATGCTGTTCGGCCTCGACCTCAGCTACCATCCCTTCTCGCTGAATCCGAGCTACAAGGCGATCGAGTCCCTGCCGCTGGACGAGAAGGTCCGCGCGCTGCGCGATCCCGAGCTGCGGGCGCGCCTGCTGGCCGAAGAACCCCAGGATCCCAACCCCTTCTTCCTGTGGGTGGTGCAGCAGACCCATCTATTGTTTCCGCTGGGCGAACCGCCCAACTACAACCCCGCCCCCGAGGACAGCATCAAGGCCCGCGCTGCGACGCTGGGGGTGGGCGAACGCGAGCTGATCTATGACGAGCTGCTGCGCCAGAACGGCAAGGCGATCCTCTATTGTCCAATGGGCAACACCGACGGCAACCGCTTCGACGTCGCCGCCGACCTGTTCGGGGAACCGGGCACGGTGCTCGGCCTCGGCGACGGCGGAGCCCATTACGGCATGATCTGCGACGCCGCCTATCCGAGCTTCATCCTGTCGGAATATGTGCGCAAGCGGAACCGGATCCGCGTCGAACAGGCGGTCAGCATGCTCTCGCGCGAGACCGCGGGCACGGTCGGCCTGCTCGATCGCGGCATCCTGCGCCCGGGCTACAAGGCCGACGTCAATGTCATCGATCTCGAGCGGCTGCATCTCTACGCCCCGCAGGTCAAACGCGATCTGCCGGCCGGAGGACGCCGCCTGAGCCAGAAGGCCGACGGCTACGAGGCGACCATCGTCTCGGGTCAGGTCACCTATCGCAACGGGCGTCCCACCGGCGCCCTGCCGGGCCGGCTGGTACGCGGCGCGCAACCGGTTCCGGCCTGAGATCTTAAAAAAGGGAGGAAAGAAAAAGTGGATCTGGACGAGAAAGGCGAACGCGGCCTCGATGTCATCGGCGGCATGATGGGCCCCCAATTCCGCGAAGCGCTGAAAGGCGCCGCCACCTCTGGAAAGTTCGCGGCGGACGTGGCGAGGCTGGCGATCGACTACGCCTTCGCCGACGTATGGGGACGCGAGGGTCTCGAGAAGAAGCAGAAGAGCCTGGTGACGCTGGGCGTGCTGATCGCTCAGCGCCAGACCGCCGAACTCAAGAACCATGTCCGGATCGGCGTCGCCAACGGCCTGACCGTGAAGGATTTCGAGGAAGTGCTGATCCAGGCCCTGCCCTATGTCGGCTTCCCGTGCATCTCCTCGGCCACGACGGCGGTGATCGAGACCCTGCGCGAGCTGGGGCTGGACCCCGATGCCCGCACGGCCGAGGAACGGGGGCTGGTTTAGTCACCGGGGCCGGACCACCGCTTCCTGCGCGGTCGAGGCGGCCAGTATTCCCTCCTCGGTGAAAATCTGGCCCCGCGCCAATCCCCTGCCACCCTGCATCGACGGGCAATCGGTGCGATAGAGCAGCCATCGGCCGGCGCCTGCCGGCCGATGGAACCACACCGCATGGTCGACGCTGGCGATGAATTGGCGGCCCCGATCGAGCGGCGTGATGGCGACGCCGGCCAGCCAATAGTCGGACAGGAAGGCGAGCAGACACTGGTTGCGGACGGGATCTTCGATCCCCTCCGCCGACCTCATGCGGACCCAGAACTCCCTGGTCCAGCGCTCGCGCGTGTCGAAGAAAAAGCGCTCGGGATCGATCAGGCGCAATTCGAGAGGAAATGGCTTGCCGTAATTCGCCACGATATCCGGCGGGAGGCGGTCGGCATTAGCTCGAACATAGTCGGCCAGACTCGGCAGCCCCTCGGCGGCGGGAACGTCGAGAGGCATCTCGACCTGGCGGTCGGCGCCGGGCTCGGGATCGTGGAAGGAACAGTGCATGTCGAAGATCAACCGCCCCGCCTGGGAGGCGCGCACCCGTCTGGCCTGGAATCGCCTTCCGTCGCGGAGATTTTCGACATCGTACTCGACGGGCAGGTCAGCGGCTCCCGCACGAAGAAAATAGCCGTGCAGCGAGTGCGCCGGATGACCGCCGGCGGTGACGGCGGCTGCGGCCAGCGCCTGGCCGACCACCTGGCCGCCGAACAGGGCCTCGGTATGGTTGCGCTGGTTGTGGCGGCTGAGCAACCGGGTCGGCGCCGCCTGTTCGAGGTCGAGCAGCTGATGGGCCGTGATCCCCATGGCGCGCTTCAGTCGAAAAGCGCGGGATCGGCCAGCCGATCGGCGACGAAACGGCAGAAACGGGCGGCATCCGCGCCATTGATCACCCGGTGGTCATAGCTGAGAGACAGCGGCAGCATCTTGCGCCATGCCATCCCGCCATCCGCACCCGGCACGGGCACAGGCCGCGCGCGGGTGACGCCGAGGATCGCCACTTCCGGGGCATTGACGATGGGCGTGAAGCCCGTACCGCCGATATGGCCCAGGGAGGTCAGAGTCATGCAGCCGCCCGACATCTCGCTCATCGGCAGGCCTTTGACCCGGGCCTTCTCGGACAGGGCGGCCAGCTCCTCGGCGATCTGCTCCGCGGTTTTGGCGTCGCAGTCGCGGATCACGGGAACGAGCAGGCCGGCCGGAGTCTCCACGGCGACCCCGACATGAACATATTTCTTCAGCACCAGCGCGCCGCCCGCCCTGTCGAGCGAGGCGTTGAAAGCGGGAAATTCCCGCAGGGCCGCCGCCATCGCCTTGACCAGCAGCGGCACCGGCGTCAGCTTGACGCCGCCCCTGCTGGCGTTGCGGGCCTGCCGGCGTTCCTCCATCTCCGTGATGTCGGCCTCGTCCTGATGGGTGACATGGGGAATGGCGATCCAGTTGCGTCCCAGGAATGCCCCCACCAACCCTTGGATCTTCGAGAGCTTGCGGACCTCGACCTCGCCGAAGGCCGAATGATCGACCTGCGGCCATGGCGCCAGCCCCTCCAGCAGGGCGCTCATTCGATGGTAGCCAGGACGGCGCCGACCTCGTACGTCTCTCCGATCTTGGCGAGGATGCGCAAGATGCCGGAGGCGGGGCTTTCCACCTCCTGGGCCGATTTATCGCTTTCCAGCACGTAGAGGGGCTGGCCCTCGACGGCCTGCCCGCCATCGGGTACGAGCCAGTCGGCCAGCACCCCGTCATTCATCGAAAAGCCGATCTTGGGCAGCAAGACTTCCACAGCCATGTCCATCCTCGCATTTTCTTGAGTGAATCACTTGCCGACCAGGGCGCGGGCGGCCGCCTCGATGTCGGCGCTCCGCGGCGCGAACGCCGCTTCGAGGGGCTTCGAGAAGGGCACCGGGCAGAAGGCGCCGCCCAGCCGCTTCACCGGCGCCTTGAGGCGGCCGAACAGAGCCTCGTTGATGACGGCGCTGATCTCCGCCCCCGCGCCGAAGGGCGTCACCGCCTCGTGCACGATCATCGCCCGCCCGGTCTTCTCGACCGATCGCAGCACCGTTTCGCGGTCCCAGGGGGCGATCGAGCGAAGATCGATCAGCTCGGCGGAGACGCCCAACCCGGCCAATCGCGCCACCGCCGGCAGCGCTTCCTGGATCATTCGCGCATAGGCGACGATGGTCAGGTCCGTCCCTTCGGCCAGCACCGCCGCCTTGCCGATCGGAACCCGCCAGCCGGAAGGCGCGGCCGCCTCGGGAGTCCAGTAGGTCGGCAGGTTCTCGATGAAGATCACCGGGTCGGGGTCGTCGATGGCGCTGCGCATCAGACCATAGGCGTCCCT
>Ga0213872_10002454_pt1 | contig 10880 bp, 9 predicted proteins | sample VelepicomBERX_R2_FD_160071 | JGI IMG/M metagenome (GOLD analysis project Ga0213872, IMG submission 160071) | Rhizosphere microbial communities from Vellozia epidendroides in rupestrian grasslands, the National Park of Serra do Cipo, Brazil - RX_R2 | ecosystem: Host-associated > Plants > Roots >... | reverse complement strand
CTTTCCCACATCCGACCCGGTGCCTTGAATCATCAGGGCTTTTGGACGCCGCTCCACGTCAGCACGTCATGCCCGCGCAGGCGGGCATCCAGAGCAGCTGCTGGACCCCCGCCTGCGCGGGGGTGACGGGGTGAAAGGCGGGGGTGACGGGGTATAAATCAGTGTGCAAGGAAGTCCCTGAGCGCGTCCGCTTTCGGATTGCTGACCGAATTGTCCAGCACGATGGCGCGCGAGGCCACATTCTGGTCGTAATAGGCGGCGTTCCAGCTTTCCCGCGGCGACAGGATGGTGCCTTCGAGCGACAGGCCGCCATAGAGCCCGATCCCGGTCAGCGAATAGGCGAAAATGTCGGCTTGCAGGTTGGAGGTGGTCGAGGCTCCCATGCCGGCCCCCACTACCAGGAAAGTGATGCCGCTGTCGGCGCCGAACTTGAACTGATTGTTCAGCATCGCCTCCAGCCCCTTGTCATCCATGATGATGAACAGCACCGCGGTGCTTTCGAGGCCGATCTGCAGGCCGAAGCTGCCGCCTTCCATGGTGTAGAAGGCGGGATAGCTCCAGCTTCCGTCCGGCATGCGGGCCAACAGCACGCCATTGCCGTACTGGCCGCCGAAGATGAAGCCGCCCTTGTAGAGGGCGGGCACGATCAACACGGCGCGGGCCTGGTCCAGTTTGGGCTGGAAGGCTTGCTGGAAATTGCTCTCATGCTTCATCCGCTCGATGGTGGCGAGTGCGGAATTGACGGTCTGCTGCTGGTCCTGCTGAGCCTTGGCCGGCAAAGCCGAGACCAGGGCCAGCAACAGGAGGGTGGCGAGGCGCTTGCCCATCATGTCAGTGCCGATAGGCCGGTGGCTGGTTCGGATCGAGCGTGCCGTAACGGCGCGCCAGCTCCTGCGCCCGCGAAGTCATCGGCTGTTCCTCGCCCTTGACCAGCACATGCAAAGGCACGGTCAGCATTTCCAGCGGATCTCCCGACCACACCACCAGATCGGCGTCGAGGCCCGGCTCGATACGGCCCTCCTTCTCGGCGAAGCCGAACACTTCGGCCGGGTTCTTGGTGATGGCGGCGATGCCGTCCGCCCAGGGCAGGCCGTGCGCCACGGCATAGCCGGCATTGTAGCGGACCTGGCGGGCGTAATGGCCGACATAGGGCGGGGTGACCACGATCTTGACCCCGGCGGCGGCCAGCAGGCCGGCATTCTCCATGCGCGAATTCAGCGATTCGAATTCATTGGGCAGGTCGGTCTGCGGATCGACCAGCACCGGATAACCGGAAGCGGCGATGTCGGCGGCGACCATCCAGCCTTCCTCGACGCCGTTCAGGATCAGCTTCAGTTTCAGGCGCTTGCCGAGATCGATGACGCGGCGGATGTCGGCGGCGCGGTGCACCTCGATCAGCAGCGGTTCCTTGCCTTGCAGGATCGGCTGCAGGGCTTCGAGATCTTCCTTGCTCTGGGTGAAGGGGCGGTGGGTGCCATGCTCGTAGCCGCCCTTATTGGCGGCGTAGGAGGCGGCCTCGTCGAGATCGGCCTCCAGGCGCTGCAGTACCGAGCCGTGGCTGCCGCCCAGACGGGCGGCGGCGCCGCTGGAAGCGTCGGCGACCAGGGCGACATGGCTGCGGGTGATTGAATGCGGGCTGCCCGACAGATCGATCACGGCGACCTGGCCGGCGAACAGCTTTTCGCCCTTCTTGTCGCCCCGTCCCGCCAATTCCGGGACGATCACCGAGCGGGTGACGCCGCCCATGCGGGCGACCGGGATCAGCATCGAGGCGGGATTGACCCCGAGCGAAACGTCGAAAGCCGCCGAGATCTGGTCGCTGGCTCCGGCGAAGTCGTCGCTGGAGGCTTCGCCTTCAACCTCGCCGGCGCCGAGATTGGTGTCGCTGGCCACTACGCCCGGCGTGACCAGATGGCCGCCGGCATCGATGATTTTGGCGCCAGACGGCACGGCGACCGATGCGCCGACCGCGGCGATGCGGCCGTCCTTGACCAGGATTGTGCCATTGGCGATTTCACCGGCGCTGCCCAGGGTCTCGATCTTGGCATGAGTGATGGCAATGGTTTCAGCCTGGGCCGCAGCCGTCAGGGCGAAGGCGGCGAGGGCGAGCAAGGAGGTTCTCATGGCTGGGCTCCCGGGTGGGCGGGGCCTGCCTGGCCCAGCTCGAAATCGGACAGGGGCTGGCGGGACGGGTCGTGGCGGTCATAGACCACCGCGCCATCGACATAGACCTGCTCGGTCAGGGCGTAGACGCTGAAAGGATCCGCGCTCCACAACACCACATCGGCCATCTTGCCCGGTTCCAGCGTGCCAGTCTTGTCGAGCACGCCGATCGATTTGGCGGGGTTGGCGGTGACCCATTTGATCGCTTCGGCCTCGTCGATCTCGATGCCGGCGCGGCGGCCGGCGGCGAGGGCGATGGCGGCTTCCTGCGGCAGGTGCTGGGTCAGGATGGCGTCGTCCGAATGGATCACGGTGCAGACGCCGGCCTTCGACAGCAGGGCGGCATTTTCTTCGATACCGTCGAAGGCTTCCATCTTGAAGCCCCACCACTCGCCCCAGGTGGCGACGCAGATATCTTCCTTCTTCAAGATATCGGCCACCTTATAGGCCTCGGATCCGTGGTGGAACATCGAGATGTGGAAGCCGAATTCATGGCTGATCGCGATCATCTGCGCCATCTCGTCGCCACGATAGCAATGGTTCTGAACCAGAATCGAGCCGTCCAGCACGCCGGCCAGCGTATCAAGCTGCAGATCGCGCTTCGGAGCTTCCGGGGCCTTGTCGCCGTGGCCTCCCTTAAATTCGGCCATTTTCTTGTGATACTCGTCCCATTTGCGGCGATAGTCCTGGGCCTCGATCCAGGCCTTGCGGTAACCGAAGATATTGCCCATGCGGGTCGAGGGCGCGCGGTTTTTGGTGCCGTAGACGCGCTTCGGATTTTCGCCGCAAGCCATCTTGAGGCCATAGGGCGCGCCGGGGAACTTCATGTCCTGAGCGGTGCGGCCGGGAACATTTTTCAGGATCACCGCACGTCCGCCGAATAGATTGGCCGAACCGGGCAGGATCTCCAGGGTGGTGATGCCCCCCTCGCGCGCCCGGTTGAAGCCGGGATCCTGCGGCCACACCGAATGCTCTGCCCACACTTGCGCGGTGTTGGGATCGGTCGCTTCATTGCCGTCGGAATTGGCCCACACTTCGGGGGTGGCGTAGACGCCGAGATGGCTGTGCGCATCGATGATGCCCGGCGTCACATATTTCCCGCGCGCGTCGACCACCTTTGCCCCGGCGGGCACCGGAAGATTGGCGCCGACCGCGGCGATCTTGCCGTTCTCCAGAATCACCGTGCCATTGTCGATGCGGCTGCCGGTTCCCGTGAAAACGGTGGCGCCGACCAGCGCGACGGTGGTCGAGGGCAAAGCGTGGTAGGTGCTGGGGAAGGGGTCGGTGTCGTTGGACGGATCGAGGCCCGGATAGGATTTGCCTTCGGCTGATTCCTTACCGGCAGGCGCTGACGAAGACTGATCGGCCATCGATTGGGACGGAGCCGCCGCGCACGCCGACAGCAACGCCAGAGCAGCGGCCAGGCCGGCTGCCGAGAGAGGATTTTTCATAGGCGAAGAGGTTAGCACGTTTCACTGTTTGCGCAATTGGGCGAAGGCTGTGCCAGAATAGGCGAAAACAAACCTGGCGGGGCGTTTTCGAAATGCCGACGTCCTGCGTTCATAGCGATTTTCGGCATTTCGAAAACATCAAGCCCCACTAGAGATCTAAATAAACCTAGTGTTCTGATCGTTTTCGAAATGCGAAAATCGCCAAAACAAAGTGTTTCGCATTTCGAAAACGGAACACCAGGGAGGTGCCGATGTGCAGCAAGATCGTTTCGGCCGAGGAAGCGCTGGCTATCATTCCCGATGGTGCGACCATCTGCACGTCGGGGTTCGTCGGCATCGGCACGCCGGACGGGCTATTGGAGGCGTTGGAAAAGCGCTTTCTCGATAAGGGCGGACCGAAGGGCATCACCCTGGTGTTCGCCGCCGGCCAAGGCGACGGCAAGGATCGCGGGCTGAACCGCCTCGGCCATGAAGGGCTGTTGAAGCGGGTGGTCGGCGGCCATTGGGGACTGATCCCGAAAATCGGCCAGCTGGCGATCGAAAACAAGATCGAGGCCTATAATCTGCCGCAAGGCGTGATTTCGCATCTCTACCGCGAGATCGCAGGCCACCGTCCGGGCCTGCATTCCAAGGTGGGCCTGCGCACCTTCGTCGATCCCCGCCAGGAGGGCGGCAAGATCAACCAGGTGACGGAAGAGGATCTCGTGCGGCTGGCCGAGATCGATGGCGAGGAATGGCTGTTCTACAAAAGCTTCCCGATCCATTGCGCCCTGATCCGCGGCACCACCGCCGATTCCGCGGGCAATATCACCATGGAGCGCGAAGCCCTGCCGCTCGACAGCCTGGCGATGGCGATGGCGGCAAAGAATAGCGGCGGCTTCGTCATCGCCCAGGTCGAACGCATTGCCCAGCCTTATTCGCTCAACCCCCGACAGGTGAAAGTGCCGGGCATCCTGGTCGATTGCGTGGTGGTGGCCGAACCTCAGCATCATCCCCAGACCTACGCCACCTTCTATGATCCGGCCTTCTCCAGCGAAATAAGGGTGCCGGCCGCAAATACGGTGCCGATACCGCTCGACGAACGCAAGGTGATCGCGCGCCGCGCCGCCTGCGAATTGAAGCTGGGCGCCGTGGTCAATCTCGGCATCGGCATGCCGGAAGGGGTTTCGGCGGTGGCGGCGGAGGAGCGCACCTTGTCCTACATCACCCTGACCGCCGAGCCGGGGGTGATCGGCGGCATGCCGGCCGGCGGCCTCAATTTCGGCGCGGCGGTCAATACCGACGCGGTCATCGAGCAGAACCAGCAGTTCGATTTCTATGATGGCGGCGGGCTCAATCTGGCTTGTCTCGGCATGGCCGAATGCGACGAGCAGGGCCATGTCAATGTCAGCCGCTTCGGGCGCAAGCTGGCCGGCTGCGGCGGCTTCATCAATATCAGCCAGAACGCCAAGGAGGTGGTGTTCGTCGGCACCTTCACCGCCGGCGGGCTTGAGGTGGCGGTCGAGGATGGGCGATTGCGCATCGTCACCGAGGGCAAGAGTCGAAAATTCATCAAGACGGTGCGCCAGATCACCTTCAATGGCGCTTATGCCGCCGAACTCGGCCAGCCGGTGCTTTATGTCACCGAACGCTGCGTGTTCCGCCGCACGAGGGAGGGGGTCGAGTTGATCGAGGTGGCGCCCGGCATCGATATCGAACGCGATATTCTGGCGAATATGGAGTTCGCGCCGCTCATCAAGGACCCCAAGCCGATGGATCCGGCCCTGTTCCGCCCCCAGCCGATGGGGATGGTCAGGATGCTGCTGCGGCTCGACATCGACAGCCGCATCAGCTTCGACGCCAAGCGCGACATACTGTTCCTCGATTTCTCCGGCCTCATCGTGCGCCGCAAGGAGGATGTCGAGCGCATCCAGTCGGCGGTCGAGGCTCGCCTGCGGCCCCTCGGGCGCAAGGTGGCGGCGGTGATCAATTATGACCACGCCACCATCGCCGATGAGGTGCTGGACGCCTATGTGCAGATGGTCACGCATATGGAGCGGACCTGGTACACGCAGATTTCGCGCTACACGACCGACGCTTTCGAACTGATGCGACTCGGTCAGTCGGTGCTGCATTCGGTGCCGACCAAGGTTTACGCGACCTCGGACGAGGCCTGCGCCCATCTGGAGCCGGTTATTTCAGGGTAAGCGGCAATCCCGCGGTCACCAGCACCACCCTGTCGGCAATCGCGGCGACGCGCTGATGCAATTCGCCGGCATGGTCGCGGAAGCGCCGCGCCAGCGCGTTGTCGGGGATGATGCCCCAGCCGACTTCGCTGCTCACCATCACCACCGGTCCCTTGAGGCGCGGCAGGATGGAGATCAGTGCGTCGAAAGCCTGCCCGATATCGCGGTCGCCCCCCATCAGATTGCCCAGCCACAGGGTGAGGCAATCGACCAGGATCGGCTGCTCGGGACGGCTTTCGCGCAACAGGGAGGCGGCCAGCCCGATCGGTTCCTCGATCGTTTTCCAGCGTTCGCCGCGCCTTTCTTTGTGACGGGCGATGCGTTCCCCCATTTCAGCGTCGCCGGCGGAACCGGTGGCGAGGTAGACCGGGGTTTCGGCAGCTTCGAACAGGCTTTCGGCGTAGGCGCTCTTGCCGGAACGGGCGCCGCCCAGCACCAGGGTCAGTTTATTCATTCGTTGCCGCTCATATTGACGCCGCCCACCCGCCAGCCTTCGCCGATGGAATCGAGGCGGGTCAGAGACAAGGGATCGATGATGAAGGACAAGGCCGCATGGGGCGAGAGGTCGAGCGCCAGAGCCAGAGCGGCGCGGATGGTGCCGGCATGGGCGACGGCGATGATGTCGCGGCCTTCGAATTGGCGGGTCATCTGCATCACGGCGGCGCGGACGCGCGTCATCGTGGTGACGAAGCTCTCGCCGCCGGGCGGGGTCGCGCTGGCCGGGTCACGCCAGAAATCGGCGACCAGGGGATCCTTCTTGGCGTCCAGCTCGGCCCACCGGCGCCCCTGCCAATGGCCGAAATCCTGCTCCTGCAGATCCGGCTCGACGATGGCCGGCGCCACATGCAGCCCGGCCGATTCGATGGCGCCGAGGGTCTGGCTGCAGCGCAAGAGGCCGCTTTCCACCACCACCGACTGGCGCGGCAGCAGGCGGGCGAGCGTGCGGAGACGGTCGGTGTCGGACAGGTCGCAAGGCGGATCGAGGCGTCCGACGATGCGGTTCTCCGGGTCGGGCACGGGGGCGTGTCGCAGCCACCACCAGCGGGTGATCGAATGGGTCATGGAAGCGGTAAGATAGAGAGCAGAACGGAAATTTCCACCAGCTGCTCGGTTGCTCCCAAAACGTCGCCGGTATAGCCGCCGATCTGGCGCTTGGCCAGAAAAGCCAAGAGCAGGCCGGCCAACAGGGCGGCAAGAAGCGGGCGATAGGCGTTCGCGGCATAGAAGGCGATCGTCGCGCCCGCCCCGATCGCAAGAGCGAGGGTGGCGCTCCACCATGCGGGCGCTCCCACGCTGGCCGCCACACCTGTGGGGGAGGCGGGAGGAAGCAACCTCATCATGACCGGAAGCGCCGTCCTTCCCAGGCAGTGCGCGATGAAAAGGGCCGGCAAAGGGTGATGAAAGCCGACGAAAGCCGACGCTCGGATGGAGACGGAGAGGATCAGCGCCAAAGCGCCGTAAACGCCGATCCTGCTGTCGCGCATGATGGCCAGCGCGGACTCCTTGTCCCGGCCGCCGCCAAAGCCATCGGCACAATCGGCGAGGCCGTCCTCATGGAGAGCGCCGGTCAAGGCGATGGTCGCCGCTATGGCGAGCAGGGCTGACGGCTCGGCCGGAAGGGCCCTGCGCGCCAAAAGAAAAAGGCCGCAACTGACCGAGCCGATGAAGGCGCCGACTAGAGGGAACGCCCACATCGAATGGGCCATCGCGCCCTTTGGGAGCAGTGCCGGCGTTTTAACGGGAATCCTCGTCAAAAAGCCGACCGCCAGCCGCAGATCAAGGATCATGAACGCCGCTTCGCATAGCCGCCGCGCAGGCGGGTTTCGGCGGCCAGCAGCTGTTCGACATGGCGGCCCTGGAACAGGGTGATGCCGACCGATTGCCCGACCTGGATGGCGTTGCCGGCGTCGCAGCGGCACAGGATGGTGCGCGACGGCCCGCATTTTCTCACATAGTCGGCCAACGTGCTGCCGTCGGGCAGCTTGCCCTCGACCAGCGAGGCGTCCCAGGCCAGCTTCAAGAGATCGATCCCCAAGCGCCCGCGTTCGATGAAGGGCAGACTGTCCACCGTCACGCCGTCGATGCAGATGCGATAGCCCCTCTCCCGCGCAAAGTCGCGGGCGAACAGGAAAGCGTTCAAATCCGCGAAGACGTCGACTTTCTGCAGTTCGATGACGATGGTGCCGCGCTGATTGGTCTTCACACCATCGTCGAAAGTGAGGAAATCCTGGCTCAATAAGGTCTGCACATTGAGATTGATCGAGACGTCGCCCGACAGTGAGCGGTCGTCATGGCGGTTCAGCAGCGACAGCACCCGGTAATCGAGCGTCTCGGTCAGCTCCTGGAACAGCCAGGGACTGGAGCCCAGATCGACATTGGGCAGCAATGTCTCCTGCAACTCGCCGATCGAGAAGAACAGCTCATAGAACAGGGGCTGCGGCGGCGCCTGCCCGACCATCGCGCAGACGGCCTGGCGGCGCATCATATTGGCGAGGTCGGCCCCCATCAGCGCCGTCTGCAGCTTGGCAAGCAAAGCGGGGGTCAGCGGTTCGCGGGCCTTCTGGCGCTGGGTCGGCTGCGCGGCTTCGTCGGCGCGATTCTTGTCCTGCGTCCGGCGTTCTATATCCTCATTGACCAGGCTTTGCGCCATGCGCAGCAGGGTTTGATAATCCTTGTCGACCACATACCATTCGACGAAGGCGGCGTGGCCCTCATCCTCGCGCATCAGCATCGGATCGTCGTCGAACAGGAATCGCAGCTTGATCAGCGCCGCCTGCACCTCGTCGAGCGCCACATCCTTGAAGATCACCACAATGTCGCTGTTGGACAAGGCGAAGACCTGGCCCTTCAGTCGGCGGATCAGTCCGTCGAAGGTCAGGAGCGCCGCCCGGATTTGATGCTCCCGCCGGTTCGTCGGCTGCAAAAGCGACAGCCGGATGCGACAGGCGCTGCGGCCGTGGCGATGGCGCTCCAGCTTGTGGATGTAATCCAACAGCAGGTTTTCGGTCGAGGGGATCGGCGTCCCCCTGCTTTGAGCTTCCGGACTCATGGGGTGGGCGCCTTCCGTTTCGGCGTCCGTATCAACGGGGGCGTATCGAGCATGAGATTGTTGCCGCACTCCTGGCGCAGCGGCCCGGCGATAACCGCGTGGCGGGCGGTGCATTGCGCCAAGGTGCAGGCCGCCGCCTTGTCGCACACGCCCATGGTGGTGGCGGCCAGCATCGCTTCGACATAGCGTCCCTGGAATTTCTGCAGCCCGTGATCGATGCCCCAGGCGATGGCGGTCTCGGAATCGCAGCGCGCCAACAAAAGCTTGGCGGGATCGACATGTCTCAAGGCCGCGAGGATGGAATCGCGCCGGTGCGGTTCCTGCATCTCGGGCGTCCAGTCGAGCTTGTAAAGGTCGGCCCCCGTTCGGCCGACATCCATGAAATTCAAGGTCGCTTCATTGAGTCCGTCGATCACCAGATGACGGCCGCGCTCCTTCAAATGCCGATGCGCCTCGAAAAAGGCGCGGGAATCCGCCAGTACGTCCAGGATCTGCATCTCGACGCCCAGACCTATGGCTTCGCCCAGCGCCTGATCGAGGGCCTGGAAGGCCGGATCGGCAAGGCTCGGTATGTTGAGGTTGATATGCATCGCCGGCGGCGCCTTGGTCAGACGCAGCCGGCGCATCGCTTCCAGCAGGCGCTGATCGAGAACGCGCGACAGATGTTGGAACATCCAGCGATTGCCCAACAGATTGACATCGGGCGCGATGGCGCGCTGAAGGTCGCCGACGCTGACGAAGAATTCCTGGAAAATCACCTGCGCATTGCCGCCGCCGGCCAGCGAAATCGCCGACTGGCGTCGCACGAAGGGGGTGGCGTCCAGCATTGTGAGCTTTTCGAGGACGCCCGACAGCGAGGCGGCGTCGAGCGGCTTGAGTTCGGCGGTGGCCGAGGCGCGCGCCTTGGTGCGGGCGGCGGCAAGCGCCGCCTTCACGATCTCGACGAAAGCGTCATAATCGAAGGTCAGATCGTAGATGGTGCAGAAATGGTCGGTTCCATCGCCGCTGTCGTCATTGGTCAGCGGGTCCTTGGCAAACAGGCCGCGCAGCCGGTGGATGTGATCCTTGAGGTCGAGCGCGCTGGGCTGGCTGACGATGAAGATGATATCGGAATTGGAGAGCAGGAAGATCTGGCCTCGATAGGCGCTTACCATCGGCTCCAGCATGCGCCCCGCCACGCGGAGATAGCCTTCCTGGCGGTTTTGCGGCTTAAGGCGCGACAAATGCAGATGGACCCCCATCCGCCCGTCGCGAACGCGTCCAATCCGCTCGGTGGCGTCGAGCAGGAGGTGTTCCTGGGTGACTGTTTCCGGTCCGCCTGGATCGCGCGGCGACAGGTTCATGGGCCCTCTTCTTCCTATTGCGGAAGATTTTATAGGTAAGCTTGCGTCCCGTCGATGTTTGGGATAGCCAGACACTAATTACGGGATCAGGTGGAGTGAAATGAGCGAACCTCATGCGTTGGCGGATCTGATCGGCCGCTTCGAAGGCGGGCGCGTGCTGTGCATCGGCGACGTGATGCTGGACCGCTTCATCTATGGCGATGTCGACCGCATCTCGCCGGAAGCGCCGATCCCGGTCCTGCGCGTGCGCCGCGAAGAGGCCATGCTGGGCGGCGCCGGCAATGTGGTGCGCAATCTGGTGGCGCTGGGGTCGAATCCGCATTTCCTCGCCGTGGTCGGGGACGATCTGGCTGGGCGCGAAATCACCCGGCTGGTGGGCGAGCACGAGGCTGTCGATCCGATGATGGTGGTCGAGCCCGACCGCCAGACCACCATCAAGACCCGCTTCATCGGCGGCACCCAGCAGCTGCTGCGCGCCGATCATGAAACCCAGAGCTGCCTCGCCAGTTCGATCCGCGACCGGCTGCTGGCCGAGGCCAAGAGCTTGATCGGCTCGGTCGGCGTGGTGGTGCTGTCCGACTATGGCAAGGGCGTGCTGGGCGGCGGTCTCGCTCAGGCGGTGATCGCCGCGGCGAAGACGGCAGGCAAG
>Ga0213872_10002453_pt1 | contig 10890 bp, 6 predicted proteins | sample VelepicomBERX_R2_FD_160071 | JGI IMG/M metagenome (GOLD analysis project Ga0213872, IMG submission 160071) | Rhizosphere microbial communities from Vellozia epidendroides in rupestrian grasslands, the National Park of Serra do Cipo, Brazil - RX_R2 | ecosystem: Host-associated > Plants > Roots >... | reverse complement strand
ACGGTGCAGGGCATGCCGTCCTGCAGGAAGGCGCCTGGCTCGCCGACCAGGTCGCGCGACACGGTGAACTGCTCGAAGCTTTCGCTGTCCATGAAGGTCAGGGTTTCGTCATCGCCGAACAGGAAGGTGACTTCCTTTTCCTCGACCTGCAGCTTCTCGACGGTGTCGGCGGTGCGCCAACGTTCCTGGGTCTTGGTGCCGGCGCGCACGTCGCGCATTTCCACTTGGATGAAGGCGCCGCCCTTGCCGGGCTGCACGATCTGGATCTTCAGCACGGCCCACTGCTTGTTGTTATGCTCAAGAATGTTGCCGGGACGAATCAGGTTGGCGTTGATTTTCATGGGTAGGTCCGGATGGGGTTGGAAAAATCTGGCGCGGAACCTAACAGCTTGACTCTGGCGGCGCAACCATTGCTATCGCCTCACGCGCTAGTCTTGCTCGGCCTTCTCACCTGCCAACGCTTCGCGTCGGCTCGGCTGAGCCGACCGGATCGAAGTCCTAAAGTTTTAGTTGACCACGTTCTTGATCCGCGGCATCATCTCCTAACGAATTAGGAGTTGGCTTATGGCGGACAGCAAGGGCATCGCCCTGACGCCCCTGGAACTGGAAATCATGCAGGTGCTGTGGGACGGCGGTCCCAGCACGGTGGCCGAGGTGCAGCCCAAGCTCAAGGGCGAGCTGGCCTACACCACGGTGCAGACCATGCTGAACGTGCTGCTGCGCAAGAATAAGGTGACCCGGGTGCAGGAGGGGCGCGCCTTTCGCTATAAGGCGTCGGTCAGCCGCGACCGCGCCACCGGCGGCGCCCTCAAGGATATGGTCAAGCGCATGTTCGGCGGTTCGCCCGAAGCCCTGTTGATGGCTTTGGTGGATAGCCGCCAGATCAGCGCCGAACAATTGACACGTCTCGCCGATCGGCTGAATGCCGCCGAACAAGACGCGGATGCGGAGGAAGAATGATGGAAAAGGCCCTGGTCGAATATCTGGCCAATGCACTGTGGCAGGTTCCGGTCATCGTCGCCGGCGCATCCATGCTGCTATGGGCGGTGGGCGCCGATCTGCGGACCCGTCACCGGGTTTGGCTGGCGGCGCTGGCCTTGGCGTTGCTGCTGCCCCTGCGCGGCATGAGCTGGAGCGAGGGAACCCGCGAGGCGGTGCCGCCGCCGCTGCCGGTGATGATGGTGGTGAGCCAGGCCGAAGGCGCCCCCGCCCCCGCGGTGATCTACGCGGTGGAAGACGGGCCGGAAGCGCTGGAAACCGCGCCGCCGGTGGCGGAGCGGCGGTTTCTACCGTCCCTGCCGTCGCTGGACATCGGCTCCGCGACCGGCAAATGGCTGGTGCGCCTCTATCTTGCGACCATCGCCTTCGGTCTGTTCCGGTTAGGGCGGTCCTGGATCGCCGCCGGGACTCTGGTGCGCCGCGCCGAGCCGCTGCATCTGCCGGCCCGCGATATGGCGATCTTCGCCCAGGTGGCGCAGCGCCAGGGGCAGGATCTGCCGCGCCTGCGCCAATCGGCGGAGACCGCTTCGCCATTGGTGATCGGCGCCTTTCGTCCGGTGCTGGTGCTGCCCGAAGGCTTCCTAAAGCTCAAGGATGACGAGGTGGTGGCCGCCCTGTCGCACGAGCTGGCGCATGTTGAGCGCCGCGATTATCTGGTCAATTTGATCTGCCAGTTCGCCGCTTTGCCGCTGTTCTGGCATCCCGCGACGCATCTGGTGCTGCGCCGCATCCGCGACACTCGCGAGATGATCTGTGACGGCGTCGCCGCCTCGCATATGCGCTCGCCGCTGCGCTACGCCGCCTGCCTGGTGTCCTTCGCGCTGCGCGCCTTGGACGGCCCACGTCCGCTGGCCCAGGCGGTCAGCATGTTCGACAATCAGGTGCTGGAAGACCGCATCATCAAGCTCACCGAGAAGCCGGTTGCCGTCGCGCCGCGCGCCCGCATGCTGCGCCTCGGCGCCGGCAGCGCCGGTCTGGCGCTGGCGCTGGCTTTGGCTTTGATGTTCCGCGTCACCCCCACCTTCGCAGAGCCGCCGGCGGTGTCAGAACCGTCTTCCCCGGTGCAGCCGGTCGAGCCCCCAACCCCGCTCGCTCCTCCGGTTGCATTGCCACCGCCGGCCCCCCTGCCGCCGCCCGGCATCGACCGCATCGAGATGCAGAAAAGCATCGAGGCCGAGACCAAGGAACGCGCCAGTCAGCAGCGCCGCACCGCCCGCGAGAAGGCGGCAGCCGCCGCCGAGGCGCAGCGCGACCGCGACGAGGTCCAGCGCGAAGCCCAGCAGGCGGCGAGGGAGGCCCAGCGCGAAGCTCAGCAGGCCGCCCGCGAAGCCGAACGCGAGGCCCGTCAGGCCGCCCGCGAGCATGCCGACGAGATCCGCCGCCAGGTGCAAGAGGCCATGCGGGGCGTCGATATGGATAAGGTGCGCCGCGACGTCGACAAGGCCACCGCCTTTGCCCACAGCCCTGAATTCACCCAGCAGATGGCGCAGCTGCACGCCAATATGCAGGAATTGAACGCCAACATGGCGCAGCTGCATAAGCATATGGAAGAGCTGAAGCAGCAGATGCGGCACCTCGACCGCACCGAGCCGATGTGACCGGCGCCGGCCTCAGGACAAATGGTGCCACAGGGTGGCGTATAGTACGTCCGGTTCGATCGGCTTGGCGATGAAGCCGGTCATGCCGGCCTCGCGGCAGGCTTCGCGGTCGCGTTCCGATGAATTGGCGGTCAAGGCCAGGATCTGCGGCCGGTGGCCGACCGCTTGCGACAGGATGGAGCGGCTGGCGGCCAGCCCGTCCATCTTCGGCATCTGCATGTCCATCAATATCAGGTCATAGCGGAAGTCCTTGGCCTTGTGCAGGGCTTCCAACCCGTTTTCCGCCACATCGAAATTGAGACCGGCATGGCGCAGCAGCGCCTGCGCCACCTCGCGATTGATCGGATTGTCCTCGACCAGCAGCAGGCGAGACGAGCCGCAATGGCGGCGCAGCAGATCGATGGCGCTTTTGCTGACGCGCTCCTCTTCGGCCGGCGCTTTGCCATGGTGCAGACGGGCGGTGAACCAGAAGGTGCTGCCCACCCCCGGCGCGGTGTCGGCGCCGGCTTCGCCGCCCATCAGGCGGGCCAGCTTGCGGGTGATGGCAAGGCCAAGGCCGGTGCCGCCATATTTGCGGGTGGTGGAGGCGTCGCCCTGCTCGAAGGAACGGAAGATGCGGGCGACCTCGTCGGCCGGCATGCCGATGCCGGTATCCTCGACTTCGAAGCGGATCAGGACGCCGTCGGCCAATTCCTCCACCAGCCGGGTGCGGATGGTGATGACGCCGTTTTCGGTGAATTTGACCGCATTGACGGCGTAATTGATCAGAGCCTGGCGCAGCCGCGCCTGATCGCCGAGCAAATGTTCAGGGGTGTCGCCCTTTTCGATGCGGATCTTGAGCCCCTTGGCCGCTGCCGGAGCGGCGATGATCGAATGGACGTTATTCAGCAGCCGGCCCAGCGCGATATTGCCGGACTCGAGGCGCATCTTGCCGGCATCGATCTCGGCGACGTCCAATATGTCGTTCATGATCGCCAGCAGATGCTCGCCGGCGTCGCCGATCTTGTCGAGCTGGCGAATCTGGTCCGAGTTGGCCTTGTCGCGCAGCAGAAAAGCGAGCCCCAATATGGCGTTGATCGGGGTCAGGATCTCGTGGCTCATATTGGCCAGGAAATCATTGCGGGCGCGTGCCAGATCCTCGGCCGACTGCCGCGCCTGTTCCAGCGAGCAGCGCATGGCGAATTCCTTGCGCAGCAGGCTTTCGCGCCGCCAGCCGATGACCGCCGCCAGCACCAATATGTGCGAGGCATAATAGGACCAGTAGGCGGCCTGCCCCATGGTGCAGTGGATCACCCAGACGAAGCCGGCGAACACCGCGATGCCGGACACCAGTGCATAGGAGTACCGCACGCCGAGGATGATGAAGCAGAAGAATTCGATGAAAGCGAAATGGCCGATCCCGATCCAGCTTTCCAGCCCGGCGCCGCCCTCTTGCTGAATGCGGAACAGAATCCATCCCAATATCGCCGCCATCGCCATCACCAGGCCGGTCATCACCGGCTGCCAATGACGCTTGGCGTGATCGGTATAGGAATAGAGCAGGCCCATGACCAGCGCTGGCGCGCCCAAGGTCAGGCGCAGGAAATTGGCGCCGACACTGGGATAGACCACCGCATCCACCACGAAATCGCCGAGCAGCAAAAGCAGGCCGAGCAGCGCCGCCGCCTGGGCATAGCGGTGGTAGCAGGAGACATAGTGGTCGCGGAATGCCTTCTCCCGTTCGGGCTGCGCGAACGAAAGCCAAAAGCGAAGCCGCAGCGCATCGTGATGCGTTTGCCGGTCCATCGATCTTTCCAATATTAGGGGCTCGCTCGGCGTTCGTCGCTCGGGGACACGCCTTGGCAGGGGATGATTTAGCCCGCGTGTCTAGCGGTGTCAGTCCCCATTTTGGGATGATGTCAAAAAACTGTCACACAAATCCGTCGCATTGACGTGCCGCAGGCCGGCTGCGAAAATCGGCCTATGACCAGTCCCGCCAAACCCAATCTTCGCCCCGCCCATTGCCATTTTTCCTCCGGTCCCTGCGCCAAGCGTCCGGGCTGGACGACAGGCGCCTTGTCCGATGCCGCCGTCGGCCGCTCGCATCGCGGCAAGCTGGGCAAGGGCAAGATCGTCGAACTGCTGAGGAAAAGCCGCGACATCCTCGGCATGCCCGAGGATTATCTGCTCGGCATCGTGCCCGCTTCCGACACCGGCGCGGTGGAGATGGCGCTCTGGTCGCTGCTGGGTCCGCGCGGCATCGACGTGCTGGCGTGGGAGAGCTTCGGCCAAGGCTGGGTCACCGACATCACCAAGCAGCTGAGGCTGCCCGACGTCCGCACCCTGAGCGCGCCCTATGGCGAGATCCCGGATCTTGGTTCTGTGGATTTCTCCCGCGATGTCATTTTCACCTGGAACGGCACCACCTCGGGGGTTCGGGTGCCGAACGGCGACTGGATCAAGGCTGACCGTGAAGGTCTGGTGATCGCCGACGCCACATCGGCGGTATTCGCCATGGAGATCGACTGGCGCAAGACCGATGTCGTGACCTGGTCCTGGCAGAAGGTGCTGGGCGGCGAGGCGGCGCATGGCATGCTGGCGCTCAGCCCACGCGCCGTGGAGCGGCTGGAAAGCTATTCTCCGCCCTGGCCGCTGCCGAAGATTTTCCGCATGACCTCGGGCGGCAAATTGATCAAGGGCATCTTCGAGGGCGACACCATCAACACCGTGTCGCTGCTCTGCGTCGAGGACCAGATCGACGCGCTGAACTGGGCCGAAGGGATCGGCGGGCTCAGGGGTCTGATCGACAGGTCGGAAGCCAATCTCAGGGTGCTGGAGGACTGGGTGGCGGTCTCGGACTGGGCCGATTTCCTGGCCAAGGATCCGGCCTTGCGCTCCTCCACCTCGATCTGCCTGGTGATCAAGGCGCCATGGTTCCAAAGGCTTTCGCATGAGGAGCAGACCGCCAGCGCCAAGCGCATCGCCGCCAGCCTGGAAAAGGAAGGCGTCGCTTTCGACCTGGCCAGCTATCGCGATACCCCGCCCGGACTTCGCATCTGGGGCGGCGCCACCGTCGATGCCGCCGACATCCGCGCTCTCACGCCTTGGCTGGACTGGGCCTATGCTCTGGAAGCGGCTCATTACGCGAAGCTTGGGCACGCAAAGTAAGCCGGCGCAGCAGCAAATGGATCACCGGTGTCGAATAGAGGGTCAGGATCTGGCTGATCGCCAGTCCGCCGACGATGGCGATACCGAGCGGACGCCGCAGCTCCGAACCGGCGCCGCTGCCTAAGGCCAAGGGAAGCGCCCCGAACAAAGCGGCGATGGTGGTCATCATGATCGGCCGGAAGCGCACCAGACAGGCTTGCAGGATGGCCTCGGTCGCCTCCTTTCCTTCCTGTTCCGCCTGGATGGCGAAATCCACCATCATGATGGCGTTCTTCTTCACGATGCCGATCAGGAGCAGGATGCCGATCACTCCCATCACGTCGAGATTGCTGCCGGCCAGGCGCAGCGCCAGCAGCGCGCCGAGTCCCGCCGACGGCAAGGAAGACAGGATGGTCAGCGGGTGGATGAAGCTCTCATAGAGAATGCCGAGCACGATATAGACCACCAGGATCGCCGCTGCTACCAGCCAGGCCTGCGATTTCAGGGTGTTCTCGAACTCCTTGGCGGCGCCCTCGAAGCTCGCTTGCAGGCTCGGCGGCTTGCCGATCTCGGTTTCCATCAGGTGGATGCGCTGCACCGCTTCGCCCAAGGAGAGGCCGGGCACCATGTTGAAGGTGATGCCCTCCGAGGGGAAACGGCCGGTATGGGTGACCGAAAGCGGGGCCTTGCTGCTTTCCACATGGGCGAATGCGGAGAGCGGAATCTGCCGTCCGTCCTTGGCGCCGACCCGGATCAGATCGAATGAGCTATTGTCGGTCTGATAGGGTTTGGCCACTTCCATGATGGCGTAATATTGCAGGCTGTCGGTGAAGATCTCGGTGACACGGCGCGATCCGAAGGCGTCGTAGAGGGTGTCGTCGATCGCCTGCAGATCGACGCCGAGGCGGGCCGCCAGCTCGCGATTGACCACGATATGCGCCGACGGGCCGCTCGGCTGATTGTTGAGAGAGACGTCGACCAGACCAGGCACCTGTTTCATCTTGGCCTCGATGATCGGCGCCCATTGCTCCAACTCCGCCCGGTCGGGATCGACCAGAGTGTAGCTATATTCGGCGCGGCCGAAATTGGTGTCGATAGTGATCTCGGGTTCCGGCTGCATGAAAAAGCGGGCGCCGGAGACGGCCTTGGTCTTGTCGCGCAGCCGCGCCATGATTTCCTGGGCCGAGGCGGTGCGGCTGTCTTTCGGGGTCAGATTGATCACGAAAAAGCCCGATGCGTCGGGATTGACGTAATTGGTCACCGCCGCCACGTCGGCATCAGAACGGACGATTTCGCGCAATTGGCTGGCGATCGGCACCATCTGCTCGAAGGTCATCGAGGGCGGGCCATAGGCCACGCCGAACAGCCGGCTATTATCCTGCGCCGGGAAAAAGCCCTTGGGGATGGTCACATAAAGCGCCGCGGTCACCGCCAGGGTGGCGACGAAGCTCAGCATGGTGGCGCCGGGATGGCGCAGCACCCAGGAGATGCTGGAGCGATAGAGCGCGAAACCGCCATCATAGACCGACTTGGCCCAATGCGCCCGGTCCTCGGGTTCTTCCTTGCCCCCATGGGAGTTGCCGTGCGGTTGCAGCAGCCAGCCGCACAGCATCGGGGTCAAGGTCAAGGCCACCAGCGCGGAAAGCAGGATGGCGATCGAGACGGTGGCGGCGAATTCACGGAACAGCCGTCCCACTACCCCATCCATGAAGAATACCGGAATGAACACCGCCACCAGGGAAAGTGTGATCGACAGGATGGTGAAGGCCACCTGCCGCCCGCCGTGAATGGCGGCCTGCAAGGGCTGCATGCCCTGTTCAATGTGGCGGACGATGTTCTCGATCACCACGATGGCGTCATCGACCACGAATCCCACCGAAATGGTCAGCGCCATCAGCGACAGATTATCCAGCGAATAGCCGCACAGGATCATGACGCCGAGCGTTCCCACCAAAGACAGCGGAATGGTGATGGACGGGATGGCCGTCGCCCACAGACGCCGCAGGAACAGAAAGATCACCAGCACCACCAGTCCGATGGTGATGGCCAAAGTGGTCTCGACATCGTGCAGGCTGGCGCGGATCACCTCGGCGCGGTCGGTGACCACATCGACCTTGATGCCCGGCGGCAAAGTGGCGCGGATCTGGTCGAGCGAGGCTCGGACGCCGTCGACGGTGGCCACCACATTGGCGCCGATCCGCTTCATTATGCCGATGACGATGGCCGGTTGGCCGTTGAACCAGCCGAGCGAATGTTCCTCTTCGACCCCGTCGATCACCGTCGCCACGTCGCCGAGCCGCACCGGCCCGTCATTTCTTTGCGCCACGATCACGCCGCGAAACGCCTCGGCGTCGAGCAGCTGGTCGTTGGTGTCGATGGTGGTGGTGGCGTCACCGCCGATCAGCTTGCCCTTGGGGCGGTTGACCGAGGAGCGGGAGAGGGCGGTGCGGACGTCTTCCGGCGACAGCGAGCGGGCGGCCAGCGCCACCGGGTTCAGTTCGATCCGCACCGCATATTTCTGCTGGTCGGCCAGGAAGGCGCTGGAGACGCCGGGCAGCGAGCTGATGCGGCGCACCACCAGATTGTCGACATAGGTGTCGATCTTCGGCGTCGGCATCAGATCCGAGGTGAAGGCCATCACCACCATCGGCCGGTTGGCCGGATTGCTTTTGTAGAAGCTGGGCGGCGACGGCAAATCGCGCGGCAGATCGCCCGCCGCGTCATTGATCGCCGCCTGCACGTCGGCGCCGGCGGCGTCGACATTGCGGCCGAGATTGAAGCGCAGCTGCACGTCGGTGCCGCCGGCATTGCTGAAGCTCTTCATGCTTTCCAGCCCTTGCAGGCTGGACAATTGGCGTTCAAGCGGCGCCGCCACCGCGGTGGCCATCACTTCCGGCGAAGCGCCGGGAAGGCTGGCGAAGACATCGATCACCGGATATTCGACATCGGGCAGCGCCGCCACCGGCAGCAGCACCCAACCGACCATGCCGAACACCAGAAGGCCGAGCGACAGCAAAAGCGTCGCCACCCTGCGCTCGACGAAGAGGCGGATCAAATTCATGACGGCGTCGCCGGACTGTCGGCGGCGGCTTCCGCCTCCGGCTGCACCGCGAGGCCTGGCACCAGCAGATCGAGCTTTTCCACCACCACCCGCTCGCCGGCGGCGAGCCCGCTTTCCACGACCGATTTGCCCTCACTCGACGGGCCGATCTTCACCTTGCGCACCGAGACCTTGTGATTGGCGTCGACCACGAACACCATTTTTCCCTCTGGGCTGGCGGCGATGGCGGTGTTGGGTATGGCCACCACGTCGCGCCGATGTTCGAGCGTCAGGCGCGCTTCGACCAGCTGACCCGGCCAAAGCGCGTCATCGCCATTGTCGAAGCTGGCCTTGAGCTCGATGGTGCCGGAGGTGGTGTCGACCTGATTGCCGATCAGGGTCAGGCTGCCCTTGCTCAAGGTCCGGCGGTCGTCGGTGGAGAGCGCCTCGACCCCGACCGCGCCCATCTGCATCTGGGCGCGGATTTCCGCCAGCGCCCCTTGCGGCACGGTGAACAGAGCGGTGATCGGATGGTTTTGCACGATCTCGGCGAGGGGAGTGCCGTCGGCGGCATGCACCAGATTGCCGGTATCGACCAGGCGTTTGCCGATGCGTCCGGAGATCGGGGCGCGGATGGTGGTGAAATCGAGATTGAGCTTGGCATTGTCGAGCGCGGCCTGATCCATCTTCACCGCGGCGGCATAGCCGGCCAGCAAAGCCTGGCGCTGCTCCAGGGTCTGCTTCGAGGTGAAGCCCTTGTCGATCAGGCTGACGGCCCGCTCATAATCGGTCTTGGCGGTGTCATAGAGCGCCTGGTCCCTGGCCAATTGGCCTTCGGCCTGGGTGAGGGCGGCGCGATAGGGGCGCTCGTCGATCTGGAACAAGGGCTTGCCGGCGGCGATCTGCTCGCCTTCGGTGAACAGCACCTTTTCGATCGGGCCGTCGATCCGGCTCTTGATTTGCGCGGTGTTCAGCGCCTGGACATGGCCGATGCCGCTGGCGAACAGCGGCAGGTCGCGCTTCTCGGCGCGCGCGGTCTTGACCTGCGGACCCTCCACCGGCTTCGCGGTCACCACCGGGCTGGGAGTAACACGCTGCGGCGACACGAAAATGCCGATAGCGGCGCCAATGCCAAGCGCCAGCGCGACGGCCGTGCCGGTTCTCCAGACTCCCATTCTCCACCCCTGAAAAAATGCTGCCGTTGTAATAACCGCCAAAGCGTACTGCGCCAATCGGAATTAGACAGGCCGCATCATGCTTCGACCAGCGACGGGAACAGCCTTTTCCATTGCCTGAAGGGCCTAAACAGGCTAGAGGAATGCCCTGCCCGACAATATGGCTGAATCATGACAGACCTTGCCGAACGCGCTCTGCTTCCCGCTGGCCTGCGCGACATTCTGCCGCCCTTTGCCGCGCGCGAAGCCGATATCGTCACCCGATTGATGGCGGCATTCGCAGCGCATGGCTATGAACGGGTCAAGCCGCCGCTGATCGAGTTCGACACCACTTTCGCCCCCAATGGTTTTCGGGTGATGGACCCCTTGACCCAGCGCATGATGGCGGTGCGCAGCGACATGACGCCGCAGGTGGCGCGCATCGCCGCCAGCCGCCTGGCCAGCCAGCCGCGGCCATTGCGTCTGGCCTATGCCGGCCAGGTGCTGCGGGTCAAGGGCACGCAGTTGCGCGCCGAGCGGCAATTCGGTCAGGTCGGCGTCGAACTGATCGGCACCAATGCCAGCGGCGCCGAAGCGGAAATCCTGGCGCTTTGCGCCGAAGCCTTGGGCAGGATCGGGCTTTCCGACATCACCGTCGATCTCACCTTGGCCACCCTGGTGCCGGCGCTGCTCGGCATCGAAGGCCATGCGGAATTGCGCGACGCGCTGGCGCACAAGGATGTCGGCGCCGTCTCCGCCAAGGGTGGCCATACCGCCAGGCTGCTGACCGGGCTGATCGAAGCCGTGGGGCCGGCCGAACGCGGTCTCGGCAAGCTGGCGGCGCTCGATCTGCCGCCGCCCGCCGCCCATGAGCGCGACAAGCTGGTGCAGGTGGTGGCGCTGCTCCGCGCCGCGCTGCCCGATCTGAAATTGACCATCGATCCGGTGGAAAATCGCGGCTTCGAGTATCATA
>Ga0213872_10002452_pt1 | contig 10890 bp, 12 predicted proteins | sample VelepicomBERX_R2_FD_160071 | JGI IMG/M metagenome (GOLD analysis project Ga0213872, IMG submission 160071) | Rhizosphere microbial communities from Vellozia epidendroides in rupestrian grasslands, the National Park of Serra do Cipo, Brazil - RX_R2 | ecosystem: Host-associated > Plants > Roots >... | reverse complement strand
CCAGGTGCGCGACGATGCCGCTTCGCTCGGTGAGGCCGACCCGTCCGGTCAGATGTTGGACCTGGACCTCGATATCGACGGCGCGCGCGGGCTGGAAGACGAAGCGGCCGAAACAATCGAAATCGGTGCAGCCGCGCACGACGACGAAGACATGGCGCGCTTCGACCTGGGCCACGTCGTTGCAACAGACCCGGACGCTTTCCCACCGCCGCTGCCTGAACACATTGTGCAGGCAAGCGATGCGGCAGACGACATCGTTGTCCCACCACCGATTACCGCCCACGGCGACGGAGCACCGATCAGCGCGTACGCGGAACCTGCCTTCGCCGAAGACGAAGCGGACGCCCTCCACATCACGGCAACAGATGCCGCACCCATCCCATCCGGTACCTACCGCCCCATCATGACGGCGGAAGACGAGAAGATGCTGCGCGTACCCGTCGGCCCCTCGCCGTGGCGCTGGCTGTGGAGCATCCCGGCTTTCCTCGCCCTGATCGCCCTGGTAGGCCAGCTCACCTATCGCTACCGCACCGATATCTCCGTGCAGCTGCCCGGCATCAGGCCGCGACTGGAACGCTTCTGCGCCATCACGGGCTGCCGACTGGATCTGCCCGCCCGCTCGGACTTCCTGCGCACGGAATGGTCCGAGATCAAGCCGGTGCCCGACCACGCCAATATCCTGCAGGTCGACGCCGTATTGCGTAACCAGGCCACCTTCGACCAGGCTCTCCCCTTGATGGAGCTGACGCTCACGGACGATACTGACCGCATCGTGGCGAAGAAGGTGTTCGACGCGCGCACCTATCTCGCCCCGCTGGCCGATGGCTCGCCGGCACCGCTGCCACCCAACCTGCCGGCAAACGGCGAGATGCATGTCTTCCTGCAGCTCGACCTGGGCGCCCTGCATTCGAGCGGATATTCGATCAACTGGCTGTACCCTTTGCCGAATTGATGCCTCGGGTGGCGCCCTCTTGCAATCGTAACCCTCGGCGACGATACTGAAACGAGTTCCGGGCCCATGGCCGCGTGAGCAATTCCGCCAGCACGGCGGCGCGCACCAAGGTCCTGCGCAGGTCACCCAACGGAGGACACATTTCATGGCAACAGTCATGCTGAACAACGAGCCGCTGGGCGTCGGGGGCCACTTCCCGCGCGTTGGCGATACGGCCCACAGCTTCATGCTGGTCGACACCAATCTGGGCGACGTGCCGCTCTCCAAGTTCATGGGCAAGCGCAAGGTCATCGCCGTGGTGCCCAGCGTGGACGCTGACGTTGGCCTGCGCGTAGCCCGTCAACTCGAAAGCATCGCCGACGGCTTCGCCAATACCCGGTGCTTCGTCGTGTCGATCGACACTCCCTATGCCCTGGGTCGCATCATCGCGAACGAAGGCTTCCGCAAGATCCAGCTGCTCTCCACCATGCGCGGCCGTGACTTCCACAAGGACTACGGCGTGATGATCACGGACGTGCCCCTGTCGGGCATGATGGCGACGGCACTGTTCGGCCTGGACGAGAACGATACCGTGGTCTACGCCGAACTGGTGCGTGACGTGAACGCCGAGCCGCAGTACGACAAGCTGGCCGACGCCATGTTGGCACCCGTAGGCTGAAGCAGGGGCTTGGTTTTTTGGCCAGAGGCCGCATCTTGTAGTAGCGGCGTCACGGTCCCAGCCAATAATCCAGTACGCCACGAGTCTCGAGCTCGTGGCGTTTCCATTCCAGCGCAATGCGCTACCCATCGAGGAACCAGCATGTCCACCGTTACCCTGCGCGGCAACCCCATCCCCGTCAACGGCACCTTCCCGGCAGTCGGCAGCACCGCCCCGGCTTTCTCGCTGGTTGCGCAAGACCTGTCCGATGTCACGCTCGACACCTACGCCGGCAAGCGCAAGGTGCTCAATATCTTCCCGAGCATCGACACGCCCACCTGTGCCATGTCCACGCGCAAGTTCAATGCAGAAGCCGACAAGCTGCCCAACACGGTCGTGCTGTGCGTATCGGCCGACCTGCCCTTCGCGCAGAAGCGCTTCTGCGGCGCCGAAGGTCTGACCAATGTGGTGACGCTCTCCACCATGCGTGGCCAGGACTTCATCAAGAATTACGGCGTGGAGATCGGTGCCGGCCCGCTGGCAGGCGTCACCGCCCGCGCCGTCATCGTGCTGGACGAGCACAACAAGGTGCTGCACTCGCAGCTGGTTAGTGAAATCGCCGACGAGCCGAACTACGACGCAGCCATCAAGGCCCTGGTCTGATCACCCTGTCAGCTGCAGCCAAAGCCGCCCTTGGGCGGCTTTTTATTTGTGCGCCTCGGGTGCGCCAAGCTGTTGCTGGCGCATGGACGATCATGTCCTAGAATGGATTTACGAGCACCGACCTGACCGGTAGCCGCACTACCGGATTCCCACACGACACAAGGAGCGCACCATGACCTTGGAAGAGATTTTCGAGAAGGCGTCTGGCAGGATGCCGATGGTACCGAAGGTCGTGCAGGAGCTATTGGCCAGCTTCGACCGCTCGGGCACAAATGTCGATGCCATCGTCGAACAGGTATCGCACGACCCAGTCCTGTCCGCCAAGGTCTTGCGGCTGGCCAATAGCGCACGCGTGAGTGGCGGCCATCCGGTGAAAAGTATCGACGATGCCGTGCTACGCCTGGGTTTCGACCAGTTGCGCCTCTTGGTCGTGTCGTCCGGCATGTCCAGCATGAATGTGGATAGCCCCACCTTCAAGCGCAAGGAGTTCTGGCTGCGCAGCTTCAAAACCGGCAACGTGGCCCGCTGGGCAGGCAAGCTCGCGAAGCTCGATACCAGCACGGCCTATACCTGTGGACTCTTGCACAATATCGGCGAACTGCTGATCCATATCGCGGCACCGGCCGAGATGGAAAAGGTGGACCGAATGGTGGTGGCCGGCACCGACCGCGCCCAGGTGGAGAACATGGTGCTCGGCGTCGACCTCGCGATGGTCGGTGGCGAGCTGGCGCGGCGCTGGCAGTTCCCCATGGAAATCCAGCGCGCCATTGCCCAGCACCAGAATCCGGCCGCCTATGAGGAATTCGAGCCCTACTCAGGCGTCGTGGCGCTGGCCAATCTGCTGATCGCGCAATTCGACGCCAAGCTGGACGACGCAGACATTGCCACCCTGCTGCCCGCCCGCCTTCTGGACAAGCTGGGTATCGACGCAGCAACCATGGTCACCGGGCTGCCCGATGCGCGCGCCGCGTGCGAGGGCCTGGAAGAGCTGCTCTGAGCATCAGCCACCTCATGCGGCCAGCGCCGCATGAGGTTTGATCCGATTCATGAATCGAGCGCTTGCCTGGGGTAGAATCCCGCCCGTATAGCCACCCCAAACATGCCATGTTGAATTTCCTGCCTGCCCCGCTACGCGGCATCCTGTCCACGCTGCTGCTTATCCTCAATACGCTTGCCTGCGGCGCCATCATCATCAGCCTGTCCGTTTTCAAGTTCGTCCTACCCTTCAAGGCCGTACGCCGCGTGCTCGACACCATTCTCAACGCGGTAGCCGAACGTTGGATTGGTAACAACAGCCTGTGGATGGGGCTGGCCCAGCGCATACGCTGGCGGGTGGAGGGTATCGATAACCTGCGCTACAAGGGTTGGTACCTGGTGGAGTCCAACCACCAGGGCTGGGTCGATATCTTCGTGCTGCAGAAGATATTCAACCGTCGCATCCCCTTCCTGAAGTTCTTCCTCAAGCGTCAACTGATCTTCGTGCCGGTGATTGGGCTGGCCTGGTGGGCACTGGACTTCCCCTTCATGAAACGCCGCTCGGAAGCTTGGCTCAAGAAGCACCCGGAACGCCGTGGCGAAGACCTGGAGACGACACGCCGCGCCTGCGAGAAGTTCAGCCTGATCCCGACTTCAGTCATGAACTTCCTGGAAGGCACACGCTTTACACGCCAGAAGCACGATGCCCAGCGCTCGCCCTTCACCCACCTGCTGCGCCCCAAGACGGGCGGCATCGCACTGGCGCTGAACGCCATGGGTGAGAAATTCCAGTCGCTGGTGGACGTGACCATCTTCTACCCGGAAGGCACGCCCAGCCTGTGGGACCTGCTGACGGGCCGCGTCAAACAGGTGGTGGTACAGGTGCGGGAGCTGCCCATCCCACGCGAATTCACCGTGGGCGACTACGCGGGCGACCCGGACTTCCGCGCGCAGATCCAGAACTGGATACACGAGCTATGGCAGGAGAAGGACCGGCGCTTGAGCGAGTTGCGCCGCGAATATGCGGCCATGGCGGCCGGCGCTACATCTGCTTGAACAGGTTGGCGTAAGCCCGGCTCACGGCCACCCGCTCTGGCCGCGAGCGTAGCTTGAGGGAAAGGTGGCCGGTGAAGTCGCGGCCCGCCTCTTCGATATCCCGCACGTTCACTAGCGTAGCCCGGTGCACTTGCCAAAAATGATCCGGGTCCAGCTGTTCGGTCAGCTCCTTGAGCGAGGTGCGGATCAAGTATTCGCCCTGGCGCGTTACTACCGTCGTGTACTTGTCGGCCGCGTGGAAATAGCAGACGTCGTCCACCGCGATCAGCTTCACCTCGTTGCCCTGCCCCGCCCGTATCCATGTCAGCCGCCCGCCGCCGTTGCCCAAGGCGTGGCGCAACCGCTCCATGGTCGGCGCGGTCGGCGGAATATGCGCGTCGAGCTTTTCCTTTAGCTTGGCAATGGTCTTCGCCAGCCGTTCGTCCGTGTAGGGCTTGAGCAGGTAGTCGATGGCGTCGCGCTCGAACGCTTCCACCGCGTAGTGATCAAAGGCCGTCACGAATACGCAGAAGCAGCCGTCGGCAGCGCTTGCCACCTCGAGGCCCGTGAGGCCCGGCATGCGGATATCGAGAAAGGCGATGTCGGGCGCATGCTCCCGCATGGCGGTGGCGGCCTCCAGGCCATTGCGCGCCGTCGGCAACAGCTCGAGTCCTGGCCACAAGGCCTTGAGCCGCTGGCGCAAGTATTCCGCCAGGTGCGGCTCGTCGTCAGCGATCAGCGCAAGGGGTGCGGATTCGGTCATGGCGATTCCCGTTGGTTGGTCGTGTCCGCTTGTTCGGGCAGCATCAGTCGCACCAGCGTACCGCCGTCCCGTGGTGCGGACAATTCCAGCGTGGCGCGGCCGCCATACAGGGCAGCCAGGCGGGCACGAACATTGGAGAGGCCGACACCGCGTCCGCTCACCCGGTTGGGCAATCCCAGCCCGTCGTCGCGCACCTCGATGCGCAGCTCGCCGTCAATCCCGACGACCGTCACATTCACGGTGCCGCCCTCCACCTTGCTCTCCAGTCCGTGGCGAACAGCGTTCTCCACCAGGGGCTGCAGCAACATGGGCGGCAGCGGCATGCCGAGCAGCGCCTCAGGGCAATCCAGGCTAAAGCGCAGGCGCTCGCCCATGCGTATCTGCAAGATACCCAGGTAGGCGGTAAGCAGCTCGAACTCGAGCCGCACCGTACCCTGCGTGGTACGCGTGCGGTCGAGCGAGGCGCGCAGGTAGTCGTTGAACAGTGCGAGCATATGCTTGGCCATGTCGGGCGAGGCATCGACCAGGCTCTGCACATTGGCCAGGGTATTGAACAGGAAGTGCGGCTCGATCTGCGCCTGCAGCATGCGCAGCTGCGCCTCCATCAACAGTTTCTCTTGCGACAGGCGCTTGGCCTGCTCCTCGTGGTAGGCCGTCTCCAGCCGCCCCGCCTTCTCACGTCCCCAAAGGATAGTGGAGGTCACGCTGGCCGCCAGTGCCATCAGCAGCAGGGTGAGCAGCAGGTAGGACGGATAGCGCTGCACGATATCGACCAGCTCGGCATAGCGGTAGCGCAGCAGCAGGTTGATGGTGAGGCCGAATACGGCACCCACCATGGTCGCGCCGAGGAAATACCAGGGCTCGCGCCGCGGCGAGGGCTTGATAAAGGCAAAGGTGATCGTGAGCGCTACAAAGACGGACAGGCCGATGGCGTGGATCGTCACCATCAGGCGCCACAGCGGCGTGGCATCCGACAACAGGCGGATAAAGATCGTCGCCAGCGTGTTGACGGCCAGCGTGACCAGCAGGTTGCGCCACAGGGTGCGGCGTACCTGGCCTGCCGGTATGGGAGCGGGTATTGCAGCTACGTTCATGGGCGCCAGCTTAAAGCTATTCTGCGGCGCCGGCCATGCATACGGGCAACGCTGCCACCATCGGCAGGCAAATTCCCGGCAGCGCCGTCGTTCTGCCTGCGGCCCTCACGCCACAGACAGGGCAGGATGCGATCCTGCCCATCAAGCCAAAGCGGCGACGCGCTCCTCGGCGCGAACGGGCAGGGGGCGTACGGCGATGGGCGCGGCCTTGTTGGCTGGCCGCGGAACCGTCTCCCACTGTTTGGCGGGGGCAGCATTGGTGGGCGCTTGGGGCCTGCTGAGCAACATCGGGCTGAACATCGGTCTCTCCCAGATTCGCCGGACTGACCGGCTGATGGGACGAACAGTAAACGGTTGCCGTCAAGCCGTAGACAGCCTTGCGACGAAATGCAGAACCGTGCGCTGAATTGCAGCTAGCCGTGACGAACGACGCCGGAACCCAGATGAGCTGCATGCCGGCGCGGACGAAAATGCGTTTCGTCGGCATAGAATGCCGCGTCCTGAACTGGCCACCAGCCTGGGATGCCCAGCATGGGCAAGGGATGCAGCGTAACGCCGTGGGCGAGGTCGCCGGCCGCGATGGCCTGGGCCAATTGCTGGTCCAGGACGGCGATCTTGTCTGCCTCCGACATAGCCAACCAAGCAGGGGCGATCTCGATGACCCAGGCCCGCCCCGTCACGCCAATATACGGCGCCAGGCCTTTTTCCAACAAGGCATGCCCAAACAGATAGGGTTGCAGCCCCCTACCCCACTCGCCCGCCTGCTCGACAAACAGCCGCTGCCACTCCTGCCCGCGCAATGCCTTAGCCAGGTGTGCGTCCACACAGGCAAGCACCAGGCCGGATTCGTCGAACAGCGTCGCACGGTCGCGTACGCGGCTGCGCAGGCTATCGGCCTGCTGCGCCAGTTCCGCCACATGCAGGGCATTGAGGGCAGCCTTGGCATGCGGCCAGCTGAGCCAGCACAGCGCGTTGAAGGCATCGTGCCAGTTGTCGGTGCGAGTCGCCACCATACCCGTTTCGAAGATGCGTTGCTCATAGCCGGCTTCGGCCAGTTCCTCTGGCGGCAGGAAATGAATGGGACGGCCCATCGCATTGCTTGGGCGCAGCGCTTCAGGCAGGGCTCGCCAGTCTTGCGGGCTGGGGAATTGATCCCACGCCAGGCGGGCAAGCGTAGGCCGCAGGGCGGCGAACCAGGGTGACGTCAGCAGTTGCTCGGATGGCCAAGCCATCAGCGCTGCCAGCCGGCCACGATGATCAGCATGCCGGCCAGCGCGACGCCAGCGCCCAGCCAGTCGCTGGGCGACAGCTTGACGCCATCGACCCAGCGCAGCCACAGCAGCGCCGTGGCCACGTAGACACCACCGTAGGCGGCGTAAACGCGCCCGCTGGCCGCGGGATGCAAGCTCAACAGCCAGACGAAGACCGCCAGGCTGCCCGCAGCGGGGACGAGCAGCCAGGGCGAGCCGCCCTTGCGCAGCCATAGGTAGGGCAGGAAGCAGCCGACGATCTCAGCGATCGCCGTGGCGAAGAACAGGCCGGCGATTCTGGCAAGCGGCAGCAGGGCGGGCATAGGCGATATCCCTCAGGCGCCGGCCAGTGCCGTACGCAGCGCCATGCCGCCCAGCACCACGAAGATCAGTGCGGCAATTATGTGTACCGTCTTGGTAGGCAGGCGGTCGGCGAACTTGTGGCCCAGGTAGATGACGGGCACGTTCGCCAGCATCATGCCGGCCGTCGTGCCGCTCACCACGCCGAAGAAGTCGTGGAAGCGTGCGGCCAGCGCAATGGTGACGATCTGCGTCTTGTCACCCATCTCGGCCAGGAAGAAGGTGACCACAGTGGTGGCGAACACGCCCATGGGCTTCTTGATGCCGACGGCTTCATCATCGTCTAGTTTGTCCGGCACCAGTATCCAGCCGGCCATCAGCGCGAAGGACGCGACCACGGCCCAGTTGAGGATGTTGGGGCTCAGGAAATTTGCCAGCAGGGTACCGATGCCGCCTGCGCCCGCATGGTTGCCGAGCGTAGCGACGAGCACGCCCAGCACGATGGGCAGGGGCTTACGGTATTTGGCAGCGAGAACGAGGGACAGCAGCTGCGTCTTGTCGCCGACTTCGGCGAGCGCAACGACGCTGGAGGAAACGAGGAAGGAATGCAGCACGATCAAACTCCTGGCCGGCGACACATACCATGACCGCGCTGCTTCCCCGGCCTTGCGGAGGCAACACGGTCAATGGTCTCACCAAATCCGGGAATCACTTGCGCCATGCCGGAACCGGCAAGTCTGTTGACGCAAGTCCCTCTCAAGCGCCCCAAGACGCAAGGAGGGAGGCTACTCCCCAATGACGGGCGCACTATAAGGATAAGTGTCCAAAGGGTCAAGCCCGTATATCACACGACCTCGACCCCCTCACCCTCGTCAGGCTCGTCGCTCACCAAGCTCAAGCCGTCCATGCCGGCCTGGTTCTTGTCCTCCACCACCTTGCTCTCCAGCTTGATCTTGAGGCGCAGCTCGTTCACCGAGTCGGCATTGCGCAGGGCCTCCTCCAGGCTGATCTTCCCTGCCTCGTACAGGTCGAACAGGGCTTGGTCGAAAGTCTGCATGCCCAGCTCGCGGCTCTTCGTCATCACCGTCTTCATGCCGCCCACATCGCCCTTGAAGATCAGGTCGGCGATCAGCGGCGTATTGAGCAGGATCTCGATGGCTGCGACACGGCCCTTGCCGTCCTTCGTGGGGACAAGGCGCTGCGAGATAAAGCCCTTCATATTGAGCGACAGATCCATATAGAGCTGCGCATGGCGCTCTTCCGGGAAGAAGTTGATGATGCGCTCGATGGCCTGGTTGGACGAGTTGGCATGCAAGGTGCCCATGGCCAGGTGGCCCGTTTCGGCGAAGGCCATGGCGTATTCCATGGTCTCGCGGTCGCGAATCTCCCCGATCAGGATCACGTCCGGCGCCTGGCGCAGCGTGTTCTTCAGCGCTGCGAACCAGCCCTTGGTGTCGCGCCCCACCTCGCGGTGGGTGATCAGGCTGTTCTTATTCTTATGCACGTATTCGACCGGATCTTCGATGGTGATGATATGGCCGAAGCTATTCTCGTTGCGGTAGTCGATCATGGCGGCGAGCGTCGTCGACTTGCCCGAGCCCGTGCCGCCGATGAGCAGGATCAAGCCGCGCTTGGTCATGATCACGTCCTTCAGCACGGGCGGCAGGCCCATCTCGTCGAAGTTCGGGATCTTGGTCGTAATGGTCCGCAGCACCATGCCGACCTTTTCCTGCTGCACGAATACGTTGACGCGGAAGCGGCCGATGCCTTCCGGCGCGATAGCGAAGTTGCACTCCAGCTCCCGGTCGAACTCCTGGCGTTGCGCGTCGGTCATGATGCTGTAGGCGAGCGCCCGCGTATGCGTGCCGCTCAACTTCTGCGTACCGACGGGGGTCATCTTGCCGTTGATCTTCATCGCGGGTGGAAAGTCGTCCGAGATGAATAGATCGGACGCCTTCTTCGCCAACATCGCGCGCAGGAGGTCATGCATGTTCTTCTGTGCCAGTTCGGGTGTCATGCCTAGCTCCAAGCGCCTGTTGAGGACTTAACTGTTGTGCTGCGCCATCAGTGCGACCAGCCGTGCGCTGGTATTGCGCAGGCGCGTACTGACGAGCGCTACCAGGCGCATCAGAAACAGCGACCCGAGCTTGGGATGCTCGTCGAGCAGGTCTAGCAGCGCCTGACGCGTCAAAACGGCGAAGACCACCTCCGTTTGTGCCACGCAGGAGGCAAAGCGCGGCTCCCGGTCGATCAGCGACATTTCGCCGATCAGCTTGCCCGGCGTGATGAGTGCGATCGACTGTGCGGTACCGCTGCTGTGCGATTTGAGCACGTTTACTTCGCCCGCAAGCAACAGGACGGCATAGTCGCTACGCTCGCCTTCTTTCAACACAGGCGCGCCGGCCGGCATGCGATACACCTGCATATAGTCGGCCAGGATGGTGACGGACTCGGCGTCGAACACATCGAGCAGTCTTGATTGCGCGAACAGGGCCTGGAACTCGGCGACGAAGTCGCTGCCCGGGCCGGCTAGCTGGTAATCCTGCATCGGGATGGTAGCTGCTGCTTCGATCATGTATAGCCTCCGGAAGGTGGGGCCGTTCTTGTCGGAAGGAACACTGCTGGTAATCAGGGGGTATCCTGACTGAATCCAGTTCAATCAACTATAGCCCGTCTACGTGTGTAGGAAATCTAGTACGCACCGTGAATTTCGCTTATTGACAGCCGACCGCTGATCGAGCACACCAGCGGCGTCGCAGCGCCTTCCGCGACCTTCGAACAATAGATCAAGTACCTGGCTGAAGAAAAAGGCCCGGTCATATCCGGGCCTCATATTTCATTCATGCCGTGAAGCGGCAATCACATTTCACGTGTCGCCTCGGCCTCGGTCAGGCGCTACCCTTCGCGGGCTTCAGCAACCCTTCGCACACGGGGCGTTGCGGGTCGTCCGCCGGCAGCTTGCCGCATACGGCGCCGATCTCGCTATTCACATGCTTGACCGTCGCCTCGTGCGCGCCGTCCTTGTTCCATTCGCCCAGGCGCGTGACGAGCTTTGTAAGGTAGCGCGTGTTGCGTTCGTAGAAGGCGTTCTTCACGCCGCCCAATTCGCCCAGCACACTCGTCGCCGCCTTGTCCAGCCGCGCATCGTCGGTGGGTGCGAGGTCGATCACACTGCTGATGTAATTCACCCCCCACTGCAGGCGCGTGGCAGTGCCTTCCGA